>Ga0105045_10000201_pt1 | contig 38766 bp, 30 predicted proteins | sample MAT02_FD_78089 | JGI IMG/M metagenome (GOLD analysis project Ga0105045, IMG submission 78089) | Freshwater microbial communities from Lake Fryxell liftoff mats and glacier meltwater in Antarctica - MAT-02 (megahit assembly) | ecosystem: Environmental > Aquatic > Freshwater > Ice > Liftoff...
ATTCTCTCACAAGTCTTTCCACGTTCTCACAAAGTGCACAACCTTTTGCGCGAAGGGCTTCAAACGACCATCAATAAAGCGTTTCCAGTGAGGATCAATAGCATCCATACTCACATCAAAATAGGACCATGGACTATTTGACGCTTGCTGTAAACGAATAGCCTCACCTAGCAGTCGGATAGCCTGGCCACTAAACTGATACCTTGGATGAATGTAAAATGCTGTATAACGCACAGCGTTTTTCCCTACACGATGCACAATCATCCATCCAATGACATCCCCTTCATAACGCAACCCCACACTCATGGTCAAATCCATCAATTCTTCATCAAAAAAGGGGGAAACAGAAGAATCAAAAACAGAATGTTCATTCTTGGTTTTTAATAATTTACGTTCTTTTTTCGTTAACTTCGACCAGGGGAAAATCTTAAATTTAGAGGACTGTTTCTGTTTTCTCTCAAACCATTTTGGATGAAATTCACGGCAATCAAAGAAAAAACGGGTCAATCCAACTTCAGGAGCACTCCAGCCTTCTTTCAGCAGTATTTTTGTGAAAAAAGTGTTTGAGGGTAAGTCGTCAGGGTAGAGAAAACTCGCAACATAACACTTGTCCTCTTTAAGAAAACGTTCTGTTTCTCTCCAAAGCTTAGATCCAATCTTTTGGTGGCGGTGATCTGGGGCAATATAAAAGGAATGAATGTGGACGGCCCTGTATCCCAGGGCAAATGGGTAGGTGGCCACGCAAAGCCCGACGGGTTCTCCCCAGTAGGTGACAGCAATAGCGGCTGTCATCAGACTAGGCAGTTTGTTATCGCGGTTAAGAAGGGGTTGGAATTCCGGTGTTGTCAGGGCTTTATAGAGCTTCAACAATTTCGGATCTAGAGAGTCCAATTTGAGTCGTTCAAATTGGTACATCATGGTTAAGCCACGTTGTCGGCATCAGCCGCGTGACGTTTGACAACTGGCAGCTTGTTCTCTTCTATCGTTTCCTTTTCGATAATCACTTCATAGACTGTTTCATCAGAAGGGATCTCAAACATTAATTCGCGCATGTATTTTTCGAGGATCATGCGAAGCGCTCGAGCTCCGGTTCCAGCCTTAGTTGCCTTTTTAGCGATAGCTACGATGGCTTCATGAGTGAAATGCAGCTTAACGTTCTCCAGTCCAAACATCGCTTGGTACTGTTTGATCACGGCATTTTTTGGCTCTGTCAATATCGTCACAAGATCTTCTTCTGTTAACTCATTGCAATTAGCAATACTGTTAAAACGGCCAATAAATTCAGGAATCATTCCAAAGTGAATAAAATCTTCCGGTTCAGCCTTCGATAAGAGTAAGCTTTTCTGATTCGGATCGATCACTTCTTTCTCACCAATGTTAAATCCAATGGTGGAACTACCCAATCTTTTTGCCACAATTTTTTCCATATTGACAAAAGCACCACCAACAATAAAGAGAATGTTCTCTGTATTGATTTTGATGTATTCTTGATTAGGGTGCTTTCTTCCGCCTTTAGGAGGGACATTAGCCACTGTTCCTTCAACAATCTTGAGGAGCGCTTGCTGGACACCCTCTCCAGACACATCGCGCGTAATTGACACGTTTGAGGTTGTTCTACCAATCTTATCAATCTCGTCAACGTAAATAATCCCAAGTTCTGCTTTTGCCACATCGTAATCCGCAGCTTGCAAAAGTCTTAGGATAATGTTCTCGACATCTTCACCGACATAACCCGCTTCTGTTAGCGTTGTCGCATCGGTAATAGTAAAAGGGACATCAAGAATGGTTGCTAGCGTTTTGGCAATTAATGTTTTTCCTGATCCTGTGGGACCGAACAGAAGAACGTTTGATTTATTGAAATCGACACCATGCTCATTTTTCCCAAGAGACAAAATGCGATTGTAGTGGTTGTAGACAGCCACGGCGATCGTTTTTTTAGCATTGTCTTGGCCAATGATGTATTCATCGAGACGCTGCTTGATCTCTTTTGGTTTTAACACGCGCGGTTCAAAATGGGTCGATTGCGATTGAGGCTTCTTCTTTTCGAGAATGCCCGAGCAAAGGTTAATGCATTTGTCGCAAATGTAAACATCTGGTCCAGAAATAAGTTTTTCTACGTCCTCTTCTGTGCGAGAGCAAAATGAGCAGCAGATAAGTTCGCCGTTATTGGATTTCTTTTTAGACATCAATGATCCATTAAGTGTTAAAAATTAGTGTTATTTTTTTGATTCATCTTTTTTAATTTCATCTTTTTTGGGCATAATAATCTCATCGATGAGACCATATTCTTTAGCTTCTCGGGCGCTCATGAAGTAATCGCGCTCCGAATCAGCGTGAATTTTCTCGCGCGTTTGACCGGTGCGCTCTGCCATAATGATTTCTAATATTTCCTTTGCAGAAAGAATTTCTTTAGCTTGAAGGAAGATATCGGCCGATGTTCCGCCCACGCCACCAGACGGTTGGTGGATCATCATGCGGCTGTTTGGCAGCGCATAACGCTTGCCTTTTGTTCCCGCAGTCAGTAATAAGGCTCCCATCGAGGAGGCTTGTCCGATGCAGTAGGTGTTAACGTTGCAGCCCATCCACTGCATTGTATCGTAAATGGCGAGGCCTGCAGTAATGTAACCGCCGGCGGAATTAATGTAGATGTGAACGTCTTTTTTAGGATCTTCCATTTTGAGGAATAGTAGCTGGGCAACCACAACGTTTGCTACGTGATCGTTGATATCCGTTCCAATGAAGATAATTCTGTCTTTTAGAAGACGAGAATAGATGTCCATCGAGCGTTCGCCGCGGCCTGTATCTTCGATAACGTAAGGGGTAAGGGAGTTTTTGTGTCTTTTGTCTGAGTTGTCTTGGCTGTTATCTAGCATGTCTTCATCCTCGATTTTTTTGTGCTTGTATGCATCTTTATAGACTGATCTTTATAAAAGTCTCAACCACTATTTTCGCTCTGACTTTAGAAAGTAATGTTCTAAAAATGGTTGAAAATTTGTAGCACGGACTACGGTCTATGCTACAAATTTTCAACTTCAGCTGATGTCCGGTTACTCAGGATTCAATTATTTGCCGCTTTCCGCCGAACCCATCTCAGCACCACAACGCTTAAAGTCGAGCCGCGTCCGTTAATTAACGCCGTTTTATTCAAAGACTGCGGGTATTCAAAAACTGTGGGCGGAAAGCGGCAAATAATCACGCGGACTCCAAAGACTTCGCTGCGCCCAATTGGGTCTGTGCTCCTATTTCTTAGTTGCGTGCTCTAATAAGTGATTTTGAACTTTTTCTTTCATCAAGTGCTCAACGATTTGGCTGCGAATTGCCGCCGCATCATCGGTTGGTTTAACGTAGCCCTGACCCTGCATCATGTAGACTTGCTTCATGAATTCTTGCATAATTTCTTCTTGAGAAATCTCAAGCTCTAGAGTTTCTTCTAATTTCAGCTTGATAAAGTGCGCTTTATACGCATTCGTGATGGTTTCTTTGACATCATGCTCGATTTTTGCAGAGTGCTCTTTGATCTCTTCCGCTGAGAGTTTACGCAGATAGAGATTTCCAACTTCGTGTTGGACCGCATCGCGAATTTGCTTTCTAACAATTGAAATAGGAAGGTCAAATGGATAAAGCTTAACTAATTGTCCATCAATCTGCTGTTTCATTTCATGATCCGCTTTGTCTTGGGCATCGCGTTTTAATGTTTCTTCTACGCGTTGACGGAAGATTTCAACGCTTTCCGCGCCCATTTTCTTCACTGTTTCGTCATTAAGCTCAGGTAAAACGGCGGCTTGGACCGCTGTTAGTGTAATTTTGCAATTTGTTGGCTTGAATTCTTCTTCATGATGATGGTGATGATCTTGTGTAGGATCGTCACAAGCTTGGCAGGAATCTTTTTCTTTTTCTTCTTTCTCGCTTATTGCTTCGACGACATCACCTGCTGTTTTGCCAAGCAAGACTTTAAATAACCATTTCATTCTTTTTTCTGTCATCTCGAATCTTTGGTTGTCACAGAGGACAAGGTCTGGATTGTCGGCAGATTCAATGTGCAAGGTCGCAAAATCGCCGTGCTTTAAGGGTCTGTCGTTGATATCGTCCCAAGTCGCGCTGCTTAGTAGCACATCGTGAATACGTTCTTCAATATCTTCTTGAGTCACAGGAACGGGTTTCACGGTATAGATTTGAATATCAGAAGGATTGATGATTGGAACGATCGGATACGCTTCAAAATCGACTGTAAAATTGGTGCCTTCTTCGTTAGAGATCGAATGCACTTTTGGAGAAGAAACCGATTTATCAGAAAGAGGATAGATCTCTGTTAATTTAAACGCTTCGTTCAGGCTGGTGTTGACGCAAGTGAGTTTCCACTCGTCTGTGACATGAGAGCCAAATTTTTCAGTGATAAAAGATTCAGGAGCTTTCCCTTTACGGAAGCCAGGAATAGAAACTTCTTTGCTCACGGATTTGATCGCGGATTTATGAGCAATTTTGGTTGCTTCTGGACTGACGATAATATGAAACGTGACTTTTGAATCGGGATATTTTTCAACGTTAACAGCGATGTTGGTGTTTTTGAATTGTGTTTCTTGATTTGACACAGTTAACCTCTTTGGGTTGAAGTATTTTGATGGTGTTATGAATATAAGGATTCATGACTATAGCGGGTAATGAGGTTCGAACTCATGACCCTCACGTTGGCAACGTGATGCTCTACCGCTGAGCTACACCCGCATATTTTTTGTATTCTTTGATCATTTATATAGCGGGTAATGAGGTTCGAACTCATGACCCTCACGTTGGCAACGTGATGCTCTACCGCTGAGCTACACCCGCATAACTTTTAATGCAAATAAGGGTTAAGTATAGTGTTCGGGCTTTTTTCCCGCAAGAAAAACTTTCCCGCACTTCCCCCCCCTTTCCTTATTGTTTGCCCACGAGAAAAAGAAAAAAGGGCAAAGAGGAGCACAAAGAAAAAGAGGCACGGGCACGAAAAAGGACAGCAGAAAAGGGTAGAGGGGTGCCAAGCGGATAACTCAAAAAAAAGAATGACAACTTGTAAAAGAGTTTATATACTTCGCCCAACCACCTATCATCTTCGATAAAAGAGAGTGACCATGCTAAATTTTCGCAAGCTAAAACAGGATTATTCACCTGCAATACTTAAGGAAGGGAAACAACTGTGCGATAAAAACGCCGTTACCTCAGCCAAGATCACCAATTTAAGCGCAGGTAGCGTTCGTGTCTGCTGCAAAGTCGAGGGTAGTTTCGAGAATAACTACCAATGCGAAATCGAGATCGATCGTCGCGAGTCCACCACCATTGATTCCGATTGCGATTGCCCTTACAAATACGACTGCCAACATCTTGCAGCTGTCCTTTTCTATCTCGAAGATCACTTCGATGCCATTCTCATCAACTATTCTAAAGAAAGCGATTTGGAATCTTCTCCTACTATCGATCAAAGCGAAAAAGAAACGCTCTTAGAATCCATCAAAGAGGCTGAAACCAAGGAAACTGCCAGGCGCGGCAAGAAATATCAAAAAGAACTTTTACAGGAATATGTAGGCGCTGCCGAAATCTTAGGCAAATCCCCCTTTTTCCTACCGGAAGATTGTCTCCCCCAAGATAAAGCTGAACTAGCCGTTATTTTTTCCACGCCGCCGCAACATCCTTCACAAGCCCATCACGCGTATCCTTTCGAACTCCAACTGGCTTTAAGGCTTCCTTTTCGCTCAAAACCTTTGAACATCCTTAATGTAAGAGAGTTTTTAGAGGCAGTCCGTTACCGCGAGTCTCTTTACATCGGATCCAAACGCTACTTTTTTTCGTTAAGTTCCTTCGATATTCAAAGCGCCCAAATTCTAAAATTTATTATGGATCATGCGCGCTTTCCTGAGATTAAAGACAAAGAAGAACGCAATCTAAGGATTGTCCAAATCGATGCGGAGCCTTTCGGCCTGATTTTAGCTAGTGCTTATGACCTAGCAATTTCTAATGCCAAAACAATGATCGGAGGGGGAGGCTCAGAGCATGAAGCAGACCTTCTTCAAATGCCATGTTTGTATCCTCTTACTCTCGAAGAGCCTTTGCGCGCGTCTCCGTCGCATGCTGTTATTCGCTTCGATCTCGAATATCTAGATTCCACTGCCCCGAAAATTTTATTGAATCCCCGTATTATTCTAAATCAAGGGCACGCCATTAATTTAGAAGAAGCGATTTTCTTCGAATGCGCGGTTCCTGGAATGATCTTTCAGAGTACTTACTACCGTTTTCCTTCACAAATTAAGCGTAAGCATCTACGCAACTTGTCAATGATTCGAGATATGACGATTCCCGAGCCACTCTTTGGAACGTTTATTGAGAATTCGTTGCCGGAGCTCTTACGTTTTGCTTCTGTGTCGAACAAAGAAGTGATTGATCGTTTTGTTACGCTGCCTTTTGTGGGCCAATTGACCGCTGAATGCGACATTAGCTACCTCAACGGAGAATTAGAAGCGTCATTACAGTTCATTTATGAAGATATTAAAGTGCCTGCAGCGGCCACACAAATGACTGTCGATGCGATTTTTCCATTTATTACTATTCAGGGTGTGCTTGCGCGTAATTTAACAGGCGAACAAAAGATCATTAACGAACTTTTCCAGGATTTCACCTACAACCCTTCGGAGGGTATTTATTCTGTCAAAAATGACAAAAAGATTGTCGAGTTTATGACAGAAGTCATTCCTCATTATCACTCAAGAGTGAAATTCAACTGCCCGGAGAATCTGCTCGACCAATTTATTTATGATGATACCCACTTCAAACTACATCTGAAAGAGTCTGAACGCATCGATGTGTACCAAGTCGAGTTGAAAGTGGAAGGCCATCTGGATGGACTGACCCTAGACTTGCTTTGGGAATGTGTGTCCGCGAAAAAAGCCTTTATTGAATTGCCTAAGCAAAAACAGGGCAAAAAGAAAAGTACCGGTGAGGCAATTTGCCAAGGAAAATCCAACAAAACACTCGTTTTGGATTTGGAGAAGCTCACGCCTGTTGTCCAGATTTTTGATGATATCGGCATTAATCAGCTAAATGATCACGTTGAAGATAGACCTCTTTGGAGCCTTGCCAGCATCGATGCCTCGCAATTTGTTGGTTTGCCCATTACCTTTACGATGTCCGACCGCCTGAAAGAGATTCAAGCCCAAATGATCAATATGGAAACGCTTGTTCCGAAAGAGATTCCCGCGCATATCGATGCGACCTTACGCACTTATCAGATCGAGGGGATTGGTTGGATGGAGCGTTTGAGGACGATGCATCTGAACGGCATTTTGGCAGATGACATGGGCCTTGGTAAAACTTTGCAAGCGATTACCGCTGTGACGCAGTTTAAGATTGATCATCCTGGCGCAATTTCGATGATCATTTGCCCAACATCGCTTGTGTATAACTGGAAAGAGGAGTTCGACAAATTCAATCCGAATATTAAAGTTCTCCCTGTTGACGGCACACCAATGCAGCGCAAAAAACTTCTCAGTGAAATGAAAGAGTTCGATGTTGTGATCACTTCCTACAGCCTATTGCAGAAAGATATCGAATGCTACAAAGAAATTCCGTTCGGTTACTGCATCTTAGATGAAGCGCAGCACATTAAGAATAGAGGAACACGCAACGCAAAATCTGTGAAATTGCTGCAAGCCAAGCACCGTTTAATTTTGACAGGAACGCCTATTGAGAATTCACTTGATGAATTATGGAGCCTGTTCGATTTCTTAATGCCTGGTTTATTGAGCTCTTATGATCGGTTTGTGGAGAAATATATTCGCAATCCCAACACGAGCAGCGGCAATAATATCGAAGTGTTAAGGCGTAAAGTTTCTCCTTTTATTTTACGGCGCATGAAAAAAGATGTGCTATCGGAGTTGCCAGATGTATCGGAAATCGTGTATCATTGCCACCTATCCGACATTCAACGCGAACTTTACCAGTCGTATGCCGCTTCGGCTCGCGAAGAATTGTCACAATTAGTTAAGAGAGATGGTTTTGAGAAAGTTCAAATCCATATCTTAGCGACATTGACTAGGTTGAAGCAAATTTGCTGTCATCCAGCTATTTTTGCGAAGGAGCATCCGGAAGCTGGTGATTCTGCAAAATATGAGATGTTGATGGAGCTGTTGCAGACGTTAATGGACGGAAAACATAAGACAGTAATATTTAGCCAATACACAAGAATGTTAAATATTATTCGAAATGATTTAGAAAAACGCGGAATTCGTTTTGAATATTTGGATGGATCTAGCAAAAATAGATTAGGGATTGTAAAAAAATTCAACGAAGATCAAGATATCCCTGTTTTCCTAGTTTCATTAAAGGCGGGTGGTGTTGGTCTCAATTTGGTCGGAGCCGACACAGTTATTCATTACGATATGTGGTGGAACCCTGCTGTAGAGAATCAGGCAACCGATCGTGTGCACCGCTTAGGGCAAAAGAATTCAGTCTCCTCCTATAAGCTGGTGACAAAGAATACGATCGAGGAAAAAATTATGGAATTGCAAAATCGAAAACGCGGTTTAGTTAAAAAAATCGTCAGTGCCGATGAAGATGCTATTTCCAAATTGACTTGGGAAGAAGTTCTCGAGTTATTACAAACATGAGGATTTCATGAGTAAAAAGGCTCAGGTACAGGTGCAGTTCAAATCATTCGTTAAAAATTTATATAGCTCCGCTTTTGGTGGTTTTGACAAATTCCGCGAGGTGTTTTCCAATGATATTGGAATTGACCTTGGTACAGCGAATACGCTTGTCTTCGTTAGGGGAAAAGGGATTGTCCTGTCAGAACCCTCGGTTGTGGCTGTCGATTCCACCACGAATGAGGTCTTGGCTGTCGGACACAAAGCTAAGGCGATGCTTGGAAAAACTCCAAGGAAAATTCACGCTGTTCGCCCGATGAAGGATGGAGTAATCGCAGACTTTGAGATTGCTGAAGGAATGTTAAAAGCTCTTATTAAGCGTGTCACTCCTGCTAGAAGCTTGTTCCGGCCAAAAATTTTGATTGCTGTGCCTTCAGGAATTACAGGTGTTGAGAAGCGCGCTGTTGAAGATTCTGCTCTCCATGCGGGTGCCCAAGAGGTGATTTTGATCGAAGAGCCGATGGCTGCTGCGATTGGATGTGATCTTCCTGTTCATGAGCCTTCTGCGAACATGATCATTGACATCGGCGGCGGTACAACAGAAATTGCGATTATTTCTCTTGGTGGTATTGTGGAATCGCGTTCTGTTCGTATTGCCGGAGATGAGTTTGATGATTGCATCATTAACTACATGAGACGTACGTATAATTTGATGATTGGGCCTAGAACTGCCGAAGATATTAAAATGACGATTGGTTCTGCGTATGCCTTAGGTGGAAACGAATTGGAAATGGAAGTGCGCGGTCGTGATCAGGTTGCGGGTCTTCCTGTGACAAAACGGATTAATTCGGTTGAGATTAGAGAATGCCTAGCTGAGCCTATTCAGTCGATTATTGAAAACGTTAAGTTAACACTAGAGAAAAGTCCGCCAGAATTGGCCGCTGATCTTGTGGAGCGCGGAATGTGGCTTGCAGGTGGTGGTGCATTGATGAAGGGTCTCGATAAAGCGTTGATGAAAGAAACAGGGCTACCGGTCTTTATTGCTCCAAACCCATTGTTGGCTGTTTGTTTGGGAACAGGAAAAGCTTTAGAGCATCTGGGACCTATCAAAAACAATCGAGGATCAAGGTGGACGTGATGCCAGTAGACTCGCCAGAACCCCCGCGCCCAGCCACGTACTTTCCAGCGGGATCTGGTGATTTAAGCCATACAGCCTCATCAAAAATTGAACAATGGACAAAGAACAAGTCTTTGATCGAATGGATCGAAAACGCTGTCGAATTATGCCAACCTGCTGCTGTCCATCTTTGCGATGGATCTCAAGCGGAATATGATGCGCTTTGCAAAAAGCTTGTCGAAACGGGAACGTTTATTAAATTAAATGAGTCTCTTCGACCGAATAGCTACTACAGCTGTTCGAATCCGGATGACGTTGCACGGGTAGAGGGGAGCACCTTTATATGCTCCGAAAAAAAAGAGGATGCAGGCCCCACCAATAATTGGAAAGATCCCAAAGAGATGGCTACGCTGCTCAATGGATTATTTCATGGGTGCATGAAGGGAAGAACCCTGTATGTGATTCCGTTCAGTATGGGTCCGCTCGGTTCAGATATTGCCCACATCGGTGTACAAGTTACCGATTCTCCTTACGTTGTCTGCAGCATGCGTATCATGACGCGGGTGGGAAAAAAAGTTCTTGATGCCTTGGGAAATGGGGTATTCGTTCCGTGTTTTCACTCTGTCGGCATGCCTTTAGAGAAAGGTCAAAAAGATGTCGCGTGGCCTTGCAATCCCGACAATAAGTACATTGTACAATTTCCTGAAAAACGAACGATCTGGTCTTTTGGAAGTGGTTACGGCGGTAACGCCCTTTTAGGAAAAAAATGTTTTGCTTTACGCATTGCCTCTGTAATGGCGCGTGATGGGGGATGGCTGGCAGAACACATGCTGATTTTAGGCGTGACAAACCCTGAAGGAAAGAAAAAATACTTTGCAGCTGCTTTTCCAAGTGCTTGCGGGAAAACAAACTTAGCGATGCTGACCCCAACACTCCCTGGTTGGAAAATCGAAACAGTAGGCGACGATATCGCTTGGATGAAGTTTGGTAAAGATGGGAAGCTTTACGCGATTAATCCGGAAGCCGGCTTTTTTGGTGTGGCGCCGGGTACTTCGATGAGGTCGAACCCTAATGCCATGAAATCGATGACTGAAAATAGCATTTTTACCAATGTGGCATTGACTGACGATGGCGATGTGTGGTGGGAAGGAATGACACATGTTCCACCGAGTCACCTGAAGACATGGCTTGGCCATGACTGGGTTCGGGGAAGTCGAGAAAAAGCTGCGCATCCTAATGCGCGGTTCACATGCCCGGCAAGGCAATGTCCTGCGATTGATCCCGCTTGGGAAGATCCGGAAGGCGTTCTGATTGAAGCGATTCTTTTTGGAGGACGCCGTTCTACCGTTGTCCCATTGGTTTATGAAGCATTTGGTTGGCAGCACGGCACATTTCTTGGAGCGAGTGTTTCTTCTGAAACGACCGCGGCAGCTGCGGGAGAAGTAGGCAAGTTGAGGCATGATCCTTTTGCGATGCTTCCTTTTTGCGGATACAATATGGCCGATTATTTTGGACATTGGTTGGCACTTGGTGAGCAGCATGACGCGAGTAAGTTGCCACGCATTTATTATGTCAATTGGTTCCGAAAAGGGCCTAAGGGCGAATGGTTGTGGCCCGGTTTTGGCGAAAATAGCCGTGTTTTGAAGTGGATTTTTGAGCGTGCATCAGGAGAAGGGAAGGCAAAAGAGAGTGCAATTGGATACGTGCCTGCAAAAGATGCTCTTGATGTGAGTGGCTTGGATGTGAGTGAAGAGGCAATGGAAACATTGTTCAAAGTCGATTCAGGGGAATGGAAGAAAGAAGTAGCAGGGATGGCGGAGTATTTCAAGCTGTTTGGTGATAAGTTGCCACAGGGATTAAGAGATGAGCTGAAGGCTTTAGAGTCGCGTGTAAGCAAGTAATTAGGGAGCATAGCGAATTGGGTGCTTTTTAAAGCGGAGGCGCGGCGACGCGGGGTTGCTTTATAACTCTCTTTGTTTTAACCATTTTTAGTATTCAAAGGTTTTAAATACGTTTAAATAGAGAGAGTTATAAAACAACTCCGTGCCTCCGCATTAAAAAAGCATTCAATGCGCCATGCTCTCTTTAGTTTTGAAAATTTAGTTTTTTTTGATTAGTTGTTTTGATGAGTTTTTTGTTAATTGTTTTTGATAAGAAGTGTGTTGGAGTAAATGTTAGTAGATCTGCCCAAAAATCCCCAAGTTCGTCGCATAGGAAAAGCCCTGTTTCTCAGTGGCACCCTGAATATAGTGCTTGCCACACTACTATTTTACTGGGTATTTCGCGAACAACCCCCTACACCTTATTTTAAACTAAAACCAGCCGAGCAAGAAAATCAACAGATTGTCTTAGCAAGCGGTCAGAACACCTCAGAACTCATTCGCCACTTTAAAACGCTGTCAACAAAGCAGTTAATTGACATGCTCTCCGACACACAGCTAGTCGAGAACGGTTATACCCAACGAGATTTGACTCTGGCTTCCCTTGTCACTTTCCACTATTTCGACATTTCGCGTGCTCTTTCAGGCTTGCCACAACCCAGTCAACATCGCGCGATTGCTTATGGTGTACGCAAAGATGGCCATCCATCCAAGGTGATTGTGTATCCAGGACTTTCTGACGAGCAATTTCAAGCGATTATCCATTTTGCCCAAACAGAGAAGTGGCCATTAACGGCGCGCGGACTCTTTCTATCGTTAGCCAAGCCTGAAAATAGACATGAAGCATCGATGGCAGACACGTTTTATATGACGCCGGAATTTTTGACTGCTGAGACATTGTTTAATCGATCCGATGCCAAAGTGGAAAAAGCAGCATTATTGCAAGTCCTTTTGGATGGCTCTTGGCAGATGCTATGGACATTTGTTGAAGAGCAAAAACAAGCGCAGGATTTGTCCCCTGCAAGACGGCAACGTTTGCTTTTGCAGTACATTGAAAAAGGATCTAAACATGCGGCGTATTTGACTTTGAAAACCGACGGTCCGTTTGCCGTCAGACGATTTGATGATGCGCATATTCGCGCGATGTTAGAACTTCTTCCTAAAAAGACGCATGACGCGGAACAATTTGCGCTAGCTCTGCTGATCAGTCCGAGGTCAGATGCTGTTTGGGTGATGGCCGCGAACCGTCTTTATGAGTATGCAGGTGAGCAGAAGCCGGAAAGTTTTCTGCACCATGCGGCTTTAGCACGATTTGTTCCAAAAAATACTGTTGTGGTCAAACCCGTTGCTGTGGCTTTGCAGGAAAGCGCTACGCTGAAAGCAGTTAAAGCCGAGCGTGTGTATATTGTGCAAGAGGGGGATTCGCTTTGGAAGATCTCGCGACTCTTTAATGCCGACATCGATCATTTGAAAAAGCATAACCGCCTGGTGTCGGACTTTTTGAAGCCTGGATCAACCCTTAAAATACCTTGATTGACCACTACCTTATGTTGAAGGCCAACCCTAATGCTAAGTGTGCTCTCCCTAGGGAAATTGCATGAAGAAATGATTTGGCATCTCAAGGCTGATTTTGAGTGCTTTACCTTCTTAAACGGGATTCTTATAATAACACTTCAAAATCTTCAAGATAATTCAATCATGCCCAGCTTTTCAATCTTATCAGACCCTAGAAAAACCTGAATCATCCATCCTGTCCATCTTCATATCCTGTTATTTTTTCTTCGTTTAATTTTCCCAGGGAGATAATTTCTATTGGGAGCTGTTGTTTACTCTTGCTAGCGGAAATAACAGGATCTAACGGTGGACAGAATACAAAATAAAATTGAGTTGCTTTATCAAAGGTAAGGATCTGTAAATCATCACGAAATGTTAAAAAATTTCTTCATATAATTCCCCTTATGTTCCAGATATGCATTAATTATAGGGTACAATTAATAGTCTATCATGAAATTATGAGAAAACACACATAACAACAATTAATCAAACCTTTTCCATTCCGCTGGATGTGTCCGGGGAATTGTAGGTCTACATTAAAATGTAGGGGCGTGAGTCGTTTTGTTAGTGATGCTGTCCGCAAAGAGCTTGATGCTAAACGAGAAGATCTCTGTCATGCCTATTTAAGGGCAAACGAAGATGAAGGCCAAAAAGAGGCCATCAAAGAAGGGGAAGCAACTGTGACGGATGGATCAAATGAGGGCTAGAGAACTTCCAAAACGAGGCGAAATTTAACGGGTAAATCTTAATCCTGTATTGGGTTCTGGGACAAAAAATTGAGGCCCGGTTTGATTGTCCCTAACAATATAGGCAATAAAATCTCTTCTATCGCGATGGTCGCACTTATCACCCAACAAGCGTAAACGGTAAATCCGCCAAAATAATGCTCAATCAATGCAGGGCACTAGATAAATCACGACTCACCGAAAAAATAGGTGAAGTTGATGTCGACGCGATGCGTGCTGCAGAAAACGCGCTTCGGGTTGTCTTTGCCTTAAACTAATTCAACTAAAAATTTGTAGCATAGGTTTTAACCTGTGTTTGTCGAGCCGTTTTAACCAGCGGCTTGATGTGTATTTATACCCAAAGTTTTCTAGTGCCAACGCAAAGCCGCGGTTGAAACCGGCTCAACAAACACAAGTTAAAACCTATGCTACAAATATTACCCCCAGCCAATTTCTGGTTACTCAGGATGCGGCAATTTTATCTCTATAAAAACTGTCGGTAATTAATTTTTGGGCGGAAAGCGGCAAAAAAAAATCGCCGCAATCCAAAAGACTCCGTTCAGCCTGTGAGTCATTCAAAGGCCTGTGGTCGGTTTAAAAAAGGTAGCGATCTTTCGAGAACACGCGAAAATAAAAATTCAAATTGACTTTTGCAAAAAAATACTTATGATTACCTTTTATTTTAAATCCAAAAGCTAAGGACCGACAGCTAATGAGACTCTCGACAAAGCCTGTTTTTTTTATGCTCTTCTTTACGGGTCTAGCCGTTCTTTTGGTGCTTGTTCTGCAACCCCTGTTTATCCTTTATTTCGGTAGCGAGATCGTCATGCTTTTCCCCTCGGGCCTGATAGCTCTCGAACAGCGGAATTTGCTTTTCATCATTCAAGCCCTCATGCTCCTTGTGATCATCCCAGTATACGTTCTTACGTTCATTTTTTCGTGGAAATACAATGCCCAGAATCCGAAAGGGAAATACGATCCCGATTTAGTCGATAACGTTCTCGCCGAATACATCTGGTGGGGAGTCCCTATCGTGATGACCCTGATCGTGGCGGGACTTACTTGGGTCAAAACATACGAATTAGATCCCTATAAACCCCTCGTATCAGAAAACAAAGCGATCACCATTCAGGTGATCGCTTTACAATGGAAATGGCTCTTTATCTATCCAGAAGAGAAAATCGCGACGATTAACTTTCTACAATTTCCTGAAAAAACACCGATCCACTTTGAGATCACGGCAGATGCTCCCATGAACTCCTTTTGGATTCCAAGTTTAGGTGGACAAATTTACGCCATGCCTCAAATGAGGACGGAACTTAATCTTATCGCCAATGAGACCGGAGACTTCAGAGGTTCTTCCGCAAATATTAGCGGCGAGGGGTTTGCCGGTATGCATTTTGTAACGCGTGCATCCTCGGAAGCGGATTACCACATATGGCTGGAAACAGCTAAAAAATCAGCTAAAGATCTCAATTTGAAAGAATATGAGCAATTGGCTGCCCCTAGTAAAGATAATGCCGTCGAGACTTACCAACTTAAAGATGATGGTCTCTTCAATCACATCATGATGAAGTACATGCACCCTAAAAAAGAGTAATATATGTTTGGTCGTTTAACTTTAGATGCTTTGAAACATGAACCTAGCCAAAGTGGTGCAGTTTTTGGGATGCTTTCCATGGGCTTGGCTATCCTCGTTCTGATCACCTACCTGAAGAGATGGAAGTGGCTATGGAAGGAATGGATAACAACTGTTGATCCAAAACATATTGGCGTTATGTATATTATTGTTGTTCTCACTATGTTTGCAAAAGGTTTTGCCGATGCTCTAATGATGCGTTTGCAGCAAGCGCTTTCTGTTGGAGATTCCCACGGGTTTATCTCTTCAACACATTTTCAGCAGGTTTTTTCCGCGCACGGCACCACAATGATTTTTTTCGTCGGTATGGGAGTGGTCTTTGGATTAATGAATCTGATTGTGCCTTTGCAAATCGGGGCAAGAGACGTTGCCTTTCCTTTTTTAAATTCGCTCAGTTTTTGGTTGTTTGCCGCAGGAGCTCTTCTAATACTTATTTCACTTGCTGTCGGTGATTTCTCCGCGGCTGGTTGGCTAGCATATCCTCCGCTTTCAGGGGCAAAGTACAGTCCAAATGAAGGGGTCGACTACTGGATCTGGGCGGTGCAAATTTCGGGAATTGGGAGTACCCTGTCGGGCGTTAATTTTCTTGTCACGATCATGAAGATGCGCTGTCCCGGAATGACCTTGATGAAGATGCCAATCTTTGTTTGGAGCGCGCTCTGCACGATGGCCCTTGTGGTTTTAGCTTTCCCTGTTTTGACGGCCACGCTTGCTATGCAGGCTTTAGATCGCTATCTCGATATGCATTTTTTCACGTCGGGCGGCGGGGGGAATCCAATGATGTACGTCAACCTGATTTGGGCTTGGGGGCATCCAGAAGTCTATATTTTGATCCTGCCTATTTTCGGCATTTTTTCCGAAGTGATTCCTACATTTTCAGAAAAACGGTTGTTCGGATACGCCTCAATGGTCTGGGCTCTTGTGATGATTACGGTGCTTTCCTATGTTGTTTGGCTACATCACTTTTTTACAATGGGCGCAAGTCCGGGTGTAAATACTTTTTTTGCCATTACAACGATGCTGATTGCAATCCCTACGGGAGTTAAAATCTTTAACTGGTTATTCACGAAGTTCCGCGGACGCGTGCATTTTACCTCGCCGATGCTTTGGTTTTTCGCTTTTGTGCTCAATTTTACCGTTGCCGGAATGACAGGGATTTTGCTTTCAGCGCCCCCTGTAGACTATCAAGTGCATAACAGCTTGTTTCTAATTGCTCACTTTCATGGCATGGCGATCGGAGGAGTGCTGTTCGGGTTCTTTGCTGGATTCACCTACTGGTTTCCAAAATTCACAGGGTTTATGTTGGATGAAAGATGGAATCGCTGGGCGTTCTGGTGCTGGTCCATCGGATTCTTAGTTGCCTTCATGCCGCTCTATATGCTGGGCTTCATGGGTGCCACAAGGCGTCTCGATCATTACGAGCCTTCAACCGGCTGGCAGCCGTTGTTCATGGTTGCGGCATTTGGTGCTTTGATTATTCTGTGCGGAGCCATCATCCAGTTTGTGGGTCTATTTTGGAGTATTAAGTTGCGTAAAAAGAATTGGGATCACACCGGCGGAGATCCGTGGAATGGCAGAACGCTCGAGTGGTCGATCCCGTCGCCTCCTCCTGTTTATAATTTTGCTATTATTCCAACTGTGGATCAGCGCGACCCTCTTTGGGCGATCAAACGCGGTTTGGCGCCCGCTAGTGCACAAGATTACGAAGATATTCTCATGCCCATTAATACGGCGATGGGAATGTACATCGGAGCTATTAGCCTTGTGTTTGGTTTTGCTATGACTTGGCATATTTTTTGGCTGGCTATTGCAAGTCTTATAGGAATTGTGATTTGCTTAATCATTAGACTGTCAGGAAAAGATGAACACGAGGTGATCACCGCAGCTCAAGTAAAAGAGACAGAAGAAGCTCATTTAAGGAGATATAAAGCTGTATGACCAATTCGCTTAACATTCACCATCAAGATACTCTCGAGCGCTATCCAGACACAAGCTTTCCAGATATTCGCCAAGATACATTTTCTAAAACCACGCTAGGTTTTTGGCTGTATCTGATGACAGACTGCCTGCTATTTGCCACGCTTTTTATCACATATGCGGTGCTTCATATTGAGACCTTTGACGGACCTTCAGGAAAAGATCTCTTTATTATGCCTACCGCATTTACAGAAACAATGATCCTGTTATGCAGCAGTGTGACATGTGGGATGGCTGTGCTGGCCGCCTTGCGAAACGATACCTACAAAGTAATTGCTTGGCTAGCGGTCGCTTTTGCACTCGGATCCGCCTTTATGGTCATGGAATGGATAGAGTTCAACCATTTGGTGCAAGCAGGGCATGACTGGACCCAAAGCGCCTTTTTATCCTCTTTTTTCACCCTTGTGGGCACACATGGGCTGCACGTTTCGATCGGACTTCTTTGGATGCTTGTCTTGATCATACAACTGTTTTGTTTTGGAATCGACGTTATGACCTTTCGCAGACTTGTCGTGTTTAGTATGTTTTGGCATTTTCTGGATCTGGTCTGGATTTTCATCTTCACCTTTGTTTATTTGATGGGAGCGATTTAATATGACTGCAGAACTTAGCTTAAAACAGATCCAAAAAGCGTGGCATGGAACACTTAAAGCGTACGTCACCGGCTTTATTCTTTCCGCTCTTTTGACAGCCGTTTCGTTTTATCTCGTTGCCGAGAAGATATTAGAAGTACGCGCCTTAATGTATACCATCGCTGGCTTGGCTCTTGTTCAGGCGGTTGTTCAGTTGGTTTTTTTCTTGCACTTAGGGCAGGAAGCGACGCCACGCTGGGAAAGCGTGGTATTTTACTTTATGGTGGTGGTGTTAACTATCATTGCTGCGGGCTCTCTTTGGGTGATGAATGATTTAAACGAACGCATGATGCCGAGTATGGAAGAAAGAACAAAAGGGACATTTCATGATTGATTACTACTTATTGACCAAACCAGGAATTCTCTTAGGGAATTTAGTTCCCTTTGCCGCCGGTTTTTTGTTAGCTTCAAAAGGTAGCTTTAACCCTTGGTTGTTTATTGTGACCGTAATTGGATTGACATTAATTATGGCTTCTAGTTGCGTCTTCAACAATTATATTAATCGACACGTAGATAAGAAAATGGAGCGCACGAAAAAGAGGGCGCTTGTGACAGGGCTGATTTCTGCACGCCATGCCATTATTTATGCGGTAATTTTGGGACTCGCAGGTTTTGTTCTCCTATACACTTACACGAATGTTTTAACTGTGGCAGTAGCTGCGTTAGGTTTTTTTGTCTATGTGGTTTTATATAGTATTTTGAAAGGTCATACGATCTACGGAACGGCGATAGGAAGTGTTTCGGGGGCTGTTCCACCTATTGTGGGGTACTGTGCTGTGAGTAATCAGCTTGATGCTGGTGCTTGGGTGTTGTTTGCGATGTTGGTGTTGTGGCAAATGCCGCATTTTTTTGCAATTGCCGTTTATCATTTCGATGATTACAAGAAAGCAGAGCTGCCCTTATTGCCGATAGTTAAAGGGATGATGAGAACAAAGATCCAGATGATGCTTTATATCGCGGCTTTTTTGGTCGCGTCGCTGCTTTTGACAGCTTTCGAATATACAGGTTATGTGTATTTGGGTGTGGCAATGAGTGTTGGGTTGGCTTGGTTAGGATTGTGTGTGAAGGGATTTAGTAGCGAAGATGATCAGTTGTGGGGGCGCCGGATGTTTCAGATGTCGCTCGTGGTGATCATGGCAATTTGTTTTGTGATCCCTCTCGATAGGGCCTAGTCGCCAAGAAAAAGAGTAGGATACGCAGGATAAGTGATTGCATCTATCTTACGTATCCTGCCTGATTCTTCATGTCCTGCTTCTTTTTTCCTGAGTCTACATGCACTAGTCTTTTTACCCCTGGTTTTTTTGTTGTAAAAAAGAATTTGTCATTAAAACTTTGCTAAATAATCTGGGGAGTTTTTTATCACATGACGCAAAATTTTTTATCCTGTTTCCTTACATTTATTTTTATCTTCACGCAATCTTGTAGAGGGTACAGTGCTGAGAATTTCATGCAAAATGAAATTCAGCACGTGGTCATTCTTATGCTGGAAAATCGGCCGTTCGACAATGTCTTGAGTTGGCTTTGTGATGATGCCAACGCCCCACAAAATTTTATTCCGGCCAACATCGACCCTCATTTTCGCGGCCTCACAGATGAGACGTTGCAACCAACACTATGTGAATGTTCTCAAAGAATCCACCGGAAAGGTTATATTCAGCTCGCCGCCCATCAAAGGAGTCCCCTCCGTTTCAGAAGGCAGATTAATGAATTCTCCCAAATATAATCCAAATGAAGAATTTAATGAAGTCACTAACCAGATTTTTAATCATGTTGCAGAACCTGACATGAAAGGCTTTTTACAAGATTATGCCAGCTTACGGAAACCGTGTGACTGGTTAGGGCAACAAGAAAATATTTGCGCCGTCATGGAGACCTATACAGAAGAGGAAAAATTGACCTGTGAAATTGCTCTTGCAATCAGAAGTCTTTACAGGTGCAATGGAGATAAATCACAAGAAGAGTATTGGGATCAAATGTACAAAAATTTAGAAAGAGACAATGTTCATTCCGATCAACTTATTCCAAATGTCTTACAAATAGCTTATCGATTACTCTGCAATGATAAATGGGATAAAAACTTTCAGGAATATTCCGTAAAATGACCCTATCAAATGCGTAAATTTTAGATAGGCGACTGGAATCAATCTCGGGAATATGATGCCTTGCTTGGATCGGCTTGTAATATTACTGGCAAATATGACGAAAGATATGATGCTTATAAACGAGCTTTTGACAAACTAAAAAATCCACCACCAGAATTATTAATAGAGCTTGCACGCTGCTGTATTTGTCCTGGTCATCCCCCTATTTCATACGATGATGCAATTGATTTGGTAAATAGGGCTTTAGTTGATGTAGCCTATTCAGATGGAATTGGTCTCTTAAGTCACCTCGATTCACTGAAAGATGATAAAGAAAATGAAGCATACTGGAATGAAATTTTAAAAAACTCTAATCAAGCGGTGGTGTCAGCTTCAATAGAACCAAAATTCCTCGTGGAAGAATATTTACAAGACAAGAACTAAGCACTGATTCGAGGACGGGGTTATTTGTAATTCTCCAAAAATCATTGCAAAAGGGCTAAAACGAAAAAAGACCAAATGATCAAAATAAAAGAATTTATTTCTCAGAAGATTGACGAGTCTTTTTTCTACATTCGTCAACAACTAGTAGACCTGCCTGAGCGCGGGAAAGCCTTTGCTCAGGCACGTCTTTGAATGGAAAGGTTCACAGACAAGTCAACATCTTCTACAAGATTTGAAACTCTTTCACCAACAACTGCACAACTTTCGCTTCCAAGTCTTTCGCATCCTTATACTTCGGTAACAACAACTTCCTCGCTGTCACCTGCTTTCCCTTATGCCGCTCTGCTGTCATCGTCAGCTTATCAATCTTGATCAATCCAAATCCGTACTTCGACCCAAATACTCTTAGGCGCGTCATGTGATACAGATTCATGGCGGGTTCTGGGAGCTTCCCAAACCGATCCTTCAGCTCTTCCATGATATCGTCCACTTCCTCAAATGACAAAGCCTCTCCCAACTTATGGTAGACCTCCATACGCAAACCAGGCGTCTCTACGTACTCTTCAGGAATACGCGCGTCCATAAAGAATTCCATCTTAACATCCGCCAAGGCACTCGGAATCTTACGTTGCAAGGTCAAGATCATGCGCTTCAGCAACTTACAGTACAAATGAAACCCAATAGAAGAGACGTGACCTGATTGCTCAAGTCCTAACATGTCGCCTGCGCCGCGGATTTCCAAATCGCTCATGGCGATTTTCATGCCACCACCATATCCAGAGGCTTTTGCCAACGCATCTAAGCGTTTACGGGAAATCTCAGGCAATACACGTAAGCTGGGAACCAAGAAATAAGAATACGCACGTCTATTCCAGCGCCCAACGCGTCCACGCATTTGATACAAATCGGCCATTCCAAATCGATCCGCGCGATCAATCAAAATCGTGTTGGCATTGGGAATATCAATTCCATTTTCAATGATTGTCGTCGCCACCAAAATATCTGCCTGACCACTTTTGAAGAGATGAAACACCGAATCGAGCTCATCTGCGTGCATTTGCCCGTGTCCGACAACCACTTTAGCTTGCGGCAGAAGTTTCTGAATGCGAGCAGCCATATCAAAAATGGTGTCCACACGGTTGTGAATAACAAATGCCTGTCCGTCACGCGTGAGCTCACGTAGCAAGGCACTTTTGAGTACCTGATCTTGCGTTTCGCTAATAATCGTTGTAATGGGCAATCGATCTTGCGGGGGCGTACTGATTACGGACATGTCCCTAACACCAACCAGTGACATGTATAAAGTGCGGGGAATCGGCGTTGCTGAGAGCGTGAGGTAATCCACGCCAGCCTTGATTTTTTTTAAGTGCTCTTTCACTTTAACGCCAAATCGTTGCTCTTCATCGATAATCACAAGGCCAAGATCTTTAAATTTGATGTCTTCGCTGATTAAACGGTGGGTACCGATAAGAATATCAATCGATCCGTTGGCAACACCTGCTAAGGCTTCACGGATTTGTTTTGGGGTGCGAAAACGTGAAACGACAGCAATATTAACAGGGAAATTGGCCATGCGTTCCACAAAACTTTCGTAATGCTGCATCGCAAGAACTGTGGTTGGAACAAGCACGGCGACCTGTTTTTGTCCATCAATAACTGCTTTAAAAGCTGCTCGCATTGCCACTTCTGTTTTTCCATATCCCACATCTCCGCAGACAAGACGGTCCATACCCTTCGTGGAAATCATATCCTGCTTGATTGCTTGAATCGCTGAAAGCTGATCTTCCGTGGCTGTAAAGGGGAAATCATCTTCAAAGGCTTTCATGTCGGAGCTATCGGGAGCACAACCATAACCACCATGCATTTCTCGCGTCGCATAGAGTTCAAGGAGTTCGGAGGCGTAACCTAAGATCGCTTGTTCGGTCTTCTCCCTTGTTTTTGCCCAGCGCGTGCCACCCAAAGTGTGCCTTGTAGGGTTTTCGTCTGAAGATCCAATATACTTACTAACAAGATACGCTTGGTTAAGAGGAGCGTAGAGTTTTGCTGAATCGGCGTACTCGATCGACATGAACTCATTCACGACGCCTTGATGGTTCGCCCGTTTTTCTAACCCTAAAAATTTACCAATGCCGTGGTTAAGGTGCACAACCATTTCACCGGGAGAGAGATCATAAACTTCTGAGGGGGCCGTGTGGTAAGTGCTGCGCTGTTTTTGGCGGCGAATTTTATAGCGATGGTTGATCTCCGTGAGAGGTAAAATAATCGATTTAACGTCGGCTAAAACAACGCCACCAGACAAGTAGTTAAGATGGAATTGGGTGTGTTTAGGGAGAGCAATTTTGCCATCTATTAAGCGTTGCCTAAAGGTCGTTTCATCGAGATCGGTGGTACATAAAATATGCAGGATGCAATCTGTCTTGGCTAATTTTGAAAGAGAGTTAATGATCTCTTGCCCAGTCGCTTCCCCTTCGACTTCCGGCAACAAATAGTCGATGAGCGGCACAAAGGCATGAGTCCAGCGTTTGACAATAAATTCTCTGTTAAAGAGTTGAAAAGCCAAAGCCAGCGGAGCAGCTGTTTCGGAGTAATAGCCTCCACTGGCTTTGCCCAGAATACGTATTTCACTCAGTTCTTCGATCGAATTTTGGCTCCACATGATTTTTTGGAGCGGTTCAATTTGGTCCAAAAACTGCTCGATAGTGCAAAACGAGCGTGTGCCGACTCCACTAATACTCAACAATGTCGTGTAGCGGTCTTCAAGTGCCAAGAGATCGTCAAAAATAACAATCGTTTCGGGACCAAGATAATCCATGATCGTGCTTAACTGCTGCGATTTACTAACCAGTTCCATTTCTTGCGCGGGAGTAATGGCAACGGCGTCTGCTTTTTTGACGGATTTTTGGCCGACCGGATCATAGATGCGAATCGATTCAATCTCATTTCCCCAAAACTCGATGCGAAAAGGATCTGGAGAAGCGACAGGGAACAGATCGATAATGCCGCCACGAACCGCAAACTCTCCTTTGTCGGAAGCCACAGAATTGCGTTTGTATCCCATTGCTTCGAGTTTTTTGGTCAGGTCTTCAAAAGCAATTTCGTCTCCGATGCTTAACTTTAAGTAAAGTTTCTCAAAGTTTTTCTGGGGAATAATGCGCTGCAGGCAGGCCTGTAAATTGCTTAAGATGATATAGGGTTCTTTGCTGACAGAAATCTCATGCAGTACCTTGTAGCGTTCCCCAACGATGTCGGGACTAGGCGCAAGGTTTTCGGAGGGAAGGGTTTCCCACGCAGGAAAGTCGACAACAGGATGCTCGGAAAAAAAGGAGAAATCATGAAAGAGGCGAACCTCTTCAAGGCTGGCTCCTGTCAAAATCAGAATGTGCTTGCCTGTTGCCTTTTGCGCAAGAGCAGCCACAAGTGCTTTAGGAGCGTTCCACAAGTTTTCGATAAGAACAGAATTGTGTTCTTTTAAGGTTTGCTCCAGAACCTGCAATTTTTCGCTTTTAAGGATTTCTGGAAGCATTTTTTTTACCTTAAAAGCGCGCGCAAGGTTTCGATCGCTTCATTGAGTTTTTGAGGCGCTTTTCCGCCCGCTTGCGCGCTATTGGCTTTGCCGCCGCCGCTACCTTCAATGATCGGGGAGATCGCTTTGATCATCTCTTGCGCGTTTTTACCTTGGCTGACAAGATCATCACTGACACGGATAATCGCATGGCATTTATCTTCGCCAACGGAAGCAAGTAAAAGAACGCCGGACTTCATCTTCACAATAAGCTCATCTGCGCACATGCGCACTTCTTCCGGAGTGTTCTCTACGCCCGCTGCGATGAAATGCGTGCCATTGATGTTCTCTGCTTTTGCTAGGAGAGAACCCACAAGACCTTCTAGTTGCACTTTCTTAGCCGCTTTAACGTCGTGGGAGAGCTGTTTATTTTCTTCTAAGAGTTTCTCTAAGCGTTCTGCTAGTTTAAAGGGCTGAGTTTTTAAAGAGACTGCCAGACTTGCGAGCAAGTGATCACTTTCACGGGCTAAAGCTTCTGCCTCTTGGCCTGAAACAGCTTCGATACGGCGTACGCCGGCAGCAATGCTGCTCTCTTTTGCAATGCGGAAATAACCGATTGTGCCGACAGCAGAAGTGTGTGTTCCTCCACAGAGTTCTTTTGAGTAATCGATGTCAACAACGCGAACGGTCGATCCATATTTTTCACCGAAAAATTGTTTGATATCTTGGCGTTTTTGCGCATCTTCGTAAGAGATCTCGTACCATTGCACCAATCGATTTTCACGGATTTTTTGATTGATCAAATCTTCGATCTGCGTGATCTCTTGTTCTGATAAAGGCTTGTGATGATTAAAGTCAAAACGCAAACGGGCGGCATCGACAACGGATCCAGCTTGTTTGATGTGATCACCCAAGACGATATGCAGTGCCCAATGTAGCAAATGTGTGGCTGTGTGATTATTCTGGATTTTTTGACGACGTGCTTTCTCAAATTCTGCACTCAAGGTGTCGCCAACAGCAATTTTTCCTGATGTCAATTTTCCGATATGCGCAATCACGCCTTTATAAGGCGATTTTGCATCGGTGACATCAAAATGGCCTTTTGCCGATTTTAGAGAGCCCGTATCGCCGATTTGACCGCCCATTTCTGCGTAAAAAGGCGTTTTGTCTAGAATAATCAATCCTTCATCGCCTTCTACAAGCGTGTCGACAAAAGCACCATTTGCAAGCAGTGCCAGCACTTTACTTTGGCTTTGAGCGTGATCGAATCCAAGGAATTGAGTTGTCCCGTGCTGTTCCACGAAATTAACGAATTGATTTTCGGAAGCAACTTGATGCACTGTCTTGTGAACATTGCGCGATCTTTCTTTGGCTTCTAGTTCCAATTCTTGATAGCGATCGATATCGACCGTCAAATTGGAATCTTTTGCGATCAAAAGGATCTCTTCGATAGGGAATCCATAGGTGTCTTTTAATTTAAACGCTTCGTCGCCTGAGATACGGTTTCCGCTTTGTTGCGCGTGTTCAATAATGTTGTTCAACATATTGCCACCACGACGGAGTGTGCGAATAAAAGCTTCTTCTTCCGTATTTAAGATTTCGGTAATACGGTGCTGTGATTTTGCCAGTTCAGGATAATCTGCGCCCATGAGATCGAGTAGGCAGGGCAAAACTTTTGCTAAAAACGGATCTTCCATGCCAAGCGTACGTCCATAGCGGACGGCTCTTCTCAAGACTTTGCGAAGGACATAGCCGCGATCTACATTACTTGGCTGGACGCCATCTGCGATGGCAAATGCTAAGCAGCGCAAGTGGTCGGCAATGACGCGGAAAGCCGGGGCTTTTTCATCAGTTACGTCATAGTGGGCGCTGGAAATTTTTTCTACTTGAGCAATTAAACCGCGCAAAATGTCTGTTTCAAAAACGGTGTCGACTCCATCAATCAAGGACATGACGCGTTCAAGACCGGCGCCGGTGTCAATCGACGGTTTAGGGAGGGGTGTCATGACGCCATCAATGCTGCGGTTAAATTGCATGAAAACGAGGTTCCAATACTCTAGGAAGCGTTCCCCTGAAGGATCTTCGGCAGGGCATGTAGCATTGCCGTATTTTTCGCCGCGGTCGTAAAGAAGTTCAGAGCATGGTCCACAGGGGCCGGTATCGCCCATTGCCCAGAAGTTTTCCTTTGCGCCAAAGCGGGTGATGCGATTTTCTGGGACATATTTTTTCCATAACTCGAAGGCTTCGTCATCGTCGCGAAAGACTGTTGGCCAAATGCGATCAGGGTCTAATCCGAAAATTTGCGTGGAGACTTCCCAGGCACAACGGATGGCGTCTATTTTAAAATAGTCACCGAAGGAGAAATTGCCGAGCATTTCAAAAAACGTGAGGTGGCGTGTGGTGTGACCGACGTTGTCGAGATCGTTGTGTTTACCTCCGACGCGGATGCATTTTTGGCTGGTGGTAGCCCGTTTGTAATCACGAGGGCTATCGCCCAGGAAGACGTCTTTGAATTGGTTCATGCCAGCGTTGGTAAAAAGGAGAGTGGGGTCGTCATGGGGAACAACGGCGGAAGATGAGATGATGGAATGGCGCTGGTTTTTAAAATATTGAAGGAATTTGGTCCTAATATCTTGTGTTTTCATAATGGAGTCGTCCTCGGCTAATGGGGAGATTATAACGGAGGAATTTCTAATTGTCTATGCCCTTTTTCTTCAATTTTCTTTTCTTGATTCTATGAAACACGCTAAAAGATTTTTTGGCTATTAGGTAGGCTAACAATTTATGGAAAAATAACAGGATATAGGGATGGACAGGATACCAAATAACATAGAGCTGCTCCATCTGAGGATACGGGTCTGCAGGCCATCCATCCTGTCCATCTTTATATCGTGTTATTTTTTCTTCGTTTAATTTTTTCAGCAAGATATTTTTTAGCGGGAGCTGCTGCTTTATCCCGCTATTCTTTTATGTGAGTGTATTAGCCCTGCAGTCTCCCTGTTTTGCTCTTGATCTTCAAAAGCCAAAATCGTATCTTGGCGTTCAACATCTAAGCGGGTTTAATCTTTTGAATACTACAGCTCATACATCTGAAGAATTCAGCAAGATTCTGATGGCTCTTTTTGAGGAAAAAAAGCGCGTTCAGGATCTCGAAGAGCGCGTTGCTGCTTTCGAAAAAAAAGAGGCCGAAGATGGAAATGAAAAAATCAAAAGCATGTTCCTTAATCTCAAAAAAAAATACGCTCAAGCCTTACACGCTCTAAATGATAAAGAAAAAAAATGCCACGATTTTGAAAAAGTTGCCTCCCAGCTAGAAGCCATTAAATTGGATACCCAAACCGCTAAAAAACAGCTGCAAATGACCGATGAAGAATGCGTTTCGCTAAGGCAACAGCAGGTGACGTTAAAAAAACTTCTTCAGGAAGCACAGAATCAAACGGCCATCACCCAAGAAGAGCTGCATGAAACGGCCAATCAGCTCCAAGCTTCAGACCATATGAGAGAAGCTTTTGAGACGGAAAATCAAGAGCTAAAAACTCTTCGTGAAGAGTTTGAGTTCATAAAAATACAAGCGGAAGCGTCTCAGCTGAAGGCGAATGAACTGGCTGCTAAACTGGATGACAATGACGAGTTTAAAGAACTTCAAGCCCAATGCGAGATGCTCAAGAAACTTGCTGCGGATTTACAAGCGCAAGCCGAAAGTGCTCAGCAAGTGAAGACAGAGCTCGGGGATTTGCAAGCAAAATTTGAAACGTTGCTCGTGGAACACCAGCAACAAACAAAAGAGCTGCACGATCTGAAAACAGAAAAAGGGGAGAAAGATTCTCGCATGAGAGTGGCCCAGCACCATCTTGCTAAAAAAGTGAAAGAAACGGCTCTTCTGTCTGAAAAAATCGAGGATCAGAAAATTCAGCTGCACACGATTAATAGTGCTATGGAAGGGTATAAAACAAAAATTAATGACATGCAGAGCGTTCTCGACAGTCAAATGCAGCAAGAAAAACGCATCGAAGAAAACTTGCTGGATAGCCTGAAAACGTCTGAAATTCAAGCGCGGCGATGGGAAGAAAAATACTTCCAAATGTGCGATAAGTGGCAGGAAACGGAATCTAGCAACAAAGAATTAAAGAGTTTGGAAGAAAAGTTCCATCAAATGCAAGCGCTTCTGGGGAGTTTTGCCAATATTTTAGGAGATGCTTCCCCTTTCACTGGTAAAAGAATTTCTATTCATTCCCCCGAACAGGTGAAATTAGGGGCCATGGAATTCTAAAATGAGTGATTTAACGAACAAGAGTGCTCCATATGCAGGGCGTAAATTCGTAGACAAGGCGAATCCTGTTGCAAGAATTTGCAACGTCGCAGATGGGGCGCTATTTTTTGTTAAATCATGCATTTTAGCATTGCATAGTCCCGTCAATACTGACCAACCTTTTTTCGATTGAGAGCCAAGTGAACCAAACGAAAAATAAGCAATCCACCATTTTAGGTATAGATCCAGGAACCCGCATTACAGGTTATGGCATCATAAAAACGAATAGCAGCTCTTATGATGTTGTGGATTATGGTTGCATCCGCCCCCCGGCAAACCTCAAGCTGACTGACCGCTATCTCATTATTTTTAATGGAATCGAAGAGATCATTGCAAAGCATAAGCCGGAAGTGCTGGTCGTTGAAACACAGTTTGTCCAAAAAAATATTCAGAGTGCTATCAAGTTAGGAATGGCCCGTGGAATCGCTATTATCGCCGCCAAGCGGTATGGAATCCCTGTGTTTGAGTACGCTCCAACAAAAGCAAAAAAAGCGATTGTGGGCACAGGACACGCAAGTAAGGAGCAAGTGCAGATGATGGTGAAGCATCTTTTGAAGCTAGCTGCAGTACCTGAACCAGAAGATGCTGCCGATGCTCTAGCGCTGGCGATTTGCCATGCGCATCAGGCACAATTTACAGAGATGTTAGAAGGAGAAATCTAAGTGTTTGCCTATATTAAAGGGGCGCTTGCAGAGGCAACGCCTATTCATGCGATTATCGATACAGGAACCATTGGTTACAAGGTTTTTATTCCTGCCAGTGTGTTTACAAAATTACCACAGATCCAATCTCAGGTGCTGTTGCACACGTCTTTTATTATTCGAGAAAATTCGCAAGCGCTCTATGGATTTCTATCGCCGAATGAACGCGATCTTTTTGAAGCGTTGTTGAATGTCTCGGGAATCGGTCCAAAGTTGAGCATGAGTTTGATTGGGCATCTTCCACCGGAAGATTTGCACGCAGCGATTAGCAATCATGATGTGAACAGGTTGTCTAAGGTTCCTGGAGTGGGGAAAAAGATTGCGGAACGCTTGATTATTGAAATGAAAGATAAGTTGTCAGCGTTATTTTCGAGTGAGTTTATCAGTCATGCGACGTCGATGTTAAACGATCCGCGAGCCCAGAAGATTTCGGATGCGATGAGTGCCTTGATTAATTTAGGGTATAACCAGATGACAGCGCAAAAAGCGATTAAAAAAACGCTTAAAGAGCAGTCCGATACGATTGATCTGTCCACCTTGATCACAGGTGCCTTGACAAACGTTTAAAAACCCGCAGATTCCGCCCGTAGCTTTTAGTATCAACAACGTTTAGAGTCAATTAACGAGTGATCTTCCTAGTTATCTTTAAATGCTATAGACAATTACAACTGTGGGCGGAAAGCGGCAAAAAAAAATTGCCGCACTCCAAAGACTTCGTCCGGTCTGTGAGTCATTGAGGATTAACTTTCAGGCTATGCATTACTGCGTCATGCAGAGCTTAAGAGCCTCATCCCACGAAGGCATGTGCAACCCAAATGTCTCATTCAGCTTCTTATGGCACAACAATGAGTTCTTCGGCCGCGCAGCGGGTGTCGGATAAGCTGCCGTATCAATGCCTGTTAACTGCGGAACCTTAAATTCTGGATGCTTTTGCTTCTGCAACGCGAAAATTGTCTCGGCAAAGTTAAGCCATGAGGTCTTCCCAGCATTTGTTAAATTATAAGTTCCATAAGCTTCATTACCCGAGGCCAAAATCTGTGCTGTTGCTTGCGCAATCATCCGAGACCACGTAGGTGCACCAATTTGATCTTGAACGATACTCAATTTATCTTTGTCTTGCGCCAATTTTAACATCGTCAAGAGAAAGTTTTTTCCTCGAGAACCGTACACCCAACTCGTGCGGAAAATGAAGTAATCACAACCAGAATCACGAATTGCATTTTCTCCATCAAGCTTCGCTTGACCATAAACACTCAAAGGATTGGTTGTTTCATTTTCTGTGTAAGCCCGTGTTAAACTACCGTCAAACACGTAATCCGTAGAATAGTGCACGACAACGGCTTTAAGGCGTTTAGCTTCTTCTGCGATGACCCCAGGAGCTGTGGCATTAATGGCTTTACACAGTTCTTGTTCAGATTCTGCTTTATCAACGGCTGTGTAAGCACCCGGGTTGACAATGATATCGGGAGCAATATCGCGGATCACTTTCTGGATAGCTGATGGGTTTGAAAGATCCATCTCTTGATAGTCAATTCCAATAATATGACCTTGCGGAGCAAGTGTGCGTTGTAGCTCGTAACCAACTTGACCTAAAACACCTGTGATGAGAATTTTTTTCATGAATAGACTTCCGCCTGTTTAAAGAGTTTACCTTGAGAATCTTTTGCTGATAAAAGGGGTTCAGAACCATTTTTAGGCCATTGAATGGCGAGATCGGGATCGTTCCACAAAATGCAACGGTCTGATGAAGGATCGTAAAAGGATGTTGTTTTGTAAAGAAAGTCTGCAGTCTCGGATAGAACCATAAATCCATGGGCAAACCCCTCTGGCATCCAGAGCATGCGTTTGTTGTGTTCGTTTAAAATGACGCCTACCCACTGACCAAAGGTCGGAGAGCTTCGGCGTACATCAACTGCAACATCGAAGACTTCGCCGCTGACAACGCGAACGAGTTTTCCTTGGGAATTCTGGATTTGATAGTGCAGGCCGCGCAGGACACTTTTTGCGGAACGGGAGTGGTTGTCCTGAACGAAATTTGCTTTGATTCCTAGGTGATCAGCTAGTACTTTTTGGTTGTAGCTTTCCATGAAGAAGCCGCGGTCATCGCCGAAAACTTTCGGTTCTAGAATCTTTACATCGGGAATGGAAGTGTCAATGACAAGCATGAGAATCTCTCTTAGTGTTGGGCGTCTTGCTTGAGCATCATGACATTGAAGGTGATTTTTTTCAAGCTCCTAAGTGATCAAAAAGTCGTGGCAAAAATAAAAAAGAGGCACAGGATACGTAGAATAGGTTTAACCGCTTATCCTATGTGTCCTGCTTGATCCTTCATATCCTGTTCCTCTTTTTTGTTTTTACTCATTTTGACTCTTTGCACGCCTCAATACATGTACAATAAACAAATTAGCAATGACAATCACTAGATACGAAGCCACCAAACCTGAAATTGTTGCAACAATGGGTGTTGCTGTTGGCACAACAGATGGTGCCACAAACACGATGGCTAGAAAACGTCCCAAGAAAACGTTTTTAACCTTGTAAATGGTATGATAGATGACAACTTTTACAATCATGCCAGGGGCATATGTGTAAGCCATTCGGCCTACCCAAAAACCTGTCAAGCTGGCAGTTCCTCCTACCCATGGATTAGGGGGAACTGAGTAGCTAAAAACCGTATACAAGCACTGACGGGTTTTCCCCCAGCACCCGCAACTAGCGGGCATGCTCTTCTTCGATTTTCTTCAGGTTAGCTTGAAGCAGTGTATTGTCAGGATAGAGCTTTAAAAGCTCTTGAGTCAAAAATTTAGCTTTGACCCAGTTTTTCTCCTGAAAGGCTTTGCGGGCAAGATAGGATTTTGCTTCCGTTGACTCGGACTCAATGGACTCGTAGATTTGCCCTGCGGCGAATTCATCGCCTGCCTTTAAGGTCTCGCGCGCTGTTAGCTCTTTTGTGAAAAGCATTAATTGCCACTCTGCTTTCTGAGCTTTTGCAAATTCTAACGCGCTATGAGCATCACGGTTTTTGAGCATTGCTTTTGCTAGTTCGTAGGGGTACCAGGTTGGAATATGATCGGGTAGAATAGCCATTTCATGCATCTCTAAAGCGGGTTCTGGCCAGCCTGCAGCAAGGAAAAGAGCCGAAAAAGCTTCATCGCTCTTGAGTAGCGTTTGATTCTCTTCAGATAAACTTGTGCCTGAAAGTAGCTGTTCAAGTAACGGATTGTCCAAGTGTTCGTGAGTGATGAGCGCGGAATCGCGCAAAAGTTCGCCTGTTTTAAGGTAGCTTAATGCTTGCGTTAAAGTCAATTCCAAGGGACGATTCCATGATCCTTCGTGATGAGCATTCGTTTGCAGCAGGTTCCAAGCGGCTTCCTGATCCCTATTTTTTAAGGCACTAATTAAACGGAGCCAGAATGCTGCTTGCTGTGTTTCTAAATATTCCTCTGAATGAGCGAGTTTTGCAAATTCTGCAGCGTCCCAAAATTGGTTGGGTTTTAAGGAGATTAAATACGTGATAAACGGCTTTAATTCTCCACTTGGATTGCCTAGTTGTTTCCAGTTATTACGTGGAGCCTCCGTCATGCGACTCCAGAAGATCGATTTCACCCAAAGAGAATCGGAATATTGGGCTGACAACCCCTTCTCCCACGTTGCGATCGCAGACGAGTAAAGATGGTTTTTGAGATATAGATCTGCGAGCTGATCGAGGATATAAACGTTTTTGGGATCGTCTTTCAAAGCTTTTGTGTATTCTGCAAGAGAAAGTTCTTCATTCCCTGTCATTTCATAGATTTTAGCTTTATAGATCGCAATATCGAGATTTTTTGGATCTGTCGCTTGCGCCTGGTCGAGGTATTCAATGGCTGTTTTAGGATTTGAGGGTGTATCGAGTAGCGCAAGTTTGATCAAGCGAACAGTTTCCTCTTTGCCGTCAAATTGGTGGTTAATAAGATGCTCTTTAGCTTCTTTTACTTGACCTGTAGAGATCAGATGATCGCCATCCATAAGTAGCCAAGCAGTCGGGTTTAGTTCTTTATTTTTCCATTTTTGGCGTAGCGTTTGGTATTCTATATCCCTGTCGGACATTAAGTAGCCCTCGGCAGCAAGAAGACTTGCTTGCTCATTATTGAGTAAGGCTTCCGGACACATTTCGTCGATGAGAACAAGCTGCGGAATGTTGAGAGATTGGGTACTTGCATCGACCAGTAGTTTTAACCAATGCTGACTTGTTGAAGAGTTACTGTCGAGGGAATCTTGATGCTGAGCGATGATTTCCAGCGCTTGATCGGGATTAGACTTTTTAAGGTAGTTTGCAGCGAGTTCGAGATCATATTTTTCGATGATACCTTCTAAGGGGGCATTTGAGCTGACTAGTTGAGAGGCTTGTTGAGCTGTTTCCTGAAAAGGAGACCAGTAAACGACTCCAAATAAAGTAAATGCAATCCCTATTAATAGTGTTAAAAACATGTTCAATCCGCGCATTTAAAAACCTCTTCCATTTTGGCATGAAATATTTTGTATACCAGATGAGGTTTTAAAGCAAGGGATAGGATATAAGGCTCATTAAAAAGAAACAGGATATGAAGGATTGGGCAGGATACGAAGGATAGGTTTAACCACCAATCCTTCGTATCCTGTCCTTGTTCTTTAACTATTGCTCGTCCTGAGCAAGCGTGTAGCCAGGCTTACCGTCAAATGTGCACAGATGCTCCGTTTGATTGAACTCAATTCCCGCCTCTGCAAATTGCTGCAGCAGTCCCGCAATCTGCTTGTGAGTCACCGGTGAACCTTTCTTATTTGATAAGAACCGACAACGCCAGCTGTCCACGCACGCTGTCTCTTGCATCTTGCTAGGCCAAACTTTAGCGCCGCGGTTAGCAATCAAAGTGAGCTGCAATTCACTGTTTTTAACAGAAGAAAGTTTTTGATGGAGCTGATCAACACTGTCATTGTGCTGAACGAAAATATCAACGCCGATAGTTTGTTTCTGTGCGGCTTTATCAGCCTTAATCTTATGATGCGCAACAGCTGCCATTTTTTGATAAACAACAGGCTTCAATGTTTGCGGTCTTTGTCCCAAACGAGCAATCAAAGCGTCGGCGAACTCTTTTGTTCCCACTTGCTGTTTACTGATATTGGGTTTGAAAATATCGTAAGTATGAATGCCATCTTCGATGGTTTTGAGCCACGCATTATGAATGTTTCCAGCAATCTCTGTTAACCCAAGATGCACAAGCATCATCACGGCACCCAGCAACAGCCCTGAAGGATTGGCTACGTTTTGGCCTGCACGGCGGGGAGCCGATCCGTGAATAGCTTCAAACATCGCGCCAAATTGGCCGATATTCGCAGAACCCGCTAAACCAACGGAGCCAGCAATCTGAGCGGCCACATCGGATAAAATGTCCCCGTAAAGATTAGGAAGGACGATGACATCAAAAAGAATCGGTGTATCGGCAAGTTTCGCAGCACCGATGTCAACGATCCAGTGTTCATTCTCAATTTCCGGGTACTGCGGAGCAATCTCATCGAAAATTTTGTGAAATAATCCGTCGGACAGCTTGAGAATATTATCTTTAGTGAAGCATGTGACTTTTTTACGCCCATGTGCACGCGCATGCTCGAAAGCATAGTGAATGATTTTTTCACAGCCTGGACGTGTGATCATTTTCAGGGCGTGGTAAGAATCTTGTGTTTGGCGGTACTCAACACCCGTATAAAGATCTTCCTCGTTTTCCCGAATAATCACCACGTCCATATTAGGATGCTTTGTGTCAACAAAAGGGGCATAAGAGACGCACGGGCGTACGTTCGCATAAAGACCAAGCATGGTGCGGATGGTGACGTTAAGACTCTTGAAGCCGCCGCCTTGCGGAGTTGTGATCGGAGCTTTCAAAAAAGCTTTAGTGTTGCGGATGGTTTCCCAAGTCGCAGGCTCGATGCCGGCCGGCAGACCGCGAAGATAGACTTTCTCCCCGATTTCAACTTTATGGTAATCAAGCGGAGCCTTAGCGGCGTCTAAAACACTCAATGTCGCAGCCATGATTTCGGGCCCAATACCGTCGCCTTCAGCAATTGTCACAGAAATTTTTGAATTTGTCATGAGTTCCTCCGTTTGGGGTTTGTCTTTTTTATACCGTTCGTGATTGAAAAATTGGAATTTCGCTGAGGCGGCGCTTCAGATTTTTGAATGAAAAATTAGACTAACTATTTGCAACAAGAGCTAATTTTTTATTTTGAAAAGATGAAGATGCCGCCTCAGCCAAAAAACAATTTTTGAGTGGTAAGCGGTATATGATTGAGAGTAATCAGTCGGTCATTTAAAATCTATGATGAGTTTAAAAAAAGAGTTAGAGTGAGATGCCTGTGTTAAAAGAGCTACTACAAAAAGAGCGTGAGTACTTGAATGATTTCTTTGATCGCTTCGCCTGCGATCAAGCAGATGAGGTGCTAAAGGAAATGATGAAGTGCCAAGGCATGGTCTTCTTTACGGGAGTGGGAAAGAGCGGGCTGATCGCCAAGAAGATTGCTGCGACAATGACTTCTACAGGGATGAGATCGCTCTATCTTTCGCCAATGGATGCTTTGCATGGTGACATTGGCATTGTCACGGAGAATGACCTTTTTGTGATGCTAAGCAAAAGTGGGGAGAGTGATGAGTTGATTCAATTACTGCCGATTTTAAGAAGTAAAGGGGTGACGACGATCGCTGTGGTTTCGAATAAAGAAAGTCGTTTGGTTAAAGGCTGTCATCTGCATGTCTATCTTCCTGTTGAAAAAGAATTATGCCCTTTTGATATGGCGCCGACGATATCGACAACAGTGCAAATGATTTTTGGCGATCTTCTCGCGATCGCCTTGATGAGGCTCAGAAATTTGACGAAAGATCAATTTGTGGAGAATCATCCTTCAGGCAGGATTGGAAAACGTGTTCTCATGAAGGTGAAGGACTTGATGGTTGAGGGGAATGGTATTCCTATCTGTGCACCGCAACATAAGTTGGTCGATGTTTTAGTGGAGCTGTCTAATAAAAAGTGTGGATGTATTCTGGTTGTTGATGAGAGTCGTCTTTTGGAAGGTATTTTTACTGATGGAGACCTAAGGCGTGCTTTGCAAAATCACGGGGCAGCTGTGTTGGACAGACCCATGAAAGAATTGATGAGTGGGAGTGCGAAGTGGATTGGTCCGCAGAAGTTAGCTTGGGAAGCGATGCAGGACATGGAGAGGGATCAAAAGAAAGCAATTACTGTGCTGCCTGTGCTTGAAGATGGGCGGAAGGTAGTGGGCTTGATCAAGCTGCACGATATCTTGCAGGCTGGCATCTAGGAAAACGCTTTGGGCGGGATTCAATACAAAGACACGAAGACGCAAAGATACAAAGAAGAAAACAAGAAAAAGAAAAAACAAGACTAGCAAGATAGCCACGAAACGTATTGAATGACAAAGGGTTTGGCTGTTTCTAAAGCGGAGACGCGGAGATTCAATGAAGACGCTATTAAAATCATTATAAATATTATAAAATTAAAATACTCTTCATAGCATTGAGTTTCAGTGAAACTCCGCGTCGCCGCGCCTCTGCGTCTCCGCGTTAGAAACCGCCAAACCCTTATTCACTCAGCCCATCCATAGCCTATCTTGCTTATCTTGCTGTCTTGTTTTTTCTTCTTTGTGTCCCTTGTGTTGCATTTTTCTTCACGATTTGAAATTTTCTAGTCCTTGCATATCCATGAGATCCTCAAAGGAACGCTCACTAAAATAAGGCAGAAAGAGATCACACCCATACTTATACTTGCACGATGCTTGATACTTCCGCGCATCAAAGCCAGAATTATAAATAATCAACTTTTTCTCTAAATTGTCCTTCAAAAAGATTCCTATGCCATAAATAGAACCCTTTTTGATGTATTCCATTTTTTCTACGCTCGCAAAAGGTACCGAAAAAGTCGGCTTCCGCTCATGACAAAACATAAAACTGTCATCATCTTTAATCACGATCTCATTAGGCGCCGTTTCTAACTTTTTTAGCTGCCGATAAGGAAGCAATCCCGCAGTAATCAAAGCAAATCCCAAACAGAAAATGGGAATTCCCCACAAAATGAGTTTCTCTTCAGGAATCAACGCCCCCGAAAACAGAAGCAACGCAGCTCCTAGCCCGGCTAATAACGTTCCACGAAACAGTAGATGCTTAAAGAACTCTTGCTTGATTGCGCTTCTTAACTTAATGTGTTGATGAGACATGAAAAATACCTATAGATGTTGATCTTGATTATACTATAGGGTTATTATAAATAAATTATTACAAAAAAACTAAGGGTTCTGTGTTTTATGGAAACGACAGATTCTTATTCCATTGCCATGACTGCTGTGTTCATCATTGGCTACATTTTGATTTCATTGAACATCTTACGCACGTCAATAAAACGGTTGTAGCTTTACTGATGGCCATTAGTTGTTGGATTTTACAGTTTAGCAACAGCAGTTGGTCCCATGTAGAAAATATGACTTTTTTTAGGCATCATCTTGCCGAGATCAGCCAAGTTGTTTTCTTCTTGACGGGTGCGCTTAGCGTTGTAGAGATCACCAGCACCCACAATGGTTTTCAAATGATTTCGGACCGTCTTCACGTTTCATCAAAACGCAAATTGCTAGGAGTGGCGGGATTCTTGGTATTTTTTCTTTCTTCCATTCTAGATAATCTGACAGCCACAATTGTGATGATCTCTTTGCCGATTAAGTTGATTCAGGAGCGTGATACACGCCTACTCACCGGGGGGGGAGTTGTGATTGCAGCCGATGCAGGTGGGGCGTGGACCAATCGGCGATGCCACAACAACGGTGCTTTGGATCGGTAACCAGATTTCCACTTTTTCCATCATGAAATCGCTGTTTTTACCAAGCTTTACGTGTATGCCCGTTACTTTTACCTTTCTCCACTTCATGGTAGAAGAAGGGACGGAAGAGGAGGTCAAGTTTCCTAGCGACCCGCAGAGCCTTTTGGAAAAGCAATCTTTTGGTTGGGCTTAGCCTCTCTCGTTTTTGTGCCTATTTTTAAAGTGATAACGGGGTTGCCGCCGTTTATGGGGATTCTTTTTGGATTGAGTATCCTTTGGCTTGTCACTGATATTGTACATTGTAAGTTTGCAGAAAGGTGTCATTTGAGATTTCCGCAGATCTTAACGCGGATTGATTTGAGCAGCACATTATTTTTTTCAGGGATTCTTTTGTGCATTGATGCTTTGGAATCCGCAAAAATGTAGAAGGAGTTTTCTTGATTTTTTGAGTCATCACATGTTGGTAGATAAGCTGTCGTGCTTTGACAGTGAAGAGATCGCCCATAAAAGGCTAGCTGAGGCTCTAGATGAGTGCTGTTAAAGCTAAACAAAGTTGAATGAGGGCGATGACCCTTGCCGGGGTGAGAACGAAGGTTCCAGGGGGGAATTCTCTTTTTACGCGTTTTTTAAATAATATAGCCTCTTGACGCGGACTTTTTGAAGCGCTCATTCTTTCCGACCGATGGTTTTTTGTCTAGATTTTTGAGTTACCAGTGTCCAATTGCTAAAATACAGGGTTGAATTTATGCAGTTAGACACTAGCGACTG
>Ga0105045_10000202_pt1 | contig 38547 bp, 39 predicted proteins | sample MAT02_FD_78089 | JGI IMG/M metagenome (GOLD analysis project Ga0105045, IMG submission 78089) | Freshwater microbial communities from Lake Fryxell liftoff mats and glacier meltwater in Antarctica - MAT-02 (megahit assembly) | ecosystem: Environmental > Aquatic > Freshwater > Ice > Liftoff...
AATATGGATGTGTTTGTGAACCACCTCGTACTGGGCGAACGCAAAGCGGGCCTGACCAACATCCGGGTGCTGAAGCAACACAAAACCGGCCACCCGACAAACGACGATTACTACCTGCCCTTCCAGGATCCGGCCTACGTAGCGGGCATTGCCTACAATCCCGATTTCAACACCAATGTCCTGCGCTACGGCTATGCCTCGCTAACCACACCCAGCTCGACCTACGATTACAACATGGATACCCAAACGGCCACGCTTCTGAAACAGCAAACCGTTTTGGGCGGCTTCGACCCGGCCAACTACACCTCAGAGCGGGTATTCGTAACGGCCCGCGATGGGGCCAAAGTCCCTGTATCGCTGGTCTATCGGAAAGGCACGAGAAAGGACGGGTCCGGGCCACGAAAGGCGGCACCGTTGCTGCAATATGCTTATGGCTCATATGGTATAAACATCGAGCCGGGCTTTAGCAGTACGCGGCTGAGTTTGCTGGACCGGGGGTTTGTGTTCGCGCTGGCGCACATCCGCGGTGGGCAGGAGATGGGGCGCAAATGGTACGAAGATGGTAAGATGCTAAAGAAGCAAAACACCTTCAACGATTTCATCGACGTATCGAAATACCTGATCGAAAAGCAATACACGGCGGCTGACAAACTCTTTGCGATGGGCGGCAGCGCGGGCGGTCTGCTCATGGGCGCGGTTGTCAATCAGGCTCCGCAACTCTACCGGGGCGTAGTAGCCGCCGTGCCGTTTGTGGACGTGGTAACGACTATGCTGGACGAAACCATCCCGCTTACCACCGGCGAGTTTGAGGAGTGGGGTAATCCAAAGCAGAAGGTTTATTATGACTACATGAAATCGTATTCTCCCTACGACAACGTAACGCGGCAGGGCTACCCCAACCTGCTCGTCACCACCGGCCTGCACGACTCGCAGGTGCAATATTGGGAACCTGCCAAGTGGGTGGCCAAACTCCGCACCATGAAAACCGACGATAACCCCGGCGCGGAAACGCAGTTGCTGCTGCACACGAATATGGAAGCTGGTCATGGGGGTGCATCGGGTCGGTTCCAGGCCCTCAAAGAAATCGCGCTGGAGTATGCTTTTATCCTGAATCTGGTGGGAATCAGGGAGTAGCACAGATTACACCAAAAGGTAAAACGTCCGGCTCTGTAATGGTACAGAGCCGGACGTTCGTGTTATGAAACAGGTGAAACTGATTAACCCCGGTCGTTCAGATTTGAGCGGATGAACTCGTGTTCGGGCAGCATGGGCATGGCGTACAGCATCGACTTGTTACGCTCGAACGCAGGGCGGTCAAGTTCGGTAGCTGTATAGTGTCCGGCCTGAAAAGCAGTCAGCATTTGTTTAATCAGTTCGCTGTCATCAGGGCGGTCCTCTTCATCAACCATCAGTACCCCCCCATCGGTGTAGGGATGATTTTGGCGTGCGCCCCGTTCCAGATCAGGCCCAACTATGGTTGTTCCCCGGTAGCTGGTTGGCGTCAGTTCTTTCCCGATCAGATGCCGGACCACGTCGGCGGTCGGCTCTCCAGTCGGCACGTCATGGCTGATAACAACCGGCTCTGCCTCAGCCAAAACCATATTCTGGTCCTCTTCGGCAGATAGGGCTGTCTCGTCTGTTACAATCTCATCTATGAGTATTGGTAGCTCAACAGCACCTGAATCGTGCGGGGTTTTGAGTTGATCCATCAGCTTAGTGGTTCCCTCAAATCCAGCAGCAATGACCGTTACCCGCAGTTTGTCGCCCAGCTTTTCGTCCGTAATGGCCCCGAACTTGAACATCCGGGCTTCGGTCTGAATTTTCTGCGCTACGTGTTCTGAAATGGCCATCTGCTCGCGCAGCAGCATCGCCTTTTCCTTACTCGATGAGATAGTAAGCAGAATGCGCTTAGCACCTCGAATGTCGTGATCGTTGAGCAGGGGCGAGTTCAGGGCGGCTTCAATGGCGTCAATAGCACGGTCGTCGCCACCGGCTTCTGCAGAACCCATCACCGACTGCCCGGCGTTTTCAAGCACCTTCTTTACGTCGGCAAAGTCTGCGTTGATATCGCCCTGCGTCGTGATGATCTCGGCAATACTTTTCACGGCATTGGCCAGTACGTCGTCGGCGTGGGCGTAGGCGTCGGTCCAGGTCAGTTCGCTGTATAATTCGGCCAGTTTATCGTTCAGCACGACCAGTACGGTATCGCAGCTTTTCTTGAGCTTCTCAATGCCTTCGCGGGCCTGGTCTTTCTTGTCTGTTCCTTCAAAATAGTACGGAGCCGTTACAACAGCTACCGTCAGCAAACCCATTTCGCGGGCTACCTCAGCTACTACCGGAGCCGCACCTGTACCGGTACCACCCCCCATACCCGCCGTAATGAACACCATTTTGGTGGGTGGGGCCAGTAGATTCCGAATCTCGTCGATACTGGCCCGGGCGGCATCTTCGCCCGCTTTAGCCTCCGTACCGGCTCCCAGTCCATCACCCAACTGTAGCTTGTTGCGAATTGGATTTTTCATGAGTGCCTGCCGGTCGGTGTTACAGACGGCAAAATCCACGTCCTTCATTTTAAGGTCGTGCATATGCTTCACAGCATTGCCACCCATACCCCCTACGCCCACCACTTTGATGATGATTGGCGTTTCTTCTGGCGTATTGTCGTATCGGTATCCCTGGCTTAGCATAGTGTTGGTTGTGGTATCGGTGTACTGGTAAAGAGATGTCTGAATACAACTGAACCGGCACGAGGCCGATTATCTTTTTCAGGTTGTCAATAGGGTTCAATTTCACTCCCGCGAATAGGCCGTGTCCACTTGCGAAGCCAGCCCAGCAGACCCGTCTCTTCAGGCTCACTGCCGACGGGTTTTTCCGTTTTTTCCTTCTCCCGCGCGGGCGGAGTGGGAGGTGTGTAGTTGTTTGTGGCAGGTCGGGACGGCATCGATTCCTCACTGGTTTGTACAGCCCGACTCGGATCGCTAATGAACGGAATACGGTGGTCAATGGTTTTGTAACCTGCCCAAACCAGACCAACAGCCGTGGCAAAGGCGGGTTCGCCCACCAAATCGGCCCGACCGTTGGGTTCGAGATGTTCGGGATAACCCACCCGGACTTCTTCGATGCCCGTTACCCGGCTAAAGACGTGTTCGATGCCCGGCGTCATGGCCGTTCCTCCCGTGAGTACGATGCCCCCCAGCAGTTTACCGTCATAACCAGATTTCATGATCTCAACCTGTACCAGCGCGGCAATTTCGCGCAGGCGGTCTTCCATAATGACCGCCACGTTTTTCAGCAAAACGTCTTTTGGCTTGCGATTGCTCAGGCCAGGTACCGCTACCACCTCGTTGAGGTTAAAGTCGTTCGGGCTGGCACTGCCAAATCGGCGTTTCAGCTGCTCGGCCTGAGTGGGCAATACCTTACAACCCGCCTGAATGTCGGCCGTGAGGCTGTTACCTGCCCACGGGAACACCGCAACGTGCCGCAGAACGTTGCGGTAATAGATGGCCAGTTCGGTAGTACCCCCGCCAATATCGACTACCACAACGCCAGCGTACTTTTCCTCTTCGGTCAGTACAGCCAGGCCTGATGCCAGTGCCGATAACATCATGATTTCACTTTCGAGGTTGTTGCGGCTGATGCACTTATTTACGTTACGAATGGCACTACCCAACGCGGTAATTAACTGAAAGTCAGCCCCTAACTTTACCCCATTCCGTCCTACGGGCTGGTCGATATTCGTTTCGTTATCGACGGTGAAATTCATGGGCAGCACGTGCATTATAGCCGTGTCGGCAGGGATCGACGTGCGGTTGCGGTACATATCGCTCAGCAGCCGGTCAATGTCTTCCATCTGTACCTCGTCGCTGGGCGATGACCGCGTGATGTTACCAGCCGCTTTGATCGAGTTAACGTGCGACCCGCTAAAGCTGACGTTCACCGTTTCGATATCGAGTTTCGACTGGCCGGACACTTCAGCTATAGCCCTGCGGATGGCATTGACCGTATTATTTACGTTTACCACAGAGCCTTTGGTAACGCCGTCGGCCAGGGGGATTTCGCCCACCCCCAGCACTTCGAGCGTTTCCTGATCACGACTATTCGTTACCAATCGACCCGCCACGGCGCACACTTTGGTGCTGCCAATATCCAGGCCTACCACTATATGTTCGTCCTTTCCCTGCGTTGTCATTCGCACACAATTTGATTACGATACTGAACGCTGATCCGGCTGTAGCGATCCCATCCTTTAGCCGGCAAAACGTCTGTATAAATTAGTTTCAGCTTCTTAAACTTAGCCTCCAGATCGGTTGGCGAGCCAAACTCGATTCTATGATTGCCCATTTGCGGCCACATTGTTACCTCCCCCGCTTCATCGACCGACAACTCGGTGATCTGCGCCCGCCAGAACGTATCGTCCTGAATGCGCCTGATCAAATCAAGCAGGGGCCGGTTTCGCTGGTTGGCCAATGAACGATTCTGCCTGAAATACGGCCCGGTCAAAATAGGTACCCGTGCCGTGTAATTCATTGATACTGGAAAAAACCGTCCTTCTTCACTCACGTACTGCCCGCCTGCCTGCCCGTCAATAGTTGTCATCAGCCGGGCTACGGGTTTCGGCTGTTCAATCTGAACAAGCAGATTTCCCGTTAAATCGCGGGAGATCTGACACGTTTGCACCAGCCCATGCTGCCGTAGTCTTGCTTCCAACTGACCAAAATCAATTTCACTGTAATCCTTTCCAATTACCGGATCGGCTCCGTCGTTGGTAAGATAACCCGTTACGTCCCGGCGAGTCAGAAACTGACGTCCGTCCACCTGATTGAATCGAACCACCACCGCCTGTACCCGCTTCTGTTCCTGCCGCACTTCGGTGAAGGCAATCAGGCTCAGCGTTGTAACAAGCAATCCTGCCACATAAAGGCTTTTTCTGGTTGATTTAAAGGTAGACAACATTGATGTATATGCTAAGTCATTATTCAGATATTTTTATCTATTGGTCCATAAGAATTGCTTCTAAGACGGGAAGAAGCTGGTCAATGTCACCTGCCCCAATAGTAACAAGTATTGAAGGGTGGTGTTTTCGCACAACGCCGGGTAAATCGGCTTTGGTGCTTATCTGCTTCGTTTTCGACTGAACCGCCCCCAAAATCAGTTCTGAGGTTACGCCGTCAATGGGTAATTCACGAGCTGGATAGATATCCAGCAAAATAACGTGATCGGCCAGCGATAGACTTTCGGCGAAACCAGCGGCAAAATCGCGGGTGCGGCTAAAGAGGTGCGGCTGAAAAATAGCCGTTACTTCCTGGTCAGGATAAAGTGCTTTCACCGACGACAAAAATGCCCGTACTTCTTCGGGGTGGTGCGCATAATCGTCGATCAGTACGGCCCGGTCGGTTTTCAGCACGTACTCAAACCGCCGGCGAACGCCCCGGTAGCTGTTAAGCCCCACCCGGATGGCATCGGGCGAAACCCCCACCGCCAGTGCAGCCGCCCCAGCTGCTACCGCGTTTTCGACGTTGTGGAAGCCGGGAAGCATAAGCTGGATATCAGAAATGACGCCACCGCGATACACCAGATCGAACACAAACGTCGCATTTTCGATGCGCAGGTTTCGGGCGTGGTAGTCGCCGGTTTCCAGCGAGTAAGGCTGGACGGTGGCGAGGGTTTTATCGGCAAGCGATAGCCCGGCCTTCATCAACAGCAGCCCATCGGCATCAATCTGACTTACGAACTGCCCAAACGAATCCAGTACAGCATCGTGTGCGCCGTAAATATCGAGATGGTCGGCGTCGGTTGACGTAACGATGGCCACGTGCGGAAACAGGGTCAGGAACGAACGATCAAACTCGTCGGCTTCAACCACGCAAACGACCTCGCTCAGATCGTCGGCAGGCTGGTTGAGTAGGAAGTTGGTGTTGTAATTGTTGGCAATACCACCCAGAAAAGCCGCGCAGTTAACGCCCGCATCGCGCAGAATATGCGCCACCATCGAGGACGTTGTGGTTTTGCCGTGTGTACCGGCCACTGCTACCGTTTTCATCTGCCCCGCCAGCAAGCCCAGCACCTGCGACCGTTTTTGCAGGGTAAATCCGTTTTCGGTCAGATAGACATACTCAGCGTGGGTTTTCGGTACGGCGGGCGTATAGACCACCAGCGTCTGCGCCGGGTTCTCGCGAAACGGAGCCGGAATCTGCTGCACGTCTTCGGTAAAATGAATAACCGCGCCTTCAATTTGCAGCGCATTGGTCAGGGCGGTAGGCGTTTTATCGTAGCCTCCCACGTAGTAACCGTTTATCTGAAACCAGCGGGCCAGCGCACTCATACCAATACCACCTATACCAAGAAAGTAAATATTTTTATAATCTGACAGCATCATATACAGTATAAAGTTACAATAGGGAAATTACTAATGCTATTTCGTTGCAATATGACTTAATAAAAAATTGTCATCCTGCTAAGAGTCCTGCTTACCCTTCAACTTAACTACCTCCTTCGCAATGTCGCGGGCGGCTGTAGGTTTGGCGAGTTCTTTTATTTGCGTTCGTAGCTCTTGCTGTTTAGCCGGATCGCTTAGTAAATCGAGTGCGGTTTTTACAAGAGTGGCACGGGCATCCTGATCGCGTACCAGCAGAGCTGCGTTGCGGTTCACCAGGGCCATTGCGTTCTTGGTCTGATGGTCTTCCGTAGCCGCTGGAAACGGCACCAGTACCGCCGGTCTGCCCACCAAACACAACTCCGACACCGACAATGCCCCGGCCCGGCTTACTACCACATCAGCCACAGCGTAGGCTTTATCCATCTCGTAGATGAAGTCATGCGCCTGCACCAAAGATGATCCTGTTGCCGAGATGGCCGTTCGTGCCCGGTCAATGAACGTCGTGCCAGTTTGCCAGATTACCTGTACACCCGCATCGGCAAACTGCGTCAGACCCGCTTCCATCATTTCGTTGAGGGTTCGCGCCCCCTGACTGCCGCCAATGACAAGCAGCGTTTTTCGCTCAGCATCCAGTCCAAATAAGGCACGCCCGGCGGCTACCTGCTGATCGGCAAACTGAATATCGGTACGAACGGGATTACCGGTAAGCCGGATTTTATCAGCCGGAAAAAACGCGTCCATACCGGGGTAAGCCACGCAGATACGTTTTGCCCAGCGGGCCAGCACTTTATTGGTTAGTCCGGCATAGGAGTTTTGCTCCTGAATAAGTATCGGTACGCCCGCCATTGATGCAGCCAGCAGCGTAGGGCCACTGGCATAGCCACCTACGCCCACGGCTACATCGGGCCGGAAGTCGCGCACAATTTGCCGCGCCCGCCACAGGCTCTGCCCCAGCTTAAACGGAAAAGCCAGATTTGCCAGCGTCAGCTCACGCCGGATACCCACCACCGGCAAGCCCTCGATGGCGTAACCCGCGCGGGGTACCTTCTCCATTTCCATCTTCCCCTCGGCCCCTACAAAAAGAATTTCTGCGGCAGGGTCAAGGATTTTCAGTTCGTTGGCAATGGCAATGGCCGGGTAGATGTGTCCACCTGTACCACCACCGCTGATGATGTACTTCATATTTTGCTTTCGTCCACTTCCTCGCGGCTTACACTTAGCACAATACCGATGGCCAGGCCGGTGAATATCAGCGACGTACCACCCATGCTAAGCAATGGGAGCGGCTGCCCCGTTACAGGAGCCAGCCCAATGGCCACGCAAATACTGGCAAATGCCTGAAATACAATGCTAAACGTCAGTCCTGCCGACAATAACCCACCAAACGGTCGGGAGGCTTTCTGGAGGGTTTTCATGCCTCGCCAAAGAAACCACAGGTAGGCCAGTACAACCGGGATACCACCCAGCAACAGGCCATATTCCTCCACGATAATAGCGTAGATAAAGTCAGAGAATGGATTCGGCAGCGTGTTGCGCTGATGACTGTTGCCGGGCCCCTGCCCCGTAAGCCCACCGTTGGCCAGCGCGATGTACGACTGCTCGACCTGATAAACGATGGTTTCGGTGTCCATATAACTTTTGATTCGGTTCGAGGCCGTGCCATAGCGTTCGCCAAAGAGCAGCGCAGTACCGCCAAATAAAACGCAGAAACCCACCATGTACACTAAGTACCGTACAGGAACCCGGCCAATGTACATCAGGAGAAAACAGGTAAAGCCCAGCAGCAGAGCGGTTGAGGTATTAGTCAGAATAATAAGCGAGCAGATCAGACCAATCCAGAAAATAATGTTGAACAAAACGGTTGGGTCGCTCATGAACCGCTGCCGCTTGGCGAGCATGGCCGCCAAGTTCGATATCAGGGCAAGTTTGGCTAAATCGGACGGTTGAAACGTCTGGTTAATAATTGGAATCGTGACCCAACGCGAGGCATCGTTAATGGCCGTTCCTTTGAAAAAAGCCCACAGCAGCAACGGAACCGATAACCACAGGCCAAACTTTGACAGCCGGGCAAAGTGGACGTAGTTGATTTTATGCGCGAAATACGTACAGACCAGCCCTACCAGCAGCAGCGAGCCATGTTTGATTAGAAACAATTCCGTATTGCCGTCAAGCTCCCGGAATGCCTTTGTTCCGGTGGCACTATAGACAACCAGAACACTCATGATGGACAAATACATCACGATCCACCAAATCTGGCGGTCGCCCTTTAAATTGGTCCGAACCCACTCGCGAATAGCCACGTCTTATTTTAGTGAAGAGTGAAGAACGAAGAACGAAAAGGAGCCTGCACGCTTTTTAGCATCATCCCGCTCTTCACTCTTCACTCTTCACTCGATTAACTGCTTCCTTAAACTGTCTCCCCCGGTCTTCGTAGCCTTTAAACAGATCGAAACTGGCGCAGGCGGGCGAAAGCAGGACTACGTTGCCGGGTTGTGCCAGGTCCAGACTCATCTGAACGGCTTCGTTTACGTCCTGCGTTTCGTGGATAGACGGGACAACTGACCGGAAGTAATCCATCAATTTTTGATTATCCGCACCAAGACAAACCATTGCCTTTACGGTCTGTTTGACCACCTCATCTAACTGCCTGTAATCGTTGCCTTTATCCAACCCGCCCGCAATCCAGACTGTGGGCGCGTCCATACTTGACAGGGCATAAAAGACCGAATCGACATTGGTAGCTTTAGAATCATTGATGAACCGAACGCCGTTGATCGTACCCGCCGGTTCCATCCGGTGCGGGGCGTTGGCAAAGGTGCATAACCCCTCGGTAATGGCTTTGTTTGAGATACCCATCGCCTGAGCCACCAGCACAGCCGCCAGCGAATTGATGGCATTGTGCGACCCGGCCAGCGTTGTTTCGGCCTGGGTTATTTCAAACGTCTGCCCGTTTTGGGTAGCTGTCAGTACACCATTACGCAGGTAACCGCCTTCTTCTGGTTTCATCTCGAGCGAGATGGGCAACCGCCGAACGGCTGGGTTTCGCTTTGCCAGCTCATCCAGAATCGGCTGGTTCTCGGCAAAAAAGATAAATGAATCATCAGGTCGGGCGTTTTGCAGGATTCTGAATTTTGAGTCAACATAGTTCTGAAAGACGTAGCCGTATCGGTCGAGGTGATCGGGTGTAATGTTCAGCAGTATCATCACATCGAGGTGCGTGCTATACATATCGTCGAGTTGAAAACTGCTCAGTTCCAGCACGTAATAATCAAACTCGTCGGCAATAACCTGAGCGGCAAAGCTATCTCCTACGTTACCGGCCAGGCCCACGTTTAGCCCGGCATTTTTCAGCAGATGATACGTCAGGAGCGTGGTAGTGGTTTTCCCATTGCTGCCCGTGATGCCAATTAGCGTTGCTCTGGTGTAGCGGGCAGCAAATTCAATTTCTGAAATAACCGGTGTCCTCTTAGCGTGCAGTTTTTGCACCAGCGGCACCGTAGCCGGAATGCCGGGGCTTTTGACGACCTCGGCAGCGGCCAGAATACGCGACTCGGTATGTTGCCCTTCCTCGAACGAGATCCCGGCATTTTGAAGCGTAGTACGATAGCTATCTTTGAGTTTTCCTCCGTCAGAGAGAAACAGGGCGATGCCTTTAGCCTGTGCCAGCAGGGCAGCTCCTACCCCACTTTCGCCCCCACCAAGAATAACTAATTCCTTTGTTGTCATACCCCCTGCTTTACTTCCTGCAAAATAACGCATAAAAAAAGCCTCCCGAATAGTCGGAAGGTTTCTGAATTTTCTTTCCCTGTCAGATTTCCCTATTCTTTCGTTGCGGGCGTGTCAGACATACGGGCGCGGTTAGCGACTCTCACGATCAGGAAAATGACCCAGGCAATGAGCAGGAACTGAATCAGCGTGTTCAGAAAATTGCCGTACATTATGGCCACTTCGGGTTGGGTGCCAACAGCTTCTTTTAGTACAACTTTCATCATACTGAAGTCAACCCCGCCCAATACGAGACCAATAATTGGATTGAGAATGTCCTCAACCAGCGAGGTGATAATTTTACCGAAAGAGGCACCAATTACCACGCCCACGGCCAGGTCAAGTACGTTACCCTGGGCGATGAACAAACGGAATTCTTTCAACATTGTGGTAAGCAATTTAGGTTAGTGAAATGAACAGGCAATGCTGGCGGCAACATACCAATCTACTTGGAACTACGCAACCAAATCTTATTTCTTACGAAACGTGGACACATTGTAAATCAGGCCAATACCCAGTGTCTGCTGTAGCTGCCAGCTATCGGTAAAATCTTTGTCGAATAGTGCGATCAGTCCAAATGTCGTGCTGATATACTTGCTGACTTTAGCGGTGAGCAGGATGTCGATACGATGATCAATGGCGTCGAGCGTCTGGTAATTGGCAAACAGCAGGTATTTGGCGTTGATGCTGATATTCTCGCTGAGTTTGCGCGACAGAGCCACCTGAAGTTGCAGGGCCAGCCATTCGGTGCGGATACTCTTGCCCGGTTCAACACCGTAGGCTACTGCGTTCGGATCACGAACAAGCACCTTATTCGCCCCTTCGGTGAACCGAACACTCTGATCGGCCAAGAAGGTAAAGCGCGGGGCGAAGGGGCTTACACGTACGGCAAACCAGTCGTTTGGTTTGTAGGCCACGCCCCAGGCAGCGGTTAACTGGCCCGGAGCCAGGAAATTAGAGACCTTGAACCGGTTCTCATTAGCGGCCAGATCAGTGTAGCGATACCCAGCCGTAAAAAATGAGGTGAACGTGGCTGAACCAAACATATCCCATTTCGGGGAAATCTTACGACCTACCACCGAGTTTAGAAAAATCTGGTCGGCAGCTTTACGCGTTGTACCAGCCTGTGTTACGAAGCCCAGTTGCAGATCGGCAGTATTATCCCACGACCACTTGTCTCGCTCATACAACGCCCGGGCTGCCACAACCGCTCCTAACGCCAGCGAGTTTACACCCCCGCCAGTCCAGTTACTGAACGATGCCTGATTGAAATTCACCCCACCATTAAACGACTTTTGCCAGTACGACGTGTCGGGCTTTACAGCGAGAGTATCCTTGAAATTAGTAGTAACGACTGTTGAGTCTTGTGCCTGTACTGACAGGAAGGAAAACAAGCAGAAAATCAGATAAATGGGTTGTTTCATGGACGACGAATTGGCGAACCTCAAGATTAGTTTAGGCGATGAGACGCAGCAAACTATCAATCTCCACCCACCACTTCTCTATAAATTTCAATTTTCTTTGTTTGTAGCGTCTGAAGTGGAAAAACTGTGGTCGTTTCACCGGTTTGCAACGTCATGGAGGTAGCATCTATTTTCAGAATTTGCCCCTTCACGTCATCAATCTGAACCGTCTGTCCTTCACGGTACTTATTCTTCGAGTAGAAAGACGACAGGATATTGGCCATTAAATCGCGCGAGGCCAGTCCATAGCCAAAGGCAAAGGCAAAAATGACACCTCCAATCAGCAGGTTAAAACTCGATTCCAGCAGCTCGGTATTGATACCCGCCTGAGCCAGCGCACTAATGAGCGTGATGACCAGAAAAAACACAAATACAATCATGCCCAGCAACCGCCCTGATGCAATCTTGAACGAGTCACAGATATTGACTACTGCCTGCCGGAGCGCGTCGGCCAGTAGTATGCCCACCTGAAGCATAATGGCAGCCGCTATCAGCTTGGGAATAAAACTAACCAGCGACGATACCATCTCGGTAATTGCCTGCACGCCAAGCGTGTTGGTAGCCTGTACAATGAAGATCAGCAGAATGTAATAGTAGAGTACTTTGGCAACAATTTCACTGAGTTTGATCTCCGTCTTCAACTGCTTTACCACGCTGATGTCGTTGAGCCGTTCCCCAATTTTATCGAAGCCTATACGATTTAATACCCGCCGGACAATCAGGGCTATAATACGAGCTACGATAATTCCAATGACCAGAATGACTATGGCCCCCAAGAAACGAGGTACAAACTCAATAAACTGGTCTATGAGTGTCTGGAAAGTATCACGCAGAACTTCAGCGAGATTAGGTAATTGTTTCATACTTATATGGGGGAAGAATCTGATTGAGACACTGGCCGACCGGCCAGTGCGATGGCTGAGTTAAAAAAATCGCCGACGTACAGTTCGACAACCACCATCACATTACGAATCAGGTCAATCTCAGCCACCAGCTCATGTTTGAGTTCGGGTGGGCAATTAGCGTCTGGCTCCAGGGCCAGGAATGGATTGGGGCGTTCCATAGGGTATCAGCGAAAAGGCCAGCGAATAGAGAGAAGAGCTTTTAAAGCAATCAGCAACCAGAATACAGCTCCTTCGAGGTAATGCTTCCGTAGTTTGTCGCGCGAGCGTTTCAGCCGCATTTTTACGGCGCTTTCGGTCAGGCCGTGTACATTGGCAATTTCCCGGATGCTGATGTCATCCTGATACTTCATTAATAACATAGTTTGCTCATCGAACGGCATTTTTTCCATCGCCTTCTTTAGCTGCTGCGCTTCCATCTCCGCCAGCTCAGCCAGGCCATCGTCTGTATTCAGGTCCATCCGTTCCCAGCCATCATCTACGTAAACCTCCCGGTACTTATTATTTGAGCGGGCATAGTCAGCACAGTAGTTATAGGTTATGGAATATAGCCACGTAGAAAACTTAGCCTGCTCTTTAAAGCTACCCAGTTTCAAAACCAGCTTCAAAAAAATGTCATGTGTAAGGTCTTCGGCCTGAGCGTTATTTTTCGAAAAAGACAAACATTTTCGATATACTTTGTCGCAGTACCGTTCGTATAACCGCTCAAAGTATTCATTTCGCTGTGTTTCGAGATAGCGTCGTACTAACTCCTCATCGGTGATATCTTTCGTCATTGCTCAGGCTAAACTGGTAGGACGTTTAATTAATGGATTGTAACAAAGCAGATGCCAAGCTACATACAAATAAAAAACCCGGCAAACTAGCCAGGCTTTCTGTATGGCGTTGCAGTTCAGGCAACGTTGTTTCTTTCTATAACGGTGTCGTTGTGTTTTATACAGCTGCAACTTGCCAATAAAACTGTCTCAGTCGATCCCTTGACCGTTTTAGGCGCATTTTCACAGCACTTTCTGTGAGGCCATTCTGATCAGCTAATTCTTTGATACTGACCTCCTGCTGATACTTCATCATGAGCAACTGACGCTCTTCTCTCGAAAGCATTTCCATAGCTTGTTTCAGATGTTGAGCTGACTGCTCGAGTTGTTCGGTCGAATTTTCTTCCTGAACCGGGCCAATCAGCTCCCAATCGTTGCCAACGGTAAATTCGTCCCGTCGGTTTCTCACACGTGTCTGATCGGCACAATAATTGTACGTTATCGAGTACAGCCAGGTTGAGAATCTGGCCTGATATTTGAAGCTATCTAACTTAGTAACTAATTTCAGAAAGATATCCTGAGTCAAATCTTCGGCCTGAACCTGATCTCTTGTGAAAGACAGACACTTACGGTGTACCTTGTGACAATATCGGTCGTATAACTGCTCGAAAAAATCGTTTTGGCGAGTTTCAACGTAACTGCTGACCAATTCTTCGTCTGAATATCTACGGGCCATAAGTCTATTATGAGTTACTTCGTAAAAGTAGTAATTAAATTTCCATATACGTAGGCCTCCGTGTAAACTGATCTTTTTGAACGAAAAATACCCGGCTAGTTAGCCGGGTATCTATATATTCGGTACCTTTTTGTTGTTTTCTATGCGATAGCAACACGCTTGAAAGCGGAGACCGTCAACCCTTTACTTGCTTTGTCAAGCAATTGAGCTATCGTCAGTGAGCTATCTTTAACAAACTCCTGGTTCAGCAGTGTGTTCTCTTTATAGAACTTGTTCAGCTTACCCATTGCAATTTTTTCCAGCATTGCCTCAGGCTTACCTTCCTGACGTGCCTGCTCCTTGCCGATTTCGATCTCGCGCTCGACCGTAGTAGCATCTACGCCGTCTTTATCCAGAGCAACGGGCTTCATGGCAGCAATCTGCATGGCTACGTCGCGTCCTACTTCCGATACGTCGGTACCGTTGGTATTACTCAAGCCAACCAGAACGCCGAGTTTACCATTCGAGTGAACGTACGATACCACTTTATCAGCCGACACAGTGTCGAACGTAGCAACGTCAATTTTCTCGCCAATCTTACCCATCAGGTCTGTGATGTGTTCCTGAAGCGGACGACCATCGGCCTGTTCAACTGCCAGCAGACCTGCCTTGTCCATAATGTCAGCAGCTACGGCTTCGCTCATCAGCATCATTGCCAGGTTCTGAAAATCAGGAACTTTAGATACAGGCTCCGTTTCACAGGCCAGCGCAATGATTTTGCCGCTGGTACCGTCTTTGCTTACGTGTGCCAGTACAATACCCTCGGCAGTAGCGTTGCCGGCCCGCTTGTTGGCTATTTTCTGACCATGCTTGCGCAGAAACTCTTTTGCTTTGTCAAAATCGCCATCGGCTTCGGTCAGGGCCTTTTTGCAGTCCATCATGCCGGCTCCGGTCTCTTGCCGAAGTTTATTTACGTCAGCAGCAGTAATTGCCATTTTTAAAGTTGGTTTCGGTGATTAATTTTTCCTGTCAATACCGTCTGTTCATAACAAGCCGGTACACTTTTTATCGAAAAATAGCCCATAGCGACTGCTACGGGCTATCTGTCTTAGAGTTGTAAAGTCATACAGTTGTAAAGTTATCGAGTCTGGTATCAACACATACGTCAACCAACTTTATGACTATATAACCGCAGTGGCGTACCACCTGCAACTTTATAATTCGTCTATGCTTCTTCCTGCGTTTCGGCAACAGCTGCTGGAGCAGCAGCTTCAGATTGCGACGCGCCTTCGGCCTGAGCCTGAGCAATATCTTCTTTACGCTTGGCTTCCTCCTCTTCCTGCACCCGCTGATCGTCTTTATCCTGCTTACGCTCCATGAGACCTTCTTCAATGGCCCGGCCAATGGCCAGCGTAATCAGCGAAATCGACTTGTAGGCATCGTCATTGGCTGGAATGGCAAACTCTACATCTTCGGGGTTCGAGTTGGTATCGCACATGGCAAATACCGGGATACCCAGACGGTGCGCTTCTGATACGGCAATGTGTTCGCGCTTTACGTCAACCACGAACAGAGCGGCTGGCAAACGGGTCAGGTCGGCAATACCGCCCAGCACGCGCTCCAGCTTTTCTTTGTCGCGGCTGCGGGTCAAACGCTCACGCTTGGCAATGCTTTTTACGGTCTCCTCGTCTTTCAGCATCTTATCCAGCGTCTGCATTTTCTTCAGCGACTTCCGAATCGTGGCGAAGTTGGTGAGCATACCACCCTGCCAACGGTCGGTAACGTAGGGCATTTTCAGACGACGTGCTTCTTCCGAAACAATTTCCTGCGCCTGTTTTTTAGTTGCCACGAACATTACTTTCCGGCCCGAGCGCACAATACCTTTCATAGCATTGCAGGCTTCGTCGAGGGCAGCTACGGTTTTGTTGAGGTCAATAATGTGGATGCCGTTCTTCTCCATGAAGATGTACGGAGCCATCCGGGGGTCCCATTTACGCGTCAGGTGGCCAAAGTGTACACCAGCGTCGAGGAGTTCTTTATATTCGATTTGTGCCATTTTCTGGTAAGAATGAAAATTGAAAAAAATACGCAGCACCACCCGTCGGCATCATCTAAGGGCAGTCTGGACAAACTTGGTAAGTAGTTATCAGTGAACAGTTGCTTGCAGCAAAACTGATAACTGGAATTAGCGTTTCGAGAACTGGAACCGACGGCGGGCTTTGGCACGACCGTACTTTTTCCGTTCTACCATCCGCGAATCACGCGTCAGGAAGCCTTCTTTCTTGAGGGCTGGGCGGAACTCAGCGTTCATTTCAACAAGTGCGCGGGAAATGGCCATGCGCGTTGCTTCGGCCTGACCAGATACGCCACCACCCCGAACGTTGACTTTTACGTCGTAACCACCCGTGCCGTTTACCGTCACGAAGGGCTGGTTCAGAATGATTTGTAATACTTCGGTCGGGAAATACTCTTTATAGTCTTTTCCGTTTACCGTGATGGTTCCACTGCCTGCCGTCATGTAAATGCGGCTGATGGCGGTTTTTCGGCGACCAAGGGTGTTGATACGATCCATGTAGCTAATTAAAATTTAACGACGGTTGGTTGCTGCGCTTCGTGCGGATGTTGCTCACCGGCATAGACGTACAGGTTGGTGAACATCTTGCGGCCCAGTTTATTCTTGGGCAGCATACCCTTGATGGCGTGTTCGAGAACGCGCTCCGGGTACTTCTCGAGCCATACGCGCGGGGTGGCAAACCGCTGACCACCGGGGTAACCCGTGTGGCGGACATAGATTTTGTCGGTCATCTTGGCTCCGGTCAGGCGTACCTTCTCGGCATTGATGACAATCACGTTGTCTCCACAGTCAACGTGGGGCGTAAAGTCTGTTTTGTGTTTGCCGCGTATCAGGCGTGCGATCTGGCTGGCCAGCCGACCAAGCACTTCGCCCTGGGCGTCAACCACAATCCACTCTTTCTGCACCGTTTCCTTGTTGGCAGAGATGGTTTTGTAACTGAGCGTATTCACTATTTTGGAGACTAATTGGTTGATTTCTAACGAATTGCTTACGAAAAAAAAGCTCCCGTCCTGAAACGGGAGTGCAAATATAGCTGGTACAAGCCTGAATTACAAGCAGGTATCTGGAAATTGAACTACCGTAGTTTCAGCGTGGCCAGAGCCAGTACGGCCAGCATAATGCCAATGATCCAGAAGCGGGTTACAATTTTAGCTTCGTGGTAGCCTTTCTTCTGAAAATGGTGGTGTAATGGCGACATCAGGAAAATACGCCGACCCTCACCATACCGTTTTTTTGTGTACTTGAAGTAGCTTACCTGCATGATAACCGATATATTTTCAGCGAGAAAAATGCCGCAGACTACCGGAATCAGCATTTCTTTCCGGATAGCTAAGAACAAAACAGCAATGACACCACCCAGCATCAGGCTGCCCGTGTCGCCCATGAATACCTGAGCCGGATATGAATTGTACCACAAAAAACCTACACAGGCCCCCACGAAAGCCGCACACACGATAACCAGCTCGCCCGAGTTGGGGATGTACATGATGTTCAGGTACTGCGAGAAAACCTTATTTCCCGACAAATAAGCAAGCACCCCAACCGTGAGCGCAATGACAATAGACGTACCAGCCGCCAGCCCGTCGATGCCGTCGGTAATGTTAGCCCCGTTCGATACCGCTGTGATAATAAAAATACAAACCAGTGTATAAACAATCCAGGTGTACTCATCGGGCAGGAAACCAAACAGCAGCGAACTGTAATCGAACTCATTGTTTTTCAGAAACGGTACCGTTGTCAGTGTTGATTTGATGTCGGTATAGACGTCCGGCACATTAGACGTACTAAGCAGCCGGGGTGCGTACTTCCGAATCATAACGCTGTCGTTAAAGTACAGCGTCAGGCCCACAATCAGCCCCAGCCCAACCTGCCCCACTACTTTGAACTTACCTTTCAGGCCTTCTTTGTTTTTTTTGAAGACCTTGATGTAATCATCCAGAAAGCCAATCATGCCCGTCCAGACGGTTGAGACAAGGGCCAGTACCACATAAACGTTAGAGAGTTTGGCGAACAGCAACGCGGGGATCAGCAGCGATGCCAGAATGATGAAGCCACCCATCGTGGGCGTACCGCGCTTCTGCATCTGCCCGTCCAGACCGAGGTCACGAATCGACTCGCCGATTTGTAAACTGCGGAGTTTGTCGATGATGCGCCGACCAAAAACAGCCGCAATCAGCAGCGACGTAATGACGGCACCGAGCGCGCGAAACGAGATGTATTGAAAAACGCCCGCACCCGGAAAATTGTACCGTTCGTCTAAAAACTGGAAAAGGTAATAGAGCATGTTTACGCAATGATAGAATGACATAATGATAGAATGAGTGAGTAGCTGACGCAAGCGATTCACTCACTCATTCTGTCATTCACAATTAATCTCCAAAGTTACGGATTTACACTCGTTGAAAAGGCTTCGCGCAATACGGCCCGGTCGTCGAAATCGTATTTTATGCCCTGTATTTCCTGGTAAGTTTCGTGGCCTTTGCCCGCCACCAGAATAATATCGTGTGGCTGAGCCAGCGATACGGCGTAGGTAATAGCTTCTCGACGGTCTTCAATAACGCGTGTTTTTTTGAAGTCGATGGGCGGTATGCCGGTTTGCATCTGCTCCAGAATGGCCATTGCGTCTTCGTTGCGCGGATTATCGGATGTTAGAATGACGTGGTTGCTAAATCGGCAGGCAATGGCGGCCATCAACGGGCGTTTGGCCGCGTCGCGGTTACCGCCACAGCCCACCACCGTAATGATTTGGGGCATAGTGTCCTGCTCGTCAGCCTGGCGAAGACCCGCAATGGTTTCCAGGACGTTTTCCAGCGCGTCGGGCGTGTGGGCGTAATCAACGATACCAACAACTTTATTCGCCGAAACCACCTGCTCAAACCGGCCCGGCGGGGGCGTTATGGCCGACAGCAGCGTGAGTACCTCGGTCGGTTCTTCGCCCAGCAGCACGGCGGCCCCATAGACGCTCAACAGGTTATAGGCGTTGAACTTTCCGATGAGTTTGAACCACACCTCACGGTCATCGACCAGCATGTTCAGCCCAAAGAGCGAGTCGGTCAGGAGTTTGCCTTTGAAGGTGGCCAGCGTCTGAAGCGAATACGTTTCTCTACGGGCGGCTGTGTTTTGCAGCATCACCAGCCCGCGTTTGTCGTCGGCATTGGTGAGCGCGAACGCCGACGCGGGCAGCTGATCGAAGAAGCCTTTTTTGGCGCGAATATAGTTGTCGAACGTCTTGTGAAAATCGAGGTGATCGTGGGTAATATTCGTAAAAATACCCCCAGCAAACGTCAGCCCGGTAATGCGCTCCTGCACCACCGCGTGCGAACTGACCTCCATGAACACGTACTGACAGCCCCGGTCCAGCATCTGCACCAGCAGTTCATTGGCCGTAATGACATCGGGCGTGGTATGCGTGGCGGCAATAACCTGATCGTCAATCTGATTCTGCACCGTCGAGAGCAGCCCACAGTGATAGCCCAGCCCCCGAAACAGCCGGAAGAGCAGCGTGGCTACGGAGGTTTTTCCGTTGGTACCCGTTACGCCCACCAGCCGGAGTTTCTGCGAGGGTTGTCTGTAAAACGCAGCCGCTACCAGCCCCAGCGTTTTGGCGGGATTTTGCACCTGCACATAGGCTACGCCCTCAGCCATTGTTTCGGGCATTTCTTCGCAGAGAACAGCTACCGCGCCCTGACTAACTGCCGTCTCGATATAAGCGTGACCATCGGTAAGAGTGCCGCGTATGGCCGCAAACAAACTGCCCGGCCCGGCCCGGCGCGAGTCCATAGTCAGGTGGGTAATATCGGTATCCATCCGGCCCGACGTAGCCAGTAAAGGAATTTTATAGAGGAGATTCTGGAGTTGCATATCCGGCAAAGGGATTCGTACTTCTTGTGTATCGGACACAAAAAAACGGGGAACTCCCCGCTTTCTTTGCATTTCGTTAAAAATTAGGGCCGTAAACTTATCGCTGCGTATAATCCGAAAGTGGCAGACCGTCGCCGTCATCTTTAATTGTGGCCAGAATCCGCTCAACTTCCTCAACCCGGTCGGTGTCGCCATTTTTCTCGAAAGCCAGTGTCAGGTTACGCAGCACCCGGCGCACAATATCGGCATTAGTGCAGGGCTGATAGAACGTATCCAGCCGTTTCAGGTTCATCTGGTCAATATACTGATCAATGTCTTTTTTAGTGAAGACAAGCCCCCGATTAAAGACGTTCAGGTAAAACTGTATGCCGTTGGTTTTGTACGTCAACACAAATAGGTTAGGCAAGTTTACGCCGTAAACGGGCAGGTTAAGTCGCTGTGCAATAAGCATATAAAGCACACAGAGCGTAATAGGATTGCCCCGTCGCGTTTCCAGCACCTGATTAATCATGGAGTTGGCCGGCGAGTGAAAATGCTTGGTATTGGGTGCGAATTTCAGCTTGGTAAAAAACGCGTTGTTAATCAGTTTCACCTGCTCATCGGGGTGCATGTCCGCTTTGAAGTCGAGCCACACCTCATAATAAAGTTGCTCAACTTCCTGCCGCAGTTTATCGAGCGAGAGGTCGGGATATTGGTACGTAGCCACAATCCAGAGACCTTCCAGCAGGTCCATACCACCGCCGTTTTTCCAGATCGCCATCCGTTCCAGCACCGATTCGTACTGGAGATCGTGAATAATTTCTTCGATGCGTTTTTGCAACGTGGAGTTAAAACTCCCCTCCCACTCGGTTTCCAGCAACGGAATCATGGTGGTGCCCCGCTGCCGGATTTGGGCCTCTACATGCTCGGCCACTTCCAGATCGTCGTCGTCGAGCAGCGAGATCAAAGCCTTCAATTCATTGTTGCTCATCTATTTTCAGAATCTGGCCGGTTGCCCGCCGGGTAAATACCTGTTTCGCAAACCTGCCGAATATACTACTTTTGTCGGGCAAGGCGGGCTACCTGCCCGAACTAACAACGAAAATCTTACCAAAAACAGTTTGGCTTTCTCAGACAGTACTCCCCGAATTCTGGTGACGGGCGGAGCCGGATTCATTGGCTCCCACACGGTTATATCGCTGGTTGAGGCCGGTTTTGAGCCGGTCATTGTTGATGATTTTTCTAACTCGCAACGCATGGCACTGGACGGCCTTCGCGCCATTCTGGGCCGTGACGTAACCTGCCATTCCGTCGATTGCACCGATACTGCGGCCATGCACGAAATTTTCGCGAATGAGAATCTGTCGGGCGTTATTCACTTTGCGGCTTTCAAAGCCGTGGGCGAGTCGGTAGCAAAGCCGCTCAAGTATTACCGCAATAACCTCGACTCGCTGTTGCTGCTGCTCGATCTGATGCCACAGTATGGGGTAAAGAGTCTGGTTTTTTCGTCGTCCTGTACGGTGTATGGTCAGCCGCAGCAACTGCCCGTCACGGAGTCAACCCCGCGGCAGCCCGCCGAATCGCCTTACGGCAATACCAAAGCCATCAGCGAAGACATTATCCGCGATGCGGTCCGGTCCGAGCTGCCCATTCGCGCGCTGGCTCTGCGGTATTTTAACCCGATTGGGGCGCACCCATCGGCGCAGATTGGCGAGTTGCCGCTGGGCGTTCCGGCCAATCTGGTGCCGTTCATCACGCAGACAGCCGCCGGTATTCGTCCTGGCCTGACGGTTTATGGGGGCGATTATGATACGCCCGACGGCACCTGCATCCGCGACTACATTCACGTCATGGACCTGGCCGAAGCGCACGTACAGGCATTACGTAACCTGCTGGAGTCCGACGCGCCCTCGTCGTATGACGTTATCAACATCGGCACGGGCCGGGGCGAGACGGTTCTGAACCTCATCAAAATGTTTGAGCAGGAAGCGGGCGTTTCGCTCAACTATACCATCGGCCCGCGCCGACCGGGCGACATAGAGAAGGTCTATGCCGACGTAACCAAAGCCACCGAAACCCTGGGCTGGACCGCCCGCCGTTCCCTCGCCGAATCCCTTCAGGACGCCTGGCGGTGGCAGGAGAAATTAAGTGCTTAATGTTCCAGGTTCGAACCATAAAAAACTATGAAAATCATAATCACCGGCGGGGCCGGGTTCATTGGGTCACACGTGGTGCGGCTGTTCGTGACGAAATATCCCGACTATCAGATTTATAACCTCGACGCGCTGACCTACGCGGGTAACCTCGCTAACCTCACCGACATCGAAAACGCGCCGAACTACACCTTCGTAAAAGGCGACATTACCGACGCGGCTTTCCTGACTGAGTTCTTTGCCGAAACACAGCCCGATGGCGTCATTCACTTAGCCGCCGAGTCGCACGTGGACCGGTCTATCACCGACCCCATGTCGTTCGTGATGACCAACGTGGTGGGTACGGTGAATCTGCTAAACGCGGCTAAGGACGCCTGGAAAGGCACCGGGGGCGCGTCTGCCTTTGACGGCAAGCGGTTTTACCACGTCTCAACCGACGAGGTCTATGGCTCATTACACAATACCGACGAGTTTTTCCTCGAAGACACGTCTTACGATCCGCAATCGCCCTATTCGGCGTCCAAAGCGGCTTCGGACCATTTTGTGCGGGCTTACGGCAATACATATAAGCTGCCGGTGGTGCTGACCAACTGCTCGAATAACTACGGCCCCAATCACTTTCCCGAAAAGCTGATTCCGCTGATGATTCACAACATTCAGCAGAACAAACCACTGCCCGTGTATGGCAAAGGTGAGAACGTGCGCGACTGGCTGTTTGTGGCGGATCATGCCCGCGCCATCGACGCCGTTTTTCACAACGGTAAACCCGGCGAAACGTACAACATTGGCGGCTTCAACGAGTGGAAAAACATCGACCTCGTGCATCTGCTGTGCGAGATTATGGACCGCAAACTGGGTCGTGAAGCGGGTACGTCGGCCAAGCTCATTACCTACGTTACCGACCGCGCCGGGCATGACCTGCGCTACGCCATTGACGCCAACAAGATTATGCATGAACTCGGCTGGCAACCCTCGCTCCAGTTTGAGGAAGGTCTCGAGAAAACCGTTGACTGGTTCCTGCAAAATCAGGAGTGGCTCGACAACGTCACATCGGGCAACTATCAGAGTTATTATCAGGAAATGTACGAAAATAGATAGGTCAGATGCGTATTGAAAGCTTTTCATACAACGATCATTCCTGGAAATTAGATAATTTGAACCTACAGGAACTCAACCTGTTAGTTGGCAGGAATGCAAGCGGCAAATCACGTACTTTATCAGCAATAGACTTGTTGGTTGACATTATTTCCCAAAAGAGAGAACTTACGGGAGGGGGTTCGTGGAAATTACGGTTTCGTACTTCTATTGGAGAGGCTTTAGATTATTCTGTTGCGACAAAAAGTTCTGGCCAGATTACGCGGGAGGTGTTAGTGTTAAATGGAAAACATCTCTTAGACCGAAAATCGTCAGAAAGTAAAGTATTTTCAAGAATCACCGATCAATTTGAGGAGTTTTTCCCCCCAGAAAACCAATTAGTGCTTCACGTTCGTCGTGATATTAGAGCATTCCCCGAGTTTGAGCGTCTAATAGAGTGGGCTACTAATTCTTATGGATTTAGATTTGGAACAATAAGCCCATTAAATGCTCTTGCCAATTCAGGGTATGACTTTATAAATCCCGTTGATGATTTGATGAGTATGTTCCGCTATCTCTCCCCGGAACGTAAAGCAGTCCTATTATCCACGCTGAATCAGTTAGGATACAATGTGACTTCCATCAAGCCAATTGAGAAATATAACAACCGTTTTCTCGAAGTAGTTGAAGACGGTCTGTCCAAACCGATTCCTCACACTGGCTTATCACAAGGAATGTTCCGGGTGATTGCTTTGCTAACCTATTTCTCCTACCTCATCCACGTAAAAAAGCCACAACTTTTGATTATTGATGATCTTGGTGAGGGTCTTGATTATAGTCGTGCTGTAAAACTTGGAAAATTTATTTTTGATGCATGTAGGGATGAGACAATTCAGTTGATTGCTACGTCAAACGATAATTTTTTAATGGACGCTATTCCAATCGAACATTGGAATGTCTTGCGAAGAAACGGGACAGAGATAACCGCATTGAACGAAAAGAATAGCCCAGAACTTTTTAACAACTTTTCCTTTACTGGACTTTCAAATTTTGATTTTTTCTCATCTGATTATATTGATTCAAATCTATAATGAGAAAAATAGTACTGTTCGTTGAAGGTCAATCGGAATTAATTTTTATACGAGAATTTTTGTTAAAATGGTTTAGTTATCAAATTGACATAGAATGTCGTAATCTGCTCACCGACGAGAGGTTTGATAAAGCTGATTATGACTTCACTAATTCTTCAGCATCTCTCCACGCTCAAATTATTAATGTTGGGATGGACGGCAGTGTTCTTCGTCGAATACTCAAGCGAGAGAAGCATTTTTACAATTTAGGGTATGAATCAATAATTGGTGTACGGGATATGTATTCAGAAGACTATAGAAAGAAATCAAAAGACTACATAGTTGATTCATCTTTGAATGAACGTTTCAGGCAGGGAACATATTTGTCAATTCTAAAAAATGCAGAGCAGCCAGAGCGAATAAAATTCTGCTTTGCTATAATGGAGTTAGAAACTTGGCTAATCGGAATCCCTTCTTTGTGGGATAGTTTTGATGCGTCATTTAAAAACGAGAACAATAAATACTTCATTAATCCTGAATCAATTTTTCATCCTGCTGTTTTTGTCGGACAATTATTTCAAAGTCAGAATAGCAACTACAGTAAAAAGAGGGGTGAAATTGAGTCAATTGTTGGTAAAATTTCGAGAGAAGACTACATCGAATTAAACGAAAGTCAACGATGTCTATCTTTCTGTGAGTTGGTTAATTATGTTCAAAACTGAGAAATAACCCGTAATGAAAGGAATAATACTTGCCGGTGGGTCCGGCACCCGGCTGCATCCGCTGACGCTGGCCGTAAGTAAGCAGCTTATGCCGGTTTATGACAAGCCGATGATTTACTACCCGCTCTCGATTCTGATGCTGGCAGGTATTCAGGATATTCTCATTATCTCGACGCCCCACGACCTGCCGCACTTCGAGAAACTTCTCGGCGACGGATCGCGGTTTGGATGCCGGTTCAGCTATGCCGCGCAGCCCAGCCCCGACGGTCTGGCGCAGGCGTTTGTCATTGGCGAGGCATTTATTGGCACGGACAAAGTCGCGCTTGTGCTGGGCGATAATATCTTCTACGGCTCCGGGTTGTCGAAGCTGTTGCAGGCCAACAATAATCCCGACGGGGGCGTAGTTTATGCCTACCAGGTAAACGACCCCGAACGCTACGGCGTGGTCGAGTTCGATGATGTATTCAACGTGTTATCGATTGAAGAAAAACCGGCAAGGCCGAAGTCAAACTACGCCGTGCCGGGTTTGTATTTCTACGACAATGACGTGGTGGAAATTGCCAAAACCATTGCGCCTTCGCCCCGGGGCGAGTATGAAATTACCGACGTGAACCGCGTTTATCTGGAGCGGGGTAAGCTGAAAGTGGGCGTGCTGGACCGGGGAACGGCCTGGCTCGACACCGGTACGTTCGAGAGTCTGATGCAGGCGGGGCAGTTTGTACACGTCATCGAGGAGCGGCAGGGCCTGAAAATCGGCTGCCCCGAAGAGATTGCCTGGCGCATGGGCTTTATCGACGCCGACCGGCTCGCTGAACTGGCCCGCCCGCTGGTCAAGAGCGGTTATGGGCAATACCTGCTCGATATTCTCAAATAAACCAGCAATTGCGTTTGGATTGATTGTGCTGCTGTCTGCCAAACTGAAAAGTCCAAACCCATCCCGGTTTTGGGCTTTTCAGTTTATGAAGCTTGTAGAGAAAAGACGCGGGTGGTACTCCGCAAATCCCCGCAATTTTATGCGTAGAACTACGCATTGTCGATATTTATTAGACGGTTAACTAACTAATAGACAATACTTTCCAGTAGATCAACAGGATTTTCCGGTGCGGTGAGTGAGTCGGGCTTTTTGTAGGTTTGTCCGGCTTTCCGCTTCCATCCATAACAGCCTTCCGAATTACCCAAACGTAACCCCTTATTTTTCAATCATGTCTGTATTTACCAAAGACGCCGGGCGTTTCCTGAAACCCCGCGAAGCCAACGCCATGACGGGCGAGTACCGCGAACGCAAAGTAAGCGTTGGCCTGAAACCTGACGAATATATCCGCTCCGAATATTTCGGTATCAACCAGGTCATGACCCTGCTCGAACAGCCCGGTTGCATAGGCCTGCGCATCCATCACGCCAAACGCTGGGAAGACGCCGATGGCAACCCCACCGAGCCGGGTAAAGGCGAATTGAAACCCCGCGTCCTGCTCACCGGCGTCGATGCCAAGGGCCACGATATGCCCATAAAAGAAAGCCGGGCTGGTTTGAAAGACGGCGACGATGACGGACAGGCATTAGGCGATGGTATGCCGTGTCCAAGACATTGCGGTAACGAACGATAGCCGAACTAAAAATGGAAAGGCTGTTGCATTTATTCGAGTTATACCCGCTCGACTTTGTTTCTTACACCAGCAGTCTTATTCCTATTGTTGTTGGGGTTGTGATGTTTGGCGCACACACGCGGAACCATCGATACATCTGGTTGTTGTTTGTATTCTTTTTTACAAAGGAGACCTATTCCATTTGGTACGCTTACTGGAAGCTCAACAATCTATTCATTCAAAATCTGGAAACCGTATTTGAGACAGCATTTGTAGGGTTGATTTACTACTCGTGCTTCTCAAATACGGTCTCTAAACGCATTATTTTAGGGGCGTCAATTCTGACGATTATCATCATTCTGCTTACCTACACGCCCGATCAACTCTCCCTGCCGAGTCCGCTGCTGTTCCGGGTCTATTGCACGATAGCGTCGCTGGCTTACTTCAACAAGGTTCTGGCCGACCTGCGCATCAGAAACATTCTAAAGCATCCGCTGTTCTGGTTCACCTCCGGGCTGCTGATCTATGTTCTGGGTACATTCTTTACCAGCCTGTTCAGCGAATTCATTTTCGACCCCAAAACTGTACCTGATGAAACGTTTGATTTCTACTGGAATATCAACAACGTTCTCTTCGTAGTCTTCTCACTGCTCAGTGCCATTGGTCTCTGGTGCGTCAGGTATGATCAGGATAATGTGCTGTAAGCACATGTTATCAATCCCGGACAACTCCATTCGTTTTACCCAAAATACATCCCCAAGTCGTCGTAGTCGTTGGCTTTGGGGATTTTGTAGGCTTTGAGCCAGGCTTTCAGCATGGCAGGGTCTCGGAGATCCTTCACCTCGCGCTTTACGGCTTTGATGCCGCTCTTTAACTCGCGCAGGTCGTTGTTGAATGAGTATTCCAGCCCGAAGGTGGTAGTAAACATGAGCGGTTTGCCGAGCATGGCCGAGAGGTGGTGCCGCATCTCGTGTAGTTCGTCGCCGAGTTCGACGGCCTGCTGTTTCAGGATTTTGTTGTAGTATTTGAGCTGATCGTCGGCCAGGGTTTCGAGGTGCTGCTGGTCAATGCGGTTAAACTCAAGCTGCAGCCGGAACAGGGCCAGTAAATCGCTTTTTTCGTAGGCTTCCGTAATGCGCTGCATCACGGCGGTTTTGCGTTTTTTTTCAGCTTCGTCAGGCTCGCGGTCGGGGTGAAATGCCTTCACCAGATCCATGTACAGCGTCCTGACGGCTTTGGTAATATTGCGTTCTTCGAGTTGCTTTTTGGCCTCGCGTTCCTGCTGCTTTGCCGTTTTGGGTTTCTTCACTTTTTTCTCTTCGGTCTGCTGCCGCTGCTGCTGATGTTCGGCCTGGCGGGACTGTAACTGCTCCTGCACATACGCTTCAAACTTCTCCTGCGTACTCACGTCCACGTCAGGGTCGAACGTAATACCGTACATCGAACTCACCATGTCTTTCATCACCTCCGAAACCAGCCCATCCGTTTCGGCAGTAGTCTCATCGAACCCATCTTCGTCGTACTTATCGAAGATCGGCTTCATCTCATCCATACCGTGCATGTCGATGAGTTCGTAGGCAAGGTCGGTAATGAGGTGGGCGAGTTTTTTCTTCTCGGTTTTGGTGGCTTCGGGCCGGTCGTGGGCATGATCAAGCACCCGCACGAGGTCGGCGCGGTAGCGGTTATAGTCGGTCAGCAGGGGGCGGTACTCGACGTTGATCCGTTGCTGAATGGTCTCGACGGTTTCCCGGAAGTTTTTGATTTCGATTTCAAGTTCGCCAATTCGTTTGGTCAGGCGGTTAAACTCTTTCTGGGCTTTGGAGAGGGGTGTGCTGGTTTTGTCGGGCGTTGTGATCCGAACGAGTTGCTGAGACTGGGGCATAAACGGGTAGTGGGAAAAGAACTATACCCAAAGATAGGACTGAATGAGTACAGAGTCAATTGTTGGCACTGGCCGCTCCTTTGCTCGGCTGACCGCAAACTCATCCGACTTATTCAGGTTAGGTAACTGACAGTAATCCATTTCTTTATATCGAGAAGCCATCGACTACATGTAAGCAACCAAACCCGAATCATATCATGGAACAACCAACGCCTTCTCCCTACTCGAACTCCCCCGGTCAGCTAAGCCAGTCCGAAGAGCGGCTGTGGGCCATGCTCACGCACCTCGTAGCCCTACCCGGCTCGTTTGTGCTGATTGGGGCCATTGTTGCCCCGCTCATTGTGTGGCAGATTCAGAAAGACAAGTCGGCCTTTGTGGATTATCACGGCAAAGAAGCCGTCAATTTTCAGATTACAATGGCCATTGCCGCAGTGGTGTCGTTTCTGCTGTTTCTGCTGTTGGTGGGGCTGGTGCTGATCTGGATTGTTGGCGCGGTCTGGCTCATCTTCACCATCATTGCCGCCATAAAAGCCTATAACGGCGAGTATTACCGTTACCCGCTTACGTTTCGATTCATCAAGTAGCTGAATATCGGGTTACTGATTGAACTCACCAGCATGGTCAATCAATAGCTTTTTTTGCTGGCCGGATACTATTCCTCGCCACCCGTTTATAACAGCATTACCGTCCCTGTATCGACATTTACGGTTCCATTGAGACGGAATAATTTGTCCTGCGCATTCGTCTGGTAGAATAAAAGAACGAGTATCAGTGGAGTGAGCAGGTGCTTCATTTTGGGTTCGTAGTTATTGCAGTAAGACCCGCAAAACAACAAAACAGTTGTACTGCTCTCAAACACGAAAGCTACTACTCAACGTAGTAGTTTTGGTTATTTTCAAATCTCCGTCCCCTGTTCAACTGGTTCGGGGTTTCCATCTTCGTCCAGAATGATTGAAAAATGGTTAAACGCCTTCCTGCAAAATCTACTAAAACCAGGGCCGACGCACTTTTAAGGATTTTTTCAACCCGGTAATGAGCAGAAACGCGCCGAGTAGTCCGAAGATAATGGCCAGAATAGTGATATTCAGGATAGCAAAGACCACCGCTACCAGAATCACAATGACCGACGCTTTGAGTTTCCAGCTAATGCGCTGCCACCAGTTCAGGTCTTTTCGCAGCGGCATACCCAATGACTGCCGAATCTGGTTGCCCAGCCGGAGTTTTTTCTTTGGCTTAGGCTGTGTGACCGACGTCGGTGCCGTCGTAATAGGCGGAGTCAGCACCGACGCCATGCGGTTTATGCGCTGCTGCACAGGCGTTGGGGCAGGGTGATTTTGGCGGCTCGCTACGAACTGATCGGCAGAAATTGGTTCGGGTTCGGAGACAGGAAGTGATTTAGCAGGTACGCTGAAAATGACGGATTCGGCGGGGTAATCGGTCAGCTCTGGCAGCGTCCGCGCTGAGGTGTAGGGCGTTCGCTGGAGGTAGGCAACGGGACGGTGGCAGGCGGTAACGAACAGGCAATACAGGGCAAAAAACAGAACGACGTATCTCATTGGGCTGGGTAAGAGGTCAGGCGCAACTCAGGCAACGTGCGGAGTAAAAACCGGTTAAACAACGAACAGCATTGTCTGTATCGTGCCAACGGGCCGAAAACCTCCGCAAGTTTAGCCACGTTGATTCTTGGCGTACTTTTGCAGGTATTATGATTATCCCGTTAGCCCACCGCGCCAACCAAACGCAGGAGTATTATTTTTCGGTTAAACTCGCCGAAGTCCGTCAGCTTATTGCGGCTGGCCATGACATCATAAATATCGGTATCGGCAACCCCGACATGATGCCATCCGACAACACGCTCGACGCGCTCGTGGCATCGGCTCGGCAACCGTCGGGGCATGGGTATCAGCCTTACAAAGGAACACCCGGACTACGGCAGGCTATCACGAAATTTTACGGTCATACGTATAACGTCACGCTCGATGCAGACACGGAGGTTTTACCGCTTATCGGCTCTAAAGAAGGCATTACGCATTTGTCGATGACGTTTTTGAACCCCGGCGATGGCGTTCTGGTGCCAGAACTGGGCTACCCCGCCTACCGGGCCGTAAGTCAGATGGTTGGGGCCAATGTACTGGAATATCCACTATTGGAGTATGAAAGATGGCAGCCCGACTGGAACGCGATGGCCGATTTACTAACCGATACCACCAAAATTATCTGGCTCAACTACCCGCACATGCCCACCGGCGCACCGGCTACCCGGCAGTTATTCGAGCGGGCCGTTCGCTTTGCCCACGACCACCGGCTGCTGCTTTGCCACGATAATCCGTACAGCCTGATCCTGAACAAAAAACCGCCCATTAGTATTCTCTCCGTCGATGGCGCGAAGGATGTAGCTATTGAACTGAACTCGCTCAGCAAATCGCACAACATGGCAGGCTGGCGCGTGGGGTGGCTGGCCGCGGCAAAACCGTATATCGACGCCGTACTGACCATCAAAAGTAACGTCGATTCGGGTCAGTTCCGGCCCCTGATGGACGCAGCCGCCGAAGCCCTGACTAACTCTGACCATTGGCACCGCGACCGTAATACTGTCTATGAAGGCCGGTTAACTGCTATCCACGCCCTATTGGACGCCCTCGGCTGCTCGTACAGCACCGATCAGGAAGGGCTTTTCATCTGGGCCAAACTTCCCGATTCAGTGGCATCGGCGGAGGATTTTGTGAATACGCTGCTGTGCGAAAAACACGTGTTCATTGCACCGGGATTTATTTTTGGCCCCAAAGGCAACCGGTACGTGCGGGTCTCGCTGTGTCTGGACAAAGAGAGAATTGAGGAAGCCGTTAAACGTGTAAGAGAATGAACGTTACAATCATTGGTGTGGGTCTCCTTGGCGGCTCGTTTGCGCTGGCCCTGCGCGAAAAATACCCGAACATGCACTTCATTGGCGTCGATGCGTCGGTGGTAAACGGGCAGCTGGCCCTGGCGAAGGGACTGGTTGATGAGGTGCTGCCGCTGGCCGACGCTATACCGCAAAGCTTACTGGTAGTGCTGGCCACGCCCGTCAATGTCATTCTGGAGGTGCTGCCCGCCGTGCTGGATTTACTGCCACCCGGTGCCACCGTACTGGACCTCGGCTCAACCAAGCAGCTCATCTGCGATCTGGCCGATACGCATCCGAAGCGAGCGCAGTTTGTGGCGGCCCACCCTATGGCCGGTACCGAAAACTCCGGCCCCAGCGCGGCCTTCCGGGAGCTGCTACCCGGCAAGAACCTCATCATCTGCGACCGTGACAAGAGCCTGCCCGACAGCCTGAAACTGGCCGAAAGCCTGTTCCGCGATATTGGCATGAAATTGTTTTTCATGTCGCCACAGGAACATGATTTGCATCTGGCTTACGTTTCTCACCTCAGCCACATCAGCGCGTTTGCGCTGGGGCTGACCGTGCTGGAGAAAGAAAAAGATGAGCAGGCCATTTTCGATATGGCGAGTACGGGTTTCAGCAGTACGGTGCGGCTGGCCAAAAGCTCCCCGCAGATGTGGGCACCTATTTTCGATCAGAACCGCGCCAACGTCTCCGACGCCCTGGCCGCTTACATCGACTTTTTGCAGCAGTTCAAGCAGGTTGTGGACAATCAGGACGTAGCTACGTCGCTGGAGTTCATGCAGCGTGCCAACGTAATCCGACGGGTGCTGGACGGGATCGAAAAACGGTGATATTTGAACAGTTTAGGGGTGGAAATAGTCGTACTCTAAACGCAAACAACCCGAATATGCAAGCACAACCAAACCAACCTGCCACGCAGGGCGGTACTATCACCATCGGGGGCGATATGACCGTTAACCGGCTGGCCTACGGAGCCATGCGCATTACCGGCGACGGCATCTGGGGGCCACCCCGCGACCATGACGAAGCCATTCGGGTTCTGAAACGATGCCTCGACCTCGGTATCAACTTCATCGACACGGCAGACTCTTACGGTCCCTACGTCTCGGAAGAACTCATTGCCGAAGCCCTGCACCCGTATCCCGACGGTTTGGTCATTGCTACCAAAGGCGGGTTGCTGCGTACCGGCCCCAACCAATGGCCCGTTGACGGGAGCCGTAAACACCTCGAAGAAGCCCTGCACGGCAGTCTGAAACGGCTCAAAGTTGACTGCATTGATCTGTATCAGTTACATCGGTTTGACGACAAGGTCCCCGCCGAGGAGTTTCTGGGATTCCTGCATGAAGCGCAACAACAGGGCAAAATCAAACACATCGGCCTGTCGGAAGTGGACGTTGAGCAGATTGAGCAGGCGCAGGATTATTTTGAGGTCGTATCGGTACAGAACATGTACAATTTCGGGCAGCAGAAGTGGAACGAAGTACTTAAATACTGCGAAGCCAATAACATGGTCTTTATCCCGTGGTATCCACTCAGTGCAGGCAATCTGGAAGCTGATAAAGCCATTCACCGCGTTGTTGAACGCCATTCTGATAGCACCGAGTATCAGATTGCACTGGCCTGGCTGCTGGCTGCGTCGCCGGTTATGCTACCCATTGCCGGTACGTCGTCTGTGAAACACTTAGATGAGAACGTTCAGGCCGCTACCATTACGCTGACCGACGACGATTTTCAGGACATGCCGCTACCCGCGTAAGACGGCGGTATTGAGTAACATAAAAAAAGGTCTGGCTCAGAAATTTCTGAGCCAGACCTTTTTTATCTGGAGCTAACAGGAAAAACTTATTTCCGGATGGCTTTAATTTTGTCGAGCGCGTCTTCCAATTGGCCCATTTGCTTCATCAGGTCTTCTTTGATGTAAGCCGGAAGGTGATCCTTTTCAATGGCGTCTTTGTAGACTTCGAGAGCGGCATTTTCGCCAAATTCAACCGAGCTCAGCACCGTGTCGCTGTCTTTACCTGTTACAGCCGACTTGATGTCGATCCAGGCACGGTGAATTTTGCTCGTCACATCGGAGGTCGTTACATCAGATACGGCAAGGCCGTCAATACGTACAATATGATCGGCAAGCTGGCTACGAAAGCCCTGACTCTGAATGATGTAATGCCGAAAAAGGTCATCCAGTTGCGCATCTTCGGTACCTTCTACCGCTTTCTCGTAACCCTGAATCCGATCGTTATTGATCTTAACCAGGTTGTTGAGGTCTTCGATAATTTCTTCGTTCTTAATCATAACATTGTGTGTTTGTCAGTGGTAAACTCATTTCAAAAACCCGATTAGGCCTTAAATGTTTGCCAGAAGTAACACTTCCTGTCGTAACTGATTTTTACAACTAAACACAGAATAGAATATACTTTCAGTACTACTTTCTTTATTATACGGTGCCTTTTTCAAAGATTACAGTTTAAAAAAAATATTTTAGTTTAGCCTAAACATTTTTTTTAAACTGCATTGATCAGATTTTATTTAACAAATCTTAAAACCGTGTTGCGCTTTCGCCCGTATTTATCGCAGATACCATCGACGCACGGTGGGGAATCTACTAAACGTTATAAATTCCATGGAAAAACTACCCAACACAACTGACGTAAGTCAGTTACTGACGGGCAGGGAATCGGCGGCCTTAGGGCGTCGTGTCTTCCTGCGCTACATTGGTGCAACAGCCGCAGGGGGCGTAGCACTCAGTGCCTGCCAAAACCAGATTGTGGATCCAGCCTCCCGCGGTGCAGCCCGCGCTGGCGACGTAATCGACCTCGGTGACATTGGCTACGATGACATTGGCGTTCTTAATTACGCCTATGCACTCGAACAACTCGAAGCCGCTTTTTACATGCAGGTTATTATGATGCCCTTTGCCGGTATGAATGGCTACGAGCGCACAGTTCTCTCGGAAATCCGCGATCACGAAATCATTCACCGCGAGTTGTTCAAAGCCGCCCTTGGCAAAGCAGCTATTCCGGGTTTGACACCCAACTTCAGCAGCATTAACTTCAACAGCCGGGCATCGGTACTCGGCACCGCCCGCGTATTTGAGAGCGTTGGCGTATCGGCCTACAACGGTGCCGGCCGGCTGCTCAAGAGTACCGACTACCTGACCCTGGCTGGTAAAATTGTTTCTGTTGAAGCCCGTCATACAGCCATCATCAGCGAAATGCTGAATCCTATGACAACCTCCTTTGCCGGCGACGATATCGTTGATCCGATGACGGCACTGGGTCAGGCGCGCAAGCCTTCGGAAGTGCTGGCACTGGTTCGGCCCTTTATTCAGGAAACACTTAATGGAATGGATCAACCCCAATAAACTCAACTACGATCATGAACCTACAAAACATATTACACGAAATTGAGCAGGTTGACACTGATGTTGTTGATCGGTTGGCTCATATGTCCCGTCGTCACATGTTCAGCAGCCTGGTGAAAAAGGCCGTCGTTGCTGGCTCTGCTGCCGCTCCGGTAGTTTTGGCTTCTTTGCTGAACAAAACCTACGGACAGAACAGCGTAGTAGCCGATGTACTGAACTTCGCGCTGACGTTAGAATATCTTGAGGCAGAATATTACAACGTTGGTATGGCTACCCCGGGTTTTCTGACTGGTAGCGCCCGTACAACGTTTGCGCAGGTTGCCAAGCATGAGAACGCTCACGTAGCTCTGCTGAAAGGCGCTCTGGGCAGTGCGGCTGTATCGAAGCCAAGATTTGACCTTACCTATGGTGGTGCGTTTCCTGACACGTTCTCGAATTACAGAACATTCCTGACTCAGGCCTACACCTTTGAAGACGTTGGTGTGCGGGCTTATAAAGGCCAGGCTCCCCGTTTGATGCCTACGCCGGACGTCCTGACGATTGCGCTTCAGATTCACTCGGTAGAGGCACTGCACGCGGCTAAGGTCCGTTACCTGGCCGGGCTACAGAGTTGGATCAACCTGTCTCCTCCGGGTTTACCATACGCCGAAGAAGACAACGTCTCCCAGGGTGGTGTCGATCTGGTACCGGCAACCGGGTACAGTGCTGAGTTAGTGTCGCAGTCTTTTGATGAGCCGCTGACCAAAGATCAGGTACTGGTTATTGTTAAGCCTTACTTCGCGTAGGTAACTGACGATAGCAGCTAAAAGAACCGGCCCTGAAGAGTTTCAAGGCCGGTTCTTTTATTATCCGTTGGGTCGGGTGGTTGTTACGCTGCGTAATTTGAAACGCGAGCCATTCTCGAACTTTATCTGATCGGGTGAGTAGGTGAACTGGATCTGTGAGATCACGCCCTCCCAGCCAGGCCGGCCACTTAGATTGATTTCATACGTCCGGTACTGTCCATCGCCAATAATGGGGAAGTCGATAACACGGGTGGGCGTATCGAAAATGTCGGGATCGCCGGGTAGTCGCCAGGCTAAACGGGCGGTAGTCGCTTTGGTCAGGTAAGCCGCCTGCACGTAAATACGTGGCACCTCGGCAGCCCGCCAGAATACCAGGGGACTTTTGAGTGCCAGATTTTGCTTGGTTGTGATTTGCCGCTGCCATTTCATGTTCACTTCGTTCTGAATAGGCCAGCCGGCGTCCTGGCTATTGTAAAAAAACCAACCCTGCCGGTCCTGTTCAAACCGAAAATTGGGTCCTGCAGCCGGGCGGGTTTGTGCATAGGCAAACTGCCGGATATCAGTCAGGGTACCCACCACGAGCGAATACTCGAACTCATACTGTCCGTTATAATCGAACTGGATGAAGCTGTCGCTATTGATGTAGCCGCTGTTCCCGTCGAATTCTCCCCCCACCCTGGACAGGCCAAAGCCCGATGTTCTGAACTGAAACTCGTTATGGCGATACAGGCCCACGCCCCGGCCTTTTTCGTTGAGCAGCGCAATCCAGTTTTCGGTGCCGTAGCGTTCGGTCATGGTACGATCACGTTCGGGGTATTCGGTTACGGTCGCGTTGGTAAATGGCTGCATTCCTTCATACGTGACCATGCGGTACCAGGGGCCGTTGAGATAGACGCAGGGCGTTTCCTGAGTCCGTGCTTCGTAAGAGGTGGTGTCGGCCCGGTTTATGGTGATGCGGCACCGAACCTTTACCGTGTTGTTGCGCAATTCATACCAGTGCTCGAACTGGCAATCGGCGGGTTCTTTGAATAACGGCCAGATTTTGGGTATGTTTTTGACATAAATCTGATTGGCCGACTGCTGATAGCTGACAATTTGAGCGGGATGGTTGTAATAATCACCGGTTTGTACGGGGTTCCAGCCGAGGTACAGCCATTGACTGACGGGGTCTTTGCCATTGACAGAGTAAGGGTATGGCCCCCCGTATATTGAGGTCTGAATTTGCCGCCCCAGGTCGTTGTTGTTGACCATATTCACGTTGCTGCCCGCTTCGGCCAGGTACGTGATGGCCCCACCCGCATTGAGATCAATACCGACCCTGACAGCGTTATTGCTCAGAAACAGCCGCTTTTGCGAGGGTGTTGGCTGGGCCGGGGGTAATCCGGGCGTATTTGGAGAAGCCGGGGGGGGGATGTACGGCTCAGTGGCCGGATAATCCCGAACGCAGGCATAAGTAAGTATGCTCAGCAACAGACAGGTATATACAGGATAAAACCGGGTCATACACGTAGAGTTGTTTTTGTGAATAGTCAAAATTAAGGAATTGACTACCGTATTCCAATTGAATCGGCCAGGGCTTATTTGCTGGCCGGACTGTACTTACAACGTGTTGTAATACCGAAAGACAGCCTTCAGCTCATCGGCTTTTTTCAGATTGGGCTTCTCCGTTTTCAAATACGCTTCTATTTCGGGAGCCTTATCGCCCATGAGCGAAATCAGTGCCTTTTTACCAGGTACGAGTTTCATAACGCGACGGCCCTGCGCTACGTACCAATCAGCTTCTTTCCTGATTTCGTCATCTCTGGAGCCAACGTTGAGTGCAACATTGTAGTTGGCCCGCTGTACATAGAGAAAATGGTGCCGCAGCAACGATAGCCGCCCCGTAGCGATCTGTTCAAAGAAGCCCGCCGATGCTTTGTCGTCATCGGCGGGGTGTTTGTATTCCTGCACATTGACAAACCAACCGGTATCGGCAGCGGATTGACTCAGTATGCCCAGAGCCTGCACATTGCTCCAGCCGGCAACGCGCACGCCCTGGCTCTGGATCTCAACCTCGTTATTGGTCAGGTCGAGCCGGACAGGAATATCACGGAGCAACTGGCCCGGCGGGTTGTCCGGGAACCGCGTTTTGGCGTAAAAAACCACGTAGCCCTGCCGAAACGTACTGTCGAGATACGGATCGCCGACGCGCTTACCGGCGGGGCCTGCCAGCGTCATGACCGAGCCGTTGTTACTGGCCGTAGCCTCGCCCCCCGAATTGAGCCAGTCGCGAATAACCTGTCTGTCAAGGTCGGTCTGCGCCCGGAGACTAATTGATACGCTGATGAATAAGACTGTATAGAAAAACGACGCCTTCATGGGAAACTCGTTAAGTACATAGCAAAATAACGAACCGCACCGGTTTATCCAATAGGGAGCTACTGAAATCTCATGGCGGTATGGCCTGCCACGAACCCGGAATGGACCCGGTGTAGGGTAATGCTTAGTTTCCCCACGGTCATTTTCGGTATCTTTCGACAAACACCACCCGCCCCGCTCCTGACCATGCCCACCAACCAGCCCCGAACCTACAAACACCAACTCACCGCCGACGAATTTATCTTCGCCTTCACCGCTACCGAAGCCGACTTTGTCCTACGAGCCGACGAAATGCGGAGCAAGGGAGTTGAGCGGCTGAAGGGCGAAGAAATTCAGAGACGATATGACATATCTACTGGCTACGGAACAGAAACAAAACTATTTACCTGTATAAACGAGACGGATATACAGGCTGACGCTGACGGAAGAATCGCCCTCCAGAATATACAGCAACGTGTACCTGATCTGGTGCTCCGGCAATGTTCGCTGCCGACAATCTACATCAACAAGTGTACGTTGGCCGAAGTCAACGATGGTGATACTACCGACGAGCGAACCTCTTTTATTCTGAGCGAAAGTACGACGGGCGATTTCGGGATTTTTGGGGCCAGTACGACGGGTAATTTCAGGATTGAGGATAAAAGTACGACGGGTAATTTCAGGATTGAGGATAAAAGTACGACGGGCGGTTTCTGGATTTTTAGGGCCAGTACGACGGGCGATTTCGGGATTGATGGGGCCAGTACGACGGGCGATTTCTGGGTTGATGGGGCCAGTACGAC
>Ga0105045_10000203_pt1 | contig 38511 bp, 30 predicted proteins | sample MAT02_FD_78089 | JGI IMG/M metagenome (GOLD analysis project Ga0105045, IMG submission 78089) | Freshwater microbial communities from Lake Fryxell liftoff mats and glacier meltwater in Antarctica - MAT-02 (megahit assembly) | ecosystem: Environmental > Aquatic > Freshwater > Ice > Liftoff...
CACGAATCTGAGCATTCGGGAAGTTGAAGCGGTGCTGGCGCATGAACTGGCGCACGTAAAACGGCACGATTACGCGGTTAATCTGTTGCAATCGGTGGTGGAGGTGCTTTACTTTTTCCACCCGGCGTTGTGGTGGCTCTCGGCGCGGGTGCGTGAAGAACGCGAACACTGCTGTGACGATCTATCCGTACAAACCATTGGGGGCGATGGGCGGACGCTGGCGCAGGCACTGGCCCATGTGGAGGAACTCCGGTTAACCCAACTCACTTCGCCCGCGCTGGCAATGGCCCTGGGCAGTAAACGCCAACTGTTGCTGCACCGCGTTCGCCGAATGCTGGGCGTACCCACCCGTCCCTACATCTCGAACGGTAGCCTGGCCGGGCTGACACTGGCTACATTGGTATTGCTCAGCGTGTCGGTCTATGCCGTGCAGCAACAACCGCAGCCGAAAGCAAAAACGGCTCAGACAAACCGTCGTCCGCAGATTGATACAGACGGGAGCTCAACAGTTAAAATTGTTGGCTTCATATCAACTGACTCGGACGGTAATTCGTCCAATAAACTCACTGGGTCCGTATCAGCCTACGGAGAGGGGGCAAATACGAGTGGCGAGATCAGGAAGACCACAACATATAGATTCACTCCGCCAATTGTCGCTGACTCCACGTACCGGCAACTCAAATTATATCGCTACTCAATGAATGACAGCCTGCCAGCCTTACAGGCAACGTTGACTAAGCTCCAGCGTGCTAATACACAGATGCGAATGGAATTACGATCAATGGAGCATGACTGGCAGATGCGGGTTGAAAAACTAAGAGACCCAATAGGGCGAAAAGGTCAGCTTTATAACGAACGGTCTGATTTACAGAAACAGGCTTTCTATCTTCAAGAACTGGCTACACGTCCCTCGTTAGCGCCCGTCAAACCAATTCTTACCGATGAACTAAAAGAGGTTAGCGAGCAAATCAGTAATCGTAGTCGCCTAATTGACAGCATAGTAACAAATGAAATTAATCCTAATATCGACAATACGCACTTTAAACGCTTGCGCAGGCTTATGGACTCTGTTCGGGTAAAAGAAGGCGAGATTATCGAGATCAGCCGGGAGTTGAATATAGAACCTATTGACACAGTTCCCGTTCCACCTGTTGCTCCCCGCCCGCCGAAGGCAATACCAAGATTTGGAGCGGCCAAGCCCGCTGCACCTGTACCCCCGGCTCCTCGCCCGGTACCGAAACCGTGATTTTCTGTCATTCCGACGAAGGAGGAATCTCTTTGTAATCAGTGGATCTGTTGCTACAAAGAGATTCCTCCTTCGTCGGAATGACAAAAATGGAATGACAGAAAAATGCCGGAATAACAGATAATGGAACGATAAGAAACGGGTTGCTAATCAATCTCGATTACTACATCGCGGCCAACGGGGTGGGCTACGCAGGTCAGGACGTAACCGGCTTTGAGTTCGGAATCAGAGAGACCGTCTTCCTCGTCCAGTTTTACCGTTCCCGACGTGCACTTGCCTAAACAGGCCGTACACATTCCTGCCTGACAGGAGTAGGGCAAATCGATATTGAGGTCCAGTGCCGCTTCCAGAATAGTCTGGTGCGGGGCCACGGCAAATTTGTATTCCGCGCCTTCGTACAGCACCGTCACTTCGGGCGAGCCGCTCTCGTCGGCACTGGCGGGGTCTTCGATTACTTCGCCCACTGGTACGGGCAACGTTATGTAGCTTTCTTTAAACACCCGTTCCGGTGAAACACCCACCAGCGACAGGGCCGAACGGGCTTCGGCCATCATACCATCGGGTCCGCAGAGGTACGCGCTTACGTGCTGACGTTCCTGAGTGGGCAGGTCTTCGAGCAGACTCGTGAGCGTGTGCTGGTTCAGCCGCCCGTCCAGACCCGTCCAGCCGGACGCTGGCTGACTCAGCACATGCGTCACCGAAAACCGCGACGGGCCATGAGCCTGCGCCATCGCGTCTAAATGCGCTTTGTAGATAATAGACTCCTGATTGCGGTTGCCGTAAATGAGCCATACGCGGCTGTTAGGTTCAGCGTGGAGGGCCGATTTGGCCATCGAGAACAGGGGTGTTATGCCGCTTCCCGCACCGATAAGGACAATAGTCCGGCGGTTTTGCGGGTCGAGTTTGGGGGTAAACGTCCCCATCGGCTCCAGTGTTTCCAGCACATCGCCGGGGCGGATGCGATCATACAGGTAGTTGGACACCAGCCCGCCTGGTACCCGCTTCACCGACACCGCCAGCGACACATCGACATGGGGCGAGGAGGCCATGCTATATGACCGCCGTACTTTTTGGCCATTGATATTTAGCAGAAACGTCAGAAACTGACCCGGTAGGTACCGGACTTCTTCGCTGATAGGATGCCAGAAGGTAATCGTCACGGCGTCGGGCGTTTCCCGAATCACCTCATTCACTTTTAAAAAATATCGTGCTGCCATTGGGTTGAAGTAGGTTGGACGTGGGCGTCCAACCTACATTGCTCAACAAAGGTACGTCACGGTTCATTCCGATGGTATTGCACTAATTGGTCGGCGGGGGCTTTCAGAGTGCGGCCCATTGTCAAACCAACCTGCTTAACAGCGCTTGTGAGCGGCTCGGCGAAGTATTTGGCAATGGACCCTACAAAATGGACGGGCCACTGACGGGCTTCGGGAAACGGACAAACGTAAATTGTCAGAAAGCGCGAGAACGCATCGTTGAGTAACCTAACGATGTGTGGATGCTGGATGCTTTCGGATAAAAACGGCGTAAATCCGGCAAAGTACCGGTTGGGATACGGCTTCTGATAGGCGTTTTCGAGCAGGGTGGCCCGGTCGAGGGCGTAACGGGTCTGGAACGCGTCGTGCAGGCCGGATGGGAGTTGGTTCTGGAAAAAATCGCGCACCAGTGTTTTGCCCAGATACCCCCCGCTGCCCTCATCGCCAAGCCAGAATCCCAGCGACTGAATGCCCCGCGTAATGGCCTGTCCGTCGTAGCAACACGCATTCGACCCCGTACCGAGGATACAGACAATACCTGGCTCGTAGCCCGACGCCCCCCGTGCCGCTCCCAGCATATCGCTCTCTACAGCAACAGTTTGAAGCGCGGGCAGGACGATACGCAACGCATCAGCCACGCGCTGATTCACGGTTGGGTTAGCGCAACCCGCGCCGTAGAAAAATAAGTCTGTTACGGGATCGGCTTCGTTGGTCAATTGTGGCAGGAGTTGCGTTTGCAGCGTACTGATGATCTGCTCTGTATTCTGGTAATACGGGTTAATGCCATCGGTATGGATGGTGCGGGTTTGTCCGCTGGCGTCAACAACGCGCCAGTCTGTTTTGGTCGAGCCGCTATCGGCGATCAATAAGTTGTTCAAGGCTCAATTGTTTAGGGTTGTAGCCCGGACGTCCATATCCGGTAGCCGAATGGATAGCTATGTATACTGTGTTAGCCATTCGGCTACCGGACGTGGACGTCCGGGCTACTTCTAACCTAACCGCCCCACTGCTGTGAATCGGGCAAAGACCTGTTCGGTGTGGGGAGCGTCGGTGAGTTCGGCGGTCAGGTCCTGCCCGGCCCAGTGTTCGTAGTGCTTGCCGTTGCGCCACAGCCGCGAGGGCGATACGTCGTAGATAATTCCGTTGTAAGCGCACCAGATTTCGGGGCGGTCCTGTCCGTTTCGCAGAGCCAGTTTGGCCCGGCTAAAGAGGGGCAATTGTGCCAGATCGGTGGGGTCCATGTTCGCCGTAAAGTCAATTAGGTAATTTATTGGGCCTGATTTTTGTGGGCTACGACAAATTTAGCGTTACTTTAGCAACTCATGATTTTTTCGATTACCATCGCCATGAAAAACAATACGCTTACCCTGTTTCTTTCGACGCTCGTTGTGGTTGCATTGCTGTTCGGCTGCGGAGGCAAAACCCCCGCCCCCGTATCGGAGCGCATCGCCAAAGCCTGGACAGCCCAGAAAGTGGACGAGAACGTTGCTACGGTCTATACCAAGGGCGGTACTGCCAATGTCCGTAACTACGATAAGTTTCGGCTCGATCTGAGCAAGGCCCCGACCGTTAGCTTCACCGACTTCGACGGCAACACGTTTACGGGGCAGTACTCGGTACCGTCTGACACGCGGCTGGTGCTGACAGGTCTTACGCCCTCGCCAACCGGCACAAATGGCACCATCGAATTCACGATCAGCGGCCTGACTGACAATGGCGTAACACTGGCCCGTGAAGGTAATAGTCAGAAAACCGGCAATACGAAGAACATCTATACGCTGACGAATCCGTAAGTCTCCGCAAACCAATCGGTACCAAAAGCCGTTCCAGACACCAACTGGAACGGCTTTTTATATGACTGACCTCAACACCCTTGGCCCCATTGGGCTGCGCCAACGGATTCAACAGAATACCCCCGCACCCGCGCATCCTGAAACCGTGCGCGGTATGGGCGACGATGCTGCCGTGTTCAACTGGGGCAATGACTACGGCCTGTTTGCCACGGAACTGCTACTCGAAGGCATTCATTTCGACCTGACCTACGTACCGCTTAAACATCTTGGCTACAAAGCCGTGACCTTCGGCGTGTCGGACATTGCGGCTATGAACGGCCTACCAGTGCAGATAACGGTGAGCGTGGGCCTGAGCAGCCGGTTTCCGGTCGAGGCCGTCGATGAACTGTACGAAGGTATCCGGGCGGCCTGCACAGCCTACAACGTCGATCTGGTGGGGGGCGACACTACGGCGTCGCGGTCGGGGCTGACGATCTCGGTGTCGGTGATAGGGAAGGTGCCGAAAGACAGGATTACGTACCGCAGCACCGCCCAGGCTAACGACGTACTCTGCGTGACGGGCGATCTGGGTGCGGCTTACCTGGGGCTGCAATTGCTGGAGCGCGAGAAAGAAGTGTTTTTGGCCGATCCCAACATGCAGCCCAACCTCTCCGAAGAACGGTCCTACTTAGTGCAGCGGCAACTCCGCCCCGACGCCCGCACCGACATTGTTCACGAACTCCGCGACCTCGGCATAGTACCCACCGCCATGATCGACGTAACAGACGGGCTGGCCTCGGAGTTGCTGCACCTTTGCCGACAGTCAGGAACGGGCGCGGTGATCTTTGACGAGAATCTGCCCATCGACGATCAGACGCATCTGGCCGCTAGCGAGTTTGGCGTCAGCCCTATCACAGCCGCCCTGAACGGTGGCGAAGACTACGAACTGCTCTTTACGGTGCGTCCCCAGGAATTCGAGAAACTGGCTAACAACGCCCGCATCACCGCCATCGGCTACCTCACCGCCGACCCTGCGCAGGTTGTGCTGGCTACCAAAGCCGGGCAGCAAACACCCATCCGGGCGCAGGGCTGGGATGAGGCATCCGTATCGAATCAATAGGAAGTTTCGGCAGGCAACAAAAAAGCTGAATCATACGCCCTGACTGACTGTTTTCGTTGTATATTGTCTGTCCCGGTTTATGCCCGTAGCCGCCGATACCAACGCCATGCACAACATCATTCAGCTCCTGCCCGATTCCATTGCCAACCAGATTGCCGCCGGTGAGGTGGTGCAGCGGCCCGCGTCGGTGGTGAAAGAACTGCTCGAAAACTCGGTCGATGCCCACGCCAAATCCGTACAGGTCATTGTCCGCGAAGCCGGGCGCAACCTCATCCAGATTGTGGACGATGGCTCGGGCATGACCGAAACCGACGCCCGCATGAGTTTTGAACGGCACGCCACCTCCAAAATCCGCACGTCAGACGATCTGTTCAAGATCAAAACGATGGGTTTCCGGGGCGAGGCTTTGGCGTCTATTGCCGCCGTGGCGCAGGTGGAGATGCGCACCCGCCGGGCCGACGAGGAACTGGGTACGCTGATTCGCATCGAGGGTTCGGACATCAAGGCGCAGGAAGCCATTTCTTGTTTGCCCGGCACCAACCTGCTCATCAAAAATTTGTTTTTTAACGTACCGGCCCGGCGCAACTTTCTAAAGTCCAACTCGGTTGAGATGCGGCATGTCATCGACGAGTTTCAGCGGGTAGCCCTGGCCAATCCGGGGGTGGCGTTTTCGCTGTTTCACAACGATCAGGAAGTGTATAATCTGCCCGCCGGGAAACTCAGTCGTCGAATTGTGGATATGTTCGGCAAGACCTACCGCGAGCAACTCAACGCCTGCGAAGAAACCACGCCTTACGTTACGGTACATGGGTTCATCGGCAAGCCCGAATCGGCCCGCAAGACCCGCAACGAGCAGTTTTTCTTCGTCAACAACCGCTTCGTGAAGCACAATTACCTGCATCATGCCGTGATTGGCGCGTACGAAGGCACCCTGCCCGACGGGAGCCACCCGTTTTACGTGCTGTTCATCGAAATCGACCCGTCGCACATCGACATCAATATTCACCCCACCAAAACCGAGATCAAGTTCGACGATGAGCGGTCGGTCTATGCCATTATGATGGCTGCCGTCCGAAAAGCGGTGGGCGTCTATAACCTCTCGCCCTCGCTCGATTTCGAGTCTGACGTTAATTTCATGTCGGGGGTCCGGCCATCCGGGGAAAGGCCCTCCGCGCCGGCTTCATCCGCATCGGTAGCAATGGGCGGAGCCGAGCCAAAACCCGTGTCCGCAGCCTGGGCAACGGGCGGGAGCGGAGCGGCTGCGTCGCGTTCGGCGGCAACACAACTGGCCCCGGCGTTACGGTCCAGCGCACTCGATCAGGCAGCGGGTAGCGGCTTTGGCATAGCTCCCAAAACAGAACCTGTCCGCGAAGCCCCGCGCCCCGCGGTTAACAACTGGGAGAAAATCGCCGAACGTACTGACCCACCCGCCCCTGACACTGCCCCCACCGACGCCGGCGACTGGCTCGGCCCACCCCCCGAACTGACCCGGACGCTGGGCAGTAAGGCCAATCAACTGCCGATGTCGGTACTTTCTGCCGAACCTGTTGGCTTGGATGATATTGACGCCGATGCCATTATACAAGTGCAAAATCGGTACCTGATGGCCCCCGTGTCAACGGGCGTGGTGCTGATTGACCAGCGCAGGGCTTATGAGCGGGTACTGTACGATCAGTTTCATACCGCCCTGACCAAACGCAGCGGAGCCTCGCAGCAACTGCTGTTTCCCAAAACCGTAACGCTCTCACCCGTCGATTTTCAGCTGGCCCTCGACCTGCGCGATGATCTTATGAGTCTGGGCTTTGAATTTGACGAATTGGGGCAGAACACCTTCGTTATTCGGGGCATCCCGGAACTGACCATGGGCGAAAACGAAGAAGAACTGTTTGCCAACCTGCTGGCCCAAATCCGGGCCGATACCGGGCGGCTCAAGCTGGACCGTGTCGAGGCTATGGCACGGTCGCTGGCCCGCCGGGCATCGCAGCGGCACGTAGCGCGTCTGAGCGGCCCGGAACGGAAAGCGTTGGTAAAGCAACTGGCGGCTTCGCCCACGTGGCAGTATACACCCACTGGTGAACTGGTCACGGTATTGCTGTCACTCGATAAAATTGCGGGACTTTTTCGCTAAGAATCGAGTTAAATCAGGTAAATTAACGAGACAAAGATGTTTGCAATTACCCCCGTTGTTCGTGTCCTGCTTATTATCAACGTACTGGTGTTTTTTGTTACGGACGAAGCTATCATCAATCAGTTTGGACTGCATTCTTTTCTGTCTGACCTGTTTAGCCCCATTCAACTGCTGACGCACATGTTTCTGCACGGTGGTCTCGGGCACATATTCAGCAACATGATTGGACTGGTGATATTTGGGCCGATGCTGGAGCGGGCATGGGGCCCCCAGCGGTTTACGTTCTTTTACTTTTTCTGCGGCCTTGGTGCGGCAATGCTGTATTCGGGTATCAATTACTTTGAAGTGCGCGACGTTTATGAAGCCGTGCGGGATTACCGCTTTGACCCATCGCCAGAGGGCTTTGTTGGATTTGTGGACACGCAGGCCGGGGGGTTCTACGATCAGGTGGCTGGGTTTGTTGAACAGTATGAGCGCCAACCCAAAAATCCGCAACTGATTCAGGGTAGCTTACAGATTGTCAATAAGTTGTACCAGCAGCAGGTCGATCAGCCGATGGTTGGCGCGTCGGGCGCGATATTTGGTGTAATCATGGGCTTCGGGCTTTTATTCCCGAACACTCAGCTATTTTTATTGTTTCCTCCTATACCGATCAAAGCAAAGTATCTCGTTATTTTTTATGGGGTTTTTGAAGTATATTCGGAGATAAACCGGCAACAGGGCGACAATGTGGCCCACTTTGCTCATATTGGTGGTATGCTGTTTGCATTTATATTGATAAAATACTGGGGTTCACAACGTAAAACGTTTTTTTAGGGATGAGCGGGCTGTTAGATGATTTTCGGAACGAGTTCAACAAACCCAACAATACGTTGGTGCAGTTGATTTTGGTGAATACGGTCGTATTCCTGGTGCTGTTGCTGTCGAAAGTTGGGCTGACAATGGCAGGTAACCTACCTGTTTATTACGCGATTCGGGAGCAGATTATGATTCCGGGCAGTATTTCGGAGTTTCTGCACCGACCCTGGACGCTGCTGACATACTTTTTTGCTCACGAAGAGATTTTCCACGTTCTCTATAACATGCTGTTCCTGTACTGGTTCGGCAAGTTGATTGACGAGTATCTGGGTAACCGGCGTCTGGTTGGTTTGTATTTTATGGGTGGCATTGCCGGCGGTTTGCTGTACCTGATTATGTACAATACCATCCCGTATTTTCAGGCCCAGGCCGATACCGCCCGGATGCTTGGGGCGTCGGCGGCTGCCTTTGCGGTGGCAGTTGGTGCCGCTACGCTGCTGCCTAACTACACGTTTCATCTGCTCCTGATTGGTGCCGTTCGGATCAAGTACATCGTCTTCTTTTTCATCATCCTGTCAGTGGCCAACTCGGCAGGCACCAATGCGGGGGGGAACCTGGCGCACCTCGGTGGTGCGCTGATGGGCTTTTCTTACGTTAAACTCCTGCAAAACGGCACCGATCTGGGCCGACCCGTTCACTGGATTGCGGAGGGGTGGAACAACCTGCTCAAACCAAAACCCGCCGTTAAGGTGTCGTACCGGCAGCGCAGCAGTGCCAGTACACAGGCCAGTACCTTCGCATCCACAACAAGCGGCCCGGCAACCCTCTCCACGCCCGATCAGGACGAAATTGATACGATTCTCGATAAAATTTCCCGTTCTGGCTACGAAAGCCTGACTCGCGAAGAAAAGCAGAAACTATTCCGCGCCAGCCAGCGCAATTAAGGGTCTTAATGTCAACGCTCATCTGAAACCGGGGGTACTGGCCCCGGTTTTTGTGTTTAATTCCGTTGCTCCCGGCAACGGTAGCCCGCGCACTATCGCTCTGTAAACGGATGCAGCGTGATATTCAAAAGATTATCATGTATTTTTGCCCTGCCTTCCAATCAGAGATTTCGACGGAAGGAAACCAGTACATATTAACCGTTTGTTGTTGAGCAACAGACGATTTATGCCCTCGATATGCTGATCAATCCCGGTCCACTTTTAGCTACTGTCTCCACACCCGACGATCTTCGCAAACTGAGCAAAGATCAGCTCCCGCAACTTGCCGATGAACTCCGACAGTTTATTATTGACGACGTGTCGGTCTATGGCGGACACTTCGGTGCCAGTCTGGGGGTTGTTGAACTAACGGTTGCCCTGCATTACGTCTTCAACACGCCCGACGATCAACTGGTGTGGGATGTGGGTCATCAGGCTTATGGCCACAAAATCCTGACCGGTCGGCGCGATGCCTTTCATACGCAGCGGTTTTATAAAGGGCTGTCGGGTTTTCCAAAGCGGAACGAAAGTGAATATGATGCCTTTGGCGTAGGCCACTCGTCCACGTCGATTTCGGCAGCGCTGGGGATGGCCGTAGCCTCTCAGCTACAGGGCAATACGACCCGCAACCATATTGCGGTTATTGGCGATGGTGCGCTGACGGCGGGCGAAGCCTTTGAAGGCATGAACAACGCCGGAGCGTCGGACAGCAACCTGCTTATCGTACTCAACGATAACTGCATGAGCATCGACCCCAATGTGGGTGCCCTTCGCGAATACCTGACCGATATCACGACCTCGCAAACCTACAATAAGGTCAAAACCGAAGTCTGGAACCTGCTTGGTAAGATGGATAAATTGGGCAAAACCGCTCAGGAACTCGTCTCGCAGGTGCAAACCGGGATCAAATCGTCATTGCTGGAGCAGAGCAACCTGTTTGAGTCACTGAACCTCCGCTACTTCGGTCCCATTGACGGCCATGACATTGACCATCTGGTGAGTGTGCTGGACGATATGAAGCACATTGCCGGTCCGAAGCTGCTGCATGTGCTGACTGTGAAAGGTAAAGGCTACGGCCCCGCCGAAAAAGACCAGACCAAGTGGCACGCGCCCGGCCTGTTCGACAAGGTAACGGGGGTTATCCAGAAACGCGTTTATGATACGCCCCAGCCGCCCAAATATCAGGACGTGTTTGGCCATACGCTGGTTGAACTGGCCGAGCAGAACCCACGCATTGTGGGTGTTACCCCCGCCATGCCGTCGGGATCATCGATGAATATTATGATGAAGGCCATGCCCAAGCGGGCCTTCGACGTGGGTATTGCCGAGCAGCACGCCGTCACGTTTTCGGCAGGTATGGCCACGCTGGGCGAGGTGGTATTCTGCAATATTTACTCCACGTTCATGCAGCGGGCTTACGATCAGGTCGTGCATGACGTCTGCATTCAGGAATTGCCCGTTATCTTCTGTCTCGACCGGGCCGGGTTTGCCGGTGCCGATGGCCCTACGCACCACGGCGCGTATGATCTGGCCTACATGCGCTGTGTGCCAAACATCATTGTGGCCGCCCCCATGAACGAAGAGGAACTCCGCAACATGATGTTCACGGCACAGTCGGCAGAGGTGCAGCAGGGTAAGCGGGCTTTCTCGATCCGGTACCCGCGCGGGGCCGGTGTCATGCCCAACTGGAAGACGCCCTTTGAGCAGCAGATCATTGGTAAAGGCCGGATGGTTCAGGACGGCGAGGGCGTGGCGGTGCTGACCATTGGCCACATCGGTAACTACGCCGTTAACGCCACGAAACTGCTGGCTAAAGAAGGAATCAATCCGGCGCACTTCGACATGCGCTACGTGAAGCCACTTGACGAGGAACTGCTCCATCAGATCTTCAGCCGTTTTGATCGGGTGCTGACCGTTGAGGATGGTTGCATCATGGGCGGGTTTGGCAGTGCCGTGCTTGAGTTTATGGCCGATCACGGTTACATGGCGCAGTTGAAACGGCTTGGTATTCCCGACGAGGTCATCGAACATGGCGAACAGGACGAACTCTACCACGAGTGTGGTTTCGATGCCTCTGGCATTGCCGATGCCGTGCGCGAGCTGCTGTTTACTAGCCGCAGCGTAACCGTTTAATGCATCCTTATCAGTCTCCCTTACGTCCTGTTTTTAAGTTTGGTGGGGCGTCGGTGAAAGACGCTGCCGGGGTGCGCAATCTAATCGACATTGTCAGGACAAGGAGCCAAAACGCGGTAGTCGTTGTGTCGGCGATGGGCAAGACGACCGACGCACTCGAAACCATCGTCCGGACCTACGTGAACCGGCAAACCACCGATTTACAGGCTAACCTAACCACGCTGCGGACCTACCACGAAGCTATTATTGCGGACCTTGGGGGCAATACGGGTGGTATTAACCCCTTTTTTGATCAGCTCGACGCGCTACTGGCGCAGCCGCCCACTGCACCCTACGACGAAATCTATGATCAGGTCGTATCGATAGGAGAGCTGCTTTCAACACGCATCGTAGCCGACTATGGCGTGCAAATGGGACTTAACGCCCGCTGGATCGATGCCCGCCGACTCATCCGAACCGACGATACCTTCCGCGAAGGCCGGATCGATTGGGATGTAACGACAAAGCGCGTAACCGACGCCATTACGGGGGGTGAAATAGTGGTTACGCAGGGATTTCTGGGCCAGACCCTGTCGGGAAAAACCACAACGCTGGGCCGCGACGGCTCCGACTTCACGGCGGCTATTCTGGCACACTGTCTGGATAGCGACTCCGTTACGATCTGGAAAGATGTACCGGGCGTACTTAACGCCGATCCAAAATACTTCGATGAAACGGTTTTGTTAGCTACACTGACCTACCAGGATGCCATCGAACTGGCGTACTACGGAGCAACTGTCATTCACCCCAAAACCATCAAACCGCTCCAGAATAAGGGCATTTCGCTGCACGTCCGCTCGTTCGTTCATCCCAACGCACCCGGAACGGTGATAGGAAATAGTGAGCAGCGGTTAACGGTACCCTCGTTTATCTTTAAAGTCGATCAGGTGTTGCTTTCGCTGCATCCCAACGATTTCTCGTTCATTGCCGAGGCCAATCTGAGCCTGATTTTCAGCCAGTTTGCGCGGGCGGGGGTCAAAATAAACCTGATGCAAAACACAGCCATCAGCTTTTCGGTGGTTGTCGATAATAACCCTGACCGGCTGCCAGCCCTGATTGATGCGCTCCGGCTGGACTTTCGGGTCAGTTATAACGAGGGTCTTGAACTGATCACGATCCGGCATCATGACGAGGCCACTATTAACCGGGTACTGGTCAAGAAAACCCTCCTGCTGGAACAGAAAAGCCGCTACACCGCCCAGTTGGTAGTGAAGCCGTAATCAGAACTTAGGACAGGGCAACCGCTTATTGATTTTTCGCCCGCCCCCGCGCCGGGGTTCGGGCTTGTCGAAGATATAGGAAAGCGACAACTCGTGCGATCCCCCGCTGTTGCCCAGCGTTGATACAGTAACGTCATAGCTGTAGCCAATTGAAAACTGGTCCATTCGATAGCCCGCCAGTACTGCAACGGCATCGTGGTTATTAAGCGTCTGATCGTATTTTTTGAACGGAATCCCCCGGTAGTACGCGCCAATCGTGATAGGCGAATACGTTAGGTACGCACCCATGTCCAGCTGATCGTATTTGCCCTGAAATTTATACATAATAACCGGCGAGAAGCTGATCTCTCGATCCAGATCATCGGCATAACCGGTAAAGCTGGTCAGCGGAATCCGCAGCCCGGCATGAATACTGCCTTTCATAGCGAGCCGGTCGCGGCCACTCACAAAGAAGCCCTGATCGGGGCGGTTGATGTGATGGGCTGCTGCACCAATCCAGAACCAGTCGGAATAGAATAAGCCACCGGTCGAGAAATCGAGGTACTTGTTCTTGGGAAACCCGCCCTGCAACGTTGGATCGCCCGATACGCTGCCCGTAATAAAGCCGCGGTCAGTAAACTGATCGCCGGTGGTCAGGCCAAAGTAGTTGATGTTGCGGTTTACATACGAACCCTGCAAACCCAGCCTGACAAACGATTCCTGACCTACCTGAAACTGGTACGAATACTGCAGCCCAATTTCGGTTGACTGAATGCGGCCCTGTCCCTGATTGTCGTTCATAATCAGCAGACCTATGCCACTGTTGAACTTATCGATGTAGTGATCAACGCCTACCATAGACGTTACGTAGCTGGTAATGGCAGGCCACTGATTGCGGTAGTTGGCCGTAACGCGCGGTGCCAGGGCTGACCCGGCAAAAGCAGGATTCAAATACTGCGGAGCCGCATAAAACTGAGTAAACTGCGGGTCCTGCGCCCAGGCTGTCTGAACAAGCAGCAGCGAAAGTAGTAATGAAATAGAGTTTTTGCGCATATGGATGAGACCGGGCAAAGAATGGGCCAACTTAAGTCTGTGCTGCCGCTGGTGCAACGTTCCTGACTAAAAACAGGTAATTGAGGTGGTCGAAAACAGCCTATAAAGTTAGTTGGATTATTAATGTCTGGGGGGTTGGGAGCCGTAAAATTTATAGACTCCTGCTTCGTTTATCTTAACGTAAAGCCCACGTTGTCTGTTATGTGTAGTATTAAATTTGCGTGGGGTGGGCTTGTTTCCTTTTTATTCATGCGTACCGTATCTGGTGTTTTTCTCTTCGCGGGCATCTGGCTGTTGTTGCTGACGGGCCTCGCAGGAGCGTATGCGCAGGTTGGTCCGGGTGGCCCGGCTACTACACCATTCCCTTCTACCACCGCCGTAACGACTGGCTTTAAAGTAAGCGGCAAAGCCTGTGTACCCGATCAGGAATGCAGAGCCGACTCGCTGCTGTTTGCCGACAGTACCAGCACCGGCGTAACAACACGTGCCTGGAACTTTGGCGATGGCAGCGCGGTGCTGACCACCACCAATAATCTGCTGGCCCGGCACGTGTATCAACAGGCCGGCACCTACACCGTTGTGCTGACCCGTACCCTGAGCGGCACCACGACCGAGACCGTACAGCGCAGCGTGACGATCAACAACCGCCCGCAGCCGTTTGCGCAGTGGCGCACCGATACCACCATCTGCATTGGCGAACGCATTACTCTCGATCCCTACGCCAGTGGGCCACCGCCATCGGGGCTGAAATTTCTGTGGTATCCTAAGGGCGATACCACGCAGAGCATTCAGGTCGATAGTTCGGGATGTTACTCGGTCGAGGCTATCAGTCCCAACGGCTGTTCGTATCAGGACCGCATCAACGTGACGGTTTGTGGCGAACGAAATGAATCGCAGGGCGTAAAGTGGTACTTCGGACAAAACGCCGGGCTTGACTTTGGGGGGGGCGGCACACCCCAACCCATTGAAGACGGTACACTCAACACCATTGAAGGCTCATCATCCATTGCCAATACCAAAGGCAAACTGCTGTTCTATACCGACGGCGTTAATGTCTATGGCACAGATGGTAGCCCACTCAAGTCGCTCGACCCGCGCGATTCGGCGGCTACGGCCACGCCCATTCTGTTGGGCGGTAACAAAAACTCAACTCAGTCGGCCCTGATTGTGCCAAAACCTACCTGCCGGGGTTGCGAATATCTGTATTACGTTTACACTACGTCGGAAGTGAACGGTGTCAAGCAACTGACGTACAGCGTGGTGGATATGCGACAGAACGGAGGCAAAGGAGCCGTTACCGAGAAAAATATTCCCGTTACCGAACCTGGCAAAGGCACCGAGCAGTCAGCAGCGGTACGCAACGACCGCGACTCGACGTACTGGGTTATTACCCGCAATTTCGGTACCAACCAGTTCGAAATTCGTCACCTGACCCGTGCCGAAAACCCTACGGTCACCACGTTTTCGGGCGGTCAGGTAATTGACTCGCTGGCCAACGCCGAAGGCTACATCAAGATTGGCCCTGCCGATACCACTGGTGGCAACGAAGGCAACCGCCCTATGGCCGTAGTGGTACCCGGCCCGCCTAGAAACTCCGTTGATCTGTTTACGTTCAATGACTCGACGGGGGTAATGACCTTTAATCGAACGCTTAATCTTGGCCCGGCACCGCCTAAGGCTTATGGGGTGGAGTTCTCGCCCGATGGCAAGAATCTGTACGTGACTATGCTGGCCGACACCAATCAGGATGGCAGCCAGAAAGGCTCCTCATACATTCTCAAATACGACCTGACCCAAACCGTTGACTCACTACTGAACCGCTCAAGAACGGTGGTTGATAGCAGCACGACGCGGCAATACGGCTCCATCCAGATTGCCCCCGACGGCAGGATTTACGTGGCCGTCAACAACAGCAGGTCGCTGGGGGTTATTGAGAACCCGGACGCCAATTTTCTGGACAGTCTGCGCTTCAATCCAGAAGGGCAGACGCTGGGCGGCAAGACCAGTCAGCTTGGTTTGCCCAACCTGGTGGCCAACTTCAACGACCAGTCCAACGGGCCGGGCTTCACCTACGCCGATACGTGTGCCATGAGTCCTACTACGTTTCAGGCAAGTCCAAACTGCCCTAAACTCAAGGAGACCTATACCTGGACGTTTGGCGATGGCAGCGCACCCGTGTCAACTACGGCTCTGCAACCGCAACTGCATACATACCGGGAAAAAGGCCAGTATCCGGTCAGTTTGCGCATTGTTACTCAGCTCAGCAACGGGCGCGGCATTTGTAAAGACACCACCATCAACGATACCATCACGATTGTAGAAACCCCGCCCGATATAGCCTTGGGGGCCGATACGTCGGTCTGCAACAGGAGAGGACTGACGCTCGACATTAAAGTCGATGCCAAACTCTATGTCTGGCTGGTAAATGGCAGAGTAGCGGGCCGACAAAAAACCATCACCCTGACCCGACCGGGCTTTTACGATGTAGTGGGCATTGCGGCCAACGGAGGCTGTTTCAAGACCGATACCATTGTGGTGCAAATCAGGCCAACACCCTCGCTTGATCTCGGTCCTGACACGCTATTCTGCTACCGCTCGTCAGTTACGCTTACGGTGCCGCAACAGACCTGGAATCAGTTTCGGTGGAGTAACGGCAGCACCGAACGAACATCGGACGTGTCGAGAGCGGGTACGTATTTCGTAACGGCCACAAACCGGCAGGGATGCGAAAACTCTGACACCATAAACGTAGCCGAACTGCCTAAACTCACGCTACGGGCCAACCTTACCAGCCCCAGCGCGTGTACGACTGCCAACGGCAGCATCCAGATTACGCCGAGTCAGCCAGGTTCATATACCTACGTCTGGAACAACGGAGCCGGTGCTGTTTTGCCCGGTACTACCAACCGCATCACGGACCTGCCCGAAGGCAATTACAAAGTCAGTGCCACCGATTCGCTGCGGGGTTGCAAAGCTGATACGTCGCTGCGGCTCAGATCGCCCCAGAACAATCTGGCTGTGGTCCCCAGCGTGCGCGACGCGCTCTGTAGTCAGCCCAACAGTGGAACCATCAGTCTGCGTGTTACGGGCGGCACGGCGGCTTCGTTTGCGTGGGTGGGTCCATCGGGCGTACCCATTTCGGCCAGCAGTGTTCTTGGGCAGGCTGCACCGGGCCGGTACCGTGTGGAAGTAACAGATACCGAGGGTTGCAAGGCTGGACTGGACAGTGTTCGGGTGGGGCTGGACAGTACCGGATTTGCCCGACTGGTACCCGATACGCTCAAATGTTCCGGCAACCCCGTTCGGTTAGCCACCCGCGACGGCGACCAGCCCGGCAACGTCTATCAATGGAGTACCGGAGCCACCGCACCCACTATTTCCGTAACAAATCCCGGTTTGTACAGCATCGTGGTTCGAAATACCCAAACCGGTTGCGTAGGCCGCAGCAGCGTGCGCGTCGGCGACCGCCCCCCGCCACCGTTCTCACTCACGCGGGAGGCCATCCTGTGCGAAGGCGATCAGGGTCGGGCACAACTGACGGCCAGCGGTGTACCAACGCTAAGGTACCTCTGGCTGAGCCGCAACGACACTACCCGCAGCATTACCGTTGACCGGGCGGGAGACTACCCCCTGCGCGTGACCGACGTACAGGGCTGTACTGCAACGGCGTCGGCCCGCGTGCTGAACCTCTGTGAGCCGCGCGTGAACGTGCCGGATGCCTTCACACCCAATGGCGACGGCGTCAATGACGCGTTACAGATATTTACGGCCTACGTAAGTGATTATGAGTTCCGGGTCTATAACCGATGGGGCGAGGTAATCTTCCTGAGCAACAATCCCGAACAACGCTGGGATGGCACGTACAAGGGAACCACCTACCCAAATATGGTTTACCCGTATGTTGTGACCTACAAAAGTGAGTCGTTTCCAGAGCGCGCACGTATGGTCAAACGCGGGTCGGTGATGGTAATTCAGTAAGCGGTATTTTGCCTGTTTTTTCGTAAATTTGAGGGAGATGACCGGACACAGCAGGGCCGTTTTTGAACCCGAAATGAGCTGGTATTTTACGGAAAAACAAGCATGCGAAACGATATCATAAAAGGCTCCGGCGAGGGCATGTCGGCCACCGACAAAGAAATTGAACGCGCCCTGCGGCCGCTGTCTTTCTCCGACTTTACGGGTCAGGCCAAGATTCTCAATAACCTCGAAGTATTTGTGCGTGCAGCCCAACAGCGGGGCGATGCTTTGGATCACGTGCTGTTACACGGCCCGCCGGGACTGGGTAAAACCACCCTATCGCACATTATTGCCAACGAACTGAGTGCCAATATTAAGATGACATCCGGTCCGGTCCTCGACAAACCCTCCGACCTGGCCGGGCTGTTGACTAATCTACAACCTAACGACGTACTGTTTATCGACGAGATTCACCGGCTCAATCCTATCGTGGAAGAGTATTTGTACTCGGCCATGGAAGACTACAAGATTGATATCATGCTCGATTCGGGGCCCAACGCCCGCACGGTACAGATTAAACTGAACCCGTTCACGCTTATTGGAGCCACCACCCGCGCCGGTATGCTGACCTCGCCCCTGCGCGCACGGTTTGGCATTAGCTGCCGGCTTGAATATTACGACGCGCAATTGCTGACCACCATCGTGCAACGGTCGTCGGCCATTCTGGGTACGGCTATTGATGAGACGGGAGCTTACGAGATTGCCCGCCGAAGCCGGGGTACGCCACGTATTGCCAACAACCTCCTGCGCCGAACCCGCGACTTTGCCCAGGTAAAAGGAAATGGCTACATTGACATTGACATTGCCGAGATTGCCCTCAGCGCGCTTGACGTGGATCAGAACGGCCTGGACGATATGGACATCCGGATTCTGACGACCATTATCGAGAAATTCAAAGGTGGGCCGGTGGGGCTGAGTACCATTGCTACCGCCTGTGGCGAGGAGTCAGAAACCATTGAAGAGGTGTATGAACCCTTTCTTATTCAGGAAGGCTTTCTGAAGCGTACATCCCGGGGCCGGGAGGCTACTGAGCGGGCGTATATCCACCTCGGCATTGTCCCCAACTACAAAACCGGCGAGTTGTTCAGCTAAGAGATGAGTACACAAGAAGGCCGTTACGCACCCTGCGTAACGGCCTTCTTGCTTTCAAAAGGTTTCGTCGTCGATCAGTTCAGAATCTTGCTTCTGTAGATACACTCGATAATTTCCGATACGGCGTTATCAACTAGAAAATAGTAGATGTTTTTTCCGCTGCGCCGGATGTCCAGAATGCCCTTATCGCGCATGTTTATCAGGTGATGCGAAATCAGGGACTGCTCGGCATTCAGGTTCTTATAAATGGTTGATACATTCAGTTCCTGATGCTCATTCAGCATTTGAATGATTTTTATGCGAAGTGGATGCGCTACGGCTTTGAGTACGTAAGCTGCCTTTTCAACGCGTTTTTCGTCGTTCAATGTGCTATTTGTTGTCATAATAATAAGTGTGTTAGTTGTAAGTAGTGATACGAGACTCAGCAAATTTTCGCAGATTATTCGGAATAACCTCCTGAAAGTGAGCGCAATTTATCAAAAGGTTCATTTTATATCCTATACTGAGATGTACTATTATTGATAAGTTGAAGGTAGGTAAAAAAAGAGTTGCGTGTTAGAAGGTTTGTAAGTAATCGAATCTGAGAATCAGTTAATTGACTGTAGCCGGCACGGCCCTCGAAGTCCAGACTTTCCAGCCAGTAAGGAACACACCTCCCAAAACCAGTAACGTACCAACTATTTGTAGCCCGGCAATGCATTCGGGCAAGATAAGGACCGAAAAAATGATGGTAAAAATTGGCCCGATGCCTTCAATAATCAAGGTGTGCCTGATCCCACCTGCTGGATGCCTTCGGCCATCCTAAATTTGGGAATCACCGGTGCAAAAAATTCCCGGTCAGGCGCGATATATCGCGCCTGACCGGGAATTTTTACTACGCACTGACGCAGTATTGGTGGTCATTTCATACTGACAACTACAAATGACAATGAAAGACCAACCATGATGAAGTATGACGTTACACTACTTCTGCCGGAAGAAGAGCGTAATTGGAACACCGTCGAAGTCAAAGTGCGACCGGAGTTTGTTCTCCAGAAAACGCTGGTACGACTCCTGAATGTACTGCGGCAGGTTGCAGAAAAACACGAACGTGGGCGAGGGCGTTGGCACCTGAAGCATATACTTGATTGTGATGAGTTTACCCTTCTGCGCCGGGGGGGGGTAATGCTCAATTTCAGGTTGCATGGCTTCGTTCAGCTTCGAGGTGGTAATTTTCTTGCTCTTGTTCGCATAGACCTCCATTGCCTTTTCCATGACCTGAAAAATGCGTTGCTTCTCATGTACCGACGCAAAAATGATGGGTATGTAATCAATAGGCATCATCCGGGCAATCATCTCTTTGCGCAGGACATCGGCAGTACGGTGGTCTTTCTCTACCGCATCCCACTTGTTGACCATGATCACAACGCCCTTCTTGGCTTTTACGGCCTGCCCAATGATGTTCATGTCCTGCGCTTCCAGACCGCGCGTAGCATCGAGCATGACGATACAGACGTCCGAATCGTCCATTGCTTTTAGGGCACGGACGGTCGAGTAAAACTCCACGTTTTCATGAACGCGGGCTTTGCGCCGAATGCCCGCCGTATCGGTCAGGATGAAATCTTTGCCATAGGCCCGATAGCGCGTATCGATCGAGTCGCGGGTAGTACCGGCAATGTCTGTTACAATGGTACGGTCCTGCCCCGTCAGCACGTTCAAAAACGACGATTTGCCGACGTTAGGACGGCCCAGAATAGCGATACGCGGTACGCCCTCGTCTGGATTCTCGACGCCCGGCCCCTGAAAGTGCTTGACCACTTCGTCGAGCAGATCGCCCGTACCGCTGCCGGTCATGGACGAAATAGGGTAGGGGTCGCCCAGGCCGAGCGAGTAAAACTCGGACGACTCGTGCGCCCGGTTCGACGTCTCGGCTTTGTTGGCCACTACATACACCGGCTTTTTGGTTCGACGCAGTACGTCGGCAAAATCCTCATCCAGCCCCGAGATACCCGTCTGCGTATCGACCACAAACAGCAATACCGTAGATTCCTCGATGGCAATTTCCACCTGATTACGAATCGATTCTTCAAACACGTCATCAGAACCTACAACGTAGCCGCCGGTGTCGATAACGGTAAAATAGACCCCATTCCATTCGGAGGTGCCGTAATGCCGATCGCGCGTTACGCCGGGCTGATCGTCCATGATAGCCTGTCGTTGTTCGACCAGCCGATTAAACAGCGTGGATTTGCCCACGTTGGGGCGGCCCACAATTGCCACAATATTTGCCATTTCTTTGGAGGGAGTAAAGAGAAGAGAGGGAAAAAGGGAAGAGAGGGTCTGGAATCGCGAAATCCTTTCTCCCACTCTTCCCCTTTTTCCTTTCTCCCTTCTATTCGTCGTATCCCAGCCGTTTGAGCATTCGCTCTTTCTGACGCCAGTCGGGTTCTACTTTGACGAATTGTTCTAAAAATACTTTTTTACCAAAGAACCGTTCGAGTTCTTCGCGGGCCATGATACCCGTTTTCTTGATCATCTTGCCGCCTTCGCCCAGCAGAATGGCCCGTTGCGTAGGTCGCTCAACCAGGATTTCGGCCTGAATTACGATGATATCTTCTTTTTCTTTGAAGCCAATAATCACGACTTCACTGCTGTACGGCACCTCTTTTTTATAGTTCAGGAAAATCTTTTCCCGAATGATCTCCGATGCAAAAAAACGCTCTGGCCTATCGGTCAACTCATCTTTGGGAAAGTAGGGCGGGTGCTGCGGCAGTCGGCTAACGATGCTCTCAAACACCGCATCGATATTGAACTTATTGAGGGCCGAAATCGGGATAATCTCCTGAGCGTTGAAGTTCTGCCGCCAGTAGGCAATCTTCTCTTCAACTTGCTGCTGCGTGGCCTGATCGACCTTATTGATGAGCAGCACAATGGGTACATCGGACTTTTGCAGCCGTTCGATGACGTCATTTTCGTCGTGTTGTTCAAAAATATCAGTAACAAACAGCACGACGTCGGCATCTTCGAGCGAGCCACGTACAAAGCTCATCATCGACTCCTGTAACTTGTAGAGCGGTTTGATGATGCCTGGCGTGTCGGAGTAAACGAGCTGAAATTCCTGGCCATCGTGGGTTCCGTTCAGGATACCCATGATGCGGTGACGAGTAGTTTGGGCTTTGGCCGTGATAATACTCAGCCGCTGGCCCACAAGCTGATTCATCAGTGTGGACTTACCTACATTGGGCTTACCGACTATACTGACAAAACCGGCTTTATGATTGTCGTTGGGGTCAATGACCGGCAACGTGTTGGCATCCGACGCACCGGTCGGGAATTCGGGGATTATTTCTTCGTCCATCGGAGGTGATCCCGCTGATCTGATTGTCAGCGGCTTTGTTTCTCCAACCGGTGCGCTTCCAGAAACGTTTCAGTAATTAAGAACTTTTTTTAGGGCCGGGAAGTTGTATTTCCAGAAAGTCGCCGTACTTTTGCAGACCAAACACCGCGGGATGGAGCAGTTGGTAGCTCGTTGGGCTCATAACCCAAAGGTCGCTGGTTCGAGTCCAGCTCCCGCTACTAAAGAAAACCTCACTGAAATTCAGTGGGGTTTTTCTGTTTTAAAGCTTGCTACGTAGAATAAGGAATTTCAATGCTGAGATCAAGACACGCCCTTGCGCGAAGTGCCCCATACTCACCGGGAAGCGTGGGGACTCACCGGGAAGCGTGGGGCAAACAAACTAAAGTTTGGCCACCAAAATCTATAGGCTAAAGCTCCATTCGTCTTCTTTCAAAAAGCCAAAGTCAAGCTGTTATTTTACATGTTTTTGTGAAAAAATATAATGGACTAATCTAAACAATACCGTTAAACCGTATGTCTCCCTGTCAGTATATCACTTATTCATTAAACAATTTAAAACAACACACGAAAATGTTCAAGTCAATTTTTGCTCTAATTGCCCTTGTAGCTGTAAGTCAGTTCACCTTTGCGCAAAAAGCTCCCATGGTAGGCGGTGCCGCAATGGATCCTAAAAAGAACATTGTTGAAAACGCCAGCCAGGCTAACAACCTCACCACACTGGTAGCGGCCGTCAAGGCGGCCGACCTCGTGGAGACGCTGTCAGGTCCAGGACCGTTCACGGTGTTTGCCCCTACTAACGACGCTTTCGACAAACTGCCCAAAGGCACGGTAGAAACGCTGCTGAAGCCCGAAAACAAAGCTAAGCTTGCCGATGTCCTGACCTACCACGTAATTCCGGGGAAAGTTACGGCGGCTGATTTGATGAAAACGATCAGAGGAAATCGTGGTAAAGCAAAGGTAAAAACCGTCGCCGGTGTCACATTTTGGGCCATGATGAACGGCAAAAATGTAGTGCTGACAGACGAAAAAGGTAATTCATCTACCATTATCGCTGCTGACATCAATCAGTCGAACGGCGTTGTTCACGTCATCGACTCGGTGCTGTTACACTAATTTTCTGATTTACTCAGCACAAAGAAGCCCGGCCAAACGGTCGGGCTTCTTTGTGTTTTACGTTCTGTTGCTCAATAGTTCAGCACTGGAGACAACCAGCGTTCGATGTCTTCGAGCGGCATGTCTTTACGCAGGGCGTAATCCATGACCTGATCCTTATTGATTTTCCCCAGCCCGAAATACGTTGACTGCGGGTGGCCGAAGTAGAAACCACTTACCGACGAAGCCGGATACATGGCATAGCTTTCGGTCAGTTCAATACCGATTTTGCCGGCGTCAAGCAGCTCGAATAGGGTGCCTTTTTCGGTGTGATCGGGACAGGCGGGGTAGCCCGGTGCGGGGCGGATTCCCTGGTATTTTTCTTTGATGAGTTCCTCACTACTCAATATCTCACCCGTTGCATAGGGCCAGAACTCTTTGCGGACGCGCTCGTGCATCCGCTCGGCGAAGGCTTCGGCCAGACGGTCGGCAATGGATTTGACCATGATGCTACTGTAATCGTCGTGGTCACGCTCGTACTTTTCGAGCAACGTTTCAATGCCAATACCTGCCGTTACGGCAAACGCGCCGATATAATCCTCGCGCCCACAATCCAAAGGAGCTATAAAGTCGGCCAGCGAGAAATTGGGCAGACCGGGAGCTTTCTGGTTTTGCTGCCGTAAAAAGTGCAGCACCGTTTGCGTATCATAAATCAACTCACCAGCGGTGGATACGCTCATGGCCGCTGGTTCGGCGCGGCTGATTTTATATTCGATATGATTATGCGATCCGTGCCGCTCGCAGGCAATCGCGCGGATTTCTTCTGTGTAGTCGTGAAGCAGCACGTCGTCGTCCGTAGCATTGGCAGGATAGAAACCAACTACGGCTTTGGCTTTTAGCAACTTCCCATCGATAATCTCGGTCAGCAGCCGGTTGGCGTCGTCGAAGAGTTTGCGGGCTTCGTCGCCGACGATTTTATCCTCGAAAATAGCGGGGTACTTGCCGCTCAGTTGCCAGGTCTGGAAAAACGGCGTCCAGTCGATGTACTTCGCCAGTTCGGCGATATCATAGTCCTCAAAGTAGCGGTTGCCGAGGAACATGGGTTTGGTCGGCTCAAAGTCGGACCATTCGATGGCGGTACGGTTGGTCCGGGCCTTCTCAATAGTCAGGGTTGCCTTGTCCTGTTTCCGGCGGGCGTGTTCATCGCGGAGTTTGGCGTATTCGGCTTTTATTTCGCGAAATATTTCTTCTTTCGTCCCTTTCGTGTCACTCACCAATCGACCAGCTACGGGTACGCTGCGGCTGGCGTCCAGCACATGAATGACCGGCCCCGAATAATGGGGGTCAATTTTTACGGCGGTGTGCATCCGCGAGGTGGTGGCCCCGCCAATGAGCAGCGGAATGGTAAAGCCCTGCCGTTCCATCTCCTTCGCCACACCCACCATCTCATCGAGCGAGGGGGTAATCAAACCACTCAGGCCAATAATATCGACGTTACGTTCGCGGGCCGCTTCGAGAATTTTCTGGGTTGGCACCATCACACCCATGTCAATGATTTCGTAGTTGTTACAGCCCAAAACCACACTCACGATGTTCTTGCCGATGTCGTGTACGTCGCCTTTGACCGTCGCCAGTAGAATCTTGCCCGCGTTTGTGGACGTATCGCCACTGATTAGCTTTTCGGCTTCGATAAACGGGAACAGATAAGCTACCGCTTTTTTCATCACCCGCGCCGACTTCACAACCTGTGGCAGGAACATCTTACCCTCGCCGAACAAATCGCCGACTACGTTCATGCCGTCCATCAGCGGTCCTTCAATGACGTGCAACGGACGTTCTGCCTGCTGCCGGGCTTCTTCGGTATCCTGGTCAATAAAGTCGGTAATGCCTTTGACAAGCGCGTGTTTGAGCCGGGCGGCTACCGGTTCGCTGCGCCAGGCGTCGTCCTGCACAATGACTTTGCCTTTGGCTTTTACCGTTTCGGCAAAGTCAACGAGCCGTTCGGTAGCATCGGAACGTCGGTTGAGCAATACGTCTTCGCACCGTTCGAGCAGGTCTTTCGGGATGCTGTCATAAATCTCAAGCTGCCCGGCATTTACGATCCCCATGTCCATACCAGCCTTGATGGCGTGGTATAGAAACGCCGAGTGCATAGCCTCGCGCACGACGTCATTGCCCCGAAATGAGAATGAAACATTGGATACACCACCGCTCACTTTGGCCAGTGGCAGGTTTTCCTTAATCCAGCGGGTTGCATTGATGAAGTCAACGGCGTAGTTATTATGTTCTTCGATACCCGTGGCGACGGTTAGGATATTGGGATCGAAAATGATGTCCTGCGGGGCAAAACCGACTTTGTCAACCATGATGCGGTAGGCCCGTTCGCATATCTCGATGCGCCGTTCGTAGGAGTCGGCTTGTCCGGTTTCATCAAACGCCATCACCACCGCAGCCGCGCCGTAGCGTTTCACGAGTCGTGCCCGTTCGATGAACGCTTCTTCACCTTCTTTCAGCGAAATAGAATTGACAATGGCTTTGCCCTGTACGCATTTCAGACCTGCTTCAATGACTTCCCATTTCGAAGAATCGACCATGATGGGGACGCGGGCAATGTCAGGTTCGGACGCAATCAGGTTCAGGAATGTGGTCATGGCCTCGACAGAATCGAGCATGCCTTCGTCCATATTCACGTCAATAACCTGCGCTCCGCCATCAACTTGCCCCCGCGCAATGCTCAGAGCTTCCTCGAAATTACCCGCTTTGATCAGCCGGGCAAACTTTTTGGAGCCGGTCACGTTGGTACGTTCGCCAACGTTAAGAAAGTTGGTTTGTTCGGTAATTTTCAGCGGTTCCAACCCGCTCAATTTCTGGTACGGTTCGGGTGGCGGTAGTTGACGGGGCGGGTATTTAGCGGCCACGTTGGCAATGGCGCGGATGTGTTCGGGGGTGGAGCCGCAGCAGCCACCCACGATGTTGATGAAGCCACTACGTACGAAATCCTCAATCTGCACCGCCATCATCTCCGGCGTTTCGTCGTATTCGCCAAAGGCATTCGGCAAACCCGCATTGGGATAGGCCGACGTAAAAAACGGAGCCTCTTTAGCCAGCGTTTGAATATAGGGTCGCATGGGTTCAGCACCGAGGGCGCAGTTCAGGCCCACGCTCAGCAGCGGCAAATGCGAAATAGAATACAGAAACGCTTCCGTCGTCTGCCCCGACAGCGTTCGGCCCGATGCATCGGTAATGGTGCCGGAAATCATGATGGGTAGCGGTCCGACGTTTCGGGGTGCGGGAGTGGGATGGTCCGCAAAGTATTTATCAATTGCGAACAGGGCGGCTTTGGCGTTGAGCGTATCGAAAATGGTTTCAACAAGCAAAAGGTCAGCACCACCATCCACCAGGCCGGATACCTGCTCGTAATACGTCTCAACCAGGTCGTCGAACGTAACAGCGCGGTAGGCGGGGTTATTCACATCGGGCGAGAGCGACGCCGTGCGGTTGGTTGGCCCCATGGCCCCGGCCACAAAACGCGGTTTGTCGGGATTTTGGCGCGTTACCTCGTCGGCCACTTCGCGGGCAATCCGGGCCGATTCGTAATTGAGTTCGTAGGCCAGCGACTCCATATGGTAGTCGGCCATGGCGATGGTCGTGGCACTGAACGTATTGGTCTCGATAATATCGGAACCCGCGTCGAGGTACTCCCAGTGGATAGCCCGGATAATATCGGGGCGGGTCAGCGACAGCAGGTCGTTATTGCCTTTGAGGTCGTGCGACCAGTCGGCAAAGCGGCTGCCCCGGTAGTCGGCTTCGGTCAGGTTGTACCGTTGAATCATCGTACCCATCGCGCCGTCGAGGATAAGGATACGTTCATGGAGAAGTTCGGTGATAGGCTTCAAAGGATACAAATGGTTATAGCTTTACTCTGACCAAACACGGCGTTGGCCCGGAATAATTCAATTAAATGCCGATAACCCTACCATGTATTTTCCAGGTCTTCTTTTTTGAACAAATGATTCCGTTCGTGATAAACCGAGCCACCCTGCGTTCGTTTGAGCGAGAGCAGATTCGTCTTCGTCAGCCGATACAGGAAGGCAATCGGCAGCAGAAAGACGAAGAACAAAACGCTCAGGATGATGGCCCCGTTGATACGTCCCAGCACTTCGGCAATTTTGAACCACAGCCATACAATGCCGTTGCCCACCGCCGGAATAGCCAGACTAAGCACCCCTACGGCAGCCGCGCCGTAGAGAAAATAGACTGAGTCCGTAATGAAGTACAAAATAAGCAGGCCAGTTACAATCACTAACTGCGCCTTTACCCGGTCGAGGGGGGTATTTTCCATATTAAAAAAAGTAGTCATTCATAGTCATTCGTTGTCATTGACGGGTATTTATAGCTTTTCGCTAACAAATAACGAATGGCGACAAATGACCATCAATGACGCTAAGCAAATGGCTAAAAAATTAGAACAGAGTATAAATGAACGGAGCTACCGCCGAGCCGCCACCAATCACGATAATGACGCCAATTAGCAGCAGGAGGAGAATGATCGGAGCCAGCCACCACTTTTTGCGCTGCTGTAGGTATTTGAGAATGTCTGAGAAAAAATCCATTTTTTTTACTTTTTGGTTAGACTAACTGATTGGATATTACGGCGGGCTACCATCTCGTACAGGGCATTACCAACACGCTGATTGACCACGGCACTCGCATGGAAGTCATTACGGCCAACAATACGGTCATTCGGGTCAACGTCTTTCACTAACGGCCCTACTTCCAGCACGGGTACGTTGTTCTGTTGAAAAAAGCGGGCAACAGGTGCGGTGTACTGTGCTGTTTTTTCGAGATTGTGCGAAAACGGAAACAGCACCACGTAAAGCGGGATATTCAGGCTGTCTCGAATAGCTACAAATTTACCGAGGTCGCTCAGGTGATCGTTCATCACGCCGGGGTCGCCATAGACTTTTCGGGTATATTCCATGAACGGTGCCGCATCGCCGTGAGGAAACTGCCAGTAAATATAATTGAGTAGGTAGGATTGTTGTACAAGCTGCCGCCAGGGTGTTCGCAAATCACCGTAAGGGGGCAGTCCGGCCAGCGTAACGCCCCGCCCGGCGGCTGCTTTTTCGATGTCGTTCGGAAAATACTGCAACACCAGCACATCGGGCCGGATGCCAAACTCGGTAAGCCGTTTAAACTCATCGCGGGTGTCGGAGCCGGAGATGCCGAGATTGTACGTGACGTACTTGTCTTTGCCGAGTTTATCGGCCAGCACGTTGCCGTAGCGATCTTCCACATTTTTGAGACCGTGCCCCGACGTGAACGAGTCGCCCACAACCAGCACTTTCTTCTTACCGGTTGTGTCGGTATGGGGTGCGTCGCGGTAGCCAATGCCGGTCATGGGCGGCCAGTGCCGCTGAAACCACACGTGCGAAGCCAGCGACAGCGCCCCTTCGTGGCTCTGCTCAACAAACATGAACCCAATTTCGAGGAACACCAGCAACGCCACCAGCGGCACGGCCAGCGTACCTACGTTACCGAGCCACTTTGGGGCGGTAACGTTTTTGATGATGCCGTAGTAAAACACCCGCAGCACCTCAATCAGCAGCAGCAGCAGCAGGCAGATTTTGGCCACCCGGATGGCCGTACTGTCCATGAACTGGTAATATGGATACTCGAACGTGACACCCAACAGCTCGTGGAAATACACGAAGAAGGCCAGAAATCCCAGCAGAACAAGCCGAACCAAACTACTGACTAATTTTGACATCAGAGGGAGTATTAATCAAGGACAAATTCTTCTTTCCAGTTATCTTTTTCCTGCCACTCCGGTTGCTGTTTCTTGTTAAATACGTAATTGCCCACGACCAGATAATCCATTTCGGTACGCATGAAACAGCGGTAGGCATCGTTGGGCGTGCAGACAATCGGCTCCCCGCGCACGTTGAAGCTGGTATTGACAATAACGCCGTAACCGGTTTGCTGCTTAAAGGCATCGATGAGCTGGTAATAACGTGGATTTGTCTCTTTGTGTACGGTCTGAATCCGGGCCGAAAAGTCGATGTGCGTAATAGACGGCAGGTCAGAACGCTGGTAGTACAGTTTATCGCGCAGCGACAGGCTGTCGTAATTGTCGGGCAGGGTCATGCGCCGGTTTTGCTGAACCGGATGCACCAGCAGCATATATGGCGAGGTACCCTCGTAATCGAAATACGTATCTACTTCCTCGGCCAGCACCGAGGGTGCGAAGGGCCGGAACGATTCGCGGTATTTGATTTTGAGGTTTAGCTTTTTCTGCATCTCTGCCGAACGCGGATCGCCCAGGATGCTGCGCCCGCCCAGCGCGCGCGGTCCAAACTCCATGCGTCCCTGCACCCAGCCCACCACGTTTTCGGTGGCCAGAATATTGGCAACGTCGGCACTGAGTTTGCCGAAATCGTCGTAATGTGTATAAACGCCTTTGTACTTACGTGCCATCAGCTCTACGTCCAGATCGGAAAATGTAGGGCCGAGATACGAACCGTACATGGCATCCTGCTCATAATCAATGACGCGGGATTTACCGAAATAGATATAATAGGCTGCCAGAGCCGCGCCCAGTGCACCACCCGCGTCGCCGGCGGCAGGCTGGATAAATACGTTCTTGAAGACGCCCGACTTTTGCAGTTTCCCGTTCGATACGCAGTTCAGGGCCACGCCCCCGGCCAGCACAATGCTGTCGGCGTTGGTGAGTCGTTTGGCTTCTTTGGCCATCAGAATCACGACATCTTCCGTTACCTGCTGAATGGCCAGGCCGAGGTTGCAGTGTTCGGGGCCGAGTTCATCGTCAGGCTTGCGCTGCGGAAATCCGAAGAGTGCCTCCCACTTGTCTTCATGCACCATCCGCAAGCCGGTGGCGTAGTTGAAGTAGTCCTGGTTGAGCCAGATGCTGCCGTCTTCTTTAATATCGATTAGTTTATCTTTGATGATGCTGACGTAGCGGGCAATATCGGGCGATTGAGGGTCGCCGTAGGGAGCCAGGCCCATGAGCTTGTACTCGCCGGAGTTGACCCGGAAGCCCAGAAAATACGTGAACGCCGAGTACAGCAGCCCCAGCGAGTGCGGAAAGTGCAGTTCTTTCAGGATACTGATTTGATTGCCCTCGCCCAGCCCAATGGACGCTGTAGCCCACTCGCCCACGCCGTCGAGTGTTAGGATAGCCGCTTTTTCATACACCGACGGGTAAAACGCAGAAGCCGCGTGGCTGAGGTGGTGTTCGGGAAAAAGCAGCGGCACGGGCTTTTTAGCGTCGTACCCGATTTTCTTGAGTTCGTCGCGGATGAGCCGTTTCAGAAACAGCTTTTCTTTCATCCAGACCGGCATAGCCTTCAAAAACGACGCCAGCCCACGGGGCGAAAAGGCGTAATAGGTTTCTAACAGCCGCTCAAATTTGAGCAGCGGCTTATCGTAGAAGACAATAGCGTCGAGTTTGTTGAGAGTTGTACCGCCATACTCTAAGCAGTACTGAACGGCATTAGTGGGGAAGGCGGGGTCATGTTTTTTCCGTGTAAACCGCTCCTCCTGGGCTGCTGCAATAATTTTCCCGTCTTCGATGAGGGCAGCTGCCGAATCATGGTAAAACGCCGAGATACCTAATATAGTCATTGGTAAGTAGTTGGCTCCAAATGGATGGTAAAGGTACGGTCATTGATTTGCCAATAACAAACGGACGCTGGGCAACTTACTCAATGACATGTTAGCTGTTTGAACGCTGACCAACCCAACCACCCGTAATCAGCCCTGCCTTTACCTTCAAAAGTTGGTATCTTTGGCCCACGGCCTTTAACCACGCTGTTGCCCTCTGTTTTGAAAATTGCCGCTATCGACATCGGTTCCAACGCAGCCCGGCTGCAAATCTCGACGGTTCTCCACAATAATGACGTCGTCAGTTTCAAAAAAGTAGAGTACGTCCGGTTTCCGCTCCGGCTGGGTCACGACGTATTCACCACCGGTGAAATGTCTGCCGAAGCCGAAAGCGCCACCACCAAACTTATGCAGGTCTATAAACTGCTGATGGAACTGCATGAGGTGGAAAGCTATATGGCCTGCGCGACCTCGGCTATACGTGAAGCCCAGAACGGCCACGAGGTAGTCCAACGCATTGAAGCGGCTACGGGCGTGAAAATTCACATCATCGACGGGCAACGCGAAGCCGAACTTATCAATAACGTAGTGGTACAGGCTCTCGACGAGCGGCAATACCTGCACATCGATGTGGGCGGGGGCAGTACCGAGTTGAACCTGTACGTGAACCGGGAGAAAATCAACTCCAAATCGTTCAAGATTGGCTCAGTACGGCTGCTCGAAGGTAAAGAAGTGAAAGGAGCCTGGCGCAAGATGGAAGACTGGGTAGAAGAAAACGTGGACAAACAGACGGGCATCACAGCGGTGGGTACGGGTGGCAACATCAGCAAACTCTTCAACATGGCCCGTAAAAACGCCAGCGAAACCAGCCTCGAAGAAATTCAGCGCATCCGTGACTACGTGGCCGGGTTCACCCTCGACGAACGCATCAACCAACTGCGCCTGAACGCCGACCGCGCCGACGTCATCGTACCAGCCGCCGACATCTATATCTCGGTCATGCAATGGGCCGGAGCCAACAACATCATCGTGCCTGACCTCGGCCTGAAAGACGGCATCCTGCAATTGGTCTATGCCCAGATGATGAGAAAGAGCGAAAGTTGCTGATGCGGGCAAACTGGCGTCAGCAACTTTCACTCTTTCACTCTTTCACTTTTATAAACGTCCAGCGTGTGTTCCTTCGAGAAGCAATCGACCAAGCTATTTTTGCTGAGGTTGACGATGGGGTATTGCCGGAATTTTTCGAGGTCTTTGAACAGGAAATGGTGTGAGTATAGCAGTTCGCCCATGCTGTTGGCGTGGGTGTCGCGGACGCGGGTGGGTTCGGTGCCGGGTTGGTCGTAAAAATGCCTGTCAACATAATACATGTCGTTGTGGGTATCCACCACTACGTTCAGAAAATAATCGTTATCGAAGCCGCTGATATAAATCTGGCTGTAGCCCATGAAACAGGCAGCGGCCAAGGCTTTGTACGAGGTCATTGAGATATAGCTGCGCGGACCGGTAATCGTAATCTTGCTCAGAAACAAATTACCCCGGTCGTAATACCCGTATTTCTGGCGAAACGGCACCGCGTCGTATCGCTCCAGCGGCACAAAGCAGGGAATGTCAGCTTCGGCCAGTCGGGTCATATCGCGGGTAAGCCGGTCGGTCAGGTGTGGAAACTTATCGGGCTGGAAAAACGCCGGGTCGCTCAGCAGGTAGTAATCCGGTTTGACCACCTCCGCCATCGGCGAACTGATGAACGAGTTGACGGCGAACACCTCCAGTCCGTTCTCCCGCTGCAACCGCCTGATTTTTTCCGGGTCGAGTTGCGCCACTGATGGGCCGTTGGCCAGTACCAGAGCCGTTTTACCCGCTTTGCTATTTTTTATCCGCCGGGTTTGGCGCAGCCGTCCGTAGTTGGGGAGTACCACTTTTAGTCGGTAATACCAGTTGCGGGCTACGGTGTCTAACCAGTACAGCAGGATGCGGGGGATATTCAGGCCGAGGTATTTCAAAGAGCGAAAAAATGAAAGAGTGAATGGTGCGCCGAAGCAGGGCGAAAGTACGACGAACGCCGTAAACCATTGGAGGCCCGCGCCTAACCCAACGTATTGCAAATCTGTATCAGCCCCCGGTTTCAACCGGGGGATCGACGAATTAAAACTCATCTTCCCTGAACCGTTTCAACGGTTTTCGGCACACGCAAACCGTTGAAACGGTTCAGAATGTTAACGTTGTTATCGGTTGTACCCACAGCTAAAGCAGTGGGCTGATACAGACCGGGGTATGTGCCATGCTAACCTCGCCAGAATAAATTCCGTAATTTTGGCCTGTCCCGATTGACGAACAACGCATGAAAAAAGCCCTGATTACCGGTGCCGACGGGTTCATTGGCAGCCACCTCGTTGAAAAACTGCTGCGCGATGGCTATGCTGTAAAGGCCTTTACGTATTACAACTCCTTCAATAGCTGGGGCTGGCTGGATACGCTCCCCGCCGAAATCCTGCGCGAAATCGAGATATTTGCGGGTGACGTTCGCGATCCTAACGGCGTCAGAACGGCCATGCAGGGCGTTGATACGGTGTTTCACTTAGCCGCCCTGATTGCCATTCCATACAGCTACCACTCGCCCGACAGCTACGTCGATACCAACGTAAAGGGAACGCTCAACATCTTACAGGCAGCCCGCGACTTGTCGGTCGAAAAAATACTGGTCACGTCCACCTCGGAGGTCTATGGTACGGCGCAGTTTGTGCCCATTACCGAAGCCCATCCCCGACAGGGACAGTCGCCCTACTCGGCCACCAAAATCGGGGCCGACGCCATGGCCGATGCTTATTACCGCAGTTTCAATTTGCCCGTTGTAACGGTGCGGCCTTTCAATACCTACGGCCCCCGGCAGTCGGCGCGGGCCGTGATTCCAACTATCATTACGCAGTTGCTGAACGGGCAGCAGGAAATCAAACTCGGTGCCACCCACCCCACCCGCGACCTGGTATTCGTGGCCGACACCATCAACGGATTTGCCGAAATTGCCCGCCATGACGCGCTCATTGGTCAGGAAGTGAACATTGCCACCAATACCGAAATCAGCATCGGCGACCTGGCCCGCCTGATTATCGAGTTGATGGGTGCAGACGCCGAAATTGTCTCGGATGACCAGCGACTGCGCCCCGAAAAAAGCGAAGTCGAGCGGCTTTTCGGTGATAATGAAAAAATCACAACGGCTACGCCCTGGCGACCACAATACAGCCTGACCGACGGCCTCCGCGAAACGATAGCCTGGTTTAGTCAGCCCGAAAATTTACGTCAGTATAAAGCCGATCTGTATAATGTTTGAGCCATTCGTTCAGTTTGTCCGCCAGACGTTTGGTGAGCCGGAGGGGTTCATCCCCCTGCATGAGCCGCGCTTTGTTGGCAACGAAAAGCAGTACGTCATTGACGCTATTGACTCTACGTTTGTCTCGTCGGTGGGGCGGTACGTGGACAAGTTCGAGGAGCAGATTCGTGACTATACGGGAGCCGGTTACGCCATTGCCACGGTAAACGGCACGGCATCGCTGCACATCGCGCTGCTGCTAGCGGGCGTAGAGCGCAACGACCTCGTGCTGACCCAGCCGCTGTCGTTCGTGGCCACCAGCAACGCCATTGCCTACACCAGTGCTGAGCCGTGCTTCATCGACGTTGACCCCAACACGCTGAGCCTGAGTCCCGATGCGCTAACGGAATTTCTGAAAACTCAGACCACGCTATGTAACGGCAGTTGCTACCACACCGCCACTGGCAAACGCATTTCGGCCTGCGTACCGATGCACACCTTTGGCCACCCGGCCCGCATTACAGAACTTGTTGAGATGTGTACGGCGCACGGCATTCCGGTGGTCGAAGATGCGGCTGAGTCGCTGGGGAGTACGTACAACGGGCAGCAGACCGGCACGTTTGGGTTAGTGGGTACGTACAGCTTCAACGGCAACAAAACCATTACGTCGGGCGGGGGCGGTATGATTGTGACGAACGATGAACGGTTGGGCAAACTGGCCAAGCACCTCACCACCCAGGCCAAAGTACCGCACCGCTGGGAGTTCAACCACGACCAGACCGGCTACAATTACCGACTGCCCAACCTAAACGCGGCCCTCGCCTGCGCCCAGATGGAACAACTCGGTGGGTTCATCGCCAATAAACGGCAACTGGCCAGCCTGTACCAGACGTTTTTTCAGGACTATCCAGTCCAGTTCGTTACGCAACCGGCCCACAGCGAATCGAACTACTGGCTGAACGCTATTTTGCTTGCTGACCGTACCGAGCGCGACGCCTTTCTGACCTACACCAACGATCACGGCATCATGACCCGCCCGGCCTGGACACTACTCAGCAGTCTGCCTATGCTGCGGCACTGCCTGACCGACGGTGGCACCAACGCTCAGGATATTGAAGATCGACTCGTCAATATTCCCAGCAGCGTTCGGCTATGATAGAAGACCTGATTTTAGTGGGCGGTGGTGGCCATTGCCGGTCAGTAATCGACGTAATCGAAGCAGATGGACGGTTTCGCATCGCGGGTATCGTCGATGCGCCGGAGATGGTGGGAATAACCGTTTTGGGTTATCCGGTCATCGCCACAGACGACGATTTACCCACCCTGGCGCAGACGTACCAATATTTTCTGGTGACGGTGGGGCAGGTGAAATCGGGAGCGATACGTACCCGGCTATTTCATCAGATTAAAAGTCTCGGCGGAATTCTGCCCACGCTTATCGCACCAACGGCTTATGTTTCCAGACATGCCACCATTGGCGAGGGTACGGTAATTATGCACCGCGCTTTCGTAAACGCCGGGGCGCGGGTGGGCGCAAACGGCATCATCAACACAGCGGCCCTTATTGAACACGACACCGAAATTGGCGATTTTTGCCATATCTCGACCGGGGCCATCGTGAATGGAACCTGCGTGGTAGGCAACGGTTGTTTTGTGGGCAGCAACGCCGTAGTGGCTCACGGCGTAACCGTATTGCCCGGCGGCATCATCGGAGCCGGGGCCGTGTTGCTGGCCAATACCCGCTCCAACGCACTGTACGCGGGTAATCCGGCCATCCTCAAAAAAGATTATGAGTAAAACCCTCATCATTGCCGAAGCGGGCGTGAACCACAACGGCAGTCTCGACCTCGCCAAAACCCTCATCGACGTAGCCGCCGATGCCGGGGCCGACATTGTGAAGTTCCAGACGTTTAAAGCGGAGAATCTGGTCAGTAAAGCCGCACAAAAAGCCGCGTATCAGGTCGGCAATATGCCCGAAGACGCCGATACGTCGCAGTTTGGGATGCTCAAAAAACTTGAGCTGAGTGAAGCCGACCACCACGTGCTGATTGCCCACTGCCACGAACGGAACATCAGGTTTCTGTCCACCGCCTTCGACCTCGAAAGTCTCGATTTTCTGGTTAGTCTGGGTATTGATCTGTTCAAAATTCCATCGGGCGAAATCACGAATCTGCCGTATCTGCGCAAAATCGGCGGATTTGGCGGGCGGGTCATTGCCTCTACTGGTATGGCTACGATGGGTGATATTTCGGCAATGCTGACTGTATTGGAGCAGGCCGGAACCTCCCGCAGTCAGATTACGGTCCTGCACTGCAACACCGAATACCCGTCGCCGTTTGCCGATGTGAACCTGCGGGCTATGCAAACCATCGGCGATACGTTTGGGGTGTCGGTAGGGTATTCCGACCATACGTCGGGCATCGAGGTGCCAATTGCCGCCGTAGCCCTCGGGGCCACTGTTATCGAAAAGCATTTTACCCTTGACCGCTCTCTCGAAGGCCCCGACCACTTAGCGTCGCTGGAACCCGACGAGTTGAAGCAGATGGTGCAAAGCATCCGCCACATCGAAGTCGCCCTCGGCGATGGCGTTAAGCAACCTACGCCGTCGGAGGCCAAGAACCGGGCCGTGGCCCGCAAAAGCATCCACCTGAGCCACGACCTGCCCACCGGACACATACTGACAGAAAACAATCTGACCATGAAACGCCCCGGCAGCGGCATCTCGCCCATGCAAACCGATGTTCTCGTGGGTCGTCAGTTAACCCGTGATTTGCCCGCTGATTATATGCTGGCGTGGGAAGATTTGCTGTGAGCCGTTGTCAGACAGATGGTTGTTTTGGTGAGATAAGGTTATTCGTGCGGTTCCCCGCCGGGATAGGGAACGGCTTTAATTAGCCGTATATCGTTAAGTTCAGGAATGTGCAGGATATTCTCTTTTGGAATAACGCCCCGCTTAATCCAGTTGGTGACGACCATCGTAGATTTCAGGCCAAATTGCTTGGTGTATTCGGCAATGGTCAGCCACTCGGTAAGAGGAAACTGAGTACCGTTCTGCACTAAGTAGTTTTCTACTTCGGCGATAAACCGTTCATTGTCAGCAATGACAGCCGCAATTTCAGGCGAGATATGTTGAGTCGTCGTTTCCATAGTTTTATTGATTCTTTTTCTTTTCCAGTTCATCAACTAATCTGGTCAATCTGATAATCAGGTCAAGAATAGAGTTCAGTTCGTCTTCGGTTAGGGTATTACTACTGTCGCGTAGTCATTGCCGAAGGGCGGCTATCCGCATTCGGGTATTGAAGATAAGTTGCTCAATCACTGATGGTGTGTTTCTTTTGCCTGATAAAAGCAATCTTTGTTTTGTAACAAAACAACAAAGAAACTTCTCCATTGATTCTAAATGAACATCAGCGTTCTAAGCAGTTCCCGCGCGGATTACAGCATTTACCTGCCGCTGTTGAAAGCCCTGACCAGCGAGCCGGGTTTTTCGGTTGAGGTACTGGCATTTGGCACCCATCTGTCGGCGCAGCACGGCCATACCATCGACCAAATCCGGGCCGACGGGTTTTCGGTGCGCCCGGTCGATGCCGTACCCGTGGGCGATACGCCCGCCGACGTTAGCCGCACAATGGGCGAGACGATGCGGGCGTTTGCGGATGTGTGGACCGACCAACGCTACGACCTGCTGCTGTGCCTCGGCGACCGCTACGAGATGTTTGCCGCCGTGTCCAGCGCGGTGCCGTTCAACTTGCCGATTGCCCACATTCACGGCGGAGAAACCACGCTCGGTGCTATCGACAATGCGTTTCGTCACGCTATTACGTCTATGGCTACGTATCATTTCACAACGACCGAAACCTACAAACAGCGCGTCATCGAACTAACCGGCTCAAAACAGCACGTGTATAACGTCGGCGCGTTGAGCATCGACAATCTGAGCCACCTGACGCTGCTGACCAACGCGCAATTTCTGGACCGCTTCGGCATCGATCTCGACCAGCCCACCATCCTGATTACGTTTCATCCCGAGACGGTATCGTTCCAGCACACCGCCGACCACGTTACCGCCCTGCTCGATGCGCTGACCAAACTCGATACGTATCAACTGGTGATTACCATGCCCAATGCCGACACGATGGGCAATTACGTCCGGGCAGAAATGCAAACGTTCATCGACGCGCACGCCAATGCGGTTGGCGTTGAATCGTTCGGGACCATCGGGTATTTGTCGTGCATGAAGGCGTGCCGGTTTATGCTGGGCAATACGTCGAGTGGGTTTGTGGAAGCGAGTTTCTTCCCGAAATACGTTATCAATCTGG
>Ga0105045_10000204_pt1 | contig 38502 bp, 38 predicted proteins | sample MAT02_FD_78089 | JGI IMG/M metagenome (GOLD analysis project Ga0105045, IMG submission 78089) | Freshwater microbial communities from Lake Fryxell liftoff mats and glacier meltwater in Antarctica - MAT-02 (megahit assembly) | ecosystem: Environmental > Aquatic > Freshwater > Ice > Liftoff...
AATTTAGCAAATTAGCCAATTTCACCCAACGGTTTTGTGGGTCAAGTTTTGTTTCAAATTGGGTTTTAAAATCAAAAATACTGAACGGTTCGCCGCGCGATTGATTTTCCGGGCTATAATTGAGCATAACTGCGAGCGTTTTTCTTTAAAGATACACATTTTCTTGCATATTTTCAATAAAAACAAACACAATTATTTGATGTTCAATAGATTGTACTTTTTCAGCAAGCCCTACCTATTCCCGTTTCCGCTTTGCTGCAGCGGTGGTAACCGACCTGACGTTTCCATTCGGCTAAGCCCACGCATTCAATCTGCATAAGTGCCTTGTTTCTAGGGCGTATCAAATCAACCCCCGCTTCGTCAGTCCAGATTACTGCGTTGGAACGGGGCGGGATTACTGGCTCAATTCCACGGGTTTCCAACTCGTTATAGACCTTCACTTGTTCATAGGCACCATCGCCACCCAACCGGGCGACGGGATAGGTGATGCCAGCCACCAGAGGCTCGACCATGTCGGCATCGCTAATGGCGTTGGTGGTCAGTTCGATGGCATGAAGCTCGTTGCCGGTCCGCCGGTGCGGTGGCTTCGTCCACAGCCAGGTGTAATTTGCGCCAGCCGGGCCGCCGGTGCGGTTGCGTATAAGAAGGCACTTGTAATTCCATCTTCATTACGTCTAAGATACTCTGAATCAGACCCTGTGTTTGCCGAAAAGCGAGTCGGAAGACCGCTTTGAGCGACAGTGCGGCCTGAATGCACTGCTCGGAATAGAGAAACAAGCCCCCGGTAGAACGGGGGCCTTGGTAAAACCATTGGGACAGGGTCGTTTCATCGAGCCAAAGGGTGATGTGTCCTCTGTTAACCAAGGCTTTATTGTACTCCGGCCAATTGGTAAGGCGGTACTTTGCCTTGGGGGACGGCGGTTCTTTCTGCGCTTTAGATGGTTGGTTGTCAGCTTGGGTAAAAAAGTGTATTTTTGGCATAGCACCGGGCTGTCAGGCGGCAGCTTTGTAGGTTTGACGATCTCAAAGTTCGCCATTCCGGTGCTTTTTCATTTAAGGGGAGGGGGCCATGCAACAAAGCCCACCTGAACCCATAATTTTTACGAACTAATTGAAGGCTCATGATTAGAAAACGGGGTTACATTGTGTCTACTATCGTTTAAATAAAATTGCGTTTCAATTACGCGAGTCCAACTGACTCCTGAGTGAATTTAAGATCAGCAATCAGTACAATCGTCGATTTAGGAATGATTAAACGATAAGATGGTCAATCTCAAATTATGATCAGTTAATTCCATTTGGGGATTTTCTCATCAAAAGTGGTGTAGCGACCCATACCTTTTAAAGTAATTTTACCAAGTTATTTTTTAATCATTACTTAATGGTGACGGTATCACGTTTTACACTATTTATTACGCCTTTAGATGCAGTCAATGATATAACAAATTTGCCTGCTTTTGTATAAGTATGTTTGGGGCTGACGGCAGTTGAAATAGAATCAGGCGATTTATCTCCAAAATTCCATAAATAGGAAGTTGCATTCTTCGAAGAATTTACAAAAGAAACTTCACACGAAGCCGTGCAGTTTCCACCAGTCATAGAAAAACCTGCCACCGGTTCCTCATTCATCACACTGATCGATACTGTGCTGTCTATTGCATTACCGTATTTTCCACTAAGTGTGTAAACCACATTAAACTGGCCCGCTTTACTATAGGTGTGGGTCGGATTTTTTTTGTTAGAACTTGTTCCATCCCCAAAGTCCCATTGATGGTTCCAGATATAGATTCCGGTATTTTCAGAGGCATCGGTAAAATTCACCATGCAGGGCGAGGTGCAGGATACTGTCGAGGGGATAGCCTTTGCTATCGGTACAGCAGGTTCTTCCAACTTGCAGCCTATAACAAATATCAGCAGCAGATAACCTAGGTTTGCTGTTATAGTTTTCATCTATGTTTTGGATTAATTTTATAACTGATATCGGAGGCTAAACCCGGCATAACGTTGTGACCAACCGGCCTGGGGCGAAAGGGAAAGTTTTTTCTGCTTTATCTGATTGTGCAAATCCTTGGCTTTTCGGCTACTGCCGCTGCCCACCGCCCATAACACGCCCGCCGCCACGATACCCGCGCCGACGAAATAAATGCCCGGACTACCGAACGCAATGATGCTTTTCGGTTGGGCCTTAAAGTTTTCTACATCGCCAAAATTTTGGCCATTGACACGGCCGCTGGCGTCCTTGGCATCCCACCAGGTTTGAAACTTGGCATTGCTTTTCTCGACCCCAGCCTTGTAATCGGTATAGGCTGTATTGACGATGAAGTAGGTGGCTACCGCACCCACGGCCGCCAGTCCAGAGCCGCTTTTGATCAGCACGCCCTGTCGTTGGTATTTGACGGCTTTCGTTTCCAGCGCTTTTAGTGCTGCATCTTGTTTTTCAGGAACCGGAGCAGTCGTTTTTTCAGAGTTTTTATTGATCTCGGTTTTATCAGGTACTTGGGTCACGCTAGGATTTGGCTGGGCAGCAACGGGTTCAGGCTTCGTCACTGGGGGTACCTCGCGTTCCGTTTTTACGGCCACGGGTTGTGGTTTTGTTTCTTTTGGGACTTCTGTCTCGGCTGGTTTGGTCTTTTGGGCCGTGGTTTGTTCCGCCACGGGTTTTGCCGGAATGGTAGCCTGCTGTCTGGTTGGATTGGCCGACATTTTAGCTACCGTTGTTTCTGGAATAGCTTCTTTGTAATACCTGATTCCGCTGATAAGTACCTTCCACTGATTATCGATCTTTTCAGCGGTCATCTCTGCCGTGCGCAATACCGGGCTATACTTGAGTGTGGGTTTGTTGCGGTGGGCGTTGGTAAAATGGCTCCGAAAGTGTGCCTGCACATAAGGAGACTCTTTTCCCTGCTTTACCTCAGTGACGTTCACCTCCGAAATCTTGATGGAATACTCGGCACTTTTGGCGTAAAAAAGATCCAGTTTTTCAAGGTAGGTCTGGACTTTCAGATCGGTGTAGCCCTTTCCCGAGCTGGTGTATTCGGGGCTGGAATCATCCTCGATGATGGCGTTCAGGGTGAAAATTTGATTTTCGCCGGGGATGAAACTATTCACAATGATGAGTCTCCGTCCCTGCTGCCCCATTTCGCTGGAAACAATGGAATTTAGAAGATCATTGAGGTGGGTTTCGATCACTTTTTTGGCTTCGGCCCTAATTTCTAGGGCATCGCTGGCCAAAATATTTGTCGCCACTTGGCCCAAAGCCGAACCGAGAGAAATGAACCCGAAAAGTATACTATATAAGAAGCGCATAGAAAAGTAGGTGTTTTATTGAGCGAATGAAGGTTTAACGGGGTGGTATTTGGATTTCAACCCGGCGGTTTATTTTTCGGTTTTCTTCAGAATCGTTGCTGGCTTTGGGTTGGGTGCCGCCTTTGCCCCGCCAAGCCATCCTCTCGGGCGCAACACCCCGTTCCTGCAAATAGCGATACACCTTTCTGGCGCGATATTCCGACAGCGTTTCGTTGCGAACTGGACTGCCAACATTATCGGAATGGCCTTCTATCTCGATATTTTGGCTCGGTGCGCTTCGCAACAGAAGCACCAGCCGGTCCAGCTGTTGGCAGGCTTCGGGTTGCAGCTCGTACTCACTTTGGATGAAATAAAGCGTAACCCTACGGGCGGTATCGGCCAGCGGAACCGCATCGACTGCCACAGGGGTAACCTTGGTGGTTTTGGGTGCAGAAGGCGCAGGCGTGGGTTTGCTTTGAGGCGACGGCGTCAGGCTAAGCGTTCGGTAATTCAATCCCTTACTGAGTTGTACTACTTCCCGATGCAACGGAGCCCCCTGCACTGTACTGATCCGCAGGCTGTAACTACCTTCGGCGCAGAACGCAAAAACCGATTTTTCCTGCTCTTGGTGCATAGCAATCGTATCGCCCGTGGTGGAGATGAGTAAGTAACGGCTTTGGAGCGGAGCATTGGTCATATTCATGGTTAATAGCGTAATTTCCGGCGTCATTTTTATTTCGTAGCGACTGCGGCTGCCGTCCATCTTATCCAGGATCAAATTCCCGTGGTAGGGTTGGTAGCCCGCGCTTTCTACTACCACACTCACGATGTCGGCTTCCTCGAAGGTCACGCTTGGCGAAGGCGCGGAAGGCGTTATTTCCTGGCAATCTTTTTTCTCAACCTTCGTGTATTCCAGACAAAGGGTAGCTCGATGAATTTCTTGACCATTGATCGCATCCTGTACACTAAAAATTCGGATTACTTTCTGCGGCTTTTTCGCCTCCGTCGCTAAGGTATAATCCTGTTGTTGACTTTGCATATAGGGTTTGTCAGTGGCCTGCTGGTCGAGCGGAATAAGGGGTAGAAGTACAAAAAACGGTAAATTGCCGGGCGCGGCGGGCTGTTTCAAGGTGAGAATAACCAGGGTACGGTACCCCGCTTTCTTCACGATCAAGGTCTGTCCATCGGCCGAATATTCCAGTTGGTACCTGCCCTCGAACCCACTTTCGGTAATTTTTTTGCGTTGTTGGCCCACCCCGGCGAAAATTGTCGCTCCTACAATCGGCTTGCGGGAGTACGCATCGCTGACGTAACCTTGCAAATGCAGGGACTGGGCTACGCTTTCAAAAGGTGCCAAAACGGGCAGGCAGCCGATGAGCAGTACGGGTACTATGCGTGCGGCCCAGCTCATGTAATCAGTCGTTCTCTACCACCCCGATATTGCCCAGCAGCACCGACCAATTGACCTGATCCTTCCCATCGACCTGCTTTTCGTACGATTGCAGCTTGACCTTCACATCCTTGCGGGTCACGTCGCTATATTTTACGGATTCTCCCGTTTCGCTGAATCCCGTAAAAGACTGACTGCCAATGATTCGCCCGTAGTAATTCCCATCCTCGGCCTGCTTGAATTGATCCACGTACTCGATATTGCTCCACTTGATTTGCACTTCCCCGTACGGCAGCATTTTGAGCCGTTTCAAATACGACTCGATGCTCTGCTCGGTGATGGCCTTCCGGCCTTTGGACGAAACCTTGATTTTGGAATCGGGCATAAACAATTTCAAGGCGTTTTTGACGGCAGCGTCGCGCTCGTTCATCGAAAAATTTCGGCTGGCAATCACCTGTAGGTAACTTGCAAACTGCTCCACCACCACCAGGGCTTTTTTGCTATATTCCTGATACTCTTTTTGGTCCAGCACGGGTTTGCCGGGTGCCTTCTCAGTGACCTCTGTAATAGGGGGAATCTTTTTATCGCCCGGCATCACCAGATCCCGCGAGGGGGGCTTGCTGCTACAGTACCGCCGCACCTGGTCGAAGGCAGAATTCAAAAAAGATTTGGCCTCGTCGGGTTCGCGCAGTAGCTGGTGGCTACCGTTTTTATAAATAATGGCCACCAAATCCCGCTTGTTGATGGAGGAGGGCTTGCCTCCTTCGGTCAGGTAGTTGATGGCTTCACCCTCCACGCGGATCGTAGCCGGAATCACTTCCAGCGGCGTGGCCCGGATCAACACATCGGTGGGACAACCCGTCGTGTTATAAAACTTTTTCAGCGTCATGCGGGAGGTTTCCGGGTCGTTGGGCAGCTTATCGATGACAAGGAATATGCCGTAGGCATTGAAAGCCACGATCACGTTTTCCCGGTCCATCGTGCGCTTGTGGGGCGTATCGCCCTTTTTTTCTTCATATTTTAATTCACGCTCGTCGGCCTCAACGATGCGGTTGGAAAAAGAACTGCCGTTGCTCCAGTAAAACTTTTCCTGCGCCTGAGCGGGCATGACTGCCCCCGATCCCACCAGGATCCAACCCGAAATCCAGATCAGTTTACGTGGATATAGTAGCTTAAAATTCATTTCCCAAAGTGCTTTTAGTACTTTATTTTGACTTACCCGAAAGATTGAACAGTACCCCTACGCCTACCATGCCCAGATGCATTTTTACGCCGCTCTCGGCTATTATGTAAGACTCATTATTGTCCAGGCTGTGGTACCAGCGGGCGTCCACCACGATGGCATAGCCTGGCTTTTCAACCAGGGTAGCCGACAGTCCGCCCACTACCCCATAGGTCGGGGTATCGGTACATTCGGCACAATTCCTTACTTGTTTTTCGGCGTTTTCTGCGCTGGTAAGCCGGGTGCTACCCTGCCCCAGCTGTATTGCCGCGTACCCACCCAGGATCCCGCCCACCCTGATTTTATTCAGGCGGGTCGATAGGGTAGCTGTGAGGGGTACCACCAGGTTTTGCTGTTGCCCTTCGGCCGCCGTTATTCCCTGGATGCCCATCGGCACGTTGAGTCCGTAGGTCAAATTGGTATAGAGCGCATCGACCTGCACCGAAAGTGCCTTCATTCGGTACCCCAGCGTCGCTCCAGCCTGATAGGCCAGTTTTGGGTCGCTGCCCAGAGCGTCACTGAAGGGAGTGGCCACCAAGCCCACGCCCGCTCCCAGCCGCAGGCCCGCATAAAGTCCTGTACGATTCCAGAAAAGTGGGGCGGGCCGCTTGGTCAAAAGTGCCGTCGGGTTGCCTGGTTTCTGGGCGGGAGCAGGCAGCGCGGTAATTTCTTCCACCTCGCCATTGCTCCAGATAATGCGGCGGATGTCCTTTTTGGGAAGAGCGTACAAAGGACCCTTCGAATCGTTGGGCTTACGATACAGGATATCGGTCTTATTGATTTCATCGATAACGACTTCCAACGCAGTATTATCCAGCTTCTGAATTACATCCGGCTTCTTCGGGATTTGGGCGCGCAAGTTGGAACAGGTGACCAGAACCAGGAGAAATGAGGCTAACAATAAGGATACGATCCGCATCAGAAGCTGGGAGTTAGATATATATATATGACCAGGCACTATTGAATAGCCAAAATTAGAAGGACTGCTTGCGGCAGTCAATACGTCAACTGACGTATTTTTTGTGGTAACGCAGCCAAGCGTCGCATTGACCGATAAATGAGCATATCTACCGTTTGATAAGAAGTTTTGTAAAAGCTAATCTTAAACGCTTAATTTTGAACATATTCCCCAAACAATCCGGGCGGGGGGCAGGAATTGTGCATAGAAAGATAAGAGACTTTGTTTCCTTTTTCATCCCAAAATTCGACTAACCTAAGAAACGAGGACACATATTGGGGAATCGTTTCATAAATCAATGACTCGGAATGACCAACTATTCATTCACGTACAATCAGGAGATAGGCCATCAGGGACAGAGCCTGGTGCCGCATTTTCCGGGCGGTCGGTCTGGGGTGACCATCGGCCCCGGCTATGACCTGGGGCACCGAAGCCCACAGGAAATATACAACGACCTCACCCAAGCCGGAATCGATCCCGAAACGGCCTACTCTTTGATCGATGCGGCCCACAAAACGGGACCTGAAGCTGCCAGCTGGGTGGCGCAGCGCGGGGGAATCATCATTACCGAAGAGCAGCAGCAGGCCCTGTTTGAAAACGTGCTGGTGCCCGAATACGAAGAGCGAGCCAAAGAGCAACTCCTGAGTTTTGTGCAAAATCATGGAGGATTTGCTCCCGAAGAAGCGGTTTGGGATAATCTCTCCGGTAGACAAAAGGAGATCCTGTTCGACTATGTGTACAATACGGGCGGGCTCACCCGATTTCCGGAACTAACCGCCGCTGTCCTGAACGAGGATTGGGAAGAAGCCACGTATCATTATGAACGTTTTTCGGGCGATGAGCCCTTGGCTTATCGCAATCAAATGTTTTACCAGCAGTACCTGGATCCTTCTTACGTGCGAGAAGAAACCGATTGGCAGGTTACTGAAAATGAGCCACTGACCGAGCTTAATGATGCCCTGGCCGAGCAGATCGAGGATTTATACGATGACGATCAGGACTTGCCAGATACAAAGGCTACTGACAATGCCGACGATTGGTACGAACCCTATTCCTAACCTGGATTCAGATTCATTACCCTACACGCTTATCCGCTCAAGTTATGACCATACAGCGAAATGACGATTATATACAATATGGAATTCGCAATCTCAGGGAACCTCAAAAAACGACCTCTGACCCTTTTTTTAATCAGCAGCTAACGCAAAAAAGGTTAGATGATATGGAGGATACCGCGTTGGGAGTCAGGTTACGGAAGCAGCGGGAGCAAATCGCCCGTGACCTGCATGACGGCATCGGTTCGCAACTCACACACATCATTTCCCGGTTGGATATGCTGGTGCATAGAAACCCCGCTTTTGAGTCTCAGTTGAATGATTTGCAGGATTTTGCGCGCGATACTGTTCAGCAATTGCGCGAGACGATCTGGGTATTGAATCAGGGTGAAATAGCCTATGGTACGCTCACGGAGCGAATTAGGGGCCTGCTCACCCGGATTTCGGCCGATGCCGATTGTCCTACTATAAAACTGACGGCCTACGGAGATGCTTCGACCTTGCTGAACCCCCGGCTGGCCTCGTCCCTTTTCAGAATTGTACAGGAAGGAGTGAACAATGCAATGAAGTACGCCGCCTGTAGCAATATCATCGTGTGTCTGGCTACCGACCAGCAAAGCCTTACCCTACTCGTTAGCGATAACGGCAAGGGGTTTTGTGTCGAGAGCGTTCCCAAAGGCTACGGATTGCTCAATTTCAAGTCCAGAACCGAGGAGCTTGACGGTACGTTCTCGCTCAATTCTTCGGGGAAGGGAACTGAGGTACTTATCGAGTTTCCGCTTCCATCACTAAAATATACGTCAGATGGCGTATTTCAAGACCGGTAGTGGGTTTGTTATTTTGTGATCGTGCGTGAACCCGGTGGCGAGTCTGCGGGAAATCAGTTCATCAAGGTAACAGAGGCATCATGTCGAAGATTAAAGTTGGACTTGTCGAAGATAACCCCACAATTTCCCGTGATATTTGGGAGAAGCTATCGTTGAGCGATGATATTGAACTCGTGTTGCGCGCTACTAACGGTAAAGATTTGTTCAAACAACTCTTGCGCACGGTGGTACCCGATGTGTTCCTGATGGACATCGAAATGGCGGAGATGGACGGCGTCACGACCACCCGGCTTTTGAAAGAAAAATACCCACACGTCAAAATTCTCATTTTGACCATATTCGATGACGATAGCAAACTTTTCGAGGCCATCAAAGCGGGTGCGTCTGGCTATTTGCTAAAAGAAGAGAAAACTCACATCATTATCAACGCCATTACCGATGTCCTGGAAGGGGGAGCGCCTATGTCGCCCATTATGGCTTCAAAGGCATTAGATCTGCTCCGCCAAGGTTCCAGCGATTTTCAGATTCAGTCGGTCTCCCGTTCGGCGGACTTGACCATGCGCGAAAACGAAGTGATGGAATGGCTGGTGCGGGGGCTGAACGTGCGGGAGATTAGTGAAAAACTCTTCGTTTCCAATAAAACTATTCGGAAGCATCTTGAACACATTTATCAGAAACTTCACGTCAAAGGCAGCGGCCAAGCAGTGGCCAAGGTAATTGGCCGACTGGCCTAACAATCTATTCTTCAAACTTTTGTAAGACTTTGGCTTAAGATGAAAAAACTACTATTAAAATTTACGAGCTATCTTTTTCTCACCGTGGGCATGATATCCTGTCATACGGAAACGCCTGATCCTGTTATAGTTGATTTCAGTGGAGTAGCTGATAAGGGTAAGGTTAATTTTGTTAATAATACCACCGGAGCTGACTCGTATGTCTGGGATTTTGATGATGGCGAGAAGAGTACTGACAAAGACCCTGTTCATACCTACTCAACATCTAAAACGTATAATGTAAAACTGGTGGCTACCAATAAGGCCGGCAGCCAGGGGAAAACCGTTCCCATTGTTGTAAATATTGCAGTTGCAGCACCGGTACCCATAGCTTCCTTTACTTATACCAGCGGAAACTGTACAGCTCCATGCAGTGTAACATTCACCAATACTTCTAAAAATGCTACAGCTTATGAGTGGGATTTCGGAAACGGTATTAAGTCGGGAAATGCCAATCCGGGAAGTATCTTATTCAATACGGCTGGAACTTACACTGTCTCTTTAAAGGTAACGGGTCCAGGTGGAGTAAATACAACTTCTCAGACGGTAACAATTAATGCAGCGGTAGCAGTAGCAAAGCCTGTTATAGAAAAGATTTGGGACAAAAGCTATGGCGGCTCAGGATCCGACAAAATTGCGGCCGGCGTCAAAACGGATGATGGCGGGGTCGTGTTTGTGGGTAGCACAACAACTAACTCCAAAGGATTCAACGATATTCTTGTTTTTAAAATCGATGCGGAGGGGAACACAGTTTGGTCAAGAACATACGGTGGACCGGGTTATGAACAAGCCAATTGTATTTACAAGTTGAATGATGCTTATTTGATTGGCGGAGACGCCTCCACTAACGGGACAGGAGCCAGTGGGTTTAATTCTACAACTAATCCAGGATTTGATTTCTGGCTTTTAAGGATACAACTGGACGGCAATTTAATTTGGAGCTACACTTACGGGGCGCGGGGTTCATTCATGAGCAGTATTATACAAACCTCTGACGGTGGGTTTCTGATGGGAGGGCCAGCCGGAGCAGGGCTCGGCAAAACTAAAAATACAAATGGATATGGCCTTAAGGACTTTTGGATCGTCAAAACGGATGGCTCCGGAAAGTACTTGTGGGACAAAGTGTATGGTGGAGCTGAGGACGAGATTTTGACTTCGATGATGCAACACGACAACACCATCTATCTATCAGGCTATTCAAAATCTCTAAAGACAACAGATCAAGGCAGTAATATCGGTATACCCAAACAGACCGACAACATCGGAGGCGAAGATTTTTGGGTGGTTAAAATCAAGGAAGATGGCAGTTATATTTCAGACTACACCTACGGTGGAACCGGGTCGGACAGAGGGTATGCCTCAGGTTATAATGGAAGAAATACGATGGTTGGTTCTTCTGATTCTAATGGCGGTACAGGCAACAAAAGTCAAAGAAGGGCGCCCAATCGGGGCAGGCAAGACTTCTATGTGAAACGCTATGACGACACTGGGGCAGAAACTTGGGACGGAACTTTTGGGGGAACCGAAGATGACGTTGCCAGGTCGGTGAGCTTTGTCGGCAGTGACGTATTGATTGCGGGCGCTTCAAGGTCTGGAAAGTCAGGAAACAAAACTGCTGAGTCTTATGGCAATAATGACGCCTGGACCGTTCTTGTATCTAGTTCTGAGGCCAAATACCTGGGAGATATGGGTTTTGGAGGAACCGGCGATGACCAATTCACTTGTATTATTGATCTGGGAAATAACACTTATATGCTAGCTGGAGACTCAAATTCTCCTAAATCAGGTAACAAGGATGCCGATGCAAGAGGAGGGGTGGATGCCTGGGTAGTGAAAGTCAAAATTAACAAGTAGAAGCTGTTTAAAGTTATTCTGAGTCAACCCGAATTTGTCCTTTGCTATCAGACGATTGCGAAAAATGGCTGAAAACTTTTGGTGTTCAGAAGTTTTGATTGAATGCGATCTAACTGCCTGTTTATTAAAAACATTGATTAAGAAGCAATTATAAACTTTTGACAGTTTCAATAATTTATACTCTCCATGATCATATTACCTCTTGAAATCTACCAATCTTTCCTTTAAATTTGATGATCATATAAAGACCAAAACTCCAATAGATGATATAAAACCGGTCGTGGTGCCAGTCGGGCCTTACGCTAATTTCAGATTTATACTTATGCAATCAAGCTATTCGAACTTATTTGCAGTCTTGGCTTCCAAGATTCGAAAACTTAATAATGGTACTTGGTTCGTCTTTGAAGGGCGCGAAGACGGAGTTAGATACTTCTACGATTCTCGAAGCGATGGACAAGATTATGTCAGAACACCAAAAGGCCCTGTCGACCTACCATCAATTACTCCTCAACAGAGCGGGACTGACATCAAACCTAACTCGATTGAATTCGATAAATTTTTTCGCCAATTTATGTCTAGTGACAAGGACCCCTTCCAAAATTTTGATACCCCATTGTAACTAGTGTTTCTTAAAACAAATCATTACTCCATATCGCTAGAGTGTAATCCGTAATTTAGTTATTACAATCCTCTACTCCTAGACCCTTTGTAGGCTCTTGATCACATGGCAACTTTTGCAAAGAGTATAGCGGTCTCCTCCCCTGTCCGGCTCCGAAGCCGTGTCCAATTGCGTGCCATCATTTCTCGATAATGAGAATGAGATGAGGTATCCACTTTCGTCGGGCTCTTGTAATGGTACATAGTTTATAGGTTAGCAATCAAATTGTGGGTCGTATTTTCTATATCTTATACTGAATCTGTTTAAAGTTTTTGTGGATGAGCCATAACTCTTTTCTTCTAGTCCCGAAGGGGCGGAATACGATAGCGCAGGGCAAGGCCTTGCGAAGAAGAAGCGAAATCAATATCATTTAGCCCCGAAGGGGCGGAGTACTAATTCACCGATCAATAAAACCTACGGTTGGTAGTATCACCCTAACCCATCTCGATTAGAGTCAGTCAAGTCATTCGAACACTACACCGATGGTATGGCTGGCCCGCACGAGTCTCCGCTCGAAGCGGCCGGGATTCCAGCGCGGCATGGACTTCACCAGCCGCACCGCTTCTTCATCGCAGCCGTAGCCTACACTCTTTATAACCGTAATATCCTCCCGCGAACCGTCGGTATTGACAACGAACGTCACCCTGACCACGCCCGAAATGAACGACCGCTCGGCGGCTTCCGGCGTCCGCTGGTTACGGGCCAGCCAGGATTTCATAGCAATTTCTCCCCCCGGAAACGAAGGACTTTCGTCCACCACGCGGTAAATGGCCCTGGGGTCGGGACTCTTCTTCTTGGGCGGAGTGGCCGGTTCTTTGGATTTTGCGACTACCGGGGCTTTTACCTCCGGTTTTTTTGCTTCGAGGGTTTCTAAATCCAGCTTTGGCGGAATGAGAGATACCGTATCCTGGCGGATCGGGGCGGTGGTATCGGCCGATACCAGGGGTTTTGCAGATATTGGGAGGGTACCGTGATTTTGAAGGGCATACCAAGTCGTCCCCCCCATGATCGCGGCCATGACGACTGAGGCGCCCACCCACATCTTAGCGTTGGATTTGGGGGGGGGCGGTAGTGAAGCAATAGGTACTTTTTCGACGGGGTTGGGTGGCGGAGCAGGGGGCAATGGCGTTTCCACGGGCAGCAGTTCCGTTCGCTCATCCTGGACACGGACCGGGATTTCCCTGAGTGTTGGCAGCACCTGTGTGGTTTCTTCGGGAGTAGTTTTAGGCTCGCCGCCCGCCAGATGCACCAGAAGTTCGTCTACACTTTTGATTCGCTGCTGAGGGGACACCACCAGGCAGTTTTCCAGGATGATCCGGTACTTATCCGGCACCTCTTTCAAGTCCGGGATGAAATCCAGGTTGACCACCCGCTTCATGAACTCGATACGTCCGGCCTCGGACGTAATGCTGATATTATCGGCCCGGAAAGGGAGTTTTTTGCCATTGAACCACACGTAGATAGCCAAAATTCCGAAACTCCAAAGATCCACATTGGGGCGCAACTCCCGCGCTTCCCATTGCTCGGGAGCCGCGTAGGCGTAGGTACCCGCCCCGATGGTGTTGGTCACGTAAGATTTGTCATCCACGCTGGCCTGGCGGCTGATGCCGAAGTCGGTGATGAGTGGAATGTAGAAACCCCGCCGCTCCACGATCAGAATATTGGAAGGTTTCAGGTCGCTATGGATAATGAGGGGGCGATGCTTGTGTAGGTAGTTGATGCCGTCGAGAAGGCCGTCCACGATTCGCTCCTTCTGAGCCGAGGTGAGGGTATGTTTGCTGAGTAGCTGGCTAAGGTTGCCGTGTTCGTAATGCTTCATCAGGGCGACATCATGCGTGCCAATGCCAGCCAGTTTCATACGCTGGCAATCCATGTAGCGGGCGATGTTCGGATGTTCCAGATCGCACACGCGTTTGTACTCGCTCAACAGGCTGAATTCCTCCAGGTTGGGCTGTACCTTGGACAGCTTGAGGGCAATGTACTCGTTCCGCACATTATCCCAGGCCTTGAATATCTTGCCAAAACCACCCTCGCCCAGCAAGTCGTTATCGGGGTCGTAGTCGAAGCGGTCGGTGAATTCGATGGGCGTCATGGGGTATTTTTTTTAGGAATGAGGGGAGTGAAAATCTTCACTTTTCCTTTGGTTCCCAGATGTGGGCCGATGGGAGAATCGAACGGTCGGGCTGGGCCGTAACTTCCTTATCCAACACAGAAACCAAAGATTCCCCGCTACTTACCGATTCGATCTGGATCAGATAAGCCGAAAAGTTGTCATTCGTCATGCCTTCGCATTCTTCCTGAATCGCACTCATGATACTTTCGGTCGAGATTGGTTCGCTGCTCACCTGCCCCAAATGGTACTCGAGCAGTCCGTCGTAAACCCGCTCCAGTACTCCATCGGTACAAAGAAAAAAGTAATCACCTACCCGTACGTCGTCGATAATTTTGAAATCGGCCGGATCGGGGCGAGAAGCGGATAAAACTCGCGTAATGACGTTTTTTTTGGGATGCTCCCGTGCCTGTTCTTCGGTGATTACCCCACTTGCAATAAGTTCATTTACCCATTTATGATCGCGGGTTTGATAAATTATTTTGCCGTCGCGGACTTGATAAATCCGGCTATCGCCAAGGTGCGCAATAACCACCTGGTCGTCCAGCAGGAGCAGTAGCGTAAGCGTGGTGGCCATTCCTTTTGCCTCAGTATCTTGCTGTTCTATGGCTTCAAAGGCCCGGCGAGTGTAATCCAGAGCTTGCTGTACTTGTTCCGTAGAAGTCAGAGCGTCGGGGTTGTGCAGGCAATAGTCGCTCAGGCAGCGGCAGGCTTCCGCACTGGCTACCTCCCCCCGGTGCTCGCCCCCCACCCCATCGCACACTAGAAATAGGCGGTCGGCCATGGTGGCCCGGCCCGGCGGCGGGAACACGCTGTCTTCATTATGGGAGCGGTTGCCCGTTTCGGTAAAACAAACTGGCGGGTGAATCGTGAGGCTCATCGGGTAAAAGGCTGGTTTATTTAATGATCACGGTGGGCGAATAATCGGTTTCCTGGACAATCCGGGAGGCATCCTGGCCGCTGGCGACTGTGATCAGCGTTTTGATCACTACCTTGGTTTTCCCCATTTGAATGGTGTCTCCGTCGTTCAAATAGACCATATCCTTGGGCCTTAGCGCAGTAGGATAGGCGTTGACGAAGGTACCGTTGGTACTCATCTGCTCCGGTGTACCGCTGGTCAGGGTCACATCCGAGAGGAAGAAATCGTACCCTCCGCTGCGGCTGGGTTTCACCTCCACGATGCAATGATTACGTCCCATGTAGGGATCGTCGGTCTCGATCATGATGTCGCAGGGCCGACTCACGCTCTTGCGCCCCACGATTTGCCGACCAATGCGTAGCGGGTGGGTTTGGGGTACGGCATTCTCGTCATGAACCACCAGCCAGCCCATTTCACCAGAGGGCTGAGGTGCCGGGCGGGGCGGGGCAGTCGGAAGAGGTATCGAAGCCACGCGCGGTGGGCTTGCCGCCACGGGCTGGGCTTGCGACGGCTGAGCAGGGGGGGGCGCAGGCCTCCCGATACCTGGAGGCGTACCTCCCGGAGCCGACGGAGCCGCTCCCACCGAACCGCCGCCCGCAATGACGGGATTGGGATAACCGCAGGTTGTACACTTGATGATCGGCGTGGCGGTATTGGTGACCAGCAACCGCGTACTGCATTTTCTACAGGTTATTTCCACAGGTCTGGTTGTTAAGAAAATAGCGAATGCCCTTGGTCATTGTAGTCATCATCGAACGACGAATCAATGTCATCGTTCGATTCATCATCGAATGCCAACCCGTCGCTTTCCAACTCGGAATCATAGTTGTTGAGCAGGGCGTCGTCTTCGGCGTACGAAAACTGCGGTATCTCGTCATCTCCGAGCTTCATTTCTTCAAGCGGTTCCACCTCCACCGTCGTAATCGAATGGGTTTCCGAATCATAAGTAAATCCCATCTCGATCTGCCCGTCATCATCGAAATCCAGGCCTACGACGGGCCCTTTCTCATCGGTAAAGTAAGTAATCGCGTCGATGGTGTTGTTATAATCACTATCCAGGGTAACTACATATCTGCCCTCCTCTTCGTGAATCGCTACTGGGAGCACCGCACTATCATGATGCCGGGAAGAAGCATTGAAAAAGCCCATATCTGCTTCAATGGGAACAAACTCGATGTGTTCGATTTCGGAGGCACTCATGGAGAAAGGCTCAATCTGAGAAGCGAACGTTTTGCCGCTCTTCGCTTCAAAATCATAACGGGTGTCCAGTATTCCGTCCCCGTCGGTATCCATCAACACCATCGGCGACTGGCCATTGATCCGGCCCATCAGTACCTCCACCTGTCCGTCGCCATTCCGGTCGATTCCCGTCCACACCAGCTCTCCCCTCTCGGCCACAATAACATGCTGGAAGGCTGGCTCCGAGGCAGCAGGATCGCTCTGTAAATTCTCGTAGCCGGGATGGATGATCGGTTCCGCGCCTTCGAGCCAGTGTTCCTTTTGATCCTCCGGCACCAAATCCCATTCTTTGTCGGTGAATGTACTATAGAAAGTATCCCGCCAGGCGAATAGGCCTGCTGGTCCTACTTCGGCGCGGGCCGTGTGGAAGGCTTCCAGAAATGGTACGTCGTCACTCACGGTGATGGCTACCTCAGGCGAATCGGGTATTTGTAATAGCGCGTGGTGCTGCCCGGCGGTGGGTGGTTGAATAAAGGGAGCGGGTGCCTCATGCCTGGCTGCTGGCTCATGCGGGGCCGATGGCCGATGGCGGGGCGGGGGGGGCGGTGCGCTGGGTTCCGGTGACTCGGCTACCTCCGGTTCGGTATCCAGATCGAGGATCGGAGCGGTCAGATCAGCCGTTTCCAAAACCACATCGGGGGCCGTCGCTACGGTATCATCGGGTAGGCTAGTGATCACGATGGCCCCCAAACCCACGGCCAGCGCCCCCCCCGAAGCCAGGATTATTTTTTCCTCTTTGGTGAGTTTTTTGAGCGTTGGTTTCTTAGGGACCAGCGGCAGAGCCACTAGCGGCGCGGCTGCCACTGCAACAGTCGGAGGAGGGAAAACGGGCGCGTTCACCAGGCTTTTGGCCCATATCTGCGTTTTTTCAAAATCAGGATTGGTCATAGCTAGTTATTAATGATGACGGGCTAGCCCGCACGATGTTGACTAATGAGTTTATGGGATCAGCGGCTTTTTGCAGGTACGGCAGTTTTTAATTTTTTCCAATAATTCAAAGGGCTGCTGGACGAATGTATGGCAGTGCGGACACACGTAGTTGATCCGGTACCAGTCTTCCAGACTATTATATTTCTTGCGCTCTTTGCTGAGTTTGCGCGAACTCAAGAAAGCACTGCCCGCAAACCCCAACGGGATGAGGCTGCCGATGAACCCGAACACCTTATACTCGGGCGGCAGTACCTGGAGCAATAGCGGCCCCATCACCGCCCCGATCGGGAAACCCAGCCCTTGGATGCGGGAATTCATGGACTCCTGCGCCTGAATCTCGGCCAATCGGTATTTTTTTTCGCGGTACTCGTCACTGACCTTTTTAAGGTTCCAGGCAATCTCCCGCAGTTCCTCATCCTGCGCCGAAGGCTCCTCGTAAACGGGCACCGGCGGCGGAGTGAGCACGGGTGGCTGGACTGTTGATGGCTGATGTTCCAACGGTTGGCGTCCCAGGATTTGATCCCACGAAAGCGGCGTCTGTCCGAGCTTGATCTGGCTGGTGGGCGTCACTTCCTTGCGGTACACTCGCATCCCATTCACGAAAGTCCCGTTGGCTGAGCCCATATCCTGAATCTCCCAGGTATTCGTAACCGGACTCAATAAAGTAAGCGTGGCGTGGGTACCGCTCACGTCATGCGCATTGAGTACAATTGTGTTGCCTGGTTTCCTTCCGATAGTTATCCGTTTAGGAGGAGGATTCATTTTTAGATAAAACTTTGCTATTCAGTATTTTAATTCTCGATTTTTGACACTGTTGCCTAGTATGCAAAGGACGAATGCAAATAGCAAAATGCACCCAATTAGTAAAATACGTCAAATGACGTATTTCGTAAGGCTCTAATCTTCAATAACATTGCAAAACTATATCACCCCCTGTTTCAACGATTGGCATGCTGACCACCAACCTTACTGGAGAATTGATTCGCGCCGTGCAAATTGCCCAGGCAACCGCCCGCGAGTACCGTCATGCTACGTTCTCTCCGGCGCATTTGTTGGTGGGCTTGCTGCACAACGATGTAGGGCTGGGCAGTACGCTGGTCGCCTGGGATACCGATATCCAGTTCATCCGCGACTGGGCACAGTATAAGATCGAGAAGTACCCCAAATCGGCCCGGACGATCGAAGAGCCTACGGGCGACGACAAGATTCTGCTTACGATGGAAGTGGCAGACGTGATTCGCTTGAAACTGGGACAGTCGGAGATATCGCCGTTTGCCGCTTTGATCGCCATGAGTCGGCCCGAGGTGGCTTTTAATAAAAACGAACTCAAAGCATTTCCCCTCACAGAATCCTTTTTATTAGAGAAAGCCCTCGCCGAATTACAGGAGGATAGTGGCAGTCAGGCACCTTGGTCACCTTTCCCCAGCCCGAATTCAAGTTCCAATACGGCCCCAGCCTCGGGAGCCACTGCTCCCGCGAAGGCCATCGCGCGATTCTGTATCGATAAAATTGCGATGGCGAAGGCCGGAAAATTAGACCCCATCGTGGGCCGCGAGCGCGAAACCCGCATGATGGTAGAGACGCTGGGACGTCGCACAAAGCCCAATGTCATTATCGTGGGTGAGCCGGGCGTAGGAAAAACCGCGCTGGTCGAGGGCCTGACCCACCAGATTATCAGTGGAAATGTGCCGGCTCATTTACAGAATGCCCAGCTTTTTCAGCTGGACATGGGGGCTTTGATCGCGGGGGCTTCCTACAAAGGGGAAGTGGAAGATCGCCTCAAGAACATCATTGTCGAAATAAAACAGTACCCTCGCGCGCTACTTTTTATCGACGAAATTCACGTTTTGATGGATCCGCAGGGAGGCGTCACCGGACTGGCTAATCTGCTCAAACCCGAACTGGCACGGGGTGAACTGACCGTAATCGGCGCTACGACACTAGACGAGTACCGCAAGTACCTCGAGCGCGACGAAGCGTTCAGCCGCCGCTTTGAGATCGTGAAAGTTGAGGAGCCGGACGACACCCGCGCCCGCCGAATGATCGAGAAAGTGGTACCCTACTTTGAACAGCACCATGGCCTGAGCATCGACCATGAAGCCGTGAAAGAAGCGGTGTTGCTGTCGCGAAGGTACATCAAGGATCGTCGCCTGCCCGACGCAGCCCTCGACCTGATCGACCGCACGATGGCCGCCCGCAAACTCCTGACCGAAACTACGTCCCAGGAAATCAAGTACCTGAACGGCGAGTTTGAGCGACTCAAAACAGAATCCAGCGAAGGGTACGGGATCGACTTTATGGACGAACTCCGCTGGTTTGAGCAGCAACTCCACGACCGCCTGAGTCCGGTGCTGTTGGGGCAGATTGAAGAGCTGAACGATATTAAAGATATAGACGACCCCGAAAAGGCCATTGAAGCCCTCACCCAACTGCTAGAAAAAGTAGAGGAGCAGTCGCAGCAGCATAAAGAGTTGGTGGATAAGACCGACATCGCCGCCGTTGTGGCGTACAAAACGGGTATCCCGCTCGGCAAGATTCAGGTGAATGAACAGGAAAAACTCCTACAACTGGAAGACCACCTGCGCCGACGTGTCGTGGGGCAGGACACCGCCATCGAGATCATCGCCAACGCCATCCGGCAAAATCGCTCGGGAGTAGGCGAAACCGGAAAACCTGCCTCATTCTTTCTGCTGGGCCCCACCGGCACAGGCAAAACGGAACTGGCCAAAGCCGTATCGGAACTGCTTTTTAACGACGAGAAGGCCCTGATCCGGTTCGATATGTCGGAGTACGCCGAAGAGCATACCGTTTCTTTGCTCAAAGGCTCGCCACCTGGCTATGTAGGCTACGAGGAAGGGGGCTTGCTGGTAACCCGCATCCGGCAGCAACCGTTCGCGGTGGTACTTTTTGACGAAGTAGAAAAAGCCCACCCCAAAGTCTATGACATCTTTTTGCAGATTCTGGACGAAGGCCGCTTGCACGATACGCTGGATCGGGAAGGGGATTTTACCAACGCCATCCTGCTGTTCACGTCGAATATCGGCTCACAGTTCATTGTAAAAGAATTCAATGAAGGCCGGGTACCTACCCAGGCCGACCTCATCCAGAATATGGAGGGGTACTTTCGACCCGAGTTCCTGGGGCGGCTCACGGGATTGGCCCCCTTCCGGCCCATTACGGAAGACATCATCCGGCGCATTTTTAATTTTCAACTCCGGCCACTCCACAAAAGTCTCGATAAACTGGGGATTACGCTAACGATCGACCAAGAAGCCGAACAGGCACTAGCCAAGGAAGGCTACAATCCCCAATTCGGGGCGCGCCCGATCCGGGCAGTCATCAGCAACCGATTGCGGCAACCACTTTCGCAGATGATTATTTCGGGCGAAATCGGCAAAGGCAGTACGGTAAGCCTGACCCTGAACGAAGAAGGTGACTACACCTGGGAAAAACAGGGAATTCTGTTCGAGGCAGAATAAGAAAATCACTCATAAACTTTAAACTCATAAACTCACAATGGCAGGACAATTCGACTTTATCAGACCGGGAGGCAACGTAGATCCCGATGCAAACAAAGGCTACGAAAAAATAGAGGCGCTTCCGCCTTCGCGAACCCTCTTCGTTTCGGCGTTCAACAGCGAACCGGAAAAGGAAATGGTAAACGGGCTGGAAACCATGGAATCCGTTTTCGACCATTTCAAACCCCAGGTAGAGGCCGAATTTCAGGATGAGGAAGGCGCACCGGTATTTGAAACCATCACCTTCGGAAAAATGAAGGACTTTTCGCCCGAAGGCATGATGGAGCAAAGCCCATTCCTAAAAGAACTGTCCGGTAAGGAGTACAACTACGACCGCTTTTATAAAAACCTCAAAAATAACCGGCAACTCCAAAAGGCACTGAGCGACCCTGAAACCCGCGCCGCCTACTTAAGTGCCCTACAAACCATGATCGGTGAGTTAAAGGAAAGTATTTGAGGTACTAAAATCGGTACTCCGTCATACTGGTACGCCAGCCCGGTGGTGGTACGCCAGCCCGGTGGTACGCCAGCCCGAGCGCGGGTCAGACCGGTCATCACTCATCACTCATCACTCATCACTCATCACTCATCACTCATCATTGTATTACATGGCAAAGCAACAGGAAGAAACCCAAAAATCAGTTGAAGAAGCAGCCTACCGCGATCCGGGGGCCACGTCCACCAGTCCCTCCCTCCAGCCGCTTTCCCTAAACGAAAGTCTGGAAGTCATGAAATCGTTGGGCGGCTTCAAATTCCTCGAAACGACGGTCGAAGGAGTTCGGGATATGAATCCCCAGAAGGCCGGAGCCAAAGCCAGCTACCTCTCCGACGAGGATACCGAAGCGGAACGCCGCGACCTGCTCCAGCGCCTGGAAATGTGGGCTGCTCTCATCGGCGAATCCGATACCGTGGATCAGATGCAGGCCAAAGCCCGGCAGGGACAGGAAACCAACGAACAATTACTGAAACAAAATCAGTCCAAGGTACTGGAAGAATCCAAAGCGCTGGAGGTGGCCTATCAGGGGTTAGCCACCTTCATGCTCAACACCGAGCAGCGCGAAATTCCTAAGCTCACCATCGTGAACGCTTCCATGGATCAGGTGGCCGACATCAAGGATGGTGAGGTACTGAATACGATCGACCAGGAATTGCACAACAATTACCAGGTGTACGACCTGAGCGATAATTACTCCCTGATGGTCATTCCGGGCTACATGGGCAAGAATACCGTGATCGACGCCTTCGCCCGCGTGGCCAGCAAGCATAAGGTGATGATGATCACCGACTACGAAGACTTTACCGACGCGAAAGAAGCCATCTCGGCCTTTGAAAAGGGCAAATTGGCCGACGCCAGCAACCACAAGGCTAATCTGCTCATGGCCTGCAACTGGCTCGTGGGCCGCGGTGCCCACGAAGACCTGGGAGAAGAAGAAGCATTGCATATTCCGCCTTCGACGGCCCTGGCTGGTCGGATGCACTCGGTACTGATGTCGCAACCCGTCGCCGGGGCAACGTACGGGATGCTGATGGGGGCCGAAGGTACCCGCTTCAAGATCGACCGCAATCAGGCGGGTGACATGAACCGCCTGGGACTGATTCCAATGCTCTCGGCTTTTGGCAAAGTACAGGCCTTCTCGGATCGGACGATGTTCAACGGCGACAATGTGGGACTACAGACCTACTCGGTCGTGCGGGTGTTCGACTGGATCAATAAGGTGCTGGTGGATTTTCTGGATCGCTACGCCTTTCAAAACTGGACTTACGACACGGATGATAATTTGCGCAAGCAGATTTCCAAGTTTCTCAACTCCATTACCGGCTCCAAGAAACTCATCAAGGACTATACCGTCAAAGACATCCGGCGCGATCCCAACGACATCAAGAACATCATCCTTGACATCTCGATTACGCCCCACTTTTCCGCCCGAAGTTTTCTGGTAAGCCTGTCGGGCATGGACGGTGGCGATGAATGGAATACCGAGATTAAATAGTTAATTATCTGATTTGTAATAAATTAACTAATTGAAGTTTTTACCAGCAACAATTCAATTTTTCAACTTAAACACTTTTTCAATCATGGCTTTTGAAGCAACAGTATCTATCGACGGGGGTACCCCCCGCAAGCTCCACAACTGCTCGTATTCCGTATCGCAGAGCGCCGATTACGTGACCGGAAAAACCACTTCTGAGGTATTCGCCGGGAATGTTTCCCTGGTCGTAGAAGGGGTAAAGGAATCTGAGTTCTGGAAACTCGCCATCCATCCCACCAAGCGCAGCAAGGGAAAGATCGTCTTCAAGGATCCCGCCGACATCGACAAGGATTTCAAGACCGTCGAATTCGAGGACGGAGCCGTGGTGGGGTACAGTGAATCTATGGATGCGGGTACCAACGGCACCATGACCGAGAACGTTACGCTCTCCTGCAAAAAGCTCACCGTGGATGGGGTGGCTTTTGAGAAGAAGTGGTGATAACCGCCAATACATATTCAACCGTGATCCTCGTCTTCGCCAGATGATGGATCACGGAATTACTTACAATCAATAATCTGAAACCAATGGACACTTTTGATCAAGTTGCTGCACCACTTTGCAAGGCAATCATTAAAGAAATCGACGAAAATCCATTTCTGCCTTACGCAACAAAAAAATACTTTACAGAAGGTCTGCAACAGTGCGCTGACAAGTCGATTGAGGACAAAAGCCCCGAAGTAGATAAAGAACTAAAATTCAATTCCAGCGTACAAGAGATCGGGCAGAAATTTTTCATGCACACAGGGGAGAAGTTCGAGAGAGCAAAAATTGTTTTTAGGAGCATATTTTGATCATTTGTTGCATTGGTCCTTGGCTTAATGCAGGAAGGGACGTCCAATCTTTGGTTTGTGTTCTGAAAGTCAACAAAATAAGAAGATTTTTTCTGTTCATTAATTTTGTCAGACTACTTATCAATACAAAAATTTATGAACTTAGACCAATTGAAGGCACGGTACGATGTACTTGCAACCCGGCAACTAATCGTGGCTGAAGGGATCAAAGATATGGAAGAAATTGAGCGAACTCTTTTTTCAGATATTGGTAGCGCCCAAGCTTGGGGCAATCTTGCCGTCATGATGCAGGCCTCCCTGATTCCATTGAATGTCATCATCAATGCATTTCAAGTAAAAAAAGCGACATCTATCTATCAGAGTATCGTCAAAGAGCTGTATAGCCAATTTGCTGCGAGTGGGGCACGTACTAGTAAACCCTCCAAGGAGATATTCAAGGCTCTGGGGAGAGTAATCACGGATCACCTCAAGAGCCAATCTTTGACTGAATATATTCCGGGGGTGAACATCCTGTTGGGATTCGCCCAAGATTCCATCGCCTTTTATAACGTGGCCGTGGAAGTGGGTAATAATTCTACGGAGCAAAATAGTCTCAAAAACTCAATGCGTCGGCAGATGGAAAAGGCGAAGAAGGAATTGTTGAAGTTGGGAACGGAGCGGGCTATCATCCATGAGCGACTTACAGAAGTGTACCGTACGACTGCGTAGGTAGTTTTCCGAGCGACTTACAAGATAAGGTTTTATTCAAACCATTAATTACCATAATCCACTATGTCAAGAAACCACGAACAATCAACCTGGATAGGTATCGGCATCATGTGGTTGAAACGAACCATCTTAAGCCGTTGTACAGCCCGCTCCGATTGTCGATCATCGCCAACGATTTCGCCCCCTGTGCGTTGGTCAGTATCAAGGAACATACCTATTTTAGTACGAATTTTCATGTTGGTGAAAGCCCCTGGGTAGCTTTTGACATTTCCAAACCCACCCACAGCAATCTGCAAGGCCGCGAGCGCCGCACCTATATTAATCGGCTCCGGGACATATATGACGCCGTATATACCGGAAGGGATATGGTACATCTCAAGCTGATTGCGAATAACGTCCTTGATTTTAGCATGGAAAGTTTCTGAAAACACTTGTGATGATACACGTACCCCTGAGAGTCCGAGGCGCAGTGATAAACTTTTACATTTTTATCGACGTGCCGGATCCATCCATCAAGATAAATTCCTTCATCCGGTACTTTGAACGGATGCCAGACGAACATCTGAGCGTGGTATATCCCATATTCGTGATCGACCATAATCCCAACGGGGGTAGTGGCGGGGGTACCATACGGCGATCCAGGGTCGCTAATTTCAAAGGGCCGAGACGGGAAAGGCTGACGCTGGTTCCCGACGCAATGGTTGACTCGCTGGTGATAGAACGCGGGCTTGGCTTGATAAGCATTCCCAGAAACCGATGGGAACGGCCTGCGGGCAGGCTAGTGAGTACGGTGTTACATGAAGTAGGTCATAGTGTGGATTATGAACTTGGTTTAACTCCGTCTTCCCGCTATACAATTCAGGATGTCATTGGGGTTACGCCGACCTGTGGTGGAGGGGCGAGCGGTTCAATTCTTAGGCACATGGTCGAGGCCTACGCTCGGTATGTGGTCAATCCCCGCAGGATATGCCGTGATTCGGGAAGTACCCATCAACAAGCTATCGATGCCCTGCGAAGCACCCGTGCTTTTCGTCAGATGACAAATGGAGTATTATGATGGAGAAACACAAACAGGAGTCAATGCTATCAATGTTTCATTTTTTTAAGGTTTATATCTGATACCCCATGATTGCTCGCGTAAACATATCGATTGCCGGTACAGATCTGGACCATTTCGACAATTTGTTGATCGAACAGCCTTTTGACGACCATCACACCATGCTGGTTACGCTGGGCACGGGCGATCTCAACGAGGCCCTCGGCCTGGATGGGTCGGGCAGTTCGGTCAGCTTGGGTCGTCTGACTCAGGATTGGGCGGGGCAAAGGATCACCGTTACGATATCACAGGGCGAAACGGATTTGGCTGGTCTGTTGTCGCCCACAGCCGAACAGGTTTTCGAGGGGCTGGTGACGAAGATTAGTTTTCAAATGAGTGATTCGGTGAATAGCACGATTATCGTCACTGCCAAGAGTCCCACGATTATACTGGAACAGGGTGAGCTCACCTACTCGTTTGTTGAAAAGAGCCTTTCCGACATAGTCACACAGGTATTAGGTTCGGTCGATGGTAGTCCCACCATTTCACCTACCAATAATCCCACGATTCCTTACGTAACATGTTACCGGGAGAGTGTCTACCATTTCTTGCAACGCCTGGCCCGGAAGTATGGTGAGTGGTTTTGGTATGATGGGTTGAAGATAATTTTCGGAAAATCGGGAGCGACCAACCGTGGACCCATTGCGCTCGAGTACGGAAGCACGATGCTGGACATGGCGTTTGAAAGCCGGATCGTGGATTTAAGTTCGATATCTGCTCAGTACGATTACACCAACGATGCATTCTACCAGTACATAGTAGCAGATGGCGACGTCACCGCTCAGAATGTGGCTCGAACAGCCCTGGATAGATCGAGAGAATTGCTACGAGCTAGAAATATAGATCTATCGCACCAGCATTATACGGATGAAACATCTCACAGGAATAGCGCAATCAATGGCGTCAGGATGGATGCCAATCAACTCGTTTTTCTACAGGGCACCGCCACGTTGCTTGGTTTGTCGCCTGGCGGCAAGATATCCGTCAATGACGACGTGCAAATCAACGGAGTCACGCTTCGCACCGATAACTATGGCGAATTCTTGTTGACGAAGGTGGTGCACTACGTGGATGCCAACGGCCATTACCAAAGTACGTTTGAAGCCATTGCTGACGACCCTGATTATCCCCCCACCACCTATCCTAACGTGGTTCAGCCCAGAGCAGAGAGCCAACATGCGATAGTTGTCGACACCAACGATCCCGACCAAATGGGCCGAGTGAAGGTGCATTTCCCATGGCATTATCCGGGCGATGCCAACACGCCTTGGATTCGGGTAGCCAACCCAATGAGCGGCGACGGAACGGGTGTTTATTTCGTGCCGGAGGTGGGCGAAATGGTATTCGTGGATTTTGATTTCGCTGATCCAGATATGCCCTTTGTGCGGGGAGGGTTTTACCACAAAAACTACAAGCCGGGTGCTAAGCTTTTCCAGTCTGAGAATAACTTCAAGGGCTTCATCACCAAAGGTGGCAACCATATTCTGATCGACGATACCGATGGCAAGGAAAATATCAAGATTTACAACAAAGAATCGAAGAACGAACTGGTGATGTCGCTGGATGGCGGGTCGCATATCCACATTAAGAGCAACGGTAAAATAAAAATGGATGCTGATTCAATTGAGATGAATGCGAAAAATATCTCTATTAGGGCAGAAGAAAATTTCGAACTTAATTCGAATCATACGTTGATGGAAAGCGAGAACAACACGAGGATTTTTGCTATAAGAGGAACAGTAGGAATTGGGTCTGAATCCGACTCTGTTACTATTTCATCACTGACCGAGGTAAAGATTATGAGTGACGCCGATATAAAACTTGAAGCTTTGAATGTGGAAGTGGAAGCAACCGCAGCATTGAAAGCCAAGGGAATCCAAGTAGAAATAGAAGGAACCGCCCAGGCCACGCTCAAAAGCAGTGCGATGGCTACGGTGGATGGAGGACCTATGACCATTGTGAAAGGAATACTGGTCATGATCAACTAAGCCATGCAGCCACTATACCATTTTCCCATCGACTTCGCGGCTTTGTTACAGAAAAAGCCGCAGCCCAGGGCCACTTTGAAAGAGTCCATTCGGAAGTATATCTTTTTGCTGCTGCTGACGCAGCGCGGCGAGTGGCGCTTCGATCCCGATTTTCAGTGTGTGCTGTGGGAAAAAGATTTTGAACAGACCGACAACTTGAATTTGTGGCTGGATGAAGTGAAAGCCGACATCAAGCGCTCGGTCACCCAATACGAAACCCGGCTAAAAATCAAAATAGTGGATATTCAGCGTGACGAAATCTCGGAATTGAACGAAGAAAACAAGGTCAGGCGTATCCGCAATCGCCTTATAGTCAGGGTTCAGGGCGATATCTTGGATAGCGGAGAAAACTTTGATGAAAACTTCCTTATGTTCTTCGGCCCCATCACGGTGGTTTAGGTCATGCAGCCTGACTATGGTGGCTAGAAAGATAACCCATTAAAGAATCGGAAAATTTTAGATGCTTAGACGTTATGAACTATAAAATATACACAGGGCTCTTAGCCAATGAAGACGAAATGAGCTCCAAGGCCAAGGCTAGCTTCGAGGGAGGGTACCAGACGGTTGTACTACCCGCAGGTTACGTACTTTGGCGTTTCATATCAAGTATAAATGCTTATCGGTTCAGCGATTTCTGGGTGGATGCTCCCGCTATGGCCAATATTATGAACGGGTTGCACATGACAGGAAATTTTTCGGAAGCATATAAGATAAATAATGTACGTGATAGCTTAGCCATACCGGATAACTGGGAGAATAGACTTAGATGGCGTTTGAAAATACGATTAAATAAAGAGGTGATTGCCTACGTGGGCAGGACGGGACCGCAAAAGTACTTCGTGGAAGTAGAGAACACCATAGCTGGAGGTGCCGCCAACATGGATAAAGCCGTAGAGCATCGGATTGGTGGCTTTGGGCAGTATGTCATTCCTCGGTTCAGAGGGCTGCCCAACGAAAATGATTGGGCTCAGCTCGAACATTTTGCCCATATTTAACGAAGTAACCCATGCCCATTGTCGAAAACCGTGCATCCATCAAGCAACGCTTACGGGCCGAAGCCGCCCGGCAGTGGGGGCTGGACGAAAACGACCTGAAAAATGGTTCGTTCGATCCGCTTGTGGATTTGCTGTTTGGAGCTTTCGCGGTGGAAACTGAGAAGGTCTGGCATGAACTGGAAGCCGCGCGCAGCCGCGTGGTGAAACGCATGGTCGAGACAGTACTGCCCGAGGTGGTGACGGGTATTCTCCCCGCGCATTCGGTACTGATGGCACGTCCCGGTTCGGGTCCGGCAGAAGTACATCCTCGCGATCAGTTTGTCGCCGCTGGCGGGGATGCCGCCGTTTTTTCACCCGCTGGTTTGTTTGAATTGTCCGGGGCTACCGTGCAGTACATCGCCACGGGTAGCCGCATCGACAAGCTGGGTGCCAGTCAGGCGCGCGAAACCGCGATCCGACTGAATGGGGGAAAATCTGTAACGGCTCATACGGTTTGGGTCGGAATAGAGCCATCTTTTGCGGGAAATATTGATAAGCTGGTACTTTTCCTGAATTGGGGCACTCTGGCTGAGCAGGCCCGATTCCTTTCCTACACGTCTTCGGTCAAGGTTTTTTACGGGCGCGACGGATCGCTGGCTCGGCTTCCAGTTCCTGTGTCGGCCCGTTCGGGTATCCACTCGACTGGTGAAGATTCAAGCCCGGAACCGGGGTTCATGGCTTGCTACGAAGATACCGTGCGAAATTTTTATTCGCCCCATTTCGTCACGCTTGACCACCTACCCCTGACCGACAAACGACACCTGAAAAAATATCCCGAAGAATGGGAGAACGTTTTGGATACTGCTGAAAAAGCCCTTTTTCAAGAGGAGTTATTTTGGATCAAAATGGTGTGCCCGGCGGCATATACCCCCGATGCGCTCGACCGGATGGAGATTGCCACCAATTGCTTTCCGGTGGTTAACCGCAAACTGATCCGGCAGCGGGGCAAGCTACAACCCCTGTTCAATGTGTACGCCCTCACGGAGGAGTCGGGTTTTCTGGCCATCGACAAGGTGATGAATGGCGATGGCGAAGAACTGACCCCCGTCGGTCAAAATGCCTCGCTCACCGAAAATAATGTCTATTCCCTCCGAAAGAGGAATGTCGCCCGCTTCGACCACCGCGATGCCTTCGAGAAACTGACCGACGTGACGCACCACCTGCGCGACGACCTGGCGGCATTCAACGCGCTGGATAATTCCATCCTGACCACGCATCTGGACACGATCAACCGGGGCATTACCAAACTGCGGGAGCATCTGGATTCATTTACGCACCAGCTACCCCTGATCCATATACTGGTGCGTACCAAGTCGCTAGGCAGTGTACTGGACGTGCATTTCTGGTCGTCGCTGGGGAGTCGGGGTAATAGTTTGGCGGCCCAAACCCGGCTGAAACCCGAACCCACCAACCAGTTCAAGACCGACGCCGCCCTGCTGATGCTGCCTACTTCGGGCGGACGCGACCCGCTGGACGAAGGCCAAATGCAACGCGCTTTTCGGGAAGCCATCCTGACGCGGGGAAAAGCCGTGACGGTGGAGGATTTCCGGACAATCGCCCTGGGAATTTTGGGCGACTCGGCCGCTAAGGTTACGGTGCGGAAAAACCTGAGCATTGGAGAAGGGGCGAAAGAGGGCGTACGGCTCGTGCTGGAAGTCGGCATCGTGCCTGATGCTTCCCAAAGGCAAACGGAAGAGTTTTGGTTGAAGCAAGCCCAATTGGTGAAAAGTAGTCTGGAACAGCGATCTACGGGAGTACTTCCCCTCTTTGTGCAAGTCGAAGGTTTTTCCTGGAAAGTATGATAGACGTACACGATTTATCGGATGTATTAAAACTAGTGGCGGTCGATTATCGTGCTGAGGCCGTGGTGCGTGAACTCATCGAGGAGGGCATAGGTACCATTGAAAATACGCTCATTATTCCCGAGGGCGGGTTTCAACGCCCCTTTGCTCGGGAAGTGAAGGAACTGACGCCGGGCTACGACTACGAGAATGAGGCGCGCAATTTCATAAAAGTCAATACGCGGCGCGAAGGCGTGACCGACATGATTCCGGCGGGCATCATATTCCAGCCAGACATCAACCGGGAGGAACGTACCACCGAGGTGATGCTGGAGGATGCCGAACTACACGACTCGGAATACCACGACGCCCGCAGATTTTTCCTGCCGTTCGATGCCGAGTTTGGGCGACAGCGGCTTACTGTGGAGCAATTTGAACACCAATCGATTACAAATACCTACGCGAACTACAGTCAGGAGTTATACGGATTGCTCTGGCCCGATCTGGATTTAGAATTGACAGATTTTCAAAAAGCTACGCTTCTGGAAATTACGATGGAGGCCCACCACCTCAGTGGAAACTACCCGGCCTGTGGCCGACACCTGGAAAAGATATTAGGCCATCCGGTGCTCATCGAGTTCGGACCGATGGGCGGAACATCCGAAGGCCCTCCACCCGGTGTGCGTACCCTGGGCACCTACCCGTTGCTCGGAGGAGGTACCCTTGGCGTGAATTGGATTCCGTTCGATTCGCATCGGGATACTAATTGCGTCAGGATTGGGTAGGGTCCGTGCCGATGGAGGACATGGCCCACTACCGTCAGCATGTACCCTTGGGCAGGAACTATCGACTGCTGGCTTTTCTCTGTGATCTGCTCCTGCCCGTGGAAATCTCTTGGATAATGCAGCTTGTACCGGGCGAAGGCGAATTTCGAATCAACCGCACCAAGGAGGCAGCGGTGCTGGGCTATTCGACGATACTTGGCTAAACTAAATACCCTATGAAGTACCTGACATTCGACATTCTCCTGCTTAGCCTAATCAGCCTCATCCTGGGACTAGCGGCGCTGGGTGTGCTTTTCTATTTAAAACGCGGTACGATTTCGGTCATACGGGTGATTATCTGGATCGTCTGGGACTTGCTGCTTTTCACCGGACTGGCCTTTATGGCTGTGAAAATAGGCTCCCTGAACGTGAGCTTTCTGATGGTAATGCTGGGCGCAACCCTGTTGGGAATTATCTACCTCCTGCTGGCGCCCCTGACGCTGATCGGATGGCAGCGAACCCGGTTCAACGATCTGTCGCTGATGGGTCTGGGGTTATTCTTTTTTGGCCTGGCGGGATTTTCCCTGCTGTATGGATTGATTTCGGGTACCCAAATTTCCGTTTCCTATTTTATGGTCGCGCTACTGGCCTTTTGGTTGCCCGTGTTGCTCTTGTTTTCCTACGATCTCTGGATGCGCATTCCGGCGCTGAAATACAAAACCTGGCTTTTTCCGGCTCACCTGCCCGTACCCCGGTTGCACCCGGTCGAACCCATGAAAGTGATCATGAACTTTACGCCCCTTCCTACTGGAAAGGACGGCCCTTTCGAGGGGTACGAGGTGGAGTTTCCCACCAACGCCACGGTCGGCGATCTGTTCCACTATTTCATTGCGTTCCACAACAAGCACCGGGAATACAGCAAAAAACCCATTCAGTACCTCAATGGAAAAATTCCCTTGGAGTGGGTTTTATATAAGCCCTTGACAAGCCGGAAGAAACAGTATCTGGATATGGATAAAACGCTGCTCGAAAATCATATACTCCCACAGGAGCACATCTATGCGTACAGTGAACAATAAAGTATTTAAAATCAAGTCTTTACCCCAAAACGATGGTACTTCCCGGCATAGCCTATCAGTTTGTCAATTGGCGTGATGGCATGAAAATCACTCAAAGCCATTTGTCGGCCCACGACCTGGCCATCCGTGATGCCATTCGTGACACAGCGGCTGTTTTCGTGAACGGCCACAGTTACGGACTGCTGCCCGCCGAGGACGGTCAGAGTGCGGGAATCAGCGTCAGCGTGATGGGCGATACCATCCAATTGCTCGCCTGCCGGGCCATTACGCCGGGCGGTCTGCGGGTAGAATGGAACGCTGGGGCCGATCCCGATAGCGTCAGCCTTTCGTTGCTGGACTACCGCAGCCGCTTGGGCAGCGCGGGGGTTTTCTATATCGTGCTGCGCGTATCGCTGGCCAGCCTGGTGGAGGCGGGGGAGTACGATACCGAAGAACTGCCGCTCCGCCGACCGCACCGGGTACTGAAACCCATGCTGGAATTGCTGTCGGCCCACGAAACCATCGCCGATGGCTATACCATTCCGATCTTCCGGGTGCGGTTCGAGGGGCAATTATTCTCGCCCGATTACGACTATATTCCGCCTACCACGGGAGTTTTTGGTGAAAACCTGCTGTGGTACTACGAAACCTGCGGCAAGCAAATCAATAGCATCCACCAGGCGGCTTTGCTAACGCTGCGCAAGATCAATGGGATGCAGAATGTTTCGGGCGTGGCCAAAGATATTAGTTTTATTATGGACAAGCTCGTGCTGACGGGCTTACAGGTACTCGATGACTACCGGGTGATCGCCAAAGAGCAGCCCCCGGTCTATTTTATCACGAGCCTGATGCGCTACGCCCGAACCATGCGAATCGCCCTGGACTGTCTGCCCGAAACAAGTTTGGCGCGGCTGTACCAGTATATGCGCAACAACGTGGGCGGTACCACTAAGTTCAACCGTCAGGTACCCGAAGTGACCAAATCGCTGATGGATTCCATGATCGACAGTGTACTGACCGCGACTTACGATCATAACGATTGCACTCTTTTACTAGACAACGTCAAAGGATTTCTTGATTTTACTGAATTCGTCTGCCAGAGTTTGTTGGCCCTGCCCTACGTGGAATCGACCAGCCGCTGGGACATTGCCTGAAGCTGAATATCAACTGAATTTTTCAATCTAACCAATCACAACCATGGGAATGCCCGCCGCACGAGTAGGAGATATGCACGTTTGTCCGATGGTGACCGGGCTCGTACCCCACGTCGGTGGACCCATAATGCCTCCTGGCATCCCTACTGTCCTGATCGGTGGAATGCCTGCCGCCACCGCCACCGGGATGTGCGTATGCACGGGCCCACCGGACATCATCGCGATGGGTTCGGCCACGGTTCTGATTGGCGGAATGCCCGCCGCCCGGCTGGGCGACCCCACCGCGCACGGGGGAGCCATTATTGTCGGTTGTCCGACAGTTTTGATTGGTTAGCAAAAACTACCTGCTTTATTTTTTACTGTTCCAGATATTTATGAACAAGTCGCAATGGTTTATCTCAATTACGTCGGTGCTGCTCGTTGGGAGCGGTATGTTATTTTATTTTCTGAGTAAGCCGCTGCGACGGGACGAAGGGGTGAAAGCCATCAGCATGGAAAAAGAAAATGAGTTTCGGGCCGAAGCAGGGGTACTCGATAGCCTGTACCTGGAGTACGTGGCGGCTATCACGACGGCCGATAATCAAAGTGCGATTGCCCAGGCGTCGGCTCGGCTGGATAAACAATTGTCGGGTATCCGGTCACGCTACGCCGGAACCGGTTCGCCCCCGGCGGTACTGGCGGCCAAGCTCGTCCGCAATTATGAGTTTCGGCTGCTGTTGCACCAGAAACTTTTGGGCCATAGAAATCTGCAAGCCGACGAAGTGAACCGCCTGTCGGGTCGAATCAAAGAACTCGAAGCGCACAATGCGGATTTGAAAACCCAAAACCAAATGGTGGAGCAAGCGCTGCTGAACCTACCAAACTAATGATCGATTGAGCAAAACGGCAACGCCACTACTCTATGAGCGCCATCAATAAGACCGAAAGGTACCGAATGATCGGATATTTTGTCCTGAGCTACCTGGCTACGCTGCTGCTGGTATTGCTGATTTTCTATTTTCTGTTCGTCGTGATCCCCAAAATCCATAACCGCCAAACGGCCCTCACTAACGACCGCATCGAGGAGTTCGTGGAACATACCGACCATGCCGACTCACTCGTCATTAAAATTCAGAAAGCGCCCGTGGTAGAATCGCAAGCTTTGATCCCCTTTTATAGCTGGACTAACGACCTGAAAACGGTGTACCAACAACCCTTTTACGAAACCATTGTGACCAGTTATACCGATTTGGTCAATGACATAGCGCTTTCAAAAAGCAAAGATACGACACTACCCTCGCTGAAAAGTAGGTTAATTACAATTCAAAAATCCAACCTTGAACTCTTGCAACTTAACGAAGGGTTGAAAATGAAATTAAAGGAAGGGAAGGCAGGGAAGTAGTATAAAAGCTTGGTAGTCCTCGAAAAGTAATGACGATTAGAAAAAGCCGCAGACGGGCCGTAGTTTTGGATTACCAAGCTCAAACCTAAGCGCCATGTACTTACAAGACACCTGCCCTTCCTGCGGCTCGACAAAACTAGTGAAAAATGGAAACACCTACTACGGAAAGACGCGTCCGCACAGGCAGCCCCGTCAAATGCAAGGAACTGCCTTCGGCAGTTCGTCGAGAAGCGCACCTACGCGCCACTTTCCAAGGAGTGCAAGCGCCGCATCGAGTTAATGCTAGCCGAGCGCACTTCGCTGGAGACCATCTGCCGGGTGATGGAAATCAAGCAGCACCGCCTCTACGCCTACATGGACGAGCTGTACGACGAGATTCCCGAAGACTTGGCCTGTTCTATTTCAGAAAGATTTGACAAAGAGCTGGTTAAAGTCGATTGTGAAGCCGATGAGCTATGGTCTTTTTTGGGGCGCAAGTCTAGCAAAAAATGGCTTTGGTTGGCTTTGGATCGCAACAGCCGCCAAGTGGTGGCCTTGTTCGTCGGCGACTGGAGTGAAGATGGAGCCAGAGGACTGTGGGAGGCATTGCCCGAGCGTTACCGCGAGCGAACCATGTTCTACACCGACGACTGGGCGGCTTACAAGAAGGTTATCCCAGCCGAGCGGCACCGATTCCGCAAGACCGAGAAAGACACCGCACCGGCGGCCCGGCAACCATGTCGACAGGTTCTTTTGTACGCTCCGGCAGCGCTGATCCAGACTGGTTCGTTTGAGTCTCTCTTTTTCAAAAAAACTCAATCGACACATTAAATCAATCCAATTTGTCGTCACCCACTACAACCTATCATTACAATTTTAGGACTACCAAAATTTGAAAAGAGAATCCGGTTGAAGAGTGAGAGGGATTTGATTCCCGCCAAAAAATCCATGAAGTAGCTATCCAGTAACCGTACTATGTACCCGAAACCATACATTATCATGCGCAATTTTAATTCCAAAATAGACCTGTCCCTATGTAAGCAATGCCTAGCGTGGCTACTTTTTACTTTTCTGCTCTCCTGTCATTCTAAAATTCCTCCAATACCAGAGGCGAAATTTGATGTTCAAAATGATAATTGTACGGCCCCTTGCGAGATCGGTTTTCTGAATGGATCCAAGAACGCTGGCTCCTACGTATGGGATTTTGGCGATGGATTCACTTCCACGGAAGAAAATCCCAAACACAAATATTTGGGAGGGGCCAAATACGAGGTAAAGCTGGTGGCGACCGGGGATGCAGGAAGCCACGGAATCGGCAAAACGGTGACCACCGTAGCCCCGCCCGGTGTCAACGCGGCATTTGACGTTACCAACAATAACTGCACGGTTCCCTGTACGGTTGGCTTTATCAATCAGTCTAGCAATGCCAGTTCCTACGTATGGAAGTTCGATGATGGCACTACCTCTACCCAGACCAACCCAACCAAGGAATATACCAAGGCCGGCAACCATACCGTGGAGCTTACCGCGACCGGTGCAGGTGGAACTAAGAGCGCACCCCGAACCGTGACTACCGTGCCCCCCCCAACGGCACCGGTGGCGGCGTTTACCATCGCGAACAATAACTGCACGGCACCCTGTACCGTGAACTTCACCAACCAGTCGAGCAATGCCAGCTCCTACAACTGGGATTTCGGGGACAATACTTCTTCCACGCAGACCAACCCGTCGAAGGAATATAAAACCGCTGGGAGTTACGTGGTAAAACTTACGGCAAACGGTCCGGGTGGAAGCGTGAATGTTCAGAATACAGTAACCATAGCAAGTGGTGTGGAAAGTGCCCCTTCAAAAGTATGGGACAGTACAATTGGAGGAAGTGGAATAGATCTCTGCCAAACTCTGGTCGCACACAGCGATGGAGGCTATTTTGCTTTGGGTTCATCAAAATCAAATACGGGTTTCGAAAAAAAAGAAAATTCGAGAGGAGGTTTTGATTTTTGGCTGGTAAAAATAAATTCCAACGGCAAAAGGGTGTGGGATGAAACGTATGGGGGGAGTGGCGATGATATTGCTTTTTCCATTGCACCTACTTCCGATGGAGGTGCTATACTAGCAGGGTACTCAAACTCCAGCAGGTCCGGGGATAAAAGCGATAATTCGAGGGGTAAGAATGACATTTGGATTGTTAAGGTAAATTCTAATGGTGTCAAACAATGGGATAGAACATTTGGTGGAAATGACGATGATGAAAATCCCCGAATTATAGTCACTCCCAATGACAATGGATACCTGTTTTTGGCTGAATCCAGTTCCAATCAATCCGGCGAAAAAAACACTAACTCAAAAGGCGAAAGAGATTTCTGGCTAGTAAAGCTCAACTCCGATGGCTCCAAAAACTGGGATAAAACTATTGGTGGGGATAAGAGTGATTTTGCCAGGTCGATACTAAGGACCAACGACGGAGGGTATTTACTATACGGGGAATCCCTATCCAATCAATCAGGAGAAAAATCCACAAGCTCCAAGGGAGGGCGTGATTATTGGTTGGTAAAAGTAAATTCGAATGGCGACAGAAGATGGGACAAATCATACGGAGGAGATGGAGATGAAAACGCCAGCACGATTGTAGCTAGCACGGATGGAGGTTTCTTCTTGGCGGGGGACTCCCCTTCGGGAATCTCTGGTGATAAACGTGAAGCTTCGAGAGGGGAGAGGGATTATTGGGTGGTAAAAATCAACGAATCGGGTGATAAGCTGTGGGACAAAACTCTGGGAGGAAGTAGCCATGACAACGCAGGCATTACACTTTCGGCCCCCAATGGAGCCTGTATTGTTACTGGATATACGGTTTCTAGCCGTTCCGGAGATAAAAACGGAAATTCAAAAGGAGGGCGCGATTCTTGGATAGTCAAACTATCGGCTTCCGGCACTATTGTCTGGGATTTCACACTTGGAGGTAGCAGAGACGAGACGGTGGGTACGGGAACCTTCTCCACCGATGGTAGTGGTAGTTTTACGCTGGGTGGCTCCAGCAATTCTCCACAATCTGGTGATAAAAGTGAGAATTCTCGCGGTAATGAAGACTATTGGATTATCAAGTTTAAATAGAAGGTGGATGGTTTACAAAGATTAGTGTGTCACGTCCTGAAATAGGTTGACTACTTTTGCAGATGGTTAACTTGTAAAAGTGCAATAATATTTTGACAATTGCTCAGGTGTGTTCCTGAGCGATTGTCAGTTTCGTTCTTTGAGATATTGGTGTGTTTTCCAACATCCCTTCGTAGGCCACAGGCCCGAGCATGCCCAGTTTGAGGTGGGGTCTGACCTGATTGTAATGGCTGACGACCCGCTTGACTTCCCGGCTCAGCTCGGCTAGCGTGGCGAAGTCGTAGTGGTCGAGATACTCGTTCTTGACGATGCCGCTGAGCCGCTCGGCGTAGGCGTTGTCCAGGGCCTGATCCGAAAAGGAAAAACCTCGCAGGAAATTTCGGAGAAGCCATACATCAGTTTAATGACCGTCGAAACGCACCGGAAAAATATGTGTACGAAGCTGGATCTAACGGGCAAAAACGAGCTTCTACGCTTTGCGGTTGAGCATGATTTGTGAAGGAAAAAGTACTCGAGTACCTGAGTACCTGAGTACCTGAGTACCTGAGTACCTGAGTACCTGAGTACCTGAAAGAAAATGAATGATTGACTTTGTCTTCTCAGTTAAGGAATAATTCTTTGGTACTTAGGCGCTTTGGTACTCAGGCACTTACTTCTTCTTCAACGAACCCAAATACTCCACCAATCCCGTCAGTTCTGCGGTGCTCATGGCGTCCTGCAGGCCGGAGGGCATCATGGATTCGTCGAGTTGCTTCATGGATTTCACGTTGGACATCTTGTATTCCTGCGTGGTGCCGCCGGGGAACTTCATGATGAGGTCGGTTTCGGTTTTACTGGCAATGACCCCCGTCA
>Ga0105045_10000205_pt1 | contig 38479 bp, 18 predicted proteins | sample MAT02_FD_78089 | JGI IMG/M metagenome (GOLD analysis project Ga0105045, IMG submission 78089) | Freshwater microbial communities from Lake Fryxell liftoff mats and glacier meltwater in Antarctica - MAT-02 (megahit assembly) | ecosystem: Environmental > Aquatic > Freshwater > Ice > Liftoff...
AGATCTGAGTTTCTACTGGCCCAGTTATATGAAATGACCAACCAGTTTGATAAAGCGACTATTTATTACCAAAAAGTGTCTACCCACACTGTTGATCCGTTAATGGATATTCACGCCAGGCTAAACAATGCAAAAATGCTGAAGGGTTCCAACCCTGAAGAATTAACCAACAGCATCAATAACCTGGTAAAAATGGCAAAAAAAGATAAGTTCGAATCGTACCGTGATATTATTTTTTATTATGCCGGTGAACTTGCGCTTCAAAAGCCAGACAGCAGTGCAGCTATTGCTTTCTTAAACCAAAGTCTTCAATACAATGAATCAAATATCAGTTACAAAAACAAAACTTTTCTGCAACTTGCCGATATCGCTTATAACCAAAAACAATATAAAAAGGCGTTTGCATTATACGATAGCCTGCAATCCGGAGACACATCCCTAAACGATCGACTGGCAACTATTCAGGCTAGAAGAAACGGGCTCTCAAAAATTGTAGAAAAAATCATCATCATTGAAAGGGAAGACAGTTTGCAGACGATTGCCTCGCTGGCACCCGCAGCCAGGGAAACTTTTGTAAAGAAATTAGTGAAGAAATTACGGAAAGAAAAGGGATTAAAAGAAGAAGATACCAATGCGGGTGGTGCGATGATAGGTATTGATAATCCATTGGATATAAGGAAAGATGCACCAGCAGACTTGTTTTCATCTAATAATAAAGGAGAATGGTATTTCTACAATACTTCCCTTAAATCGAAAGGATTTATTGAGTTTAAAAGAAAATGGGGAGCACGTAAAAACGTAGATAACTGGGCCAGAAAAAGTGCTGCAGAGGTAAATAAAGATAATTTAATCAATCCGGGGATTGGGGCAGATACCGGACCAGATGACATGGATAAACCTGCTGATACCGGATTAGGTAATAAAGACAATGAAAAGAGCGCTGCTACGGGCAAATCCGGAAGAAATCCTTCTGAGATTCAACAACCAGACGACATCAGCTACGAAGGATTAATGGCTAATCTGCCATTAACCCCTGAAAAGTTAACTGCCAGTAACTCCTTGCTTTCGGTGAACTTATTTGAGCTGGCCAAACTTTACCAGGAGGAGCTGGAAGATTATCAACAGGCCATCGTAACCTACGATCAGTCTTTATTGAGATATCCAGATTCGCTGTACAATGGAGAACTATACCTTGGATTGTATTTTTGCTACACAAAATTGGGTTATGCTGATAAGGCGGCACACTATAAAAAACTAATCAATAAAAATTTTGCAGGCAGCCGTTCTGAAACGATTTTAAACAATCCTTCTGCTGCGAATCCTGGTGCGCAAAATACAGAGGGAACAAAACGATACGAATCAATTTACAATTTGTTTATTGAGGGCAATTTTGACCAGGCATTCGCCGAAAAGAAAAAAGCAGATAGTATTTATGGTAATAATTACTGGAGTCCTCAATTATTATATATTGAAGCCGTTTACCATATTAAACAGCGGCAAGACAGTGTTGCCATTGGCGTATTGAACAACATTGTAAGTTTATACCCGGATGCTAAACTTGCACCCAAGGCTACCCGTATGGCAGAAGTATTAGGTAGAAGAGCAGAAATTGAAGATTACCTGAACAAATTAGAAATCACCAGATTGAAAGATGATGAAGTGGTAGAGATTGAAGTAGAAAGAAAAAGGATGATTCGAAATGACTCTAACCTGATTAAATCGCCGGAACGTTTTATTGATACCGTTAAAAGGGAAATGAAACCCGTTTTACCCCCATTAAAGGATACAATGAAAATTGCCGAACAACCCGTTGTTGTAAAAGATACTGTAAAATTGGTTGAAAAGCCGGTGCTGGCAAAAGATACCATTAAATTGCCGGAACGTTTTACTGATACCTTAAAAAAACAAATTAAACCCGTATTACCGCCATTAAAGGATACGATGAAAATTGCCGAACAACCCGTTGTTAAAAAAGATACCGTAAAACTGGTTGAAAAGCCGGTGCTAGTAAAAGATACCATTAGATTGCCGGAGCGTTTTACTGATACCTTAAAAAAGCAAATTAAACCCGTATTCCCCCCACCAAAGGATACGATGAAAATTGCCGAACAACCCGTTGTTAAAAAAGATACCATCAAGCTGGTTCAAAAGCCGTTGCTGGTAAAAGATACCATCAAAAAAATTGCTCCGCAGGTAATTGTACCTAAAGCAAAAGACAGTGTAGTAAAAGCCGCGACTGTTTTTTCAAACGGACCGTTTACATTAAATACAACAGTGCCTCACAAAGTGATTATGATATTGGATAAAGTGGATGGCACTTACGTGAATGAATCAATAAATGCGTTTAACCGTTACCTGGGCGAAAGCTTTAGGGGGCAGCCAATCACCCTAACCAGGGATGCAATTGACAAAGACCGGAGTTTGTTGGTATTTACTTCCTTTGCAGATGCAGCGGCAGCCTATAGTTTTTTATTAAAAATAAAAAGAGCAGCACCGGATGAAGTATCCTGGTTGCCTGCAAACAAATATTCATTTTACCTGATCAGCGATGAAAATCTGCAATTGTTAAAAACAAATAAAGATATTGCGGCCTATATTGGTTTATTAAACAAGGTTTTCCCTGCCACGTTTTAGCGGGAAGGCTGGTGGAGTGGATACATTGTTAAATGGCTAAATGATTTAATTGTTTAATGCTCGTATTCATTACGTGAAGGATTCGATTTTTGAAACAAGAAGTTGGCTTTATAGCTGATTGAAGGTTGATAAATGGTAAATGGTATTTATTTCTGATCGCAAGATCACTGGTAGTGCTTTAATAAATGGCAACAAATTTCAACGTCCATTATTTACAAATGAAGCGTAGGGATATAAGAAGAGGAAGCCCTAACAAAGTATCAATTCAACTATCCAGCAATCCAACAATCCGATAGCTTTCGGATCAACAACCCAACAATAAATAAAGACAAAATAGAATTACAACCAACCCCGGCGGCATGAAAAATAAAAAAGAGAACAAGACAATGAAAACATCTGTTAGAAATTTATGGAGGGTATTTTTTGGAGGAATAGTGTTAGTCCTGCTGATTTTTATGCTGGCTAATTTTGGAGCTTTTGGGAAAATGCCTTCACTGGAAGACCTGGAAAATCCGGAAGCTGATTTGGCCAGTGAAGTTTACACCAGCGATGGAAAACTGATGGGGAAATACTATGCAGAAAACCGGAGCGAAATCAAATACAACCAGATTTCTCCCAATATCATTCATGCATTGATTGCAACGGAAGACCAAAATTTTTATGAACATTCGGGCATTGATGCAAAAGCCGTGGCAAGGGCCGTTATAAAGTTAGGAACTGCAGGTGGTGGCAGCCCCATTACCCAGCAATTGGCCAAAATGATGCTCGGCCAGGGTAAAGGCAACGTAATAAAAAGAGGAATAGAAAAGATGAAAGAATGGATCATTGCAGTAAAACTGGAACGCAACTTTACAAAAGAAGAGATTATTACGCTTTACCTTAACCGGGCTCCCTGGGGTAATAACTATGGTATCCGAAACGCATCCAAAATCTATTTTCAAAAAGAACCTGCAGAATTAAAGATTGAGGAGGCCGCTGTTTTAGTAGGTATGCTAAAAGGATTTAACTACGACCCTATACGCCATCCTGTGGCAGCTTTAAACAGGAGGAATACCGTAATTGAAAGAATGGTAGACTGTAAGCAGCAATATTTAACTGAGCCACAGGCTGTCAAATTAAAAGCCAAGCCGCTGATTACCAATTTTAAAAAAGCAGATGACAATGTTGGTATTGCCCCCTACTTTCGGACAGCGGTTGCTGAAAAAATGAAGATATGGTGTAAAGCACATACCAATCCCAAGACAGGTGAAAATTATGATTTGTATAGAGCCGGTTTAAAGATCTATACTACCATTGACTCAAAAATGCAGCAATATGCTGAAGAGTCTGTTGTGCAGCACATGCCCGTTATTCAGAGAAAATTGAATGGCCTTTTAAAAAACAATGGCGACCGGATGTGGAAGTCGAGGGAAAACATCATTACCAATGCCATGAAAATTAGTGAACGTTGGAAAGCCATGGCGGAGGATGAGATACAACCTGAAGATATCCGGAAATCATTTTTAGTGCCCGTAAAAATGAAAGTATTTGCGTGGAATGCCAAGCGGGAATTAGATACGGTGATGACTCCAAGGGATTCTATCAAATACCACAAACAGTTGATGCAGACTTCTTTTGTAGCCATGGATCCTAAAACCGGAGAAGTCAAATGCTGGGTTGGAGGTATCGACTTTAAATGGTTTAAATATGATCACGTTACAGCCAGCCGGCAGGTTGGTTCTACCATTAAGCCATTGATTTATGCATTGGCAGTGCAGGATGCAGGCTACACGCCTTCTACCATGATAGAAGGCGGGGCTGTTCAATACGGAAAAGAAATGAAGACCTTCCAGGGCGGAGGCGGCACCCTCGCCAATTGTTTGGCCTTTTCAAAAAACACCGCTTCTGTAAGAATGACAAATATGCTGGGCGTAAGCCGAATCATTGAATTTGCAAAGAACGCAGGCATCACCGCCAAACTGCCTCCTTACACCTCATTGGCCTTGGGTGCTGCTGAAATTCCGTTGTTACAGATGTTGCAGTCCTATACCATGTTTCCAAACAAAGGCTATAATACAGAACCTGTTTTTGTTAGCAGGATCGAAGATAAGAATGGTAATGTGCTGGAGGATTTTACCCAGGTTAACAGCAAACAGTTACTGAGCGAACAGGATGCCTACACCATGGTGAAGCTGATGCAGGGCGTAGTAGAAATTGGCACCGGGCGGAGGTTGAACAGCTATGAAATCCCTGCACAAAAAGCCGGCAAAACGGGGACCACAGACGACAATACGGATGGCTGGTTTATGGGATATACACCCGAACTACTTGCGGGTACATGGGTTGGTTGTGATGATCCATTTATAAGAGTTTATGCCGGTACCAGTGGAGGTAATGAAATGGCTTTACCAAAATGGGGCATTTTTATGAAAAAAGTATATGCAGATAAAACTCTTCCTTACGGGCAGATGATGAAGTTTCAGGAACCTGCAGAAATGAGCAATAACCCGATTTATGCAGACCAGCGTTTTGAGAATATTGTAAACCAGGGCGATGACAATACCGGAGATCAGGGAAGCGGCGATGCCAGTGATTTTACAGATGCTCCCTTAACAAACATGGGAACGCCTGAAGTGCCCATTGAGAGCGAATTAAGCCCGGCAAAACCTGATACAAACAGCAAGATGAAAGTTCAAAACAACCCGTTAAACAACAAGCCAGATGATAAAAAAGCAACCAATCCTGCAGAAATAAAACCAGATGATAAAAAAGGAACACCCCTGATTCCACCAATTAAACCGGGAGATAAAAGTAAAGTAATACCACCAAAGGTTGATAAGCCTAAAACAAAGACTGCGAATGATTATTAGGTTTGTTGAAAAGTATTCTCGATTACATTTTTCGATGTTATTTCCAGTTAATTTACTTTGGCGTGAAATCTGAAATTAACTGGAGATGCTTTTAGAAATCCGATTAAAACAAGCTAAGAAAAGTCATTCAAGATTAGCCAAAGTAGCGATAGTCTAGCATGTCTTTGTAATCAGATTACAAAAACTTTTGTCTGGTTCCTTTAGACACAATTGTGAGCCAACATCTTTTTAGTAAAAATTATTACACGCAAAAATCCCCCGAAATATCCGGGGGATTTTTGTTAAAGCTATATTTTATGAAAGAAAGTAAAATAGTTCCCTTTAAGGAGTCCTTTAATATTGCATCATTATCGCATCAAATACATTTTACCGTATCCCTTGTTAAAGAACTGATCAGTTTTTTCACCGTCCGATTTGTACTTATCCAATGACTTTCCGTTGAGATTGGTTAACACCCTGTAGAGATAAACACCATTGGCCAGTTTTTGACCATACATATCAGTACCATCCCATTTAAACTCCGTAATGTTTCGGCCAATATGAATATCCCCTAACTCTGCTTTGGTAATTTCCCTTACAATTTTACCGGTTATGGTTAAAATTTGTATGCGCATATTTTGCGGCACTTCACTGCCAGTTAAAGTAAATACAAAGGCAGTGGATGTTGTGAACGGATTGGGATAATTCAACATATTGCTGATCATCGGAATGTTGATTACGTTAAAGGTTACTTTGTATTCGATATTTCCGGCCTTATTTCCAACCAGATCTTTCCCTGATATTTTTAACTCGTATTCACCATCTTCCCCAAAGAACGGCGAAAACTCAATGGATGCCGTATTATCTGAACCGGTTGTGGCAGGAATAAAACGCATGTTGTCTCCAAAATAAAAATTGCGGTAAACATCACTGGCGTCTCCAGGGAAATGTACCTGTATTTTTAATGAAGCTGTATCACTTAATAAAAGGAACCGACTTTCATCCTTCAGTTTAACCAATACCCTTGGTTTGGAGGCTACAATATCACGATTTAAGATATGAACCCCATCAAAAGTCACATCCAGTAAGGGGTTGTAATTATCTTCTTTTACATAGAAATTTTTATAAAGGAAGTTGTTGAAAAGAGATTGCTCTGGCTGGTTATTGTCCGGGTTTACCATCAAATACAAAGTATTAATACCGGGATAAGCCCTTGTATCAAGACTATAACTAATGATCAAAGTATCTCCTGCAACAAGTGCTTTCTTTTTAGGAATGGCAATTACATGAGGCGCATTGTTTCGATCGGTGATTACAAACTTAATGGTTAAGCTATCGAAAGCCACCGGACTGATATTTTTGAATGCTAATTTAAACTCAATTTTTTCTCCCTGCTCCAGGGTGTCCTTCATGTTAAAAATGATATTGGGGGCTACTGCACCTTCAGGTACATAATCTGCGTTGATTCTCCAAAAATTTAATTGATTTGGGGTTGCAAAGATTCCATCATTATTCGTCATTTTCAGCTTTATAAAAGGGTATTGTGCTGCATCAATAAACGCAAGACTTGCATCTTTTGCTGGATTTAAGTTAGCCAACAGGAACTGTGTGCCATTTGTTTTAATACCAAGCACCTGAATTTGTACCGTATCACCAGGACTTTGATCCAGCGATTTACCATTCCACTGGAGTGAGGTCCACTTTTTGGCAGGGCCAAATGTAGGAGACTCAATGGTACCATTTTTAAATTTCGATATCAGGGCAATTGTTTCCTCCAGCTGCTCACTACTATTTTGTCCAAACTTTTGATGTAGGGATACTGAATTTATATTCTTACGAAAAACATATACAAAAGGCAGGTTTTGGGTAAAACTATTGATACTGGAAAACCCATTAGATTTTAGTTTATGAAAGAGCGATTTTCCTGATCCCAAAGAAACTGTATCCTTCTGCCAATCGCTTATAAAGGAAGTATTGGAAGTCCAGCCCAGGTTAGTAATAGATACCACCATGCCATTGGGAATACTATCTATGAAATCCATTGCCCTCTTTCTGTAAACAGGGTCATTATAAGGAAACTCAAAGAAATACCTTGAGCCATCCGGATAAACATCACATACAGGCCAGCTTCCAAAACGCCCTGATCCTGCCGTATTAAAATTCTTCCATGGCTTAAGCGTTAAACTATCATACACCATAAATTGCAATGCTCCATATTTACAACCATAATATTCCAACTGTTCAAAATCGATTCTCACGTTAATCCTATCATACAATGTGGAAGGAAAAAGACCCGTTTTTATGATTAAATCTCTGGGAACATCTTTAAAATGTAATTTCCGGTCGGTTCCCAAATAAATGGTACTACTGTAAGTGCTTTTTTGATGCTGATAATAATGCGATTGGTTAAATCCGCCATTGCTGCCCGGCAGGTAAACAAAAGAGTAGCTATTCCAAATCTGCTGACTCGCCTGGCCATTGTTTATTGGCACCATGGATGTTCTCCAATAATATACAGTGCTATCGGTGAACGTTATGTTAGCTGAAGCAAACTCAATCGCACCACCAACACCGGATTGGTTGTATTGTTTTTTAAAGCCCGAATTAAACAATTCGGTGGTATCTACCTCAAGTACATATTGCCGTACCCCACCTAAAGGATTGGCGGTGGTGGCAACAAATTTAATATTTTGTTGATTTATAATAGAGAAGTTATAAGGATAAACCGGACGAATTTCATCTTCAAAAATGAAGACATCTTTGGTAAAAATGTTATTGGTTTCGGAAGATTCGGTTACTTTATTATCAGCATCTACCGTAATAATTAATTTATTCAATCCTTTATCAGTAGCACCGTTTATAGGTATGCTAAGATCCAAAGAATCTGCTGCCTTGATACCCGGAACAAGCTTATTATAAACAACCTGCAACGAATCATTTGGCAAGCGTCTTCTTACAGTAATGCGGATAGAATCGTTGGATACCTTACCAAGATTTAGAATACCAATTTTTACATTAAAGCTATTTTCTGCCACAGTAACAATGGAAGGAGTAATTTTTACCAGTTGATCTTCGATTGCATAATCGGGCAGCGGGAAGGTGTTGATTTTAATGGCAGGATCACCATTCAGATTTAACTCTTCCAGGTGAATACGGGTATAGTAATCCAGCGCCTGCGGGTTTCCTCCCAAACTTTGATTTACAAACTTCATCTGATTACCAATAGTACCGCCATAAAGGGTCCGTGAAAAAGCTTCATATAACTTTGTGTTGTAAAAATTTAAAAAAGGCGGAATACCCCAATGGGTACTGGCTAAAAACCCAATACTACCCCGCTGATCTGCAAGTACAAATTTTTCTGAAAGGGAGGTATTACCTGCAAGACGCGTTGGATCGTAAGTATAATTATTACCGGCGCTACAACCACTTACATTGAAAAAATAATATTTACCTACATTATTATAAGCCTCGGGATTATTCAGGTTAAAGGCAAACGTATTGGCAGAGGAGTGACCAAAATACTGGATAAAACTAGTTCCTGCATTAATCAATTGCTCTATACGATCCCCTTCTAACTGAACTACTGCAGCGGATGATTCTTTTTTGAAAGTTTCAGTTCTTGCACCCAAAGCAGAATCCATAGCAATTGAACCATAACTATTCAAATAAGTCACAAACGTATTGCTTTCGCCTGCATCTTTACCGCCGGCAGCATGAATAAAATTTTTCATCCACCCCTTGTCTGTTATTGCTTGCGATGTGGAAGCCTGGGCGGCTTCGTATTGCTTTACTTTATCGAGGTAACGCTTTATTTCAATTCCATTTACAACAGATAAACGCCCAATTGGTACAATGGGAACTACAGTTCCCGGCTCGCAAGCCAATAATACATCCGATGCCGGCCATCCAAAAGTAGGCACCAAATCTAGCCGTTCCACATCCGGATCGGATTCGTGGATTTTAAAATCTACAGACGTTAACCCCCTGCCGATTAAAAATACATATTTAGGCTTCTGACTAAACTGTGTATTTGCAAAACGTATGAAATCGCGTATTGCAGCAGGATGCTTATTGATACCAAATGCAAACTGGTCATATAGTTCATCTATTAAAACTATTTTGGAGTTAAAACCGCCACCAGACACACCTGACCTATAAGACCTGTATTGATCGACAAAGTTATTACCAAACCCATCGTTGAACAAAGAATAATTACTGATGATAAGGTAATCTCCCTGGTTGGCAACCGTACTGTAATTAACGAATGCTTTTGGCAACATCTGGCCAATTGTATTAAAATTGGTAAGATTCTGGCTTACCAGCATAAATTTTCGTGAGGGATCAGAAGAGGCCGGTAGGGCAAAACGTACTTTTGCACCGACTGAAATATCTCCCAAATAACGCTTACCATCATTGAGGCTAAATAAAATAGGTTGTGTTCCACTGGTATTAAAATTATCAATTTCGATAAAATTGCCGGTTGCAGATGATCTTAAGTCAAAATAAAAATTACTTTCATTATTGAAATTAAATTTTGCAGGGTACGTTACTGCCACCGTACCCACTACAATCCGATCGTTTGGATTGGCACCATTACCATTGATAGATACCAACAGGTTGTCAGGATTCTGTAAGGAGGTCAATGGCAGATTGTTAACAGTTTTCTTTACAGCGGTAAAATAATTCATAGTGGTATCCAGCACCGTGGTATTGTAAAATTTAACCTGAAGATTTCGTAAAAATAGCGCATTCCCAAATGCTGCCACATACACCGAAACGCTATTGGATGGCCCAGCCGTGTACACATTTAAGCCGGTAAAAATCTGTGCAAAAGCACAACATGGATTAATGTCTCCGGTTGTCCAACCCTCGCCTATATCGTATGAGGAGGAATACACATATTCGCCTACTATATTTGCAAAGCCACGATTGTAAATCTGTTTAAAAGGTTGCTCTACCCTGCGCATGAAAAAGGGATCTGGCGGCAGTACATTAGCAGATACATTATTCACAGCGTCTGTAAATCGCAAATTGGCCGCTACATTGGTATTTATTGTTAAAAAATAGGAAGCCGTATCCGTATGCAAACTAAAACTATCGCAAAGTTGTCCGGCTGGCACCCGATATAAAGCTTTGTCTGGAATACCATCATTCATTTTTCCCAAAAATTCGATGAAATCGGCCGAGCCTAACAACCCTGTGGATCGGGAGATATATAATCTCACTTGCTCTCCGTTTCTCCATAATTGAAATTGCTCTGCGGGTCTTCCCGAAAGTCCGGCCTGTGCCAGTTGTGACTGACTGATGCGATAAATTCCATTTTTACTCACCTTGAACTTGTAGTAAATTTTACTGTAATCGATCCAGCTATTATTATACTGAGCCGTACCTGCCAGTGTACACAATATAAATAATGGAAATAATAATTTTTTCATCGCAGTATATGATTGATAATTCATAATGAGTTAAACTTATTGGGCTTCTCTTTATTGGGCTTCCTTTCTTGCTAAATTGAAACGCAGCGAAAATATATGTGTGTACAAAGGGTTGGATTGATTGGCCAGATTGGTAAATGCATAATCAATCGTTACATTCTTAATTTTAACACCTGCCCCCAGACTGGGTTGAAAAATCCAAACTTTTTTCAGATTCAAAGTGTCGCCATCAGACAATGCCTTTTGGAAATTGGTGATACCTGCTCGTACAAAAAAAACATCTTTAATCGCTGTTTCCAATCCAAGGCTTGGGTCTACACTCACTGTATTGCTGCTTAAAACAGTATTGCGTCTTCCATCAAAAGTTAGATTCAAATTGGCCTCTGCTAACAGTTTCACTGACTGACTCAGTCTAAAATCATATCCACCACCCAGAACCAAACGGGGAGCTGTTAATTCAGTCGATTTTATCGGGATTTCATTTTTAGTTAGATACAATACTTCCTTTTCACGTTCGGTGAACTTAAACGACCATGCATTAAAAGTGGTAGTAAGATCACGGGCAACAATCCCTGCATGCCATTTTTCACCATGCATTTGCAAAGCAGCATCGATGCCAAAACCCCAGGCCGATGCAAAACTGCCTACTTTACGGTGTATTACTTTTGCATTTACGCCAAAACTAATTCTGTTATATTCTGTTTCTTTCAGCGTTTGTGCAAAAGAAACCAGGAATGCATAATCTGCCGAAGAAAAAGTTTGGATATTATTAAAGTTGATACTGCCATCCGGCTCTACCAAAAATAAAGTATTGGGAATATCATCTACCGCAAAACGAAGCAATGAAAATCCGAGAGTTCGGTTTTTATCCTGGATATTGGCCTGGAGCGGTATGGCGATAGACCCGTAATCGTATTTGCCAATGCCAGCAAAATACTCAGCATGCATCAGGTTCACATCAGGATTATCACGCACCTCAGCCAAACCTGCCGGGTTCCAGTATCCTGCAGTACTAGTGTTTGCAGAAGCCACTTGGGCACTACCCATTGCCAGACCTCTGGCGCCTGCTCCAATATTTAAAAACTCGTTAGAATATTTTCTAAATTGAGCATGGGACAGCGCAGGAAATGTTATGATTATAAATACTATAGCAGATAGTTTTCGACGCATAAATTTGTTTTCCGGTTGAGTATATCACAGTTTTTGAATAACCCTTAGGTTAAAACGTTAAATCGCCAAGTAAATTGTGTAAAAGGTTATTAAGGAAAACATCAAACACATACAAAAATAATGATTCTCCGTTGTAAAAATGCCAGATGATTTTTGGTATTTAATTCAAACCATTTTCTTTTCTTTAAGACAGAGTATGGCTTAAAAGGCTGCATGCTACCGATATTCCTTCAGAAACCACGCTATTAGAAACAATAAAAAATACATCAGTATCATGACTAAATAAATAATTTAAATACAATCCATCTTTTTATTTATTAAAATAAATACGATTTAAAGAGAACCCGGGATTTGCCAAACCGATCGCCAACCCAAATTTGAAGCGTATAAAATTAACTCCTGTAATATTTATCCGCCCAACAACGCTTTCTCCCATTTTTTTGAAAGCGAACTTCTGCTCTTGATGTCCCTTTTTCTCATTTTTTCTACCCACATTTGCATAAGTTTTGAAAAGAACGGGTAAACAAGTAGTATGAAAAATTTGATTGAAGAATTAAAATGGAGAGGGATGGTACAAGATATCACGCCTGGGACAGAAGAACAGTTAAACAAGGAAATGACCACCGGGTATATTGGCTTTGACCCAACTGCTGACAGCCTGCATATTGGAAACCTGGTACCCATCATTTTGCTGATACATTTACAAAAATGCGGTCATAAACCCATTGCCCTTGTTGGTGGCGCAACCGGTATGGTAGGTGATCCCAGCGGAAAAAGCGAGGAAAGGAATTTATTGAGTGAAGATATTCTGAATCACAATGTAGCCTGTGTAAAAGCCCAGTTGCAAAAGTTTTTAAATTTTGACACATCACTGTCCAGTGCGGCTGAAATGGTCAATAACTACGACTGGTTTAAGCAAATTACTTTTTTAGATTTCATCCGGGATACCGGTAAGCACATCACGGTGAATTACATGATGAGTAAGGACAGCGTGCGTAAAAGGCTGGATGGAGCAACCGGCATGAGCTTTACAGAATTTACCTACCAACTGGTGCAGGGCTACGATTTTTACTGGTTATATAAAAACAAACAGGTAAAGTTGCAAATGGGTGGCAGCGACCAGTGGGGCAATATTGTAACTGGTACGGAACTAATTCGCAGGAAAAGTGGCGGCGAGGCTTTTGCATTCACTTGTCCGCTTATCACCAAGGCCGACGGAGGAAAATTTGGAAAATCTGAAAAAGGCAATGTATGGCTGGATGCAGCTAAAACATCGCCCTACCAATTCTACCAGTTTTGGTTAAATGCTGCAGATGCAGATGCAATTAAATACATTAAAATATTTACTTTTTTACCACAGGAAGAAATTGAAAGTTTGATTGCCCAACATACCGGCAACGAACACCAGCGATTACTGCAAAAGAAACTGGCTGAAGAAGTAACCTGTTTTGTACACAGCCGTTCCGATTATGAGTTTGCTGTAAAAGCTTCTGACATTCTTTTCAACAACGACACTTCCGAAACACTACTACAACTAAACGAAGAACAATTATTACAGGTAATGGAAGGCGTACCGGCGGTAGATTTTGCCAATGCAACACTACAGGATGGCATTGATATCGTTGGCTTTTTGGCGGACACCAAAATTTTTTCCAGCAAAGGTGAGGCCCGCAAAATGGTGCAGGGAGGTGGCGTAAGTATCAATAAAATAAAAGTGGATGCCACCGATTTTATTGTAAAAAAAGATGTTTTGCTGAATGATAAATACCTGCTGATACAAAAGGGAAAGAAGAATTATTACCTGGTAAAAGTAATTTAAAGCAATTCCCAACTTAGGTGCAAACGATTTATTTGATAGGTACTTCTACCTAAATAAGGGAGGCTGTTGTATATTTTTTTAAGCAACGGGTTTAACTCAATGACTATATTTAATATTTCAAAATGGACAATCTTATAAGGCTGACCTCCTAGCATGTCCATTCTATTTTACACTCAACTTGTTCTTTAAAAAACCAACCCTATACGTCCAACTATGTACGATTTTTAAATGTTAGAACTCCTGATCCTTTGCAAATTAAATTCATTGCTTAACAGCTTGAATGGGTTTAAATTTAAGAAGCCCGAAGTTTTATCAGGGCATGAGATATTTTGTTTTCACCAATCGCTACCAGGTTGAACCATTGCACTTTATAATCATCCCCATCGGGGTTATTGAAAAATTTGATGCCTAACCATGGGTTTCACCCACGGCTATTCATATTTAAGCCCTTTGGCCTTAGCATGCAGACTTAATTTTTGAATCTCGCCAGTTTCAAATTCTTTTTTAATGATACAGGTAAGGATTTCTGAAGTTACAGAATCACCATGGATAACTCACAAAAGCACATGCCTCAAATATTTATACGGTATCCAGATGATCCGTTAAATGAAATTAAGATCAGGCCGATCTGCTAATCGCTAAAAAAAATTTAATGCGCTGCCACCGCAAACTCATTGTGCAATGCATCAATCACCTTACCAATATCGGTAACAACCGTTTGCATCAAACCCGGAATGCGATCATCTGCGGCACCGGTTTTTCCGGCTTTTTCAATTTCCCGAATCACTTCTTTTAGCGAAATGATCCCCATATTATCGATGCTCGGTTTTATTTTATGGGCAACAGCGGCTATTCCTTTATAGTCATTCTCATTATACCTGCTTTCCATATCAGCCAGGTTTAAAGGGGTTTGCTCAATAAACATATTGACCATTTTAATTACAAATGCTTCGTTACCTCTGCTGATCGCCCGGAGATCGGTTAAATCATACATTTTTTCTGACATGGTTAAGGTTGCTGTTTTATTATCATCATTAATTGTAGAACCACCCAGCCAAAAAGAAACCACCCGTAACAGGTCTTGCTCTTTAAATGGTTTGGATAGGTAGGCATTCATGCCACCCTCAATACATTTATCATTATCCCCTTTGATGGCGTTGGCAGTTAATGCAATCACTGGTAGTAATTTACTAATATCTCTCCTGATAATCCGGGTAGCTTCCATACCCCCCATAACGGGCATTTGTATATCCATCAATACGAGGTCTGTATTATTTTCCAGCAAAATATCAATCGCCTCTTTTCCATTTGCGGCTTCCTTAATAGTGGCGCCATAATTATTGAGAATTGTTTTTGCTACCAGCCGGTTCATATTATTGTCATCTACTACCAGTATTCTTTTATTATTCAATATTTCCTTATTGATCACAACAGACTCCTTAAACGGAAGATCTTTTAAACTGCCTTTCGAAAATTGAACCTCAAAAGAAACGGTTGTTCCGACTCCTTTTATACTTTCTACATTTATTTTACCACCCATCAGTTCTATCAAGTCTTTACAAATACTCATACCCAATCCGGTTCCACCGTACTGCCTGGTAACTGAAACATCTTCCTGCGAAAATTTTTCGAAAAGGTTTTTCACAAATAGCTCGTCCATTCCAATGCCGGTATCTTTTACATTCACCTGAATGGTTTGCATGGTTGTAGAATCGTTTAATACAGTGCAGGAGATGTCGATACTACCCTCTTCTGAAAACTTAATGGCATTACTTAATAAATTAAGCAACACCTGGTTTAAGCGATAGGGGTCACCGATTAATATGGGCGACAATTCTTCATCACAATGTAAATTAGTAATACTTAATCCCTTTTCCTCTGCCCTATGCGTTAATACCTGTATTGCCCTACTTACGACTTCCTTTGGTTCAAAACCAATTCTTTCCAGGTTAAGTTTGCCCGCTTCAATTTTAGAGAGATCCAAAATATCGTTGATAATCACCAGTAAATTCTCTGATGCAGAATTGATGGTGTCAAGATAAAAAAGTTGTTTGCTATCCAATGAAGTTTTTGTTAACTGGTTGGCCATTCCAAGGATGGCATTCATTGGAGTACGTATTTCATGGCTCATGTTGGCCAGAAATATTTCTTTACTGCGGGTAGATTCCTCGGCCAGTTCCCTGGCTTCAATTAAATCAATCTCCAGTTGCTTTTGATCGGTAATATCCAGGTGAATGCCGATTGAGCCAACCAGATCACCGGCATCATTAAAGCGGGGTGCGCCGCTAATTAACCACCATCTTAGTTGCCCTCTTTTATTTTTTACTGCAATTTCATAAGCCTCCAATGAACCTCTTTTACGGGCTTCATTTTTACTTTCTATCAATTCAATATTTTCTTCCTTTTTATAAATATGCGAAGCCTTTTTTCCAATCAGTTCCTCATAATCGTAGCCACTCATTTCGCAAAAACTATGGTTGGTAAATATTACATTTTCTTCCGTATCTACTTCCAGTAACCCAAGGTTCATATTGGCAATAATGCTCCGGTATTTTTGTTCTTCCCGCTGCAATAATTCTTCGGCTAGTTTACGCTCAGTAATATCCGTATGCGTTCCAATAATCTTAGAAGGTTTTCCTTCCTTGCCCAGTTCAATTACCATTCCTCTATCCATTACCCAGCGAATGGTACCATCTCTATGCACAATACGATACTCCAAAATATGGTGGTCAATTTCTCCCCGCTTATACTTTTCATCATTTTGCTCCAGCAGAATCCTGTCATCGGCGTAAGTTCTGTCCCCCCATAAATTGGCGTTACCCTTAAACTCATCCAATCCATAGCCCAGCAGATGACTATTGGTATTTGAAAAGTAAGTTTTACCAGAACTGAAATCATGTTCCCAAACATTATCGCCAATTTTTTCGAAAGCTCTTCTAAAGCGGGATTCGTATTCTTTCAGCTTTTCTTCGTCTTCCTTTTCCCTGGTAATGTCTTGCTCCATTGCAAAATAGCCGGTTATTTCTCCTTTACGGTTGCGGATGGCCTGTCCCTGTATCCGGGTCCAATATCCATCACCGGTTTTGGTGTAATTTATTATTTCACAAATGAAAGGATTACCTGCGGCAATTTTTTCGTTAAGGTAGTGAACCGTTTCAGGATTGGTGCCTGGTCCTTGCAGCAAAGCTGTCTTTTTACCAATTACCTCTTCCAACGTATAACCGGTAATTTTTACAAAGCTTTTATTTACCCAGGTAATTTCACCGCCAGCATTGTAAATAATAACCGCATTGATATTTTCTTCTGCAATCAACGACAATACCCTCAATTGCTCTTCCTTTTCTTTTTCTATGGTGATATCATCGAGCATTCCAAAATACTGAATTGTATGACCATGCTCATCGGGAATCGCCTGTCCTTTCAATCTTCCCCAAAACCAGCTTCCATCTTTCCGATACATAATTACTTCAATATTAAAACCCCTGCCTTCGTAGAATGACTGTAGCATTGACTGTACCGTTTCTATATCACTTAGCGGCCCCATGTAAAGTTCGACTGCCTTTTTTCCGACAATTTCATCAAGTGCGTAACCGGTAAGTCTGGTAAAACCTTCATTTGCCCAGCTAATTACCCCGTAAGCATCGCAGAAAGCAACTCCATTATCGTTGGCACTGGCTACCAGCGATAAACGCTTTAACTCTTTTTCCGTTTCCTGTTCATTCGTAATATCGGCATATTTCCATAAATGCCCTTTGTATTCATTGTCAATATAAACAGGTACATAATCTCTCACCAATGTCCTGCCGCTTGTCATTTCCAGCCGATCCCCGGTTACCAGTATTTTATTTTGCAAAATCAAATTAATGCCTTTAATAAATTGGTCCGGATTCACAAATAAATGTTTGGTTTGTTCGGCAGAATTGATACAACTGAGACCTTTCATTTCTTCAGGCAATGCGGGTATAGAGAAAATATCGCAGAACAAGTGGTTGGTTAAAACGATAATCCGATTTTCATCTTCCAATAAAATACCCGTATTTAGGTTGGTGATTAAATGCGAAAGCCGGTTGGCGGCTGTTGACAAAAGATATTCAGAATTTTTAAGTTCCTGCTCTACTTTTTTTCTTTTATTAATCTGCTCATTCAGGTAACCAAATGTATCAAGCAGGTTATCTTCATTCACATCAATAGAAGTATTCGTTTCTGTATTGTCTTCAATGTTATTGATGGCTTCTTTTAAATTTTTTATGCCCTGCCGTTTAAAACTGATTTCCTGTTTTAATTGATCGTTGATGGCTGAATAGTCTTGCTCGCTTATTTTAAAAGCATGGGTTGAAAGCGACTGATCTTTTTCATAAGAATTGTAAGAATTATTGATGGCATTGATAAAAGCCTGGATCGGTGGCAGTTTAAGACTGTCATCATACAGAAATTTTTTTATTTGCTTTTCAAGCAGCTTATTCATGTTCATACAAAAAAATTAAACTTCATCAAATGTGGTAATGGTCATCGTTTGATTGTGCAATTCACATTTTGTATTCGGAGAAAATGGAGATATTTCTCCGTAGGAATAAAACCCGGTTAGCAGGGTATTTTTTCCAAATATCTGGTGTATGGCTTCCACTTCTTCTTCTATCCTCGTGTCTAAAATTATTTTTCTTCCCACACAACTGATCAGTACCGCCAACGCGGGGTCTGTTTCCAGTTGAGCATTAAGTGTTTGCTTTGCAGCAACACTTGCCGCATCTATCAGTTTATCAAAATTTGCTTTCATAAATCTTACCAGCGATCCCTCTGGCACATCGCCGGCAAACACCATGCTGTTAGTTTCATTGTTGATTGAAAGAATGGTTCTTACTACAGGATCGCTTGTGGCAGAAAATTTTACTGACAAAGGAAACAACAATGCTGACCCCGGTAACTCATCTGCATAAGGACCGAGGTATTTTTTGTAAACTTCCAATGCATTTTCATTGTTAATTTCAAACAACTCATTGGCTTTAGAGGAGGTTACTATTCGTTCGGGGCCAAACATTTCCCATCCACCCATTGACCCATGCGAAATTTTTAAATGTCTGCTATAGAAAGCCACAGCCACAATTTCGCCCTGCACCGGCACCTTGTTTAAACCTACGACCGTGGAGTTAAATTTTACACCATCGCCTGCAAGGCCGCCCGTAACCGGTACTTTATATTGAATAAATGCATTGATTCCATTTACCAGTTCACTACCATTCACTTTGCCACCATCAGATAAAATCATGATGTAACACAAATCATCGGTTATCTCTAATTGCTTCACCAGTGAGAAGCCAGCCTCATAACTATTATTGTTGAAGTCGTCTATATTTACTGACATTGTTTTGATAATAGTTTTTTCAAATTCAATCGCTGTGACTGATACAGAATTATCCGCCACCTGTTGATCATAAATTTCGCCGGCAGTGGAGCATAATACAATCGCTGAATCCGGATATTGTTGGTACAGCCCGTTATAAAAAGTATCATCCAGCAGCAAATCCTTTGTTCCAAAGCCAAGTACAAACTGTACTTTCTTGTTATCAATTTCGCCATGTTGCTTGCTGTGGGTTAATTGACCATTACTGTAGGAACTTATTAAAACTTTCATGTTGATTTTTATTTAAACTGTTGAAAACATTTTTAAAACCAGCTAAATAACAGTTTGTAAAATGATAACCGCAATTAGACTATTTCATTTTTAAATAATTCTTCATCTAATAATTTAACCACCGCATCGATGGATGTTTTAACTAAAACCAATAACTCCGGTAAGGTGTCATCATTAACATTAACCCGTCCTTTTCGTTCAATATCTATAATTGGATTTTTTAAAGAAACAATACCCATATTATCAATTACAGGTTTTATTTTATGAGCCAATGCTGCCATGGCTTTATAGTTACCCTGGGAGTAGGTTTCAATCATTTCAGCTACCAGTATAGGTGTTTCTTCAATGAACATCTTCACCATTTTTTTTATAAAACTTTCATTGCCCCGGCTCAGTTGTTTTAGCCCGCTTAAATCGTATAACTGTTTCGTAAGTTCTGCTGAATTTGCAACATCTCCGGGTTTTGGGTCGATGGATTTATTCAGCCAAAAGGCCACAATGTTCAACAGATCTTTCTCCTTGTAGGGCTTACTAAGGTAGGCACTCATACCGGCTTGCAGGTATTTTTCATTGTCGCCCTTGATGGCATTTGCAGTTAGTGCAATTACAGGCAGCGTTTTACTGATACGCTTCCTGATGATCCCGATTGCCTCCACACCATCCATCACCGGCATTTGAATATCCATTAAAACGAGGTTGGTATTGTTGTGCCTCAACTGGTCAATTGCTTCCAAACCATTTACGGCTTCTGTAACCACCGCACCCATATTTTTAAGGATAGTAGAGGCTACCAGCCGGTTCATCTTATTATCATCTACCACCAATATTCTTTTTTCAGCAAGCATGTTGGCATCAAAAGCGAAAAGCTGCTGTACCGGCAAATCATCAATACACCCTTTTTCAAACGCTATGATAAAGGAAATAGCAGTTCCAACCCCTTTTTTACTTTCAACAATTATTTCACCGCCCATTAGTGCAACAAGATCTCTGCAAATACTCATACCCAAACCGGTGCCACCATATTGCCTGGTAACAGAAGCATCTTCCTGAGAAAATTTTTCGAACAAATTGTTTATAAATAAGTCTTCCATTCCAATACCGGTATCCATAACCGTTATCCGGATTTTTTCCTGCTGATTGGTCTTTTCTACCAACGAGCAGGATAGTTCAACCCCGCCTTTTTCTGTAAACTTAACGGCATTGTTTATAAGGTTAAGCAGCACCTGGTTAAGCCTGAAGGGGTCGCCCATTAGCACGGGCGAAATGACGGCATCAAAACTACCAATACCAATGGTAAGCCCCTTCTCTTCCGCTTTATGGCTTAGCACCCGGATCGCACGATCCATCATTTCTCTTGGTTCGAATCCAATTTTTTCAATCTGTAATTTACCCGCTTCAATTTTTGAAATATCCAGGATGTCATTGATTATAAATAACAGATTTTCGGACGCAGCATTGATGGTTGATAAATAAAATTGCTGAGTGGTATTAAGATTTGTTTTGCCAAGCTGGTTCGACATGCCAACAATGGCATTCATTGGCGTACGTATTTCATGGCTCATATTGGCAAGAAATATTTCTTTACTACGGGTAGATTCTTCGGCCTGTTCCCTTGCCTGTATCAATTCTATTTCAAGTATTTTTTGCTCCGTAATATCCAGATGAATACCGATTGACCCCACCTGTTTACCCGTATCATCAAAGCGGGGAGCACCACTGATGAGCCACCATCTCAGTTGCCCCCTTTTATTTTTTACCGTAATCTCATAAGCATCAGAAATCCCTTCCACCCTTTTGCTGTCTTTACTTTTCATCAGCGCCTTATTATCGCCGGTGATGAAAAGATCTTGCGCTTTTTTTCCGATTAGTTCATCCAGCTCGTATCCACCCATTTCGCAAAAACTATGGTTGGCAAACAGTATCGTATCTTGTCCATTTACTTCCAGTAAACCCAGATTCATATTGGCGATGATACCTCTGTATTTTTCCTCCCTGATTTTTAACAGATCCTCCGAATTTTTTCGCTCAGTAATGTCCAGCATGAAACCAGTAAATACTTTGGCCCTCTCCTCAGTAAAATAAGAAAATGAAGACGTAACGGAATGCCAGATTGTACCCTTGCCCGGAACTATGAACCTTGCTTCGCAATAAAAGGGCTCTAAGGTTTCTTTGGAAATTTTATTTTTGGATGCAATTAATTCAATATCATCCGGGTGCAGCAAATTGAAGAAATTGTAAAACTTTTCGGGTGTAACCCCAAACAGTTTTGTAGCAGCAGGACTGATATATTTAAATCCTTCCGTGCCATTGTTGTTAAATTCGTATTCGTATATAACACCGGGGATATTATCTGCTAAACTTTTAAATTGTTTCAATCGTTGCTCCAATGCAAGCTCAGTGTACTTTATTTGCGAAATATCAGTATGTGTTCCGGTTACCCGCAATGGTTGGTTGTCTGTGTCACGGGCCGTTACCATTCCTCTGCCCATGATCCACTTGTAACTTCCATCCCTACACAAAATGCGATACTCACTGCGATAAAATGGCATAGCGCCTGTAAAATGCAAATTAAGATCATGGTTCACTTTCTTAACATCATCCGGGTGCAGCAACGTTTGCCATTGGTCAGGATTATCACTGATATCCTCGTCGGAATACCCCAGCATTTCCTTCCAGCGTTTTGAATAATATACCTTGTTGGTTTTACAATTCAGATCCCATATTCCATCACCGGAACCTTCCAAGGCAAACTTCCAACGTTGCTCACTTTTTTCGAGTGCCACTTCACTATTCTTGATGCTTGTGATATCGGTATGCGTGCCGATCAGCTTTAATGGCAGGCCGTTGGAAGTTTTTTCAATTACCACACCTCTATCCAGCACCCACTTCACCGATCCATCCTGCTGCACGATTCTGTATTCCAGCCTATGCGCATCAATTTCACCTGCCCGGCACTTACGATCGTTTTTTTCCAACAAAAAAAGATCATCGGGATGAATTCTTTGCCACCACAATGAGTCAATATCAGTTGCCTGATTGATTACTAAACCCAGTAAATCATTTTTAGCTCTGGAGAAGGACGATTTGCCGGTTCTAAAATCATGCTCCCAGACATTATCGCCAATTTTTTCCAACGCAGTTCGAAATTGCTGATTGAAGTTTGCCTGGCTTTCTTCAGCCGCCTCCAGTCTTTCGATTTTTTTTCGAACGGAAATATTACGTTCAACCTGTCTTGACAGTACCTCCAACGCAAATAATTGCTGTGGGGATAATGTGCGGGGTTTGCTATCGATTACGCATAGGGTACCAAGCGGAAAACCATTTGCAGAACGGATGGGAACACCGGCATAAAACCGAATATTTGGTGCGCCCAATACGAGTGGATTATCTGCAAACCGATCATCTTGCTTTGCATCTCGTACAATCAGCACTCCCACTTGCTTGATGGCATGATTACAAAAAGCAATATCACGTGGAGTTTCATCAATCTCCAACCCTATTTTTGATTTAAACCATTGGCGATTTTCATCCAGCAAAGTTATCAATGAAATAGGCGTTTCGCATATTTGGGATGCCAGCTTTGTTATATCATCAAAGTCCTGCTCCGCGGCAGTATCCAGCAACCTAAGCTCATTGAGAACCGATAATCTCAATGCTTCATCAAAAGCGATCTGACTTTCTTTCATAAATAAATGAGTTCAATAAAATTCAACTTTAAAAACAATATTCTTTGGCCGGGCAATTTACGGCATCAGAAATAAGCGCCGTTAATTAAAGCACAATTTCTTTTAATTGAATCATTTTATAAATCGTTGATTTACCTATATCCAGTTTATCGGCCACTGCAATTACATCATCATCATATTTTTTGAGAAAATATTTTATAATATCACAGGTATATTGCCGCAACGTTTTTTCTTCATTAACAAAAGATGCCTCACTTCTGGTAGATGTAAATGAAATATCATTGGCTACTATTTCCTGCCCATTGCTCATTACCACTGCAAGGTCTATCATAGCTTTTAGTTCTCTTACATTGCCGGGGTAATTGTAACGCATCATTTTTTCTTTTGCATCAGCAGAAATGGAGATGGTACCCAATTTATTTTCTTTAGAAAATTCGTCGGCAAAATGTTTGGCTAAAATCAGCACGTCATTTCCTCTTTCCCGCAGCGGTGGTAATTCAATTGGCAAACCGATGATGCGATAATACAGATCTTCCCTAAAATTTCCTTTACTTACTTCATCTGCCAGGTTCTTATGGGTGGCAATTACCAGGCGCACTTCCAGCTTTACTTTTTCATTTCCCCCTACCCGGATTATTTCTCTTTCCTGCAGTACCCTTAATATTTTACTTTGCAGACTTAAATCCAGTTCCGCTATTTCATCCAGAAAAATAGTGCCGCCATTGGCTTCTTCAAACTTACCTTCCTTTCTTGCCACTGCTCCTGTAAACGCACCCTTTTCATGACCAAACAATTCGCTTTCAATTAATTCTTTTGGAATGGCAGCCATGTTTACCGCAACAAATGGTTTTCGTTTGCGATCGCTGTTGTAATGAATGGCTTTGGCTACTACTTCCTTACCGGTACCTGTTTCGCCACTGATCGAAACATTGATATTGGTTTTGGTAGCCTTCTCCATCAATGTAAAAATTTTATTCAATGCCGGGCTTTGACCTTTTATACTTTTATCAAAAGAAAACTTCTGTCCCAGTTCTTCTCTTAGGGTAGCTACTTCCTCTTTTAGTTTAACCGTTTCTCTTATTTTAATAACAGAATTCCACAATAAATCTTTGGTGTTGTCATCCTTTACCAGGTAATCGGAAACGCCCATCTTCAGCATCTTCACCGCCACCGTAATTTCTTCCTGTCCGCTGATTACAATCACCGGCACCTGGTTATTCAAAGCCTTTATTTTCTGAAACAACACATCACCGGTAAAATCCGGGAGTGAGAAATCGATGGTTACCAGGTTGGGCTGTTTGTGCATATTAGCCAGGCATTCCTTACCGGTTATAAACCGGGTAATCTCATAATCCGGATTGAGGGATAAATGATATTCAAGAATCTCTCCATACCATGGATCGTCTTCAACAATGAAAATTTTATAGGACTCCATATCTTTATTATGTTGGATGTTAGGTGACTCCAACCTGTTTGTAATAACAACGGGATTCCAGAAATAAAATTGTTCCGTTTTCCGGATTACATCTCCTTCATAGAAAAATTGAATCCAAAAGATGCTTTTGTAGAATAATAGTTACGCCATTACTTTTAACGGCAGTTAATGGGCGGAATTAATTTAAATAGCAATGCCGGATAATAATAGTATTACCCGGCATTATTCGGTGGGGGTAGTTTTTTTTAACCCGCTGCCATCACTTCGTCCAGGTGTAATTTTGCGGCTGGCCATCCTGCAATGATATTGTTTACAAGCAGTGCCAGTTCCGGATGAAATACACCATCTGCAAATTTCTGGTCAATGGTTCGGCTCCAGCCTTCCACCTGTGGCATACCTGCAATGGCTGAAAGAGAAACCAGTGAGTGCGCATTTTTTCTAACACCTGCTGCCTCCTTTGCTTCCCATGCAGCATTTAATCCGTGGATTTTTTCATCAACATCGGCAACAGTTCCGGAAAGCAACATTTGTTCGAAGGATTTATCACCTCCGGTTAAAGAATACAAATAAGTGAGATCAATTATAATCGGTATTGCACTCATGTTTTTAATTTTATAAATAATAAATAATCAGACTTGTATTTCCAACTGACTGGTGGTATCCAATTCAACACTTGCAACCGGACCATTTCTTTTAACTACTTCAATAATGGTGCTGAATAAATCAGATGGCTTAAAAGGTTTGGCAACGTAGCCATTCATACCGGCGTTGTAGCAATTTTGCATTTCGCCGTTGAGGGAATGTGCTGTCATAGCGACAATTGGTATGCCGGATATATCACCGGATAACTTGCGGATTGCTTTGGTTGCATCTATTCCATTTAATACGGGCATTTGAATATCCATTAAAATTAAATCAAACGGCTGGTGCTGTACAGCCTCCACAGCCTCTATGCCGTTTACCACATGGGTTACAATAAAACCTTTCTTTTTTAATACCAGCGTTGCCAGCATTGCATTGATATTATTATCCTCTGCCAATAAAATATGGATTGGTTTATCCAAATTGACCGATAAAATCCGGTCGCCTTCATAGTTGTTTATTCCTGCCAGCTCCTCTGTTTCAATGTACTTTTTAAAAGGTAAAATGAAATGAAAGGTTGTGCCTTCGCCCGCTAAACTTTCCATGCTTAATGTGCCACCATATAAATCAACAATGCTTTTGGTGATATTCAATCCAAGGCCCGTGCCACCATACAATCGCTGTGTATCGGTGTTGGCTTGTGTAAATCTTTCGAAAATATCAGCCTGCTTTTCCTGTGGCACTCCTATGCCGGTATCTTTAACGGAAAACGCTATGTACTCTTTTAGTCTATCCGGCCCCTGTACTAATTTACAACCAATATCAATGGTTCCCTTCTCTGTAAATTTTACCGCATTGCCCAACAGGTTAAACATTACCTGGGTAAGACGCAACTGATCGCCCAATAATGTAGCGGGTATCCTTTGATCAAAATTTATACGCACTGCTATTCCCTTTATTTTAGTTTTTGGTTCCAGAATTTTAACTACATCCTGTATAATTTTACTGATGTCAACCGGCAGGCTTTCCAGCGACAGGTTACTGGATTCTATCTTGGAAAGATCGAGTATATTATTGATCAGCGCCAGCAAATTTGCAGAAGCTGTTTTTACAATGCCAAGAAACTCCGACTGCTCTGGATTCAATGTGGTTTCTGCCAACAAATCAGTAAATCCAATTACTGCGTTTAGCGGTGTTCTTATTTCGTGACTCATATTGGAGATAAACTGGTCCTTCACTTTTAGTGAACGCTCCACCATTTCATTGGCTGCAATCAAATCAGTTTCTACCTGGTATCGTCCGGTAATATCCATACCAAAACTAAGAATATATTTTTTGCCATTTTTTTCTTTAAAACATTTATTGATGATACTAAACCATGCATCCATTTCTGTTTCCGGATTCATCAAACTCCCTTCTAAACGGATCATCTCGCCATCTTCCATTTCAAAAATATTATCCAGATCGCCTAGAAAAATATCCTCTTCTCCTTTGGACAAATCATAAGCAAATGGCATTTCTATTTCGGTGTAGGGATAGAATTTTGAAAATGCCTGATTGGCCAAAATGATCTGCCTCATTTCATTCATCACAAATATCACATTGGGGCTATTGTCAATAATCTGACGAATAAACTGTTGTTGCTTTTCAATTTCGTTCTGTGCTTTTACCGACTCTGTAATATCGATGGCGCTGGCAATTACGTAGGGCTTATTGCCATTGTTGGCATACACCGTGTTTTGATAAAGCCATACTCTTTTTGATCCGTATTTGGTGAAAACCTGGAGGGTGCCACTGGCTGTTTCATTGCTATTAATTGTTTTAAGGTATTCATCAAACTCATGCTGAAAATCAGGAGATACAATCAACCGAAGGTTAACGCCTAATACTTCTTCTTTACTAAACCCACTCATCTTTTCTGCTGCAGCATTTAAACTAAGTATTACACCATCCATATCATGCAAACAAATAATGGTTTGGGTATTATTGAGTACCACCGCCATTTCTTCTTCGCTTTTTTTGAGCGCCAGTTTAGCCAATTTTGATGAGGTAATATCCTGTACCGTTCCAAACACACCGATGTATTCGCCCGCTTCATTCAGCCTTGGATTATTATTGGATATCATGTAGTGAGCCTGCCCGTCAATGATATACCTGTATTCTACTTCAAACCGTTGCAATTGCTCACAGCAAAGCATCATCCGCTCATTTAAAACGGGCAAATCGTCGGGGTGAATGTTTGATAGTAGTGCTTCCAGCAAAATATCGCCCTCCATTGGCAAATGATATAGCAGGCGCATTTCTTTTGAAACTGTAATTTTACCGTCAACATCTATTTCCCACGAGCCCAGCCCTGCAAGTTGCATCGCCTGGTGTAATTTATCTCGATTGGTAATTAGTTCTGTTTCCAGGCCCTTTCTCTCCGTAATATCCTGTTGCATGGCCAAAAACTGGTAAGGCTTTCCCGCTGCATCCAGTAAAGGCACAATGGTAGTATCGGCCCAATATGATCTGCCATTTTTATTTCTATTCACCAATTCTCCCTTCCAGGTTTTACAATCCAGCAAGGCTTCCCAAATTGGTTTTACCACTTTTTTATCCCGCATACTAATGCTGATAGAACGATAATCTTTTCCTAATAAATCTTCTTCAGCCAACTCATTTATTTCGCAAAACTTTCTGTTTACATCAATTATTTTTCCTTCAATATTAAAGATGATGACAATGGCAGACTGGTCTAGCGCAAACTTGTAATCCGCTACTTGCTTGTACAATGCTTCTATGGCAAATTCTCTTTTTTTGCGGTTGGTAATATTATTCTGAATCGCAATAAAATTGACCACTTCCCCGGTATCATCGCAAATAGGTTTTATGCTGATGGATAACCAGGTTGGCGTTCCATTTTTGTGATAGCATAACAACTCCTCTACTACTGCTTCGCCAAAAATCAAGGTTTCTGTCATGCGTTTGGCTACTTCCTTATTGGTAAGCGGTCCGTGCAACAAACTGCCCAGTTCCTGCCCCTTTATCTCTTCCAGACTAAATCCAATTGTTTTGGTAAATCCTTCATTTACCCATTGCACTTTTCCCTTACCATCCGAAATAATAATGGACTCATTCAGTTGCGACAGCACATTGGCCAATAATTTTATTTGTTGATCAGTTGTATTATTATTGACTTGTTCCTTTGTTAAGCTGTGAGTAATTTCCTGGTTAAACGTAACCAGTTGTTCCCGACGGATGCCAATGAAACAAAACAGTAAACTTAAATAAATGGGAGAAAATGCTATGATGGTAAAATCGGGTGAATATTCAAATATATGAAACCAGGGACCCTTAAATCCGTTCTGATAATTTAACTGCATTCCAATTATTATGAGTATAATACCCAATACAATACCAGCAGCCGTATGCATTAAAACGCCAAAGGAGGAGCTACTTTTCATGATTGTTGGATATCGGTTTTTTCAGATAGCAGAAAGTAAAACAGCATTTCCTTCTATGTTTAATTTAAAAATTTTATTTGATTTAAATATTTCAATGTGCAGTTACTACTTTACGTTGTGCTTTAACCCAGGTTGCTTTTTGATTGCCCGAAAGGTACCTGCTTAATCCGGCGAGTACTGCATAATTCATAATACAGAAATAATAAGGCACAAATACGGGTTTAAATCTCACCCTGCGGTTTTCTAAAACAAACCCCACCAATGCAGCACTGAAGAAAAGAATTTGTGCGGCCATCAACAACTGGTAAAAAATATTTCCATCCATGCCCAACCAAATGTTCATCAGAAACATGGCGATCAATAAGAAGGGGGTAATGGTCCATCTTAAAACCCGATGCGATATATATTGAAAATACAATAGCGGCGTTTTTCGCATTGTTAATCTACCTGAAAGACGATTGATTGATTGCCAGCCGCCTGCACAAATACGCACCTTCCTTTTTAATTCTTCTGATACATTTTCCGATGCGGTTTCAACTGCATAGGCTTCGGGCTCGTAAATAATTCTGAAGCCGTTGGCTGCCATTTGCATGGATTGCATAAAGTCATCCAGCAACGTATCTTCCGGCAAATCCTGGTATAAGGCCGTTCTAAATGCTACCAGTTCGCCGGCTGCGCCTACTGCACTGTACAGTTCGGAATCCAGCTTTTTCAACAACGATTCGTATTTCCAGTAAATGCCTTCCCCAGCGGCACTGGCACTATCTGATGCATCACTAATAATTCTTTTTTCACCCGATACACAACCCACTTTTTCATCTGCAAAATGCCTTACAATATTTCTAACCGCCTCCGTATTCAACATGGTATTGGCATCTGAAAAAATAACAAACGGAGACTTTACAAATCGCATTGCCCTGTTTTCTGCTGCTGTTTTACCACCCCTTCTGTTCTCATGCAATACTTCAATTTCGGGCCAGGCTTTTAAAACCTCCTGACTGTTATCGGTGGAACCATCGGTGATAAAAACAATGTGTAATTTATCTGTTGGATATTCCAGCGACTTGCTGTTGGCAATTTTATCTGCCAGAATATCGGCTTCGTTAAAGCAGGGAATCACCAATGTTACGTCAGGTTCAAATGCCTGCACAGCAATTTTTCCCACTGGTTTCGATATTCGTTTTAATCTGACCAGCCCATATAATACAATCCCATAACCGAGAAAGGCGTAAAAAACGATACCAAAGGATATCCAAAAAAAGATTGCCAGCCAGTTCATAATAGATTGATTGTAGAGATGAAACCTTGATAACTTAACCGCTTGTTTCTTAATTGAAATGCGATTTTGCAGCGGTGTTATTCATGTTAACGAAAATTCTGGCAATAAATTGCAAATGAAGAAATGAGCGTTTCTGGAAATTTTTTAATAATAGGCTCCTTTTTACAATTTAATTTTAAATCTGGTGTTAACTGTAGGGGTATTGCTCAGAATCTTCTTTTTGGCTTATTGCTCTTCAAAGGTTTCCGTTAAAAATAACAAGTGAGGCAGATGCCCTGCAACACACCATTTTGTGATTGACATGATTGAATTTGATTACTTATCCAGCTACTTTATTTTATGATTAACTTAAGCCTGCCCGCCTGGGTATCGGAGATATTGCAAACACCACTTCAGATATCGAAGTATTCTGAAAAGGAAGTGGCATTGCTAAAGCAAAAACTTTCCCGCTTTAATCCAGGTAAGCCGCTGGTAAGTGTTGTAATCCCTGCATGGAACGAAGAAGAAGGAATCTTGCATACCCTGCTTTCCCTGGCAAATTCCACTACTTATTATGAAACGGAACTGATTGTGGTAGACAATAATTCAACTGACGGAACTGCCGCATTGTTGAAACAACTGGGTGTAAAAACATTACTGGAAACCAAACAGGGCGTGGGCCATGCCAGAACAGCTGGACTGCACCAGGCCAGCGGAAAATATATATTAACGGGCGACAGTGATACACTGTATCCGCCAGGCTGGATCAGTGCCATGACAAGTGCAATGCTGGAAGGCGAAAAAGTATATTGTGTGCACGGGAGCTATTCATTTTTACCGGGTACCAAAACGCCCAGGTGGCAATATGGCTGCTACGAACTGATGAGCGGAATCATCATCCGAAAAAAGGAGAAGACGGCACCATTCCTGAATGTGCTTGGTTTTAACTGCGGCTTTGTACGGCAAAAAGGTATTGATGTAAATGGATATGATATAATAACACAGCGAATTGGCAGGGGTGCCGCCGGGGTAGCCGAGGAGAATGCAACGGAAGATGGTATGATGGCACTCCGCCTGCAACAGGCGGGAGGGAAGATAATGGCGGTAAAGGAAATAGATGCAAGGGTTTGGACAAGCGACCGTCGCATTCAGTTGGATGGAGGACTTGCCAGAGCGTTGAACCTGCGTATAAAAAAACATCTCCTTAAAAACTAATCTGGGCTGTATGTCACTGCTGCAAACGATTAAATCAAATCCTTCACTAAAGAAATTCGTGCATTGGTGCCTGATACCCAAACACCAGGCCAGGCCACGTACCTGGGTAAAATGGCTGGTGAATCCTTTTTACCATAGTAAGGGAAAAGGTTCCGTCATTTGCCGCCGCACAAGGGTGGATGTATTGCCCTTTCAACCATTCACGCTGGGCGATTACAGCACCGTAGAAGATTTCTCCACCATTAACAACGGCGTAGGACCGGTGCATATCGGCAACAATTCACGGGTTGGAATGGGCAATGTAGTCATCGGTCCGGTTACCATTGGCAACAACGTGATACTTGCCCAAAACATCGTAATGAGTGGATTGAACCACAACTATACCAACATTGATATCCCCATTTACCTGCAGGGTGAAACAGTTGCCGTTATTACCATAGAAGATGACTGCTGGATTGGCGCCAATGCGGTAATTACCGCAGGAATAACCATTGGCAAACACAGTGTGATAGCCGGCGGTGCAGTGGTTACTAAAAATATTCCGCCTTACAGTGTAGCAGTTGGCAACCCGGCCAGGGTAATTAAACAATACAATGCGGATACCAGTAGGTGGGAGAAGGTGTGATGGTTGATGGTTGATGGTAATTTGAATCTTTGCAATTCTACACATTCCCCATCATTCTTTCATAAACACCCAATAGTGACTTGATACTATTGGCCCAGGTAAACTGACCTGCCCTGCATTTTCCTGCCTCAATTATTTTATTACGTAATGGCTGATTGATTAGTAACGCCACCGTTTGTGTTACTATTTCCGCAGGCAGCAAAGGGTTAACATACAAGGCAGCTTCTCCGGCAATTTCGGGCATTACACTTATGTTGGATGTAATGACGGGTGTGCCCCCTGCCATCGCTTCCACAATGGGTAAGCCAAAACCTTCACTAAAGGATGGAAACCATAGCATAGCGGCACCCTGGTACAAGGCGGGTAAATCTGCATAGTCAATATAGCCAACCCAGTGAATTCGGTCTGCATATTCCGAGGCACCACAATCAGCAATTCTTTTACCCAGTTGTTCTGCAGACAACCCTTTTATTACCAGCTTATGTGAGTATTCAGGAAATTGTTTACAGAAAAGAGCAAACGCTTTTAAAACGCCGGAAGTATTTTTTCTCGGCTCGGTGTTCGCTAAAAAAAAGATATAAGGAAAACCATCGATGCCATATTTTTTCCCAATGGACTGTATTCGTTTGGATGGCATGGTTTCAAAGAAACGCTCATCGGCACCATTGTACACTACGGATACTTTGGTTGGCGATATGTTCAATCTTTTAATGATCAACTGTCGCTGAAATGCTGATACGGTGATGATGTGTTTAGCCCTTCCTGCCACAATGGGAACAACGAGGCTCCGGTACACATTGCCAAAACGCTGGTACAAACTTCCGCCGTCTTTTTTTAACAGGTAATTTTCCTCCAGGAAGATAAGGTCATGTATGGTAATCAGCAATGGAGTTTTTCCCCAAACCGGCGCTGTGTTTCCGGTGCAATGGAGCAGGCTGTTATTTTGAAGGTTAGTAAATTGCGGCAATATCCATTGCTCCCACAAAGGATAAAATGCACTCCTCAATGTTTTTATTTGCAACGTTTCGCTGTTGGTAAGGCAATGGTTCTCATCTTCTTTTACCAACACGGTAATATCATAACCTGTGGGTTCATTTTTTAAGCGCTGCAATAATTCAAGTGCTACTACATCCATCCCATGCTTCTGCTTCCTGAATAAGCGTTGCGCTTCTATATATAATTTTTTCCTTTCCATCTTTTATTTTATAACGCGAATTACAAAAAACGAATTACACGAATTGATACAATACTTGCGGCTAAACCGTTTAATCACTTTATGTCATTTTATATTTCACCTCTAAAATTTTTCCGGTCTTTTAAAACGGGCATTTTCCTTGGTTTTCAGACCATTTTTAAATCCAAAAATAAGGCAGATGATTACAGGTATAGCAATGATATCCCATGGCATAATTATAAATTTTTTATTTCTGCTTCGCCGTGCGGTGTATGAATAAATTGTTTACGGGCCTTGCCAATGTGCGTCATGGCTTTTAGCATGGAGAAGAGTGCCCCAGGTATTTGCAGGAATGCAAACACTAACTGCTTGTTGTACCACTTTGCGGGAATTCCCATTAACAAAGCGATTGCAAGCGCAATCAATAAACCAATACTAAATAGCAAAAACTGCGGAGCAAAAATAAATACATAAAATAACCATAAAAACAGAACTGCCACCAGCATTACCCTGGGAAACAAATAGGTTTGAAAAACCTTATTAAAAAAAGAGATATTGCCTTTCAACAATTGTATCCAGCCTTCTATAAAATATTTTTCAAAAAACTCTACCTGGGTTGCCAGCCACCGGCTTCTTTGCTTACTGAATACTTCTGACTTTGCCACCTTTTCATCATACACAAATGCCCCATCCAGGAAGGCTACTTTTTTCCGCTGGCGCACAATTCTAAATTCCAGTTCCTTATCCTCACCGGAAGTATCACCAATATCCTGCAGCAGCGATACAAACAATTCCCAACTAAAGGCCATGCCACTGCCGATGAGCGCAGACGGCAACCCGACAGCCACATGACCCCTGCGAAAAATATGATTGTTGATTTCTTCGGTACAGGCATCCAGAAAGGCAAAAGATGTTTGAAAATTTTTAGCCGTCCGATGCCCCTGCACTACTTCGTACCCTTGTTCAAAGGCATTGTTTACCGCATGTAAAAAACCAGGCGACATGTGGTTATCTGCATCCAGTATCAAAACGATATCAACCGGATCGCTGGCAGTGGCCTCAATTGCTTTTTGCAGCGCTTTGCCCTTGGTACTTTTTTCAAAACTTACTTCCACCACTTTTATTGGCATTGCGGCCAATGTTGACAACGTGGCGTTACTAAACAAATCTGCAATGATCACTACCTCAAAAAGATTGGCCGGGTAGTTTTGACTGATGGCATTTTTTGCGGTGGCAATTATTACCGAATCTTCTTTATAGCCGGGAATAAAAATACGGATACGCCTCAATGTTTGAGCCTGTGGAAAGGGTACAGATTTTTTAGTTTTCCCCGCAAGGGAAAAAAATAATAAATACGCCACCTGTATGGTAAAATAAGCCAGTATGAAATATTGAATAATTAAGCCGGTTTGATGCAACATGATGATGTATATTTTTAGCTGTTAACCTGTATTGTGTTTGTTAAGGAAGATGAATGCAAAACCGACTCTTTGAATGGATTGTTCCGCAAATTCCAAACCAATGCTTTCCAAATTGATTTGCTGTGTGCCCACTCCCGTTTCAATACATGTTTGATTATATGGACCGGTGTGGAAACCAAAATAAAAAAGGAGGCTGCTACCAGCAACCTGCCGCCCTTGTAATTCCTACGCACGTATAATAAACGGTTCCTGTATAAATAGAATGTTTTAAAAGGAGAATTTTTACCGGTTGATACCGACTCTTTGTGATAAACCTCGGCTGTACCCACATAATGAATTTCGCAGCCTGCCTTTTTGAATCTTGCTGCCCAGTCCAGTTCTTCGTAGTATAAAAAAAACAGTTCACTCATTACCCCAACTTCTTTTAATAACCGGGCCGGAATCATCATAGCGGCGCCATTGGGCAGATCGGTTTGGCGGGTATCGTTGTACTTTCCGTCATCCTGCTGCAGGTAACCAATATCGTAACTTCTGCTGGTTAATGGATGTAAACCCACCCCACCTGCATACTGGATCGTGTGGGGCAGGCTATGGTATTTTATTTTGGGACAGGCGATGCCGCACTGCGGGTGTTGCTGTAAATACTCAACCAGTTTTGTAACCAGGTTGGGCGTTACTTCGGTATCGTTGTTTAATAAAAAAACATAATCCCCTTTGGCAAACTGCAGACCTATATTATTACCGCCTGCGAACCCAACATTAAACGGTGAAGTGATGTGGGTGATAAAGGGATATTCCTTTTTTAGATAAGCAGATGAATATTGGGGAGATGCATTGTCCACTACAATCACTTCCCAGTTTGGGTAACTAAGCAGTGAAAGCGACTGAAGCATGGCACCCGTTACCTCCGGCGTATTATAATTGATGGTAATAATGGAAACGAGTGGTGGCTTCATAATTCAATGGTTTTAGGTACGGGTGTATCCCACCGGGTACTCATCCATATCAACGCCCAACTGATGTAGACTATTGCAGAAGAAGGCAGGGCATTCATCACTTCATTTCCATAACTGCACAGCAATACGCCACCAGCGCCACCGCAAAGAGCACAAAGCTGGTTTCGCAAAACCGGATCTCTTGTATTCCAAATAATGCCTGCCGATTTGCCGAGGATGAACAGCATAATACCAAACCAAAGAATAAACCCCGTAACGCCATACATTGCCCACATTTTTACGTACAAACTATCCGGCGGAATTTCAGCGGTTGCTATGTGCATGTTGTATTTTGTGCCCCATTGTCCGATGGTACCAACACCGGTTCCAAAAGGTTTGTTGCTGAGCATGTCTTTCAAAATCCGTTGGTTGTACAACCGCACTTGTAACGAGGGATCATTGGGGTCCATGGCAGAACGCAACCGGTTGATCTGGTCACTTCCGCTACCGATGGAAGTAAATTTAAGTATCCCTAAAAATGCAAGACCGGCAATGCCACCCAATACTAAAATTTTAACCTGTTTGCTGAGGACTAAAAAAATAAAACCGCCACCCACAATACCGGCCAATGCACCACGGGTACCGGAGATGAGCATACCATAAAAAATAAACAGCCCTGCCACGCCATACCATATTTTCTTATGGATAGCATGGGGGCCAATCGCCAATATTAAACACATGATGGCAAGTTGGGCTTGCGAGGCACCAAATTGTCCTGCTTCTGAATAATAGGAAAAAACTCTTAGCTTACCGAAAAGTATATGCGTTTTGTAAGCGCCTGCGGCGAGCCACCTGCTTTCGGCTTCATCTACCCCAAAGTACAACTGCTTCATACCATACAAAGCACCTATCAGTGATAAAAAGATAATGATGTTTAAAAAAAGATTGATATCCGATTTCTTATTAAAAACCAGCATGGTTAAAGGAACTGTTAATATCCAATATAGCGCTGCAGAACGCATCTCCTGCAGCCATCCAACTATACTCGGACGTTCAGGGTTGCCAACTTGTAAAACGGTTAAAGCAAACCAAACCACCGCAAGCCATACCAGGTCCGTGTGCAAGTGCCTGAACCTGTACTTGCCTGAACGGTAAAATATCACCCCCATCCAGGAGAGGATGAGCAAGGCATCCACGCCTAGACCAAACTGCGGGCCTTCAATGTGTTTGCCGAGCGTGGGCATTAAAAAGCAATAAAAAATAAAGGTGATCAACCCAATTCGGGGGAATAGAAATACAAGAATTAAATAGCCGGTTGCAAACGGTAAAATCACTAAAAGAAGTGCTACGGTGATCCCTTTTCCGGCAATTAACCAACCAAAAAAAACAGCCAGTAATATACCCGGCAATAACCAAAGATTTTTGGTAAACTGGTTATCGGATTTATAAAATAAGTTTTTTTCCATGAAAGGCCACTCGGTCGATTGGAGACAGGAGTAGAGTTATTATTAAATAAAGTGTGAACGGTGAATGGGCAATGTCAATATTCACAATTGACCATTCACCATTCACAAATCGATCCCTTGTATTCTTCTTAAGAAAGCGCTAGAGTATCTTTTTTTTATTCCCAAATTCAAACCTGACCAATCCCTTTATAAACGACCTTAGAAAGAACCTTTTCTTTGGAACTTCTCCTATGTATTCTTCTGCAAATGCCGTTTCAACGCCATTTAATATAAGTGCAGGTTGATTGCCGGTTGTTTGGACAAATAAGCTGAGCAATTCTTTATCAATCCTGTTCCACACCCGGTTAGCCCTGCATACGAGGAATGTATGATTTAAAGGCGGTAAAATACCGGGCTTTATAACCAGGCCATCGAGGGATGCGAATTCAACCAGAGTCACATCACCTTTTGTGGCAGGTAAGGTTTGGCTATTGTTCCAACGCTGTTTTTCAACATGGTAATCCAGGTTGGTCAATTCCCTGTAAAACAAATCGGCCATTGTTGATTTACCTTCCTTATCCTGAACACTTAGTATGCCTATAGCAATCGGCTTTTTTAAAGTATCCATGCGGGAAAGCAACTGTTGTGTCAACCGCAGGTTCGCTTTGTTAATAAAAGCCGGTTTTGAATTCAGTAACGGATAAATCCCTAATAACGGAATACCAACCAATTTCCTTGCACGGTCCGGGCGCTGCAATGTTTGATTGGCCAGGGCTTTTGCCAGGATGAAAACCAGTACCAGAATAAAGCCGACCATAAAACCAACCACTATCAACAACTTACGTTTGGATGGATTTGCTTTTATGGGCAGGTAAGGCGGATCTACGATATTCATTTTGGTAGTGAGCTCATTGTTTTGCTGGGTAAGTTTGGCCGTGTTCAAACCATGCAGCAATTCCAGGTACTCCTGTTCACTCACATTGATCTGGCGTTCAATTTGTTTTAGAATTGCTCCCAAAGGTGCAAATTTGCGGTACTCCTGTTGAAATTCTCCTTTACGCTTATCCATTACAGTAAGCCTTGCCTTACTTTGTTCAAATTGCAAGGTTGCTTTCAGCCATTCATCCAGCACTCCCTTGGTAGGAATACCATTGGGAGTATTGGATTGATTGTACAGCATATTAACAGACCCTTGTAATTTTTTATCGATGATGGCCGCCACGTTGCGCATACTGTCCAGTTCCTGGCGTTGAGCGGAATCCCGGCCTCCTGCAACTTCAATTATTGCAATTTTGCCGGATAAATTGGCCAACTGCTCCCTTTCTTTTAAAATGGCGGCACCATATTCATTCTGGTATAGCCGGCCCTTGATATTTTCATTTACCTTATCCAGCGACTTGGTACTGGCCATTTCATCCATCTCCAGAGTATGGTTAAGTGCGTATAAATTTTCTCTTTCGCCAGCTACCGCCTTCGTTTGCTCGTAATAGTTGATGATATCATTTTGTGTATTGAATTTCATAAACCGTTGCTCCGCATCATTCAGTTTTGCAGAGGCATCTACGGTTTTCGTTTCAAAATAATTAACCACCGATTCTGACTGCCCCTCTTTAAGTTTGCGGTGTTTATTGATAAAGGAAGTTTCCAGCAATTCAATTGTTTGTTTACAGATAACGGCATCGTTGGTATAATAGGAAATTTTGATCAGGTCGCTGTTATTGATTCGCTCCGATCTGATGTTA
>Ga0105045_10000206_pt1 | contig 38421 bp, 32 predicted proteins | sample MAT02_FD_78089 | JGI IMG/M metagenome (GOLD analysis project Ga0105045, IMG submission 78089) | Freshwater microbial communities from Lake Fryxell liftoff mats and glacier meltwater in Antarctica - MAT-02 (megahit assembly) | ecosystem: Environmental > Aquatic > Freshwater > Ice > Liftoff...
AAGAGGAAAGTTCTTGTTGAACGACTTCGTGCCTCTCATCTATAACGGATTTTTTGAAATCCCCAGCATTGGGGAGGATTTCATTGAGCATTTCTTTCTTTAAACTAAAATAAGGGTCGATTAATTCTGTCTGAATCCACTCTTTCAAAGCTAATCCATAGCGCTTTTGTTGGGCGTAGTAGGCCATGAGTTTTAGGCGCGTTTCCAAGTCGTTCGGACTCTTCTCTAAAATAGCTTTTAAACTAGGAATCAGGAATTCAATAGCTGCAATTTGCCACTCAGGTAATTCCTCGACCTCGTGTTCTTTCACAATAGATTCTAATAATACCAGCACGTGCCTGTTCTCAGGGTTCTTGCGAAGACATTCCACGCATGCAATAGCCGCTTCTTCCAGGAGATTTTCTGCAAAAAGTGCTCCGGCTTTTGTTTCTAATAACTCTTCTTTTGTCATTGGTAAATGAGAAATGTCCAGTTGAAGGCAGTCTGTAAGAGCACGGACTAAACCCGGATTGTTCTCATTTTCTTGGCAAATCACTGCTAGCATGAATAGAGCAGCAGCCTTTATCTCTTCTAGATCAGAACAGGCTACTGATGACGATGCATTTTTTAATGCTTTCTCTAAAAAATCTAAGGAGTCGAATAAATCCTCGGTTGCTTGAGCAGGATTTTTATTTTGGTCATGAATAACTGCGCGAGTAAAGTAGGTCCCTGCAATAGCAGTCAGGTTGATGGAGGGCTTAGTCTTTTCATTAAGGGTTGAGTCTTTCGGATCCACAATCGAGAGGTAGCTGTTGAAAGCCCCCAATGCTTCTGGATAGCATTTTTCTGTATAGTAAGAGTTCCCTAAAAGACTATGGAACTCCACTTGAGTAGGATCTAAAGCAAGAATTTCACGGTAGCAAGTGCGTTCTTCTTTGGTACGATGCTCACTTGCATAAGTAGGCGCCATTTTTTTCAACATTGTGACTTTCATTAGAGTTAAATGAATTTCCGGCATATTTAAATGTGCTGACAGTTCGGGTGAACGAAGAGCTTTCATACAGGCGCTGAAATCGATAAAGGCCTCCAATGTTCGCCCTTCTGCCGAATGCATTAATCCACGCATGAATAACACTTCTAGAATTCCTGAGTCTTCTGGACACATCTTAAGGTGGGGTTCTAGGGATAAAAAGGGAACCTGACCTAAGATTGTCATCACAGATTGGTTATAACAAGCAAATGCTTCTTTTTTCGAGCCGGCATCATAATGAGCATTTCCCATCAAGCGTAAGCGATGAACTGCGTGAAATCGGGAGCAGAGAACGCTGTGCAATTTCATCGCGTCGGATGAGAGCTTTTCATCCCCGTTCCACTTGTGAAGATGCGAGAGAATCCACAAAATGATCGGTTTTTTAGAGAGCGCTATGGAAGGGTTTTGCTGTATTTCTTGTAATTGATGGATAGCGTCCGCTCTTTTTGCGGGGTCGGCAAAGATATAGTGCGTAAGTTCGCGGGCTTTGCCGTCTGCCGGGTTTAGCGAAAGAGCATTATTCAAGGAGACTAATGTGTGTCCATAAAGATTTTTACTATAGCACAAAGTTGCCTGATCAAGGGCTCGTTGAAAGGCAACGTAAGCGTTAAAATTATAAGGGATCGGTAGCATCCCGGAAAATTGAGGAGGGAGGGTTGATGAAGAGGGGGTCTTTTGTATATTGAACATGGTTAAGTCCTTGAAAAAGGGGTTCTATTTTATATTTTCTTGAGTTAAATTTTTTTACGTGTAATATGACCAAGATTTAATCTCGACTACACTATAACGTCGAGGCTCTATTTTTTTGTTCTTTTCTCGCGAAGCTCGCGTTGTTTTCTTTTTAATGAAGCTGTCTGATCTGATAGTTTTAATAAAGCTGCAGTTTTAGCATTTCGATCACTTACTATTTCCTCTTCACATAATTTTTTAATTTGTAGTGCTTTCGTGTTATTTTTATTTCCGGGATGGGCTAAAAATTGGTTGATATCTGCCAAAGATGTAGCGAATATCTTGAGTGCCAAATTAGCGCGCGCTCGTTTTATTAAGAACATCTTCAACGTTTCCGGATTTTCTTTTAAAAACTGTTCAATAGTTGTTAAAACATCGTCAGGCTTATGCTGTAAAAAGTACACATCTAGTAATTTTTCGATTAAATCCTTGCTCTGAGGAATGACTTTTAGACCCTGCAACAAAATGCATTTTGCCTCTTCAAATTTATCTGTTTCGCAATAGAGAGCGGCGGGCCGGAGGTAAGAAGTGCTTTCACCCGGATAACATTCCATGTACGATTGATAATCGACCAAAGCCGGCGCATAGTGTTGTTGTTTGCTATGGACTTCTCCTCGCGAGGCGAAAGCATTTGAATGATGAAGTTCCTCTCTTAAAAAAGTGAACACCTCTGTTGCTTCCTGATCTTTACTCATGTAATTGAAAATAGCTCCCTTTTGAGATAAGAATAGCGCACCTGCCGGATAATCCATCAAATGACCATCCATCAGCTGAAGCGCCTCCCCACATTTTTTAGCGGCCAATAAACCATTAACCTCATCAATCAACCTATGCGTTTTCTTTTTGGAGCAAGACTTTTCATTCAGGTCTTTAATTCTAGATGTCAAGACATCACGTTTTTTTTCACTAAAGGTTTGTTCTAGGTGGTTGCTCAAGATGTCTAAAGCTTCTTGCTCGCTGCCAAGGCCGTGCAAAAAATACGCATAATGAATACTGAGTTCTACAGAATTTGGGTAAAGTTGCAGACCTTGGGCGAATAAATCCAAGCGTTTTTTTGTGCGCGAATGCAAACCGGTGTTAGAGTAACAGATTGATAGTAGGGTAACAATCGTGATGTGATCATCCGATTGTCTAGGGTTTTTTTTCTCGGTATAGATGGCATGAGCTATTTCTAAGTCTTTTATCGCAAGGTCGTAATCGTGTTGATTAGCATGAATTATTCCTCGAATAACGCGTGCAGCTGTTGTGAAAGAGGGTATTTGCAAGCGTGCGTTATTCTCCAAGTAGGTGGTAGCGACTTTGAATGCCTCCGTCAATTTTCTTTGACTGTTTAACAGAATCATCCGATTTGCTGTCATCACCAATAGGGTTGAAGGCTCATACTGAATCTCTGATTGTGATTTTTTTGATGCCTGCAGAAGACCTGGTATACGATCGAGTGTAGTCAAAGCTTGATCTAAATCCAGTTCCACAGAAGAGTAATAGGTAAAAGCGATGATTTCTTTGATAATTTCATTAGGGTAAACTAAATGAGGGAAACGATCGTTGAGAATCCTGATCTCGTTGGCATCAAAAAACGCATCGTATTCGATGAGATCAAGTGAATAATCCATCATCTTGAGTGTCGTCCAATCGACATAAGCCAAACCCTCTTCCTTGAGTTTGAGATAGCACTTCATGCGCTCAAAACGCGTTGAGCGATCGTTCAGATGCGTTTCTAGATTCGAACTCAATTGAGCGATTGACAGCCGGACAGCCATCTCCTCTCTGTGTTCAAGCATTTCCTCTTTTGTCATCGCTATATGAGGATGGTAAGATTCTGTTTCAATGCATTTTGAAAGGGTAGCAATCGCACGTTCACCATTCTCTTGATCCAGATAACAGACCGTTAGGGGCATCAAAGCACGCGCTTTTAGTTCGATAAGATCAAATGGAAGATCTCCTTTTAAGGGCTCTAAAACTCCTATACACACTTCAAAATCCGCAATTGCTTGATCGAGAGATCCCTGATTGTAATGGATGAGGCCGCGGCAAAATATAACCTCGATAATAGCTGCATCTTCCGGAAACTTTTCGAGATAGTAATTGAATTGATCAAGCGAAGTTGGACCTAAAATTTGAGAGATATATTCATTATACTTAGCAAGAGCCTCATCTCTTTTTTTTGCATTGTAAAAGGCATGACCTTCATCTATTAGCCGGTGAACGCCTTGAAACCTTAGCGCAATCACTCTTTCCACTTCTCTAAGATGTTCTTGGTCGAACAGTGCATTTAAGCCATCATTGTTTGCATTGTAAAGACAGGCCCTAGTGTGCAAAAGATTTATATTCTCATACGAGCCAAAAGGAATGTGTTTTTGCACCTCATTTAGTTCTGCTAGCGCCGCTGCTCGTTGATCAGGATCAGCATAAATCGATTGCATGATTAGGTTAGTCATTTTCTGTTCGGGATGCATGTGTGCGTGATTTAGCCATAGCAGGGTACGTCCATAAAAACCTTGCTCATAGAAGGTTCGGGCATTATTAAAAATCCAATCCCACGGATTAGAGTTAAAAAATGGAGGTGGATTTGGAGTCGAATAAGAATGAGAAGAGCTGGCATTAGGCGACGCTTGGTTTATAGGTGTGCTTGACATGATTGATCCATAACAGTTAATCAAAAAAGTGATTTTTTATTAGTTGTTAAATGTTATAGGGTAAAAGATTATAAGATTAGCTTTTCGTTTTTATCGCTTAGTTCTTTGACTCCTTAGCGCACTCATTTTTGCTTTTAGACTTCCTCTGTTGTTTTGCTTTTCTTGTAATTTTTCATTGCAGGCTGCCTGTATCTCGCGAATTCTAGGGTACAGTGTTTCTACGGACGATTGTAAAACGGAAGCGCAGTCTTGTAAGGATTCTATATATAGCCCTTTTTCTATGTAAACCATTGCCCTGTAAAGGTTTGAGGTTACTACTCCTTGCTTTGTTAGAGCAGAAAAAGTCTCTATTGCTTTATCAAATTGTTTTGCTTGAGCAAAAAGAAGTCCCTGCTTTTCTAAAATAACTAGGTCATCCGGATTCTGCGACAAGTGTGCTGAGGTGAGTTTTAAAGCATCATCAAATTTATCAACAAGGGTTAAGTCATAAATCTCGCTGAGGAGCGCATCCATTTTTATGTTAGGATCATTCGCTTTCCGTAGTGACTCTAAGAAGCTGTGTCCTCTTTTTTGCCAGATGTCTTTCTCCGACAATGTTGCCGGGTTTTTTTTCGCTACAATTTTTTCTAGTAAGGAGAGTATTTCTTGCTCTTTAGGAAAGCTACTTAAATACTTGAGACAATCCTCTGCAGCTTCTTCCAGATGGTTCAACAAGAAGTACATCTCTGCTCTTTGCGCCAATAGTTCTGCTTTAGAGATAGGGACTTGAGCATGAGGGGAATCCATTATCTCCATGCAGTCTGTGAGATTGTCAGTTGAGAACTCATAAAGGTTTTTACCCTGATGGAGTGCTGCTAGTAAAAATAAGGCATAAGAGTATATTTTTATGAAATCTGCATTTTTTTCCGAATGAGGGTCATTTGCTTGTTCTAAATAATTCAGACAGCTATAGAGATCTGAGATCGATGCATCAATATCATCTTGCTTGTCATAAATGATGGCTCGACAGAGATAGCTTTCAGCAATAGCATTAGAAGAGCTTGGCGGTTCGTCTTCTTCTTTCACTTCAGAATCGTTAGTATTGGGCAGAAATGCATTAAAATGAATGAGGGCTTTCTCATATTTTTTTTCGCTGTAAAGTTGAAGTGCAAGATGCTTGTGGAGATCCTTTCGTGAGGGGTCCAATTCCAATATTTCACGGCAATATAAAAGTGCGCTTTCCAAGGGTTTTTTCGCGGCGTAAATCGTTTGAAGATTGTGAAATATGATGAGTTTTAGCTGGTTGACATCGTTCCCTCGGCTGTTTAAACGCGCGGCGAGGATGTCTGATTGCACAACTTGCAGACAAGCATTAAAATCCGTCAAGGCTTGATCGAGGCGTCCCGCGGCATGATGAATGGAAGCTCGGGACAGTAAGACTTCTACAACCCCCAGATCTTCCGGAAATTTTCTAAGGTAAGCGACTACACGATCTTGGTAGTCAGGTCCTAAGATTTGCGCAATATGTTGACTATAAAAGCTAAGGGCCTCGTCCATGTTACCGGCTTGGTGATGAGTGTAACCTTCCCAAAGCAGGCCATGAGCCTCTTGTGCGTTAAGGGACAAGACTCTTGTGAGCTCTTTAAAATTTTGTTGATCAGACCACTCGTTTAGTCGGTCGCCGCTATGTTGGTATAGAAGCGCGCGAGTACGCATAATATTTAAGTTCGCAGGCGATCTATAAGCGATAGATTTCTGGAGGCGATTTAATTCGATTATGGCGGAAGTTCTTTTATCAGAATTATCAAAGATCAAGCGCATCATATCAGTAATTAATTTGTTGTGAGGAGTTATTAGAGAAGCGTCATTTAACCATAATAAAGTGGATCCAAACAATTCACCTTCATAAGATCTTTGAGCTCCATCAAATATAAAATTAAAGACTTCATATAAAGAAGGAATAGGAGGTGGAGTAAAAAGATGCGATGAATGTAGTGAGGGTAATACATTATCTAGAAGATTTGGAGGTAACATAATCGATCCTTTTAATTTTTAAATAAATTTTGTATTTTACACTAATATTTGTCTTAATGTCAATTAAAATACGAGTTTTGTTCTAAAATAACCGTGATTAGTACAAAAAAGGGTAAGTTCTCAAAAAAGTAAGATTGGTTTAGTCTGCTGCTTTTCGAGAAAATTCCGGGAGATTCTTGGAGAAACAAGCGGTTAAACCGGTGTTGCACCTCTTGCCTATCTTGCTTCTCCTTATCGGCACTCTTTTTCATCTTTGATTTTTACACAGCATATGATATCCTTTAGTCCTAGTACGATAGGAGAGTTTTAAATGGCGACGCCAGACATCATGAATGCTGAGTATAAATATGGCTTTATTACTGAAGTTGAAACCGATACCTTGCCCAAAGGTCTCAGCGAAGAGACTATTCGCGCCATTTCTGCTCGCAAAGAAGAGCCTGAATTCATGCTGGAGTTTCGTTTAAAAGCTTATCGCAGGTGGCTTGAAATGACAGAGCCTCATTGGGTTAATGCCGACTATCCTCCTATCGACTACCAAAACATCTGTTATTACTCTGCTCCTAAAAAGAAACAATCTCTCAATAGTTTAGATGAAGTGGATCCCGAAGTCTTGAAAACCTTCGAACGTCTAGGTATTCCGCTGGATGAACAAAAACGCTTAAGCAATGTCGCTGTCGATATGGTGTTTGATTCTGTTTCTATTGGCACAACCTTTAAGAAAAAACTTGATGACGCAGGCGTCGTTCTTTGCTCCATTTCTGAAGCAGTTAAGAAATACCCAGACTTAATCAAAAAATACTTGGGCAGCATCGTCCCTATTGGCGACAACTTCTTTTCTACACTGAATTCCGCTGTCTTTACTGATGGCTCTTTTGTCTATGTGCCAAAGGGTGTCATCTCTCCAATGGAGCTTTCCACTTATTTCCGTATTAATGACAGAACGACAGGTCAGTTTGAGCGCACATTGATTATTGCTGAAGAGAGCTCGTTTGTGAGTTATTTGGAAGGCTGCACAGCTCCCGCTTATGACAACAATCAGCTTCATGCTGCCGTTGTCGAGCTTGTGGCTTTTGATAATGCCGAAATTAAATACGCGACCGTCCAAAACTGGTATTCAGGTAATCCTGAAACAGGCTTGGGAGGCATTTACAACTTTGTGACGAAGCGCGGCAAGTGTGCAGGTGTCAATTCCAAGATCTCCTGGACACAAGTCGAGGTGGGTGCTGCTATTACTTGGAAATACCCAAGTGTGATTCTGCAAGGCGATAATTCTGTCGGCGAATTCTATTCTGTAGCTCTTACGAATGGAAGAATGCAGGCGGATACGGGGACAAAGATGATCCACCTAGGGAAAAACACGAAGTCGACCATTATTTCCAAGGGAATCGCCGCTGACCTCTCTCACAACAGTTACCGCGGACTTGTTAAAGTTGCTCCGAAAGCAGCAGGCGCGAGAAATTACACGCAGTGCGATTCGATGCTTGTCGGGGACAAATGCTCTGCTAACACCTTCCCTTATATTGAAGTAGGTAATGCGAGCAGCCAGGTGGAGCACGAGGCATCCACCTCAAAGATGAATGAAGAGCAGCTCTTCTATTTTCAAGCCCGGGGTATTGCCAGGGAAGATGCAGTCAATCTGATTGTCAATGGGTTTTGTAAAGAAGTCATTCGCGAACTCCCCTTAGAATTTGCTGTAGAGGCACAAAAATTATTAACGTTAAAGCTAGAGAACTCCGTAGGGTAATATTCATGTTAGAAATTAAAGATTTACACGTAGCCACTGAAGGGAAATCCATTTTAAAAGGGATTAATCTGAAAGTAAATCCGGGCGAAATCCATGCTATCATGGGACCAAACGGCGCAGGCAAGTCAACCTTGGCCAAGATTCTTGCTGGGCATCCTGGCTACGATATCACGCAAGGCGAGATTCTCTTCAAAGACCAAAACATAGCGGAGTTAGAGCCTGAAGAGCGTGCGCACTTAGGCTTATTCATGAGTTTTCAGTATCCTGTCGAAATCCCTGGCGTCAGCAACGTCCAATTCCTGCGCACTTCCTACAATGCGAACTGCAAGGCAAAAGGACAGCCAGAGCTGTCTGTTGAAGATTTTGAAGTTCTCTTAAAAGAGAAAATGAAGCAGATGGAAATCAAGCCGGAGTTTGTCGAGCGCAATGTGAATGAAGGTTTTTCAGGCGGCGAGAAAAAACGCAATGAGATTTTGCAGATGGCCGTTTTAAAGCCCGATTTAGCAATACTCGATGAAACAGATTCCGGCCTTGATATTGATGCGATGCGCATTGTTGCACGCGGAGTCAATCATTTGATGAGCAAAGACATGGGGTTAATTCTGATCACCCACTACCAGCGCCTTTTGGACTATATCAAGCCTAATTTCGTGCATGTGATGAAAGATGGCAGAATTGCTCAGTCAGGAGGTCCTGAATTAGCCCTTGAGCTCGAAAAAAAAGGCTATGACTGGCTCGTGATGACTCCAGAAAATGAGGGCGCTGAATAATGATCGAACCGATTGTCCAAGAAGAGCAGGCGATCAGTGCCTTTCAAGCAGCCCTGATCAGCTTATCTGAAGAGATGCCGAGTGAAGGGCCGTTGGCTAAGATGCAAGCAAAGGCCTGGGAACAGCTCGTTTCCTGCGGTTTGCCTACGCGAAAAACCGATGAGTTTCGCTACGTCCCTCTTCGCAAGTTGTATGAGCATGGGTATCAGCAGACTTCAGCCACAACGATTGACCCAAAACAATTCGACGACGCGATCTATCCCGAATGCAAGGAATCTGTTCTTGTCTTTGTTAACGGACACTATTCCCCGCAACTTTCTTGTACGACAGCCATTCCTAAACGTGTGGCCATTTCTTCCTTGGAAGAGGGCACCAAGACCTACGGAGCTTTTCTGACCAATCATTGGGCGAAAATGGTGAAAGAGGAAACGGACGCCTTTGCTTTTTTAAATGCTGCTTTGCATCGCGATGGGTTGTTCATTTATCTTCCCCCAAAAACTGTGGTCGAGAATCCTGTTCAAATATTGCACTTGATTGATGCGCAAGATGATCGGGCTTTGTTACTTCCTCGAATGCAATGTTTTGTCGGCGCACACTCACAAGTCGAATTTGTGGCCTCGCAAGTGGTGATCTCTGGCTCTGCTTACTGTTTATCAACAGTGATTGATGTTGTCATTGAAGAAGAGAGCCATGTGCGATTTTCTCAATCACAATGTGATGGCCCTGGGGCAATATGGAACTTTGATGCAATCAGATCGATCCTTAAAAAGAATAGCACGTTTAATGTCGTGACGGTAACAGACGGCAGCACCTCTATTCGCAACGATTACCGCTCGATTTTAGCCGGGGAAAACGCAGAAGTTGCTTTGAATGGTGTTTGGATGCTTTCTGGCAATAAAGAAGCGCATACGCACGTGTTGATCGATCATCAAGCGCCGCTTTGTCGCTCTAGACAGCTTTTTAAAGGCGCATTGAATGATTTCAGCCACTCCAGCTTTGAAGGCAAGATTCTTGTGAGGCAAGCCGCGCAAAAAACGGATGCCTTTCAGCTGAATAACAACCTGTTGCTGAGTGAACGTGCGCAGGCAGACAGTAAGCCGAATTTGGAGATCTTTGCAGATGATGTGAAAGCTTCACACGGCGCTACTTTTGGGCAATTAGATGCCGAGCAAATGTTTATGATGCGCTCGCGCGGAATTCCTCAGAGCGAAGCTAAAAACCTACTTGTCGGTGGCTTTTGCAAAGAAGTGATCGATCTTGTAACAGTTTCATCCCTTTGGAATGAACTTAATGATCGTTTAAAACGCTACCGGGAGGGTTAGTCCTGTGGATCTTTCTAGGCTACGTCAAGATTTTCCCATGCTTAGAAAGAGCATGCACGGCAAGCCCTTAATTTATTTTGACACAGCGGCGACAGCCCAAAAACCGCAGGTTGTGATTGATGCCATGACCGATTTCTACACCAACCGTTACGCAACCGTTCACCGCGCTATCTATGAATTATCTGTGTACTCTACAAAAGAATATGTCGAAGTTCGTCACAAGATTAAAGAGCTGCTGAATGCCGCTCATGTCGAAGAGATCATTTTTACCCGCGGCACGACCGAATCGGTTAATTTCATTGCTCAAAGTTTTGGTAAAGCCTTTATCGAACCGGATGATGAGATCATTATTTCCGAGACAGAACATCACTCCAATATTGTTCCTTGGCAGATGATGTGCCAAGAGCGCGATGCTGTTTTAAGGGTGGTTCCTGTGGATGATGAAGGGGAGTTGATGCTCGATGTGTATGCGGAGATGCTTTCTGATCGTACAAAACTTGTATCGATCGCACATATTGCCAATTCGATTGGCACGGTGAATCCCATTAAAGAAATGATACGCATGGCGCATAGCGTCGGAGCCAAGTTTCTGGTCGATGGAGCGCAAAGTGCACCGCACATGCTTGTAGACGTGCAGGATTTGGATGCCGATTTCTACGTATTTTCCGGGCATAAGATGTATGGACCGACAGGTGTGGGTGTGCTGTATGGGAAAGAATCTTTATTAAAAGCGATGCCGCCAAGTCAGGGTGGCGGAGACATGATTGAAAATGTGACATTTGAAGAAACGACGTACAATGTGTTGCCCCTCAAGTTTGAAGCGGGGACTCCGATGATAGCGGAAGTGATCGGGCTTGGAGCGGCTATTGATTATGTGAAGACGATAGGGTTAGAGGCAATTGCGGAGTGGGAGCAAAAGTTATTAAAGCATGCAACAAAGCGTATTGTGGAAGTGGAAGGGTTGCGAGTGATTGGGAATGCGACGGAAAAAGGCGCAATTATCAGTTTTGTTGTGGAAGGGATTCATCCACTTGATATTGGAACGATGCTTGATTTACAGGGAATTGCGATGAGGACGGGGCATCATTGCGCGCAGCCGACGATGACGCGTTTTGGTGTTTCGGCGACAGCGAGAGTGTCCTTTGGGCTGTACAACACGATGGAAGAAGTGGATGTGTTTGTGGAAGCTCTACAAAGGGTTGTGGGGATGCTGAGAGGGTAAGGGCTTGGCTAATTTTCTACCACAGAGACCACGGAAAAAAAGGGAGAAAAAGAAGAGGCTCTCTAATAATTTAAAAAAGAAATCTATTGAGTTGATCAAGGAAAGTGATAGAAAGTCTCTTTCTCTTTTTTTCTCTGTGGTCTCTGTGATCTCTGTGGTAAAAAAAAATAACCCACAACTTCTGAAAATCTCTGTGGTTATTTTTTTGTTTGGGAAGGACAGTGCATGCGCGTTACAGTTTTAGAAGCAGCCGATTTATTGCGGATAGGCAACGTTGTTGGTGTCGCCACCGAAACAGTCTATGGCCTTGCAGCCTCCCTCCAGTACCCGGTGGCTATTGAGCAGATCTTTACTCTAAAAAATCGCCCTGCTAACAACCCATTGATTATTCATGTAGCAGATATTTCTCAGATCGAACAATTTACAGAATCCCTTAGTCCTGAATTTCTTCAGTTAGTCGCAGCCTTTTGGCCTGGCCCCATGACTCTTGTCACAGAAGTATTAACAGAAAAAATTCCTACGAAGGTTAGAGCAGGTTTGACAACAGCCGCTTTCAGAATTCCTAGCCATCCTCTTACTCTTGAATTGTTGCGCCTAACCGGCCCTTTAGTTATGCCATCAGCTAATTTATCAGGAAAACCTTCCGCAACATCTCGTGAGCATGTTGAAACAGATTTTGGTAGTGATTTCCCTGTTCTTGACGGGGGAACTTGTTTCAAGGGATTGGAATCGACGATTTTGTATTTTAACCAAGAACGGTGGATAATCATTCGGCAAGGATCTTTGTCTCCAGCGGTGTTTAGTCCTATTTTGGGATACACTCCACTTGTTGAGAAGCCGAACAGCGAAGAGCGCCCTATTTGTCCAGGACAACTCTTTAGGCATTACGCGCCACAAGCGATGCTGACCTTAGGTAAGTATTTTACAGGCAAAGAAAAGCAGGTTATTGTAGGATTTTCCGATCGAGTTTATCCGGTAGGATCTGTCGTTTATGCACTTGGGGAGTTATCTAAACCGGAAACGATTGCGCAGAATCTTTACGCTGTCCTGCGGCAGCTGGACCTTGACGGCGTTGCAGAAGCGTTAGTGGATGATAATTTCTCTAGTGAAGGAATTCTAGCTTCAGTGAGAGAGCGATTAACGAAGGCTGCCGCTAAATAAGCTTCCTTGAACAGACCGGACGCAGTCTTTGGATTGAGGTCTGCTCCAAGGGGGACTGACTAAAAACACATTAGGTACAATGAAGATACTCAAAAATACTCTACGTCCTTACGAGCACACACTGACCAACGGCATGCATCGTGCTGGTACTATTGTCGAGTTTGTCGATAGCCAAAGCCGAAGGGGCTGGGGCGATATCGCTCCGCTCCCTAAATGGAGTAAAGAAACTTTAGAAGAAGCAACTCACCAATTTCACGACCAAATCGAAAAACTCACAACCATTGATTGGAATCCTGAAAACTGCTCTGCAGAGATTTCTAAGCTTGAACTCTTGCCCTCAGTATCATTCGCCATAGAATCGGCAATTCTTTCCTTGATTGCACCGCTTGGAGCTTATGAAGTGCAGAAGAGTGCATTATTTATGGGCTCTCCCGAAGAAATCCTCAAGCAAGCTCAGTTTCGAAAAAATGAAGGTCATGTTTCAGCTAAGCTCAAAGTCAGTCATCTCTCTTTCAAAGAGGCCGCAGCCCTTATCCTTCAATTAAAGGATCAATTCTTTTTGCGAATTGATGTCAATCGCGCATGGAGTACTGAAGAGTCCCTCCGGTTTTTCTCGCAATTTCCCTTAACGACTTTTGATTACGTGGAAGAGCCTTTTCAAAATCCAAAAGATTTAGCACAATTCCTGCATCCTTTGGCAATTGATGAGTCTTTTCCTTCAGATCTTTCGCTAGAAGAATTAGAGGCATTGCCAAAGCTAAAAGCACTGATTTATAAACCCACAATCCAAGGAGGGATCTCTTCCTGTAAGCCTTTATATGAGTGGACGAAGCACCGTGGAGTTTCTTTAGTGATGAGTAGTAGTTTTGAAAGTGATATCGGAATTGCTTGTGTGGCCTCGATGGCGCATCGTCTGGGATTAAAAGCACCTGTTGGAATGGGAACCTATGATTATCTGAATCATCACCTAAATCACGAAATAGTACTCTTTTCCAACGGTAGGGCACGTATCTCACCGCTTTCACCCAGAAACTACCGATTGTTGGAGCTACGTCAATAATTCTCTGCGATGGTGTTAAATTTTCTAGAGCACATGCTTCGTTGTTGAGGCCTTTTCCGATTTTAGAAGCTTGATGGTGCCAGGGAAATGCGGCAAGCAGCGAAGAAAATAAATGGAATGAACGTTTTTTAGACCCATTTCTGTCATGTCATCGAAAAGTATACTATCAATATTAATGTAAACCTTAATTTCAGGTAGTAAGATACAACTAACAGAGATTCCACTATATGCCTCAATAAACCCACAGACCGGACGAAGTCTTTGAAGCCGCCAAGTAAGTTCGTCCCTCATGTCAGAAAGTAACATGAATTTTTTGGTAGAACAAAATTGATTTATCAAAGACGACAACCTCGTCCAACTGATCGCGGTAGCGTTGATCAAACTCTGGATAACCCAGGGTAGGCGATAGCTACCCTGGGTACATCGAAAATAGATTTGTATTGCGGTAGCAATACCACTTTGAGAGGCGATGAAAAGCACAACGTTCTGCAATAAAAAATTTGTCCTGAAATGGGCTGCCACTAGTAGTATTGCTACCGCAATACAAATCTATTCTCAATGTACCTGGGGTAGCTATCACCTACCCTGGGCTAAGCAGAGTATGACCGCTACCGCGATCGATTGAAAACGAATACCCCCATAATAACTAATGAATTTATTGGCAATCACCTAGTTTGGTGACTTAGAAGCGCGGCAATTTTTTTTGCCGCTTTCCACCCACAGTTTTAGGTACTGGCATTTTTTGCGTCAGGTTCGATGAAAATGAGATTAGCCTTTAATTTTTTGCATTAAACGTTATTAGTACTTAAAACTGTGGGTGGAAAGCGGCAAAAAAATTGTCGCAATCCAAAGACTTCGTCCGTCTGCGAGTTTGCTGAGGCATATGGTGGAATGTCTGTTGGTCGTATCCTACTACCTGAAATTAAGATTTACATTTTGTGTGGAAAGGTATGGGTCGAAGCGCAGCGAGAGGCTTGGGCTATAAAAGGGGAAAGAAACTCTGCTTATAAAGAACTCTATTGACGCTAGCCCAATATTTTTATATAATCCCAAAAACGACGATACAACGAGTACAACGCACGATGAAATGCCCTTTCTGCAGCCATGAAGAATTAAAAGTCATTGATTCCCGCGATGCTCAGGACGTCAATGCCATTCGTCGTCGAAGAGAGTGCTTAAGTTGCTTACGTCGTTTTACGACTTTTGAAACAGTGGAATTGACACTACAAGTCCATAAGAGAGATGGAAGATACGAAGACTATCAACAACAAAAATTAATTAATGGGTTGGACGCTGCTTGTCGTCATACGACGATTAGTCATGAACAAGTCATTGCGATTGCGGCTCGAATTTCAAACGATTTGCTACAACAGCAAGTGCGCATTATCAGTACGAAAGAACTGGGCGAAATCATGATGAAATACCTGCAAGAACTCGATCCCATCGCGTACATCCGCTTTGCGTGTGTTTATCGACGATTCAAAGATTTTGGAGAGCTGAAAGAAGCAATGGACTCCATAGAATGTAAACAAAAGTAGAAACCGAGGAATAACGAAATGGCAATGAAGAAAGCGGAAGTTGAAAAGTTTAGAAAAAGACTCGAAGAAATCAAAAAACAGATCACGCATTCGCTTAAAGGCTCGACTGAAGAAGTAAAGAAGCCTGATGAAGCAACCGGTTACTCTCAGCACCAGGCTGACCAAGGTACCGATGATTTTGATCGCACGATTAGCTTAGAGGTCACAAGTCGCGAATATGGCATTTTGCGTCAAGTGGAGCGCGCTCTTGAAAAAATTGCTGAAAACACCTACGGCATTTGCGACATTACCGGTAACGAAATCCCTCTTGCACGTCTCGATGCAGTTCCTTATGCCACGATGACCGTGAAAGCGCAAGAACAGCTCGAAAAGGGACTTCTCTAGGATTTAACTTGGCTATTTCGCAACATAAAACGAAAATTCTTCTCATTGGACTGACGGTCCTTATTGTCGATTTTTTTACAAAGTTTTATACAAACCAAGTGGTGCTCCCAATGGGTGTAGGAATAAGAGTCTTCCAAAACTTTTTGGGGGTAGATTTCTCGATCGTTCATGCGACCAACAGAGGAGCTGCTTGGGGACTGTTTGCCAACTATCACATAATCCTCCTCTATTTCCGCATCGTCCTAATCTCTCTGCTTAGCGTTTACCTATTCTTCTTTAACAAGTACCCAAAACGCACGGTTCCTTTAACCTTAATCACTGCCGGGGCGTTAGGGAATATTATCGATTATTTCCTTTACGGCCACGTTGTGGACATGTTTTATTTTATTTTTTGGAGCTACGATTATCCCGTATTTAACGTAGCAGATTCCGCGATCTGTATCGGGATTTTTTGGTTGATCATTCAGTCGTGGTTTGAAAAAGAGCATGCAAGTTCCGTTGAAAGCAAAAATGAACACTTCTAATCTCCGCATCAGTTCGGCGAAGCAAGAGGGTTCCTATCAGGCTTCAAAGTGGCTTTCCGTCCAGGTATTGCTCGATGCTTCTGAAATGAACCTTTTATTGCAGGTATTAGGCGATTTCTTTATTTATCAAGCGGGATCCATCTGCAAAGTAACTGAAGGCTTAATTTCTAAAGAAAGCTTCTTAGAAATCTATGCGGACTATGTCCGCACATTAAAAGATGGGAAGCTACCTGATGATTCTCTTTTTCGGTCCATGTTCTCTTCTATATTCACACGCACCACAGATCTGCTTTATACGATTCCTTTTGAACATGACCGGCATCTGATTCGCGTAACTAAGCCTGTTGTCCAATTGCAAGCGCATCGCATGCACTACTCGGCGGAAGACGGATTATTTCGTCCCATGATTTTTGGCCCTGAAGGCATTTCGTGGGGAATTCAGTTCTCGTATCCGCAGATCTTCCAGGATAATCAGACGCATGAAATTCAGCAGGTCTTTGAAAGTGGACGGTTTAGCAACACCGAGCTTTTTCGGACATTGCAGCGGTGGATCCGTCACCATACTGTACCCACACCATTTCTTGCGGATGGCAAAAGAACCAACACCCCGATGCGCCTCGGTAAAGAGTGTTTAGCGTGGATTAATCAGCATCCTCAGCTGATTCAAAAAGGATTACGTGTGGTTTTATGAGTATCGAAATCATTGCTATTGCAAGCGAAGTTTTAACAGGCGCAACGATTAACACGAATGCCGCTTTTATCAGTCGCGAGCTGACCAAAGAGGGGTTTACTGTTGCCCGTCAGCTCGTTCTGCCTGACAATTATGAGATCCTTAAACAAGAACTCTCAGAATCTTTAAAAAAAAACGCTCTTGTGATTGTGACAGGCGGACTAGGTCCCACGCTCGACGATATTACACGGAAAGTTGTCGCAGACGTTTTAGAATGCTCTTTTAGCTACAACGAAGAGGTTGCCAATGACCTTAAACGTCGTTATGGGGATAGTTTATCCTCTTTGAAGGATCAAGCGACATTGCCTTCGCTGGCAACGCCTTTGATTAATGGCGTGGGGACTGCGCCTGGACTCATTTTTGCAACCTCAAAGGCTATATTGGTGCTGATGCCGGGAGTTCCGCTCGAAATGGAAGTAATGATGAGCGATCAATTGATGCCTTATTTAAAAACTCATCTAAAAGACATTCCTAGAAAATTTTATCAAAGACTGCATTTCTTTCAATTGACCGAAAATAGTGTGGATCTGACCTTGCGGATTCTTAAAGAGCGCTACCCGCATGTGGAAGTGGGCATTTATCCTACGCAAGGGGCTCTATCCGTGAGTCTAATGTGTGAGGCTAAGGGCGAGAGGGAAGCGTTCAAAGAACTAGAAGAACCCCTCCTTTTTTTGAAGCAGCAATTTGCTGCTTATGTATTTGAATCGACCAGTGGAAAACTGGAAGAGGCGATCCATCACCTATTCATCGACAACAAACTGACGTTAAGTCTGGCAGAATCGTGCACAGGAGGTGGCATGGCAGCTGCGTTGACGAAATTGTCAGGATGCTCCCGCTATTTTCTCGGATCTCTCGTCTGTTACGCGAATTCCCTGAAGACCCAACTTTTGCATGTTCCAGAAGACACTTTGCGCGAGTATGGCGCTGTAAGTGAAGAGGTCGTGCGGCAAATGGCTATCGGGGCCCTTGAAGTGACAGGTAGTGATTTTTCGATTGCCGTGACAGGTATCGCCGGCCCCGATGGCGGCACTCCGACTAAGCCAGTCGGGACCGTTTATGGAGCAATTGGCGCTAAAGGGCGGGAGCCCCGCATCGTCAAACTCTTGATTCCTAGAACCCGATCTGTCATCATAGAACGCACAATTAATATCCTTTTAAGTGAACTCCTTAAAGAAGTAAGAGATAACTATTTATGACAGCAGAACATTCGATGCTTAGCAGTCTGCAAAATCCTCGTGTGAAACAGCTTATTACTCTGCGTGATCGCAGAACACGGGATGAAGCGCAGCAATTTATTATTGAGGGGTACCGAGAGCTTCTGCGTGCCACTGACGCCAAGTGCAAGATTGACACGCTTTTTATTTGTCCTGAGCTATTTCTGGGAACTAATGAAGCAGCTTTGATTAAGCGCATTGAAGGGACAGGGGCCACTGTTTTTGTTTGCACGGATAAGGTTTTCAAGAAAATGTCTTATAGAGACCGTCCCGATGGGCTTTTAGCGATTTCGCCACAGCAGCATAAAGAATTGAAGGACATTGTTTTGAAAGAGAATCCTTTTTTCATTGTGGCGGAAGCCATAGAAAAGCCTGGAAATCTGGGGACTATTCTAAGGTCATCTGATGCTGTAGGGTTGGATGCGTTGATTCTTTGCGATCGTTGTACAGATATACACAATCCTAATGTCGTGAGAGCCAGTGTAGGTACGTTATTTACGGTGCCTGTGATTGAAGCAGGCGGGAAAGAAACGCTCCAGTGGCTCAAGAAGAATGGTATTAGCATTTTGGCGGCGACACCGAGTGCTGAGCATGAGTTTACGGAAGTGGATTTAACGAAGCCTATAGCGATTGCAGTCGGAACAGAGCAATTGGGATTATCGCCTTTGTGGATGGAGAATGCAGATATTAAGGTGCGTATTCCGATGCGTGGCGTGGCGGACTCGTTGAATGTGGCGATGGCGACAACATTGCTGTTGTATGAGACTGTGCGGCAGCGAAAAGAAAAGTCAATACCTACATAGGATGAGTTTTCAGCTTAACATTGCGTCAAAGGGCTTATCAAAAAATAGGCAATAAGTCCTACAAAATAGGCTAATAAAGCCGTTACAGTAACTTTTCCAGCGTACCACGTAAAATCAACCTGTTCGATTGCCATTAATGCCACACCCGCTGCAGATCCAATCACCAAGATGCTTCCACCAGTTCAGGAATAATGTCATAGGAACTTAGCCGCAATTCTACACTAGAACTAATATTTTTATGTATCTGTCTAAATTTAAAGATATATAATTTAGAATCATTACTTACAAAAGTTGTTTTTATTATTTATTTCTTAAACCAGCCCGCTCATTGCGTTACCGGCTATCCAAGAGGTTGTCCACGCATTCTGAAAGTTAAAGCCCCCTGTCACACCATCAATATCCAGCACTTCCCCCGCAAAGTATAGCCCGGGACAAATCTTGCTCTCCATCGTCTTAAAGTCCACTTCATTCAAGGCAACGCCGCCACATGTTACAAACTCTTCTTTATACGTGCTTTTTCCTTGAATGCCATAACGATCCGACTGCAAGCGCTCGAGCAACTTCTGTAGCTGCTTGTTAGATAACTCCGACCAGCGCACATCAATGCCTTCCACAAACTTTTTCCAGAGGTTTTTGGCAAAGCGACCGGCACATCACTTGCGACCTGACGTCCGAGGTTTAGTCCTTTAAATGCCAAAATAATTTCACGAAGCTGGTTTTGGTTGTAATCAGGAAGCCAATTAACGCAAACGGTCGCCTTGTAATCAACATCATGCAATACACGCGCTCCCCACGCGGAAAGCTTGAGCACAGCCGGCCCACTGAATCCCCAGTGAGTGATCAAAAGGGGCCCTGTTTGCTCCAACGAGGTGCCATCAATCTTCACATGAGCTTTGGGGACGGAAATGCCACTCAACTCAACGAGCGGAGAATTCGGGATGTTAAACGTAAACAAAGAGGGAACTGCCGGAACAATCTGGTGACCTAGACCATGCACCATGTCTAACACTTTAGCATTACTACCTGTGGCAATCAGAAGCTTGTGACATGCCACAATCTCATCATTTGAGAGGGTTAAACGAAAGCCGTCAGCACTTTTCTCGATTGCAGATACACCGCATTCATTTCTTAAGAGGACGCCCGCTTTTTTTGCTTCGGTCATTAAGCAATTGATGATGGTCTCTGAGTTATCTGTCGTGGGGAACATGCGACCATCGCCTTCGACTTTAAGAGGGACACCTTTTGACTCAAACCATTGGACGGTATCGCGAGGTTGGAATCGACTAAAAGGACCGCGTAGGGCTTTTGAGCCTCTGGGGTAGTTGTTAACAAGAAGAGCAGGCTCAAAGCAGGAGTGCGTGACGTTGCAGCGGCCTCCTCCGGAGATCCGTACTTTTGCAAGCACTTGCCTTGCTTTTTCGAGAATGATCACTTGATTATCTCGATTAGCTTCGGCGCAGGCGATGGCGCCGAAAAAACCGGCAGCACCGCCGCCGAGGATGATAATGGTTGATTTCTTTGACATACTGAAAGAGTGTAGCAGAAAACCGTGTTATTGGATAGTTTCATCCCAGTGCTTGAGCATTTCGCGGTTAACCCCGCTGCCTCCGCAAACAATAATAAGAAGAGACTGATAGGTCTTTAAAACAGGCAATCCCTGATAAGCAAGCGCGAGGCTGGCTCCGCAAGCGGGTTCCACTAAGACGCGATGATCGTCAGCAAATTTGCAGCAAGCGTTGACAGCCGTTCTGTCGGTGACAATTTGAGGGATGATGGGGTGCTTTTTCGTCCAAAGGAAGGCCTCTTCGGCCACGCGTTTGGCCCCGAGGGTTGTGGCAATGGTATCGATTTTGTCCAAAGTGACGAGCTTATCAGCAAACATTGAAGCGGCAAATGAAGCAGCCCCTTCTGTTTCTGCGGTGATCACTGTCACATCATCCCAGCCCACAGCATGTAAGCCTTGAAGAACTCCGCACAGGAGCCCTCCCCCACCGACGGAAAGGAGAATGGCATCGGGTTTGATGCCCGAGCCAAAAATTTCATAAACAATAGTGCTATTGCCTGCCCAAATCAGGGGGTGATCAAAGGGGGGGATATAGGCGGCGTGATTCTCACTAGCGAGTTTTTTCGCTAAAATATGAGCGTCGTCCCAAGCTTGGCCATGAACAATGACTTCGGCGCCTTCGGCGGCGATTTTTTCTTTCGCTAAAGAGGGAGTTGTGGAGGGGACGACGACTTTGACGGGGATTCCGAGCTTTCGGCCGGCGTAAGCGACGGCGAGGCCCGCATTGCCCCCGCTGGAGGAAACAAAACAGCGCGTGCCCTGCTCGGCGTAATGCACGCACATGTGACCCACACCGCGATTTTTGAAAGAACCGCTCGGTTGAAGAGCTTCCATCTTTAAATAGACGGGGATTCCCAGGATTTTTGAGAGAGGTAAAGAATCGATTTGGGGTGTTTGGATGTAGAGTTCGGTCATTTCGGTTCCTTTTAGCAATGAGGTTAAGCCGGCCGAAGGCTTTTGGAGCACGCGTGCTTTAGCTCCTCTTTTCGTTAGGCTGCTTTAGCGCCGACCTGCCCACAGTGTTAAAATACCTTCCCCAAGAGCCAACTAAGAGCGCTTTATTATCACGTTCTTCTTAGGCACTCAGGAAAAGATATTTTTAGCACTGTGGCAGGTCGGCGCTAAAGCAGCCTAACGAAAAGAGGCGCTAGAGCACGCGTGCTCCAAAGGCCCTCGACCGGCATAAACGCATTTGGATCTTCATTAATGCGTAACAACGCGGCCGGCGCCACGTTACCGGCGAATTATGGCAGTGTGTTAATTATTAAGCGATAAAGCGAGACATGTAAGCTAAAACCGCCGTTTTTACAGGTTCGACATGCTTCGGCTCATGGGCCGTTTGCACGACTTTGTTGTAAAGCTCTGTCCCAAGTTTTTGCAGGATTTCTACAATTGACTGCACCCACGAGGCTAAGGTAGCGAAGAAATCAGGAAAATGCTGTGCAATCAAGAAAAATAAGACACCAAATAGAACGAAATTGAATAAAAATCTGACGAGGATCATTTGCCCACCTACCTTTTGATGAGCGTTACGCTCATATTTTGAATTATAGCACGTTGCCTATTAATCAGAAAGTGAGGTTTAAAAAATGTTTTTTGTTAACCGAAAAGAAATAATGCAATAAAGTGTTGTGATTTAAAATAATTTAATGTACAGTTCGGTTAGGTTTATTGATTTAACTGATTTAAGGTGAACAAAATGAATTTAGTTTCAAGGATAACATCCTCGTTAAATAGTGCGACTTTTTCTTCGTTTGCTGGAAAAGTGATGCAGTTTCGTGCGCATCAGAACCAGTTGGTTACTTTACTGGCGGTAGCGACACTAGCGCTGATGTCGATGGCTACAGGTTATGTCTTTGCCACCCTTCTGGGAAGAGCCAAGAAAGAGGTTGGTGCGGATGACACTATCCCAAAAGTTGATCATGCGACCGCTTCTATGTCAGCGCCAGTTATTGCCTCACCAAATTCAGAACTAGAAGCCCTAGAAAAAGTCGCTAAAGAGGAATTCCGGTTAGAATTTATCAATGATGCGTGCGGGTTTGATGTTGAGGGTAAACAGGACCCGAAGAATACGTTTGCTTCCTCTCTCGGAGGATTTCTTAAATTGCAAGTAAAAGAAAAACGCACAGAAGCTCCCCGTGACTCGTTACGCGAGTTGATTGATGATCACTACATCCCTATGAAGGGTGCAAATTTTGTTATTACAGAAGATCAGAGGGGTGTTATCCAGCAATTATGCACAGAGCAATGCCAATACAGTAATGTAATACCTATTGCAGGCATTAAACACTTGAATACTAGAGGAGATGGAAGTTGCGGATTACATGCCTTGCTTGGTGAAGACGAAAAGGGCGTGATTCAATGCGCGGATATTCAAGTTGTACGAAAAGACTTTTCCGCTTGGGCTAGAGGAAGTTTGTCTAAAAACTTAGAACAAGGATTCGCAAGACATGTGAGATCCCAACCCGATGATTCTTCAAAGGTTCCTGGCGACTTATTTGATGATTGGCTTAAGAATAATAGTGTTTCAGATTGGATTCGAGCTGCTTTTAGCTCTTATTTTAATCCTGGAGAAGTCAGGATAGAGCAACACACAGGTTTTATGACTAAACTGACAGCCCGCCTTAATGAAAAATTTAAGGCTGATTTTAAGTTTTGTTTTAGTGATCGACATACAGATGTGATTAAACTAAACGTTCGCCTTACTGAAGAAAAGTCTACGCCAGATGAGGAGAAGGGGTTATCCCTAGGAAACCCCCTGGCCCTAATCTTTTCTGCACCACAACTGCCCGAAATGTTTGGTCCATCGCGGCCGCAAGAATTATCGAGGAAGGATGTCCAAAAGCTATTGGTTGACGGTGAAGTTGATCCAGCAATTGCCTTTGATATCTATCTAGAGCAGCTTCAGGAGGTTGGTCATTGGCTATCGCAAGATGAATTGATTGCTGCCTCGGAATGCTTTGAAAAGACGCTTGTCTTATATCAAAGGGGCTGGGGAGATTCTAGTAATGAACGTTGTAAATTTGTCACCTACAAGAAAGGTAAGTTGATGGAAGGTGATGAGTTAGAGGCAATTCCAAGAAGAGGGAAAAGGCATGTTTACTATGAGCTCGGTCATTATTCGAAAGCTCAACTTGAATCCGTGGAGAACAAGTATCTACCTAATTAACAGCGTTTAAAACAACACTCACGGCCTTTCCTATAAGTATTTCTAAGCAGAGACAGAGACCTGACCGACGATCTTTGGGGCCCCAGTAACTTCGTCCCTCATGTCAGAAAGTAACATGAGGGACAAAGTTACTTGGGCTCCAAAGACTTCGTCAGGTTTGTGAGTTATTGAGGCGTGTTAATTAACACACGAGCCCTAATTGGTATTCCGCCACACGTGTCTCAAAGAAGTTCTTCTCTTTCGTAAAATCAATCGTCTCATTCATCCAGGGGAACGGATTCCTTTTCCTATGCTGCGCTTGCAACCCGATGCGCTCCAAACGTCTGTCTACCACATACTGCACGTAGTCCTCAAAAAAGGGCTCAACCCTAAAATACCTTCAGGTAAATAATCTTTCGCGTACTGGATCTCTAAGCCACGGCCTCCTTGACCGTTTCCAAAACCTCTTGCTGGAATTCTTCCGTCGAAATCCAGGGTTTTCCTCCTTATTACTAACAAGTAAACGGCAGAAGTCGTGAATTTTCGGTAAAGTATACATTTATTTTTTTATGCATAAGAACTCCATAGTGAGAGGCATTTTTGCCTAGCCATGTACCAATAGAAATTCCTATAATAGGGACAAAAACATTTGAATGATGATCAATATGACAAACAGTAGCGGCTACATTGGCTGCAAGAGAAACAATCGGAGGTAGCTTAACTCCAGTTAGTTGCTCTAATAAACCGTGAGCACAAGAAGAGGTTAGATCCGTGTGACCACATGATTTTTTATCTTGAATGTAACTATAAATTCCAATAGAAATACCAGTAAAGAAAAATGGAACGAATAATTTGAAACTCACACAAGCTGAAAAAATACCAAGCGCTGCAGCACTAATTTTTTCTATAGCTTTTATTGCCGTATCAAACTTTGATTTTTGTTTACGATGGGAATCGGAACCCCCTACTGTTGCGGGACAACCCACATCTAAGCTAGGTGTAGTAGACATTTTAAATTTCCTTATTGGTATTTCATTGTTAACCTTATCTGCAGTCTTTGCATGTAAGGATTTGATTTAGATCGATTTTATGACTTTCCTCTGCCCTAAGATTTAGCGTGAAAAAAGCTTGAGCAATAAAAATTGCTGCAAACGCGACTGTTAAACGTGATTTCATGTAGCACCCCCTCGAAGTTTTTCAGATAATCCGGTAATATAACGTAATTGCAAATACATTTTCCTTGATCATTTCCAAAACCTCTTGCTGGAATTCTTCTGTCGAAATCTAGGGTTTTCCCCCTTATTACTAACAAGTAAACGGCAGAAGTGGTGACAAAGAATTTAAAGAATTTTCGGTAAAGTATACATTTATTTTTTTATGCATAAGAACTCCGTAGTGAGACGCATTTTTTCCTAGCCACGTGCCAATAGAAATTCCTACAATAGGGACAAAAACATTTGAATGATGATCAATATGACAAACAGTAGCGGCTATATTAGCTGCAAGAGAAACAATCGGAGGTAGCTTAACTCCAGTTAGTTGCTCTAATAAACCGTGAGCACAAGAAGAGGTTAGATCCGTGTGACCACATGATTTTTTATCTTGAATATAACTATAAATTCCAATAGAAATACCAGTAAAGAAAAATGGGACGAATAATTTGAAACTCACACAAGCTGAAAAAATACCAAGCGCCATAGCACTAATTTTTTCTAGAGCTTTTATTGCTATATCAAACTTTGATTTTTCTTTACGACGGGAATCGGAACCCCCCACTGTTGAGGGACAACGCACATCTAAGCTAGGTGTAGTAGACATCTTAAATTTCCTTATTGGTATTTCATTGTTAACCTTATCTGCAGTCTTTGCATGTAAGGATTTGATTTAGATCGATTTTATGACTTTCCTCTGCCTTAAGATTTAGTGTGAAAAAAGCTTGAGCAATAAAAATTGCTGCAAACAAGACTGTTAAACGTGATTTCATGTGGTACCTCCTTGAAGTTTTTTAGATACTCCGGTAATATAACGTAATTGCAAATACATTTGCAATAAGAAATAAAAAAAGGAGGTTGAAATGCAGCGCATGACGAAGCAAAGAATGGCAATTTTAAGGTGTTTATCGGAAGAAGGAAGGCCTCTATCTATTGAAGAAATTCGGGCTTACGCAGCTATTGAGATCCCTCAGATTAATCTGTCAACCGTTTACAGGACTATTAAGAAGCTTATTCAAGAAGGAAAAATTGATTTGATAGAGCTTCCAGGTGAAAACTCCTGTTATGAAATACACCAAAAAGAACATCATCACTATTTTTTGTGTGATGGCTGCAGTAAAACTTATTTTATTAACAAGTGCCCTAGAGGGCTTTCGGAAATTGTCCCCCAAGGCTTTCACTTATTAGGTCATTCGATCACATTAAATGGATTTTGCCGGGATTGTCGTGCTTAATTTCTTGTCTTTGCATTTTAAATGAAAGCTGAGGGTTTTTTGTGCGAATGAACGATTGTCAGCCCGATTACAGCCGATTCATCGTCGTTTTCCGGCTATAGTTTTTAAGTACTAACATCCTTAATAACTCACAGACGCGACTGAAAGCCTTTGAAGTATGCAAGGGGTGTAGAAAAAAAATTCAACGCTTAGCTTTAAACCTTGCTAGTACTTAAAACTGTGGGTGGAAAGCGGCAAATAATTGCCCACGCTCATGAGTAACCAAACTAGGTGATTGCTAATAAATTCACTGGTTATGCTGGGGTATTCGTTTTCAATCGATCGCGGTAGCGATCATCCTCTGATTAGCCCAAGGTAAGCGATAGCTACTCCGGGCACATTGAGAATAGATTTGTAATGCGGCAGCACTATTATTAGTGGTAGCCCTTTTCAGGACAAATTTTTTATTGCAGAACGGTGTGATTTCCACTGCCTCTCAAAGCGGTATTACTACTGCAATACAAATCTACTTTCAATGTACCCAGGGTAGCCATCGCGCACCCTGGGCCATCTAGAGTTTGATCGCTGCCGCGATCAGTTGGACGAGGCTGTCGTCTTTGGTAAATAAATTTTATTCTACCAGAAAATTCATGTTACTTTCTGACATGAGGGATGAAGTTGCTTGGGGGCTCCAAAGACTTCGTCAGGTCTGTGAGTTATTGAGGCGTGTTAATCACCGCACAAGGCTGCCTCTTTGGCATCGACGTCGCATCATTAAACAGTTGACTGGATTGAAGCTCTCCTATACACCTTTATTTTTTTAAACATGCAATCACCTTAAGGGGAAATTTTATGAAAGCAACGAACAGGCCACAAAATTCGATCCGGTTATTACGCCAATTGCGGACGTCAACAGATGCGCTATAGCACCGCTCCAATTGGGGATATCTTCGATTCAAAAGACGGCCTTCATAGCGCATCGTTTAAAACAAGCTTTATCATGGAGCTACTCACCTGTCTTTTGGAAGAAAAAAAATAAAAAAGGAACTATCGAGATCAAGACTTAGCGGGAGTTGGTTTTATAGTTATGTTCACGATCTTATAAATTTTGCCTATTACTTTTGCGTAGTGACGGGAGTTAAGTACTCCTACCCAGCTGTCGCCGCTCTTATTCTTGGAATCAGCCCTATTGTTATCTCCTTTTACGGGAGTTTTCGAGAAACCAAATGCTCGTTCAAAAAACTATTAGTGCCTTCTTTTTTAATTATTCTTTCGCCCCCTTTAATAAATTTTAACTTTCTTCCAAAGAGCGAATGGGAAACTACTTATCTCGTTGGTGCCTTTCGCAGCTTGATTTCCGTATTTATTTGGAGTTGGTACGTCGCTGCCAATACAATTTTCCATGGGATTAACATCGTTGAAAGATCCCCTTCTCACGCAAATTAAAAACCTATTTTCCTATTCCCGTAGGTAGTAACCAAGGGCGCTTTTTTAATTTTTGATAAATGTTTGTTAATCACAACATCTTGAACTTATTTTACTATCTTCATTTTGTTTAACATCTTGTTTTTTTCTCGCCACTGTGGTTTGCTAACCCAAGAGGTTTTATTATGTCTGAAGCAAATCCAAAAGTTCGAATAGCCCCCAATTCCAAAGATGCGGAAATGATGGTCCTAGGGTGCATGTTAACCAGTATCAATGGTTTAAACATCGCTGCTGACGGGCTCGATGATTCCGATTTCTACTTCACCGAACACAAAATCATCTTTCAAGTGCTAAAAGGCGCTTATATGAGCGAAAAACCCGCGGACGTTCACCTCATCTGCGAAGAACTCAAACGCCAAGACAAACTCAAAGCCGTCGGCGGAGCCTCCTACATCGCGACATTAGCTCAATATGTGGGCACTTCTGCTTACATGGAAGAATACGTCGAGATCGTACGCAACAAATCCATTCTAAGACGCATGATCAATGCTGCTCAAGTGATCGAGAAATCGGCAATCGAAGAGCCCCAAGAGGTGATGGAAGCGCTTGATGAAGCACAAAAGATGTTCTTCCAAATCAGCCAAGCGGCCAACCCCCTTTCCGGAATTACTTTAAATGAAATTATTTCCGGAGTCAAAGCGGAGTCCAATCAGCCTTACCTAACGCTCCTTGAAGAGCGCATGGAGCGTTATCAGCTCAAAGGTCCAGAAGATGCGGGCATCACGGGTGTACCAACGCACTTTATTGATTTCGATAAAATGATCAATGGCCTGAATAATTCCAATTTAATGATTCTTGCTGCCCGTCCTGCGATGGGTAAAACGGCTTTTGCGATGAACATTGCCGAGAATGTGTGCTTTAAGAGCAATGTACCTGTAGGCATTTTTTCTTTGGAAATGAGCGCCGAGCAGTTGATTCATCGTATTATCTGCTCACAAGCAGAAGTGGAATCTGACAAAATTAAAACGGGTTCTTTGAGTAGTCTTGATTTTCAGCGCGTTGTAGGGGCTGTTGGCCAGATGCAAAATCATGTGATGGTGATTGATGATCAGCCTGGACTCAAAATCACGGATTTGAGAGCTCGTGCAAGGCGTATGAAAGAGCTGTATAATATTGGTTTCCTTGTGATTGACTACTTACAATTGATATCGGGATCGGGATCCAGAGCACAAGAAAACCGTCAAAATGAAATTTCAGAGATTTCGCGGATGCTTAAGAATTTAGCCCGTGAGATCAATGTTCCAATTTTATGCTTGTCGCAGCTTTCTCGAAAAGTGGAAGAGCGCCCGGGCCACCGTCCGATGATGAGTGACTTGCGTGAGAGTGGAAGTATTGAGCAGGATGCTGACTTAGTGATGTTTCTACTAAGAAGAGAATATTACGATGCGAATGACAAGCCCGGTCTTGCAGAGCTCATTATTGGGAAGAACAGACACGGCGGAGTCGGTACAGTTAATTTGACTTTCCGTAAAGAGTTTGCTCAGTTTGGGAATTACACTCCGATTAAATATTCGGGTGGAGAGTCTTTTGCGGAAGAGAGCAGTGCTTTTAGTAGTTTCTCCCCCTAGCCCCCCTTCTTTGCTGATCCTTCATCTCCTATTCTTTCCCTTTCTTTCCCCCTTTACATTTTATCAGCAATCGATTAACATCATCCCTTACAAATCCTCATTCACGGAGACAACATGTCATCAGTAAAGAAAAAAAGAAAACATAAAATCGCTAAGCATAAGCGTAAAAAACGCAGCAGACAAAACCGCCACAAGACTAAATAGTTAAGATTTAATTTATGTGGAACTACCCTGTCTCTTATAATGTTATCGTGCTGGGAGGTGGGCACGCCGGTTGTGAAGCAGCGCTTGCTGCCGCTCGCATGGGCGCTCGTACTCTTCTCCTCACAATGAACCTCGATACCATCGCCAAAATGAGCTGTAATCCAGCTGTCGGTGGTATAGCCAAAGGGCATATGGTCCGCGAGATCGATGCTCTGGGCGGAGAGATGGGCAAGGTCATCGATGTGACAGGTATCCAATACCGCATGCTGAATAGCACTAAAGGTCCAGCCGTTTGGGCTCCTAGAGCCCAAGCTGATAAGGTCGCTTATCAGTTTGAGATGAAGCATCGTCTCGAAAAAACTCCCAATTTAGAGATCAAACAGGGCACCGCAGAGGATCTAATCACTGCATCCGGGTGCATTACCGGTGTTGTGACTAAAGAGGGAATCATCTATCATGGCCAAAATGTGATTATCTCCGCAGGCACATTCATGAGGGGATTACTTCACATTGGGGAAACTAATTATTCCGGAGGAAGAGCCGGAGATCAGCCATCTGTTGGTCTATCAGCTAGTTTAGAGCGTCTTGGATTAAATCTTGGTCGTTTAAAAACAGGCACTCCGCCGCGTGTCAACGGCCGGTCTATCGATTTCAGCTTAGCAGAAGAGCAACCCGGCGACGAGGGTGTTAAATTTTCGTTTGACGATGAAGGCATCCCCAGACTTCCGCAAGTTTCCTGCTACATCACCTATACCACAAAAGAAACTAAAGATATTATTTTAGCTAACATCCATCGCTCCCCGATGTATTCGGGAAAAATCGAAGGGATTGGTCCGAGATATTGTCCTTCGATCGAAGATAAAGTGATGCGCTTTTCTGATAAAGAACGCCATCAAATATTTTTAGAACCTGAAGGATTAAATACTCAAGAAGTGTATGTGAATGGGGTTTCTTCCTCATTGCCATTTGACGTGCAGTTTGACTTTATTCATAGCATTCCTGCTTTGCGCCATGCGGAGATTATGCGCCCTGCCTATGCTATCGAGTACGATTATGTTACAAGCGGGCAGATCGATGCTTCTTTAGAGTGCAAGACCGTCCAAGGGTTATTCCTGGCAGGACAAATCAATGGAACTTCCGGTTACGAAGAAGCTGCCGGACAAGGATTGATTGCGGGGATCAATGCTGCTAATCGCGCCCAAGGAAAACCTGCTTTCATCCTAAAACGCTCCGATGCCTATATCGGTGTGATGATCGATGACCTAATCACGAAGGGGTTGGACGAGCCTTACCGGATGTTCACAAGCCGTGCTGAGCACCGCTTATTGTTACGTCAAGATAATGCGGACTTGCGCTTGCGCCGTTTTGGTTATGAATTGGGACTCATTGATGGTGTTCGCTATGCAAAATTGCAGCATAAAGAGCAAGTGCTGGCGCAAGAGACAAAGCGTTTGAGCAAGGTTTTCAAGCAGATCAACGGGAAAGGATCGAGTTTGGAGCAGTTGTTGTCCCGTCCTGAGAACACTTATGCATCGCTAATGGTAGAATATCCTGGTGCGTTTATAGACCACGGTGCAGAGATTAATTTTCAAATTGAGCTGACGGCAAAGTATGCAGGGTATATTGATCGCCAAACAAGTGAAATTGGTCGTTTGTCGCACGTTGAGAATATAAAGATTCCGGAAGGTTTTGACTATGCCGCTGTGACAGGCTTTCGTAATGAAGCGCGCCAGAAATTGAGTTTGGTAAATCCTAATAATGTCGGGCAGGCGTCGCGCATTTCCGGTGTTTCGCCGGCCGACATTTCTGTGCTGATGATTGCGCTGGCGCGAAGCAAAAAAATAACCAGAGAGGCTGAAGAAATCATAGGTTGTGGGTAAAGAAAAATAAAAATCAGCCCACAGTTTTTTGAGGATACAGTATTAATGAATAACACGCCCAAGCCTATTATCCATCTCTTAGAACTCACCGGCACCCCGATCCTTGACCAACTCCGCATCGAAGAAGCTCTCCTGCGCGCAGACTCTCGCAACTGGTGCATTATCAATCACGGGGCTCCTCCTGCTATTGTCATGGGAATTTCTGGCATCCCGGACAAACTCATTAACTACCCCCTTCTCTGCCAAAACCCGGTGCCCGTCCCAGTCATCCGGCGTTTCAGTGGCGGGGGCACCGTTTTTATCGACCCCAATACGGTTTTTGTCACTTTTATTTGTAACGAACAGCACCTAAATGTGCGCTGCTATCCCCAGCATGTTTTTCAGTGGAGTGGCCGGTTTTATCAGCCTGTTTTTGAGGGATTAGATTTTCAACTTAAGGAAAATGATTACATTTTGGGTAATAAAAAATTCGGCGGGAATGCGCAATACATGCGCAAAGACAGATGGCTTCATCACAGCTCATTGCTTTGGGATTATGATGCGGATGCCATGCAATGTTTACTGATCCCGGAAAAAGCCCCTGCCTATCGAGAAAACCGTTCTCACTCGGACTTCCTCTCAAAACTCAAAGATTTCATTCCTTCTAAAAAAATTCTCCACGATAAGGTCTTAAGGGTGCTTCATCAACAATTTGATGTAGAGGATATCCTATTGCATAATATTAAAGAAATAACTACTGTTCCTCACAGACAGGCAACAGCTAGAATAAAATGAATTAAGGTTGCAATTAAAATACAGAATCTTTTAAATTATTCAGATCAAAGCATAATTGTGTTTTGTGGAATTTCTATAAAATAGGTGTTTAATGAATTCTGCTGTTGTTGTTTTGTTTTTTAATTTATTTTTTTTACTCGCACGTTGTGATGTTTCAGCCAGCGCCTGCGATGAAATAGAAAGTCAAGAAGCCAGATGCGCCTGCGTTAATGTCATTACAGGAGAATGCACTGCTGGAGAAGAGGGTTCCATTGTGACCGATTACTATAGTGGGGAAGCTTATTCCGGCAGTGTCAAGCAGCAATTCATTGTAGATGACGAAGAAGGTGCACTAATTCCTTTAAATCGCTATGTGTATCATGATAATTTCACAGAAGTCTTTGATCAAGCTGATCAAAAAACCATTTTCCGTTATTCCGATGTTCCCTTAGTTACAGATATTGAAAGTTACGATGCTAGCGGGGACCCTATTTGTTTTCAGCACTTGGATTGGGATACCACATCAGGAAGTCCTAAGCTCATATCTAGAACAGTTCTCAATAAGGGACAAGACGTTGTCTTGGAGCAACATTTTGCTTATGACAAAGAGGGCAAGATCGTACAAAAGAACGAAGGGGGGGAACTTGCAGGGCTTTATAAGGTTTTGTGGGATTTCATTCAAGACAAGTTCACTTATCCTGAAGGCGATTTTATTGAAGTGTGGTTTGGAAAGATGTATCCTCTCTTGGCAGGCTGGCGTCAGGAGGCCCTAGAAAGGAATACGCAAGGCGCGCGCGAGATCAATGAAAAAGTGCGTGTCACCTATATTAACGGGATTTTGAATTCTTCCCAAGATTGTTCAGATACAGCTCAAACCTTATCTAAGTATCATGGGGAAACTAAAATTCACTATGTGTATCGTCCGACAAAAGGCTGGGGTGGTGACATGATGAGTTCGATTGAGGTCAAAGCAGGTTTGTTGACACCGCAAGCGACATTATTAGTTGAGATGTGGAAAGATTTGATTAACGAGCTGGGCGGGGTTAATTCCGGTGGAATGATTGTGCATTATGCGCATAGTATTGGAAGTTCTGATACATGGAATGCTAAAAATTTATTGTCGACGGAAGAGCGTAAAATGCTTCGAGTGGTGACTCTGGGATCTCCGGTGATGATCCATAAAAATGGACTACATAGTGTTGATAACTATGTGAGTGTGAGAGATGGTGTATGCTGGGCAGATCCGATCGGTTACTATAGAGGACGCCAGAAAGAGAAAGATGTGAACGTTATTTTTGTGGGATCGTGGTGGGGGAAACCTTTAACTGAACACGAACTGAGTTGTGAGGCCTATGATGAGGTCTTGCGGCGGTTAGGCAAAGAATTTGTCGACCAGTACGGGCAGTAAGGAGTTTTCCAACACAGCGTCACAGGGAAAAAGAAAAAGGAAATTATATGTTTAGTCCAATTAATGATATACGAACCACTTTACGTAACCCCCTCGAAATTGGAAAGCGAAAATTGATTATAAGTAACTTAACTGTAGTGAAGGTTGTTGCGGTAGTGGTTGGTGCCTTTGCCTGTTTAGTGGGATTGCTGTTAAGAAACCTTCCGCTTATAGGAACGCTTTTCTTAATTGCAGGTGCTGTTATAGCTGTTCTTAGCTATGAAATTGCTAAAATGGCTCATAACGGTACACAAATGTTAAGTGGCGGATTTCTAGATAGAGGAGCAGCTGCACTCACAACAAGTAAGTTTGTAGATAATCTATTTAAGGGTACGCTGGTTGCAGGACCATTTCTAAGTGATTTTGTCAAAGCTAACTTATAAGAATAGAGCAGTACGAGCAGTAATTTCTAGGCCGAAGAACGCTTAGAACGGCGTCTAATCGATTGTACAGGCTGGTATAACGGAGTTATTGGCTTGTGAGTTTTTTCATTTACCTCTATCCAAAGGTCGTATTTTTGCTGAAGATTTAACCAGAGATTAGGAGTAGTATTAAAAGCTTCCCGAAGGCGAACGGCGATATTGGGACTTATAGAAGCTTTGCCTGTTCGTATTTTAAAAAGACAATTTCTTGATAGATTCAGATGATCAGCGAGTTCTTGTAGATTTAATTTTAAAGGTTTTATGTAAAGTTCATCCAAGATGACCCCAGGAGGATTAGGCTTTCTTTTTTTTTCAGACACACAAATCTCTCTTAATGATAATCAATTAAATCAACCTCAAAGACATCATCATTTTCAAACTTAAAAATGATAGTCCAGTTACCATTAAAATGGACGGAATAAAAACCTTTTAAATTTCCTTTTCGATGATGAAAATCTGAACCCGGGAAATCCATGTCATTAGGTACCACTGCTGAGTCCAATAAGTCCAAAAGCAAACTTATTTTTGAAGCGTAGGTTGGCTCAATCCCTGATTTATCTCCGTCTTCAAAAAACTTTTTTAAGCTTTTATGGCGAAATTTCTTTATGGTCGCAATTGAGTCTTTTTGATTTTAATGCAATCTATTAGATTACATTTTGCCAATGGAAAAAAGAATAAGAAAGGGATGTTTTTATCGCATGGGGCTGAAAAGATAAAGGACAAGGACCCTAAGAGATAATTGAAAAACTATCTCGTAGGATTATTGTCCTTTGTTCTTTATTCTGTATTATTTATTCTTTCTCTAGCTTCTCGATCTTATCAGATTTCTTTGAGGCATCTACTTTGACGTCCCCTTCATTTTCAAAAACATCTGTAATCGCGCCTTTCACAACTTCAATTTTCGATGTGCCATCGTACATCTTGATAATCACTGTATGATCAAGCACACGCACAATCGTTCCAACAATTCCCATCGCCGTTACACGGTCACCAGCTTTCATTGTCTCACGTTGTGACTCCAACGCTTTACGACGTTTTTGCTCCGGACGCCATAGGATAAAGTAAAAGAATAAGAGCGCGATCGCAATCATCATCAGGGTTTGTGTAAAGTCTTCAGCACGCATTGGCGGCATCCCAGGGGCTTCGTCGGCAAACAGCGAAGTCGCTGCCACAGTATACACTGTAGCTAGGGCGTAAATCATTTTTTTCATGTGTCTTCCTTTTTTAAATGGGATTTGTACCGTTTGTAACCCGAAAATTGGTTTTTGGCGTCGCCGGCACCTTTAGATTTCTGAAATGAAAAATTAGCTTCTATTGCAAATAGTAAGTCTAATTTTTCATTTCAGAAATCTAAAGCGGCGGCTTAGCTAAAATTCCAATTTTTGAATCACACAGGGTATATCGCACAAACACGGCGATAAAAATCCTGTAATGTGTCTTGTTTAATAGCTTCACGCAATTTTCGCATGAAATCCAGATAAAATGCTAGATTTTGTAGTGTCACAAGCGTTAATCCCGTGATTTCATCGACATTTAACAAATGCCGCAGATACGCTTTGCTAAATTGAGAGGTATAACAATCTAACTCTGGATCCAGTACCGAAAAGTCTTGGGCATAGCGTCCTGCCTTAATATTAATCTTTCCAGACCATGTGAAGGCTGTTCCGTTACGAGCATTTCGCGTTGGCATGACACAATCAAACATGTCAATGCCACGCATCACGGCTTCAATCAAATTGCGAGGAGTACCCACCCCCATCAAATAGCGAGGTTTGTCCAAGGGTAAGTGAGGAACAGTTTCATCGATCATGACATTCACCAATTCTGCGGGCTCGCCCACCGACAATCCCCCAATCGCATACCCCTCAAAATTCATCTTAGCAAGCGCTTGCGCAGAAATCTGGCGGAGATCGCCGTGAACGCCTCCTTGCACAATCCCAAACAAACTTTGGTGAGACTGCAACTCAAAGTTACGGCACCGCTCTGCCCAGCGGTGCGTGCGGTCCATGGCTTTTTCTACGCCAATACGCTCGCAAGGATAAGGCGAACACTCGTCAAACGCCATGACGATATCGGAACCGAGCGTTTTTTGGATCTGCATGCTTTCAATGGGTCCGAGGAAGTGTTTGGATCCATCAACATGCGATTGGAAGAAAACGCCATCTTCGGTGATTTTATTGAGCGATGACAAGGAAAAGACTTGAAATCCACCCGAATCCGTGAGAAGGGATCTTTTCCAGTTCATGAACTTGTGGAGTCCTCCGGCTTTAGCCATGATCTCCATTCCAGGCTTGAGCATCAAATGGTACGTGTTCCCAAGAATGATGCGGGCATCGATATCTTCTAATTGCTGGTTGGTCAGCGTTTTCACGGCGCCACGGGTACCCACAGGCATAAACACGGGAGTCTCGATCACGCTATGTTCTGTTTCAAGTATTCCAAGGCGAGCCTTCGACGAGGAATCATTTTTAATTAAAGAAAATTTCATTTATTTCACCAATAACGCAATGTTTTCAATATGAATAGTTTGGGGGAATTGATCCACCGGCTGGATAGAAACAAGTCGGTAGCCGTGCTTAACCAGTTCTGCCACGTCTACAGCTTGGGTCGCTGGATTGCAGGAAATGTAAACGATGCTTGGGGCACCTAGGGCAATAATCTGCTCACAGCCGGCAACTTCAAGACCGACTCGTGGGGGATCAATCATCAAGAGATCCGGTTTAGGGAACTCTTTATTTTTTAAGATCTCATGCACAGCACCTGTATACACCGTAAAGTTTTCAATGCCGTTAGATGTGGCGTTTGTTCGAGCATCCAAAGCGGATTCCGGTGAGATTTCAATGCCGATCACTTGTTTTGCGTGCTTGGCCATGCAAATGCCGAGCGTGCCTGTCCCGCAGTAGAGGTCGTACGCAACCGCATCTTGTGGAATCGCTGCGTGCTGCAAAGCAAGCGAGTACAACTTTTCTGCTTGGCTGCTATTCGGTTGGAAAAAGGCGCTTGGACTGATGGTAAACGTGAGGGGGATCGGTTCTTTTCCCGCAATCGTTGTAATCAGCAGCGTCTCTTTAATATGGTCTGGGCCGTAAAGATGCATTTCGTAAAAGTTTGTGGGGATCCCTTTGGCTATTTGATGGATGCGCAAGAAGACGCTCAGATGGCAATCGGGATCCGGGGGTTCAATGGCTTTTCGGATAGCTGCCAGAAAGCTATTGATCTGAGGGCGATGCAAAGCGTAATCGGGATTTCCTGAAACAGTGAGCATCACCATGCGATCGCCGGTGCGTTTGCCTTCGCGCACGGTCAATGTGCGCAGGGAACCGGTGTTCTGTCGGATGTGATACGCTTCTAAATCAGAACCTTCCCACCATGCTCTTGTGGCTTCAAGAGCTTCAATAAACCACGGATTGACCAAATGGCATTCGGTTAAGTTAACGACTTTGCCGCCACTGGCATCGATAATCAGGCCTAGGTACTTGGTTTTTGCCGCATCGGAAGAGAACGAGAATTCCATTTTGTTGCGGTATTGCCAAGGGCTACCGCAGGGGATGATCGGATGAAAAGCCACATCAGGAGTGATGAGGTCGCCAAAATAACGACGGACCATCTCTTCTTTGTTCTGGAGTTGTTCTGTGTAAGGAATCTGTTGCCAGCGACATCCTCCGCAGACACTAAAGTGTTTGCATTTGGGGGCGATGCGTGTGGGAGCGGGGATTGTGATCTGTTGGAGAAGAGAGCCAAATAGGCCACCGCGTTTTCGTAAAAGCAGAGCTTCGGCAGTGTCACCTGGTATAGTGAAAGGCACTTCGACCTTCCAAGGTTCGCCATTTTGATTGAGGGTAGTCCCGATGCCATTGCCCTTTTTGGAGAATTCGGTGATGGAGACGGAGGCGGTTCTGTTAGCATTTTTGCGCATGGATACACTTAGTTAAAAAAAGATCACTTTAGCATAAAGGGAGTAAAAAAGACAGATTTTATGGTGCTAACGGCCGATGACAGGATTTATTTTAACAATGTTCTCATCAAATCCCTTATTTTTCCACGAGTTTAAAGCGATCGAAGGTCTTTGGGGCCCCCAAGTCACTTCGGCCCCCGTTTCAGAAAGTAACTTGCCTCGCAGCCCAGGGTACGCGCATACCTTTTCACACAAAATGTAAATCTTAATTTCAGGTGGTAAGGTGCGACTAAAGACACTCCACTATATGCCTCCATAAACTCACAGACCGGACGAAGTCTTTGGAGTACGGCAATTTTTTTTGCCGCTTTCCACCCACAGTTTTAAGTGCTAATAACGTTTAATTTAAAGATTAAAGGCGAATCTCATTTTTACCCACCCTGACGCAAAGACTGCTAGTACTTAAAACTGTGGGTGGAAAGCGGCAAAAAATTGCCGCACTCTAAAGACTTCGCCCGGTCTGTGAGTTTATTGAGGCATATAGTGGAATGTCTGTTAGTCGTACCTTCAAACTGAAAATAACGTGTTTGCGCAGGTTTGTCTGAGCTTTAATTCCGCTTTGCGCTCGGTTGCTTTAGTACCGGCAGCCCACAGAGCTAAAACACCTTTTTTTAAGCTCCTAAGATGAGCGTGATAACGGAATAGAGCCTTTGGCCAAGCTCAGGAAAAGGCGATTTAACGCCCAGGCAGTCGGTGCTAAAGCAACCGAGC
>Ga0105045_10000207_pt1 | contig 38347 bp, 31 predicted proteins | sample MAT02_FD_78089 | JGI IMG/M metagenome (GOLD analysis project Ga0105045, IMG submission 78089) | Freshwater microbial communities from Lake Fryxell liftoff mats and glacier meltwater in Antarctica - MAT-02 (megahit assembly) | ecosystem: Environmental > Aquatic > Freshwater > Ice > Liftoff...
AAGCACCTCGAAATCGGACTCAAAAAGTACTTCAACGAATGGAAATTCAAGCATCCCGATCCGTACGATTTTATTCGCGTGATGGAAAAGCAGAGTGATACACACCTTAAATGGTACTTGAATTTTATGCTCAATACCACGGCATCCATCGACTATGCCATTAAGAAAATAGATGGCGACGACCGCGCAACACGTGTAGCTTTGGAAAGGCTTGGTCGATTTCCGATGCCTGTAGATTTAGCTGTAACGTTGCAGGACAGTTCTATTCAATATTTTACCATTCCACTTGATGTGATGCGTCATGCCAAAACCGAGCAGGGGAATGTTACTTTCGATGTTTTACCCGATTGGACAATCGGAACGAAATACTACGAGTTGAACTTACCCATTGCGGTCGATCAAATTATCAGTATCGTCATCGATCCTTTTCGCGGAATGGCCGATATAAATGAGTTAAATAACCGTGTTGATCTCGAAGGTTCAAAAAAAGTGATGTTTACAAATTAGAAATGAAAAAAACCGTCTACACACTAGCCTTCGCGGCAATTGCGGCCTGCTCGCCACAGTCGGAAGAACAAATGAAATCCACCCCTATTATGAATACGTACGTTGCCGATTCGCATAGTTTTGGAAAGCCTAATGAAGTGGCAATCTCCCATTTAAACCTCGATATCGAAGTTGATTTTGAGAGCAAGCGCATAGCCGGGAGTGCGACCTACGATCTCGAGCGAAACGCAGGAAACACGTTACTGCTCGATATACGCGGCTTGGTAATCGACAGTGTTCACGATGCGGCTGGCAAAAAACTGGTTTTCAAAACTATTCCGGGCAATGAGCGCGGCGATGGTTTGGAAATTATCCTTCGCGATAGCACTGAAAAGGTAGCAGTGCACTACCGCACATCGCGCGATGCGGCTGCTTTGCTTTGGATGGAGCCAGAACAAACGCTCGGGGGGGAATCCCCCTTTTTGTTCACTCAAGGCCAAGCCATTTTGACGCGTTCATGGATTCCCATTCAAGATAGCCCCGCGCTGCGCATTACCTATGAAGCTAAGGTGAAAGTACCCGAAGGCTTGATAGCCTTAATGAGTGCCACCAACCCCCAGAGAAAGAGCGCCGACGGCGTTTACGAGTTTGAAATGGAATTGCCAGTGCCGCCTTATTTATTGGCTTTGGCTGTAGGTGATCTCGAATTTCGACCGCTTGGCAATCGCACAGGGGTTTACGCTGAGCAGCAATTGGTAGAAGCCGCCGCCTATGAATTCGCGGATGTGGAGAAGATGCTCGAAGCGGCAGAAGACCTTTATGGCCCCTATCGTTGGGGTCGATATGATCTGCTTGTTTTACCGCCGAGTTTCCCTTTTGGAGGTATGGAAAATCCCCGGCTTACTTTTGCTACCCCTACTATTATTGCCGGCGATCGATCGCTTACTTCGCTTGTTGCACACGAGTTGGCGCATAGCTGGAGCGGAAATTTGGTAACCAACGCCACCTGGAATGACTTCTGGCTCAACGAGGGCTTCACCGTTTATTTTGAAAAGCGCATTATGGAAGCCCTTTACGGAAAGGAATACGCCGCCATGGCCGATGTATTGGGTTATGAAGATTTGCAACACACTATGGAAGAACTCGGTGCAACCAATGCCGATACCGAGCTGAAACTTACCTTAGAAGGCCGCGATCCCGATGATGGAATGACAGACGTGGCATATGAAAAGGGTTACCTCTTCCTCCGATGGCTCGAAGAGATATATGGCCGCGAAGCATTCGATGCATTCTTGAAAAAATACTTTGAAGAGCATGCGTTTCAAACGATGACCACTGATAAGTTTATTTCCTACCTCGATTCAAATCTCTTGTTGCAACGCAGCCCGCGGCCCGATATCGAAGCTTGGATTTTTAAACCGGGTTTACCTTCCGACCATCCCCGATTCACCAGCAGTCGGTTCGAAAGGGTGGATTCATCCTATCAGGCTTGGAATAAGGGCATGCTCAAACTTACCGATTTGGATACTTCCAATTGGTCGAGCCACGAATGGCTGCGATTCCTAAGGCGCCTTAATACCGAGACGACTCTGGAGCAAATGAAAGCGCTTGATAAGAAATTTGACTTCAGCAATTCGGGTAATAGTGAATTGGCTGCAGCCTGGTACTTGCAATCGATACATGTAAATTATAAGCCCGCATTTGAACCCATGCGCGCTTTCTTAATGCGCGTAGGTCGGCGAAAATTTATTGGACCCATGTACACAGCTTTAGCCAAAGATTCAGCTAATAAAGTTTTCGCGGAAGAAGTTTACCGGCAAGCACGAAGCAATTACCACAGTGTGGCCACGCAAACCATTGACGAGATCTTGCTAAAGCCTCAGTCGCGGAATACTGCCAAGTGATTGCGCACAGGATTGGCGTACATTTTTAGCAACCATTCCATATCGGTAGAAGGGTCGAGACCAGCTTCTGCGAGTCGGTTTCGCACACTCTGCTCGAATTCGATCCGATCTTCTTTCGAGTAGTGGTCCAGATCGCTATCGTTGCCGTCCAATAAATCGAGCGCTAAATAATTACTGGGCCAAAGTTTATAGTTCAGATAAATTTGCTGGTCAATCATATCGCCGACGATCCGGAGCTTATCGTTCACATTCGGATAGTCGGCCAACTCTTCCAATTCAGCGTTTAGGGTAGTCCCGATACTCAAATGCACGCGCCCTTTTTGGCCGGTAAGGCCGGTTAGGATGCTGTTAATGTCTTCGTCAGGAGCTTTTTCGTACTTCTCATCGCGCGATACGGCCTTGAGCTCGGGTATTTTAAGCGTATCGCAGGGGTCAAACTCATAGCTTATGGCCACTGGGGTGATACGCAGATCGCGCAAGCATTGACGAAGTGGGTTTTGGCAGTTTATGCTAAGCATCTTAAGCAGTCCCGGTTGGGTCTTGTCGAGCCCATCCTTCGTCCGGCCTTCGCGCTGAGCGATCCAAATACTCTGTTTTTGGTCACCGATCGTATAGCGAATGTAATCGGAGAGCAGCATGGAGTTTTCGTAAAATTCTCGTGCTCCGGTATTCCGCTTTACCACGAAATTCTTATTCAACTTGGTGAGGTCGGCCACTAAATCGCTGGTGAGCAAATTGCTACCAATCGCCGTTTGGATCGTTCCCAAACCTGCTTCTAGTAATACGATGTTTAGAATTGCCGAATCGAGGATGATATCGCGGTGGTTGGAAATAAAGAGGTAAGATTCCCCTGGCTTTAAATTTTCTAGCCCGCTTACTGTTAATTCAGACACCGTGCTATCCACCAATCTGCGCATAGTGGGGTGGGCAATGTTGCGCTGAAAATCTTCGACTGTGTTAACGCTCATCATCGCAGCTATCACTTCGGCCTTTATCCATTCAGGCTGCACATATTGCATCATGTTGAAGAAGGCTGGAATAGTCAATAGACGTTCGATCACCTCGGGCACTTCATGGTCGAGGTAAGGACGGATATCTTCAAATTCGTTCCTCATGCGCGTTGGCGTATGGTTTTTTTTGGCGGTGCGAAAGTAGGCATTCTTAAGGGTTTCTCGGCATTAGTCATTGGCTAAGCGTGGTATTTAGCGAAAACTTAACTTTGAGCCGATGAGTACGGATTTCAAGTCGCTCAAGATTACCCGTCAATTTCTAGATGCTTTAAGCGAAATCGGGATTACCGAACCGACCGAAATCCAGATTAAGGCCATTGTTCCTGCTATGGCGGGGCAGGATATTTTGGGTATCGCGCAGACAGGTAGCGGCAAAACGCTGGCCTACCTGCTGCCTTTGGTTTCAAAAGTAAAATACGCGCAAGGCAATACTCCCCGTGCATTGATACTGGGCCCTTCGAAGGAGTTGGTCATCCAGATATTCCGGGTATTAGCGGCGCTAGTGGTTCATGCCGACATCCGGATTGTGTGTTTATACGGCGGCGTTGGCAAGAAGGAACAAGTAGCTGCCATAGAAGAAGGAGTAGATATTATAGTGAGCACCCCAGGCAGGTTTATAGACCTTTACAGCTACGGGCATATTTTTACAAAACAGATTAACACCTTGGTGCTCGACGAAGCCGACCGTATGATGGATATGGGCTTCATGGGTCAGCTCCGGCAAATTTTAGAAGTCATTCCCAGCAGGCGGCAAAACTTACTTTTCTCCGCTACGTTTCCCGAAAGAGTGGAGCGATTGGCTGCCGAATTTCTAGAGTTTCCCTTGCGCATAGAAGCCCGCAACAGCGAGAAGCCCGTTGATGAGGTGAGCCAGGTATGGTATTCCACGCCTAATTTCCGTACGAAACTCCATTTATTGCTTTACTTTTTGCTGGACAGCGAGTGGAATCGAGTCATGATTTTCTGCAGAACCAAAGACTCCGCCGAGCGGGTGTCGCGGTATTTAGACCGCCACGAAGTAGGTGGAGTGCGTGTGCTACACGGCAATAAATCGCAAAATGCCCGTATCAATGCCCTTGATGCGTTTCAAGAAGGTGAGTTAAGAGTTTTGGTTACCACCGACGTTACCTCCAGAGGTATCGACGTATCGAATGTGAGTCATGTGGTCAATTTTGAATTACCCAAGTCGCCAGAAGATTACCTGCACCGCATTGGTCGCACGGCCAGAATTCATCGCGAGGGGGCAGCGATTACTTTCGTAAACAAAGCGGAAGTGGTGCATCTCGAAAAGATTGTTGCATACACTTCGGTAGCCATTCCTGAAGAGCCGATGCCTCCACAGATTGCCACAGCCGACTACCTCCCCGGCGAACGTAAGGTCATCGACATGGAGCTAGATGAGCAACGCCGAAAGGCTGACCCCAGCTTTCAAGGTGCTTTTCACGAGAAAAAGGGGAGAGGGGGGCGAAGGAGGAAATGATGGGAAAAGGTTTAACGTGACAAAAGTTCGATTCATCGATGTCTTTTTTTGGATAGCCATTCTTGGGACGGATATACTGATGTTCTTGATTCTTTCAATCACCTTAATGGGATATGATGATAACTACAATCCGTGAAAAGGAGCATATTGGGGTTTTGAAAGCATGGATGGCTTCGAAATATTATTTGTTCTCATGTATTTAGCGTGTCTTGTCGTCAACATAATCGGTGCTTTTTACTTAGTGAAGAAGGCTTATACGTATCTTTTGTCGGAATGAAACGAAGGACTTTTTTAAAGCGCAGTTTTGCCGGATTGGCTGGCTTAGGATAAATTGGGAAGGTATATGCTTGGCAGGTAGAAACTTTTCAATTGGAATTTGTGAAGTTAAATTGGGTCTAAGGAATCTGCCGCTAAGTTTAGTTGGCAAAACCCTTATGCAGATAAGCGATATTCACGTGGGCAAAGGGTTCGATCACAATTTTATAATCAATTCCTTCGAAGAAGCTCAAAGATTTAACCCCGATTTTGTTGTTTATACCGGCGACTACGTAAGCACCTTCAAAGATGAAGTCCAATTCGACTTGCTTCGAGATGTAATCGTGCACACTGTTTTAGGGAAGCTTGGAACGGTTGCAATCTTGGGCAATCATGATTATGGTAAAAATTGGTCACAGCCACACGTGGCCGATAGACTATCCAAAGAGCTTGAGAGTCAAGATATAATTGTACTGAGAAATGAGCAATTGAACATTCACGGGCTGAATTTTATCGGATTTGACGACTATTGGGGTCCAAATTTTGATCTTCCCAGCGCCATCCAAGGTTATCAAGATCATCCATGCAATTTGGCCCTATGTCATAATCCAGATGTCTGCGATTTAAACGTTTGGGAAAAATTCAACGGCTGGATTCTTTCAGGCCATACGCACGGCGGGCAAGTGAAATCTCCCTTTCTGCCGCCGCCAATGCTTCCGGTCAAAAACAAACGTTATTCAGCAGGGAAGGTGGATTTGGATGCGAACCGCACGCTATATATAAATCGCGCGCTCGGCCATTTGTGGCAAATAAGATTTAATGGACGTCCTGAAATTACCATTTTTGAGTTGCATCAGATTTAAATCGTCACGCGTAAAGTATAACTGGTAACTCAAATGCAATTCTTCGGCATTCCCCAACTTATATAAGATCTATACTGTTGTTTGACAATGATTTTTTCATCGTTCAATCACCACCATTTCTCCCTTTCCTTCTTACCTTCGCAGTCCCAAAAAAGCCCATTATGAGCGACGATAAGAAAGTGATCTTTTCTATGGTGAAGGTCAATAAGACCACTCCAACCGGAAAACATATTCTAAAAGATATTTACCTCTCTTTTTACTACGGTGCCAAAATCGGGATACTTGGTTTGAATGGTTCCGGAAAGTCTACAGTGATGAAGATTATCGCTGGGCTCGACAAGGCATTCCAAGGCGATGTGGTATGGGCTCCTAATTATACCGTGGGTTATCTTCCACAAGAGCCGGAGCTCGACGAAACCAAGACCGTGAAGGAAATAGTAATGGAGGGAGTAAAGGGCATCACCGATATTCTAGACGAATTCGAAGAGATCAATAACAAGTTCATGGATGAAGAAATCCTGAACGATCCGGATAAAATGGATAAGCTCATCGCCCGCCAAGCTGAAGTGCAAGATCGCATAGATGCCACAGGTGCTTGGGATTTAGACACAAAACTTGAAATAGCTATGGACGCCCTACGCACCCCAGAAGGCGATACACCTATCAAAAATTTATCTGGCGGGGAGCGCCGGCGCGTAGCTCTCTGCCGATTGCTGCTGCAACAACCCGATGTACTTTTGCTCGATGAGCCTACCAATCACCTTGATGCGGAAAGCGTTCAGTGGTTGGAGCAGCACTTGCAACAATACGCAGGAACAGTGCTTGCCGTAACCCACGACCGTTACTTCCTTGATAATGTAGCCGGCTGGATTCTCGAACTCGACCGGGGCGAAGGTATTCCCTGGAAGGGCAATTACAGCTCTTGGCTCGAACAAAAATCAAAGCGACTGGCTCAGGAAGAAAAAACCGAAAGCAAGCGGCGTAAAGAGTTGGAGCGCGAGTTGGAGTGGGTGCGAATGAATCCGAAAGGCCGCCACGCGAAGAATAAAGCTCGACTTACAAATTACGAAAAGATGATGGGCGAAGGCTCAGCCGAAAAAGAAGCACGTCTCGCTTTGGCCATTCCAAACGGTCAGCGCCTGGGAAGCGAAGTAATCGAAGCGGTAGATGTGGCCAAGGGTTACGGCGACCGATTGCTTTATGAACATTTGAACTTTAAACTTCCGCCAGCAGGTATTGTAGGGGTTATCGGTCCAAATGGTGCCGGAAAGACTACACTTTTCCGGATGATTATGGGAGAAGAAACTCCCGATCAAGGGAATTTTAAGGTGGGAGATACTGTTCAAATCGGATATGTAGATCAGCGCCATAAAGACATCGACAGCAACAAAACAGTTTGGGAAGTGATCTCTGGTGGCACGGAGTTCATTGAGATTGGTGGCACGAAAATCAATTCTCGGGCTTATGTTTCCAAATTTAACTTCAATGGGCCTGATCAGAATAAGAAAATCAACGTACTCTCCGGTGGTGAACGAAACAGGCTCCATTTGGCCATGACGCTCAAAACAGAAGCCAACGTGCTGCTACTCGATGAGCCGACCAATGATATCGATGTAAACACACTCCGGGCTTTGGAAGAAGGAATTATGGACTTTGCGGGCTGCGCGGTAGTAATCTCCCACGACCGTTGGTTCCTCGATCGCATTTGTACGCACATTCTTGCTTTCGAAGGCGACAGTGAAGTTTATTATTTCGAAGGTACTTATAGTGAGTATGAAGAGAATAAGAAGAAGCGACTGGGCGACGTTGGTCCGAAACGCATCAAGTACCGAAAGCTGGTAAGGGGCTAGAGCCTCTGGCATTTATCGCATCTGAAGTCATCACTGCGCTTTCGGCGCCCAGCACGGAATGAATCCTGATGGTATTAATAATATGGGGCGATCCAGCAGGAGTCTGGATTTAAAAAAACAAAGAAGGGCGTGCTTGGTAGCACGCCCTTGTTGTTTTTTTACTCTATTGGTTTTTATTCTATTGGTTAAGATTTTAAGCCTTAGGCATTAATATGCCTTTTCGTTCTTTGCAAACGATTGAATAACGGTAAGAAATACAATTTTCAAATCGAGCAAGAAGCTCCAGTTTTCGAGATACCAAATATCGGCTTTAACACGTTTTACCATGGACTCCGTTTCTTTAGTCTCACCGCGTAGCCCGTTAATCTGAGCCCAACCAGTAATTCCTGGAGCAGCGAATTGACGAACCATGTAGTCGTTAATCACTTTTGAATATTCTTCCGTATGCTTCAGCATGTGAGGGCGCGGCCCAACAATGGACATGTCGCCCATTAGCACATTTAAAAATTGGGGCAACTCGTCAAGATTGGTTTTTCGCATGAAAGCTCCTACGGCAGTTATCCTGCTGTCGCCTCTCACGGCCTGTTTGGTGTCGGATAATTCATTGATATACATACTTCTGAATTTCAAACAAAAGAATGGCTTATTGTCCTTGCCCGTGCGCAACTGTCGGAAGAAAATTGGACCGCGCGAATCAATTTTTATAGCGATTGCAATAAGCGGGAAGAGCCAGCTAAAAAGAAAGACAACCGTTAAGAGACTGAAAGTATAATCAAATGCATCCTTTACAATCTGATTAACTTTTATCTCAAGCGGTTCTTTCAGCTTAGAAACGATTGGGAGAGCGCCATAAAATTCAATGAGCATGTCCTTATTCATAAGCTCGCTCAATTCGGGTACAAATCGGAAGCGAACCATATTGGAATCTGCTTGCTCCATTAAATCTTTCACAGTTGCGATCTGACCTGACGGAAGCGTACTGAATATTTCAGATACATCATTGCTTGCGCAATATCTGACGCTTTCATCCAAGGTACCTAAGAACTTAAAGTTACCAATAGATGGACAAGCTTCGTCGCAGAAAAAACCTTCTACAATGAAACCGCTGTTGTGATCGCTAAAATATTCACAAAGCTCTTTAGCCGCAGGACCACATCCCAGAATTACCACTTTCTTGTAGTCAATCCAAAACCGGCGCTGCGACTTGCGCACATAGAGAAATACTACCTTGGAAGAAAGCATTGCCGCCGCGAAAACTACTAACGTTTTAAGCAGCTGAAAATCCGTAATTAAAATTTCGGGCATGAGAAAGTGGAGTCCGAAAGAAGCCACTGCGAAAATAACTAATGTCCAAATCGACTTGTTGAGATACGGAACAGCATCCGTCTTGAGAATTTTATTGTAAAGTTCCGTTTGGGTAGTGCTGAAAAACCAAATTAGGTTGGCGAGCAACACATATAGCTTCAAACCTATGACAGGACCTTCAGACCCTTCAGGAATTACAAAATAATAAGCCGTTATTAGTGAAACGTTGAGGATTAAGTAATCCAAAAACGAATTAAAAAGCTTAAAAAAGCGTGCGTATTTGTACTCCATAATGACATCCTATTTAATCGATTGGTTATGTTCATCTTCAATCTCAAAGAGCTTCTCTTTAATCTCGGTTAAGGAAAAGAAGTTACTTTTTCTAATTTCAATCGTGATAGTTTCGATGAATGAGTACAAACATACGACGAAATCCTTTATAAGTCAATTAAATTTAGTTTAACGGAACAAATCTTTCATGTTATCAGGTTCTGAGAATGGTGTTTTTGGTACACTTTCAATTGTTTATCGGCTTGAAAAGGTGGGCGTTCTTGAATTTGTTGAAATGTACAGCGTACATCAATGATTGTGATGCGCAATTCTATTTTCTGTTTTTTAGACTCTGCATCAATTAAATGTTAGTTGGTTTTGCCCATATTGCACTAATAAAAAAGAGAAAAGCTTGTCGACAAGGATCAAAAATTAACATCGTTAACTTGATGTCTCAGTTCTAAGCTGCTTTCAAAGCAAGAACGAATGCGAATTTAACGGAGATAAGTCGATTGAAACCCCGATAGGATCACGGTTTGATCCAGGTAACGCATCGTGTAAGTCAAGGCTCCTTTTTTGATTTCGGCGACCAGAGGGGTGCCCGCCACGATCAGACCTATTGCTTCCAAAAGCTGTTGTTTGTCTTCGGCGTCAACTCCGTACGCCAAGTTGAAATCCTTAATTAGGTTACGCAAACCAGTTCCTTTGTTGGCAGTGACTATTGCAACGCCACCAACGGCCAGGATATTGGTAAGTTTTGATGGGAGCATAAGGTCGCTCGCACTTTCTTTCTGGATGACCAGATGCACATCAGCGGCATTCAGGAAGGCGTTGAAATGTGCTAAGGGTTGCAGCGGAAGAAAGAGAAGGTTTTTGAGTTTACGATCATGCACCTGTTGTTCTAATACCGTTTTATAAGGCCCCGAACCGCAGATGACGAAAAGTAGGTTATGATCACTTTCAAAGTGAGCTGCCGCCTCTATGATTGATTCCAAACCTTGCTTTTGTCCAATGGCACCGCTGTAAAGCACTACTTTTTGGTTTGCCTGAAAGCCGAATTGAGCTTTGCAGGCTATTTGATCATCCAGTGGGAAGATTTTCGAAGTATCCGACCAATTCGGTAATAAGTCAACCTTAATATTTGCCTTGGAATGGATCTTCGCTGCCATTTCAGGAGAGATCGTAAATACCGCATCGGCCTTTTGGAGAATGAATTTTTCAATTCCGAACAGCACTTTTAGCAGTGCTTTAGATCTGATCATTTTCAAATCGCGCGCGGCGTCAATCTGCAAGTCTTGAATGTGATAATAGAATTTGCATCTCTTCCATGCTTTATACATCAATGCCGGCAGCCCCACGAGAAAAGAAGGAGCCACAGCCATTACGGCCTCTATTTTCTTTTGAAATAAGAGACCAATCAATGGAAAAAAAGAACTGAGCAAGAAGCTGAAATCCAGCAGTATGCGTTTCCCACCAGATGGGATACCTGGCACATAGATCGGACAGCGAATAATTTTAACACGTCCGCCTGAAGCGAAATTTTCTGTTTCGCGCAGGTACCAAAACCGGTTTTTCCGATAGGGTTCCTGCACCTGCCAATGTGGATAATAAGGATAGGTCGTCAGCACAGTGCAACAATGCCCTTGTTCAGCTAGCCAATTTACCATCTCTCCACTATACTTCCCAATACCGGTCCGCTCAGGCGTAAAATTATATCCGATTAAAAGGAAGCTTTTCTTCAAGATAGGGTGGATTCGCCGATGCTTTGTTCAGGCTTTTTTTCGGGCATTCATTACTCGTCTATATGATTTTTGAAGCACCAAATCGCTCAAACCTGCACCCAAACATTCCATTGACCATCGCAGCGAATGTAAATCCGCCTTTCTAATAAATATTCTAAAGGCTTTAGCGGAAACCTTGAGATCGCGCAGTGGCTTATGGCGGGTATAATAGTACTTCAAAGATTCTTGAATCAATCTATTTACTTTAGGATCCGAAGATTGGTATGTATCCCATTTATTTCGAAAGACCCGGTGCGTGGCCGTATATTTCTTGTTATGAGCCAAATTGCCCGGATGCCGCCGCTTGATGTAGAAATAATCGGGGATGTAATGGACTTCTGCAAGCAAAGCCATCTTGCAGTACATATCGGTATCTTCTTGCGAAGCGAGCTCAAATCCATTGGTTTTAAGATACACTGACCTTCTGTAGACGCAAAAGGGACCTTGAGCGGTGCTAGAGAAAAAAGCGACAAATGGAGTTTCATGGATCGATTTTGGAATATCGTGGGGTAACCCCAACTTGGTTGGCGCAAATCTGCTCCTGTGTCCTTTGCCGATATAGCTTCCATCCTTATCAATTTCATCAAACTGGCATGCCACCATCCCTACCTTCGGATGAGTAATAAGGTAACCAGTCATCTGTTCTAGAAAAGCCGGGTGTAAGGCATCGTCGCCATCGAGAAAATGCAAAAATTCATGGGTATCTGAAAGTTTTGAAAAGCCCAGATTCCTTCCGGCCGCAGGCCCTTCGTTTAATTTCTTGAAAGCTATAAACCGAGCATCGCCTTCGACCAATCTTTGCATCACTTCAAAAGTGGTGTCGGTACTTCCGTTATCGATAAGTACAGCCGTCCAATCTTCGCGCGTTTGATCGCGTAGCGACTGAATTGCTAGCCCAATATGGTCTTCGTTATTATACGTTATAATTACTACTCCTACGCTCATTCCGCTATTTTTTATGCCAATAAAAGGTCGATAATATTTTCGTTTCAATCAAGTTCGGGTAGTCAAAACTATGAACGGTTCGCTTAACTTGCCCAACTTTTTAACTACAAGTCGTCCTTTTCTGCTTGCATCTCGCTTATTCTGCAATAGATTTGGTTGAAATAGGAAATCTTCATCAAGGCAAAAGAAAAACCGATCTTTCCATCTCGAAAACCACCCATCAAGAAGTAACTTCCCAAAAAGAATACCGGCCCAATCCAGACCGATCGCATCAGTCGATACTTCAATTTTTGCTTCCAAGTCCACGATTGTTGAAGGTTTTTGTCGCTCGATATTTTAAGAAACCGCGCTGCCTCCCACGCCGCGTAGTCATCGTGCTTGGCCACGTAGCTCTCGATGCCCCGAAAATCGCGGTGGTCAATTTTCGATGTTATGACGCCCTGTGTGCCTTGTAACACTGGGTGCTCATGAATTTCCATATCGAGCTTACTCCATCTTTCTTCATCAATCCGTTCGTACAGACCGGCGTCAACTTTAAAAAGGGCCAATTTCTTTAATGGATATCCACCTTTGAGTCGCTTGCCCATAAAGTATATGGCGTAGTGCAGCCAATAGCCGGTATGGGATTCACCGTTGAGCTTTCGGTTTATTTCCGATTTAAATTCGGCGGTGATGTATTCGTCGGCATCCAAAAAAAGCACCCACTGGGTAGAAGGCGAATGATTAATTAGAAACCAATTTCGTTTTTTGGGGTATTGACCATCCCATTTGAAATGTAGAACCTTCGCTCCAAAGTCCCGAGCAATGTCGGTAGTATTATCCGCACTACCAGAGTCGATAACCACAATTTCACTCGCAAAGTCGTTGCCAATTGCCGCTAAACAACCCGGCAGATTCTTTGATTCATTTAAGGCAGGAATTACTACGGTGATCGTTGGCGACTGTGCAGACATGGACTCAATTAGACTTTACCTTTTCGCGTTCGCCGGCCGACATCCGTTCTTTCATAGGGGCACATGGAAAGCCAGAACAAACCATCCATTCGGGCATATCATCGACTACTACCGATCGCGCACCGATTACTGCTCCCTCAGCAATAGTTACACCGGGATGTACAAAAGCTTCTGCCGCCACCCATACATAATCGCCGATGCTAATTGGCTTGGATACCAGTGGAAAACCCGGTGCACGGTAGTCGTGAGTTCCAGCGCAAATATGCGCTCCTTGTGAAACCACGGCTTTAAAACCAATAGAAATAAGAGCTTGTGAATAAAGCCGCACTCCATCTGCAACACCACACGCTGCCGCTAATCTCAAATTCCATGGCGCCCAAATTTTAACGCCTGGGTAGATATGTGCTCCGCGGCCTACTGAAGCTCCAAATAACCGGAGAATTCCCCGTCGCCAGCCGTGAAATGGCCTGGGAGAGAACCTGAAAAGTGTGAGATAAGCCAGTTGCCATACCACTCTCGCCAATCGATTTTGGAGCGTAAAAGACGCTCCTACATGGGTGTCGTGGTTGATCATTTTTTTAGAACGCCACTATTAGTCGTTGGAAATAAAGTGTTTACAAAGTACTTTGCGATGCTGCGAATGTAAAACTTTTGCATGAATAGCGTTTTAGCGTTTTGACGCATTTTCGACTTCTCTTCGTCGGAATAAGTCAACCATTTTTCCAAAACTTGTTTGATGCCCTGTTCATCGTCAGTTCCTACAATGCCGGCTTCTCCAGCTGTGAGCTCTCGCCAAATGTTTACTTTATCCGTAATGATAGCAGGCGCCCCACAAGCTAAGGCTTCGGCTACCGCAATACCAAAATTTTCTTGGTGGCTGGGCAGAATGAAAGCTTCGCAGCCGTAGAACGCGCCCCATTTTTTGCCACCGCTCAGCATGCCTGCAAAGTGCACCCGATCCTTTAAAAATTCGCTATTGTTCACAATTGTCTTTATCGCTGCACCGTAAGGGGTTTCCATACCAGGCCCGGCTACCACCAAGTGGGGAAGTTTATCACGCCACTTTTCATCTTTCGACAATGCTCGATAGGCATCGATCAACATTGAAAGTCCTTTTTTCGGGTGGATCCTACTGAGAAAGAGCAGATAATTTTTTCCTGCGGCTATTCCCCAGGTTTTTCTAATTTCTTCTACTTGCTCTGTGGATAGCGGGGGGGGGGCTTCAATTCCGTAACCAATATTACAGGTGTTTCGAGGCCGATAGCCAGGGAAAGTCTTTTTCGCCAAATTCATCTCTTCTTCACATGTAAAGAGGACGCCACTTGCTTCATTAATAACCCTTTTTTCAATCAGCTGCCAATAAATGCTGTTCCGCAAGGCTTTGAGCCTTCGTTCTGGGGCGCGTTGGAAGTAGGGATCGAGCATGCCATGGGGCATGACGAACCAATTTGGGGTTACCTTTCCGCTTCGTTTTAATTCTCTGATTGCTTTCATTGTGGCAAACGAGGGGTACAACCACAGGCCATGAACTATTACCGCATTGAAGCGATTTATATTTTCTACCAACCAATCCACTAAAGCAGGGGTGTATGCCCAATGATTTGGCTTGGTCCCAATGGCATGGATCGTAAAGGGATCTTCTCCTAAATAAGCGGCATCGGGGAGATCTGTGCACACCACTTCCGTAATGAGCCCCAAATCCATGGTGGCTTTGGCACTATACCTGATCCCTTGGCAAGGACCGCCCGATTTGGGATCCATACTCGCTATTACGCGCAATACCTTCATACTGCGCTATTATTTCGAAGTATCTGATCGGCGGCTGCAGCTACAGTAGAAGGTAAAATCTGAAGTATCATGCGGTTTTCAACGTTTTTGAAGCGATCCCTTTTAGATTCATCACAGGGATGGTCTGGAAAAATCATTTTATTGTTCTCGCCCTTCGGAAACCACTGTCGAGGCTTGTTAATGCAGGAGAATATGCCCACACTGGGTACACCCACGCAGGCTGCCAAATGCAAAGGACCACTGTCGTGGCCGATGAAAAGTTTTGCCTGAGCCAAAACCGCGGCTGAAACGCGCGGATTCGTTTTTCCACATAGATTTAAACCCGCGCCTTTCCAAATATCCAGACATCGTTGGGCAAATTGGCTTTCTTCTTCCACACCCACTATCACGAGTGCATAATGCTCATATTTTTTCTGCAAAAGTTCTAAAAGTTGCAGCCAATTATCCGGCCCCCAATCCTTAATAGGCATCTTGGTTCCGGCGTTGATTGCAAGCATAGCAGGATGGTTGTGGAAGGTGCCCAATACTTCTGCGGCTCGGTATTTTTCACTTTCTGTCAGGCGCAAATTCCAGTATTTGTCTGCCTGTACATCCATGAAGCCTAGCTTGCTGAGTTTTTTTGTCAATCGCTTTGCTTCCCACTCCATTTCACCTGTACTGGGATCGATTTTGATCTTGAAATCTTCGATTTTTTGGTCGAATCCGATGAAGGTTTTGGCTCCGGCCAGCGCAAAAAATCGCTTATCGCGTTTATCCGCCGAAGGCGATCGGAGTGCAGTAATATTGATTACGGTGTCGATTTTCAACAGGCGTATTTCGCGCAGAAGCCGGGCTAATTTTATGGGGTTTCGGGTTCCTACGGGATAGGTAAGAACTTTATGGTAGAATAGATTTTCTCCAAGTACAGCCTGCAATGGGGCCGCTTTCGAAGCCACGGGTTTATTGGTAAGCAAGGTAATCTTTGCATGGGGATAGTACTCCAAAATCCGGTTGAAGCACGGCAAGGCCATAACAGTGTCGCCAAGGCTTCCCAATCGATAAACGAGCAGTCTACACACGGCTTGCGGCTAAGTTGATTTCTTGATTGACTGCATCTGGTGAAGTCGGCTGTTTGAGCGCTGCAATTAATAATCCCATAACTACTGTACTGAATCCAAGCGTTGTAGGTTGCGCCCATTGTCCTTGTGGGAAGATGAGTAGTGCCACACTGAGGAGCATCCAGGGTAAGATATTGCCAGCACGCATTTTATTGTAGCTTTCAAGGGCAAGTTTAAAACTTAAATGCAATCGGATACCTATCACGGAAATTCCTAGCAATGCTCCCATTTCACCTACGAGTCGGCCCCATTCGCCTTCCGAAACCATAAATGTTCTGTCTCCAGACAAAATTGCACTAGCCGCATTTGTCCCCATTCCCAAACCCACCCCAAAAAAGGGTATTTCATCTGCTTCAGTGATTGCTTTTATCATTCCGCCAAGGTATCGATCGCCTAGAGTACCTTCTATTCCACCTTCACTGTCAGCGGCATTCTCGAATCTTTTTAGAAATACTTCAGTCGCTGTGCTGAAAAAGTCCAAATTTGAAACCACTCCCAGTAAAAGCAGAACGCCGAATCCGCCCACCAATATTTGTAAAAAATGCTTCGGCTTATTCAAAACTGCTGCAAGTAAAAAAACTATAACGATTGCTACGGTAAACGTCAAACCTCGACTTATTGAAAGCGGAATTGCCACTATGAGGGCTCCTGTAGATGCAAGCAATAAAGCCTTATTAATACTGCCGGGCTTCAACCAAAAAAAACAGACAAAGCTTGCAACAAAGCTGAAAAACAAGGTAGTACCGTTGGTAAAAGAAAAAGTGCCGGGTGGTCTAAAATAACCCATCGCACCGCTAAATCCGGCTCCCCCTATATCGCCTCCCACTCCCCGATTTACCCAAGCCGATTGCGGGCTATAAAATTGCATTGCTATGAGAATCGCCATCGGAATGGATAGCAAGGCTACAACTTTCCCAAATTTTAGGACATCCTCTCTATTTAAGACACTGCCCATTAGAAAAATGAAAGGGAAATGAATCAGCAGAATTCTAGCACCATAAAGAGCCACAGATAGATTACCGTGCCCAAGGAACAATGCAGTGATAAATGCGATAATCCCAATTACGGTCATGAAAATTGCATAATAAACTGTAGGGAAGAGATTTCGAGACCACGCATATATTATCAGCATGATTGCAATAGGATCTCGCACTATCAGCAAAGGACCAGACAATCCAGGAAGCACCCATTTGCGCAAAGCCCCTTCAAAAATTAAAAGCAGGAAATAGCACCAGATACCCAACTTGATTGTCTGAATCGCACTTGTATGGTGATGGCCGTCGATAGATCCTATTCCCAGCCTTTCGTTGGCTATGGCTTCGGTATTTCGGCCTGCGGATGCCATTATATTGGACGGCTAGTTTTGGCTTTTAACGAAATCTTTAAGCTTGAAGCAATTTGTTCTCCATATTCGTCCCATGTCAATTTTGCGGCCATCTCTTTCGCCTTCTGACCCATTATCTTTATACTTTTCCGATTATCAAGAAACCAAGTAATCCTTTCGGCAATGTGCTCTGGGGACCGGATCGGAATTAAGAATCCTGTTTCTCCTTCTATCACTAAATCTTCACCACCAGTATTAGGCGTGATAATAATTGGTAACCCTTGGCTCATGGCTTCCTGCATCACCAAAGCTCTACCTTCTGCAATTGACGGCAGGCAAAACACATCGCACGAACGCATAAGCTCGAGCACTTCATGATGCGGACGACTTTTCTCGAAAGTAAAATTATCGAGTTGGTGTCTATAGAAATCCATAGGTAAAATTGGTGTCCCTAATACAACCAGCTCGACATCTAGTCTGTTAAGTTTACGAATAGCTTCGAACAGGTCACCCAATCCTTTTCTCTGCCCCATTGATCCGACAAATAAAACGCGTAAACGTTCGCGTTGCGGTTGCACCCCCGTGACTGTGTCAGGCAAGGTTTGCTTTGGAGATCCAAATGGAGACATGATTTGAATCTTGCTTTTAGCCCAAGTAGGGATGGATTCTAAAACAAATTTGCCTGGTCCTACCACTATATCGGCAAGCTCCATTTCGCATGCTTTACGATCTAGCTTTTCTTGTGAGTCGGATATGCCGCCCCCTAACGTGGGCGCCCATTCGGGAAGCCTTTCCTTTTCGACATTCAGCAGACTCCTGACCCGCTCGAAATAGGCTATAGGGAGATCGTAGATGCACGTCAAGCCTAGCCTTTTGGCCACTTTGAACGTTGCAAGCGCCCCATCTTCGTAACAATACACCGCTGACACATTATCACCAGGTTTTAATGAATGAATTGAATTAGCCACAGCTAAATCGAAACCGGCATACACCTTTTGCAAACTGAACATCCCCTTTTCATGCTTTGTCAAATACTTTATTCCCATCTTAGAACAGCCCAGGCGCGCCATTTCTCTGTAGGGATGAGATGTAATTTGTTTTTGATGCACATTAAATTGCCGCCGTAAAAACTCCTTCTGAATCGCCTTTGGCAGAAATTTAGTCAGAACTGAGTTTTTCCTAGCTGAAATTGTGGTGTGAAATTGACTCAACATCTCGGCACGAATAAGAGCATCCAGAACTGCTCGCACATTCGCATTGCCGGTGGGATGTGAGAGATGTATCAAGTGAGATTTTTGTTCCAAAGCCCTATACTATTGAGAATGCTGAGCATTCTGTTTTAAATACGCCAAATAGGCTTTGGATATTTGTCGGTAGCGGATATAGCTTGCTCTATTTACCCGACGTACATTTTTTCGCTCTTCACCAAGCAGGGCAAAAAATGCTCTGAGCGCAGGAAGTGCTCCCGTATTTGCTTTTTCCCGACCAACCAGTTTTTTCCACATCTTCCTTCCGAGTACAGGTATCACGTAAATTGTTGGAACACGACGGTACGAAAAAATTAAATCGTTGACGACAAAGGAATGGTTTTGCTCGACGATATTTCGAGAAAGCGAAGTGTATTCGTGCCATACGTGCACGCCAGGCAGGAAAGAAATATGGTAGCCTAGATCTATGAGTCTGATGCCCAAGTCTTTCTCTTCATGGCCATATCTCAGCGGAAATGGCACGTAATAGCCAGCTTCGCGCACAGATGAAAGGCGCAGCAAATGGCCGCAGCCGATGAAAATATTCGTTGGTATGGCTGATGTTCGAGCAACTTTTTGAAATCTGCGGGTATCGGGTTGTAGAATGTCGAAAGCTATTGCAGCCAATTTAGAGTCGGTTTTCATAAGTTCTACAGCGAGCGCTATTTCATCGCCTTCCAAAAACCAGGCATCATCGTCTAGACTCACGAAGAAGTCCGAGTCGGACTCTTGCATCATAATATTGCGCGCACCCAAAAGTCCTATACTTTTGGTCTGATCAATCCATCGAACTTGTGGAAATGAAAATTTGAGCATGGCAGTATCATCGGTGGAGCCGTCATCAAACAGCACAATTTCCTTGTTGGCGTAGCTTTGATCGAGCGCAGATTGTATAGCCTTCGGCAAAATAGCAGCTCGATTTTTCGTTGTTATACCTATGGTAACTTTCATAGTTTTTTAAATCCGCGGCACGTCTTAGGATGCTTAACGGAGAAAAAAGATTGAATCATGGTTTTCAATTCTAACTCAAAGAAAGGAAATATCTGTTCAACGGAATTTTTATCCACGAAACTTGTTTGTTGCTTCTTCAATTACTTTTAGATAACGCGACGAAACCGCTTTTGGAGTATGATGCCTTAAATGTTCCTGTGCTTCATCCATATATTCATTTCTACGCGTTTCATCTCCAATTAGTTCAAGTATAAGTTGCACCAATTCTTCTCTATTTTGCGATGGAAAAACGGCGCCTGCTTTTCCGGCTGCTTCTGGCAGGCCACCCGTATTGGATACGATGGGTATGCAACCACAAGCCATGCCTTCGAGCACCACATTTCCAAATGCCTCGGTAGTCTTTGTCGGAACAATTAAATACGTCTGTTGATTCAGAATTTCGACGATTTCATCTCCTATTTTTTCACCTAGAAAATTAATTTCGGCTTTTCCGACCGATTTGGCAGCTCTCCTTCGCAAGTCAGCTTCTTCCGGCCCCGCACCAATTATATTTAAGGTAACCGATTGAGCTAATTTCTCAGCCACGAGCATAATTGCTTCTATGGCCAGATCGCAACCCTTGTCGGAGACCAACCGCCCAAGAAAGGCAAAATTCAAAGGACCTCTTTTTGAATTTTTTTTTTCGAATAATTCATCTCGATACGGATTGCCAATGACCAATGCATCTTTCCAGTTGCGTTGTCGCACAGCATCACTTACGGCTATTACATCTTGTGTCCGACCCAACCACCAAAATTTGACTGCGTGATGCCAAATCTTTCCGCCTGCTGCTCCACCAATGTCCATCCGGATGGCTGTGATTCGAGGTTTTCGAATTAATAAATTGGGCAGACTTAATCTTAGGCAAATATTATTCTCAAAGATAGCATCTGCCCAGCGATGCAAGGCGATTAGCTTGCGGTAAGACGGATTTCGCACCACCTCAAAATTCCAATTTTTCTCAGCTATGCTTTCAGTCCAGGTGGTAAGGGTCACTTCGTGGCCAGCCTTTGCAAAGTATGTAGCCAAGATTTCAGAGTTGACTTCAATACCGCCTGCGAAGGGATAAAAACGGTGGGTCAAGAATAAGATTTGCAATTTTTTCAATTTAAAGGGGTTCAATCAACGAAGAGCAGATTTAATTCTTTAACTATTGAGTCAATTCTCGGCTCTTTAAGATAAGGCTCATATTCGTTATTAAGATTAATTAGATCATGAAAGCATTGATCTGGCCGGTAATCTATCCATTTAGCAATTTCAGCCTGATTGACCGATAGGGGTATCCAAAGTTTAAGACCATGTTCTAAAAGGGCAATTGTTGAGCCACTTTTTCCTATCAAATGTGGTCTCACACGCGTGATGCCAAAATCCGTATTTTGGAATAATGCACTCAAACTTTCAGCGCTCATAATTCCGACATGTTCAATGTCAGCAAGGATATCTGTCCCGAAGCTCTTCAAATAGGCGATGAATTTCTCACCTTCCGGACCTAAATTGCCGGCAAAAATGATTTTGAATGGAGCTATTTTTCCTACAAGCTTGGTGATGGATTTCATAAAATTTTCCCAATCAACCAAAGGTGGAGCAATTCCGAAATAAACGCCTGTAAAAATCTTATCTCGCCAAGGGATGTAAAGGTGCTGATATTCGACAATAGGTATGTTTCCAAATAAACCTAAAATTTCGGCTTCGATGCCAATTTGCCTTAATCGCGACTGGTACCAGCTATTTGAAGTGTGAATTATTGCAGGCATGAGCAAAGAGATAAGCCGCTTTGCAACCCATATTTGCACCACCCTTACGAAGTTGTTCTTCAAACTTAACCTACCTCCCAAATGACTTTCATGGAGCATAATGTGTATTTCACTCTTGCCAACAATGTTTTTGAGAATGGATGGCAGATGGAAGGGGATGCCTTGGGTATGAAAAGCGTATGGAACGTATTGAAGGCTGACCCAATCTGGATTCTGCCCTTCTATGAAATTTTTAGCTGCGATTACTCGCGCATCTTTTGCCATACTCCGAGGCAAACGGCAGCAGTTTATTCCTTCGGTTGTGTTTAAAATGGCATTTACCGTTCGATCAATATGTGCATCGTATAATGCAAGCAAGGAGATCGATAATCCTTTTTCGGCTAAAGCATTGCCCAAGCGCAATACGTAGTCGCCAACACCGTCTTTGCCCGGTTCGAGGCTACCGCAGATGAAAGTTATTCTAATGTTCTTTTTCAAAGCATGCGAGTCAAGGCAAAATGATTGCAAACTTACTATCTCAAATCGAACAAGGCTTCGCGAAGCTATGAAGTTTTAATTTGCTTTACGGAGCATCAGTTGCGGGTATAAAACCTGCTGATGAACGCCGCCAGTTTAGTCCAACGCTGCATTCTTCGGATTTTGGCCTTCGGAAAAACCGGAATGGGGTCGTCCACAAATTCCCAGTATAATTTGTCCACCATCCTTGGTGGATGACCCTTCAGAGATCTACTGATAGGGCTGTTATTCCATGGCTTCGGTTGACCTAATGCATGTGGAAGGATTGCACGCCCAGTTTCAAAAGCCATAGCTTCTTTGCCCATTATGCTCGACTTGCCGTCAAAAGCCTCCACGGCTGCATTGAGCGCATCTTGATCCGTTTTGCTAAAAGGTGCGAAAGGTCCTGTGGCTTCGTGAGGCAAGGCGGAGCCTTTGAGCGACGACCTGTTTAGCCCTCCAATGGCTTCAGCCATAAACTCTTGTATGGTTTTCCAAATTTCTAGAAAAGCTATTGAATCTTTCCGAAGCCCCACGAAACCGCCATTAACGTAAGTGGCGCTTTTGAATTCTAAGGTTAATCCCATTTTGGCGAAATACTTTCGCCAGCCTTCACGCTTCGGATGAAATTCCGCAATTGGCGAATTTACATCTTCGCATAATGCAACCCCGCTATCTAACCACTGTCGAATGTCACGGAAACCGGCGGTCATAACAATGTCCGGATCCACATAAATTAAATAATCGGAATTTGAAGCAGCTCCAGCCCATAATTCGAGCATGAAATCGGGCTTATAGTTAGTGAAATGGTAGTCTGTTTGGAGTACCATAAAATACAAGTCGATTTGGGCTGAGACTTGCAGCTTACGAGCACTGCCGAATCTTTCGAGTTGAACAAGTGTGCTGGATTCTGCCCAATAAGGAATAGACCCCCGGTAGCCCGCATAGATAGGGCCTTGAAAGCCCTGCCGTGCTAAGGAATTAACTAATCCAGCAAGACCTTTGTGGTAATCGCCTTCAAAGAGTGTACAGATCGCTATATCAGAAAGGTTCAAGGGGCGTTGGATGTTATATTCGCAAATTTAATCAGATGCACTAAAGGGTTGTGAGCTAAAAGTGTTCAGCTTAAAAATTAGAAAGGCTGAGTTCAGCAAAAATTGCGCGGAAACTACGTATATGTTGAAGATGAGTACGCCAACTAACGTCGAAACGTTTAGAAGAATTGCTCCGGATACAATAGCCAATATGCTTACAGGTATAGATAAACCTGGGTGAATGGCCCAGCCCCGGTGGGTAGTAAGGATAAAAGTGGCACCGCTCATAAGGGCGATACTGCTGGCGGAAACGCTCAGCGCGAGTTCGTAGTTTAGTCTGCTGTACTCTGGTCCTAAAACCCATAATATTTGATCGCTAAAAACATAAACCAAGCTCACCAGAACCACAGTAATCGTTAATAAAGCGGATATTATAAGGAGATATCTTTTGGTAAGTAAACCTTTTATTTCCGGAAGCCGAGCATACCGTGGATAGACCAATGTAGCAAACAACGTGTTAATAACTGAAAGCATAATTGCTATTCTCCCTAGAGCGCCGATTTGAGCCACGGCTTCGGTGTTTCCAAAGAAAGAAATTAGCCATATACTAATTTGTCCGGATACACAATAGTAAATTGCTCCAGGCATGAGCCTCTTCACCATTTTTAGAATGCTTTGACGCACAGCTTTGTCAGACTTTTGGCTCCAATCGGCCGCAGATGCTGATAGTATGCGCAGGCGTATATTGGCGTAAATGCGAGGCAAACCTGCGCTGAGAATTGCAATAAAGGCCCACGGTAATAGAATTAGGCTGAAAATAAGAAGAAAGCGGCTAATGCTTTCCACAACCAAGTTGCGCTGAAGCGGCTTAATATCCTGACGAAGCTTAAAGGGCATCATGAAAATGGCACCAGATAACGCCGCATAAAACGCGGGTATAAGAGAGAGGAGAATTAAAATCGCATAACCCCAACCAGCTCCTTGATGGACCAAAAGGTATATAAGTACAGGCGCGGCTATTATAAGACTACCTACTGCGAATTTTCGTCGCAGTTCTAATCCCGTGTTTAGAACAACTCCCAGTCGCTCTTTATTTTGATACACTCTGCCAGCCTGTGCCATAACTCCTGCGGCAATTCCTCCATCGGCCAGGACTACCATAGTGCCAAGCATGGTATTAGCAAGGGTGTAATAGGCGTATTGATCCGTTGACAGCAGCCGAATAACTATTATGCCGCTCAATAAACCGATGGCTTGAATGAGAAGTTGGGCAGCACCAGTTATTCCAGTCAACTTCGAAAAAGCAATTGCACTTTTCCAATCGAAGTTTGTTGGCAAAAAGCGTTCGAATTGCTTTTTCATTGATGCTATTCCTTTCTGAACGACCACTTAATGTTGCCGTAAATCATGTCAGCATTAATGCATGCCCCGTTTAGAAGCACCACCTTCATTGATCGATGATAAATGTTAATACCCATAAGAATAACCACCACTATTCGCCTTCTTAGAATCATTGAGCACCAAGAAAGCGTTATTCAATTTCTTGTGGTCGTAAAGGTCGTTGATGATAGAAAAGCGGTCCTTGTTTGTGTAGTTGTAGCGCACTATATAGATGGATAGATCCACATGTTCGCTCAAATTTAGCGCGTCGGCTACTTTACCAACCGGGGGGGTGTCAAGTATTACATAGTCGTACTCTGAGCTTAATTTTTCGATCAACTGTGCGGTGCTATCCTGAAGTAAAATTTCTGAAGGATTCGGGGGCAGCGTTCCAGCAGATATCAAGAATAGATTTTTGTTAGTCTCAGCTTGGAATATCACATGTTCTATTTTCGGGATGTCGCCAATCAGAAAATCGGTAATGCCCTTGCGTTTCTCTATCTGTAAGGATTGAAGCAAGTTGGGCCTGCGGAGATCAAATTCAATTAAAACTACTTTTTTGCCCGTTTCGGCCAAACTATGTGCCAGATTGATGGAAAAGAATGTTTTACCGTCACCGCTTTCGCTGGAAGTGACTAGCAATACCTGATTTTTTTTCTTCAGCACTGCGAAGTGTAAATTCGAGCGCAACAGCCGGAATAACTCGGCTATCGGGGTGCGTTGGTTGTTGCCCGTTACTACTATTTCCTGTTCTGGATTATGACAAATTTCTCCGAGTATTGGCATCGGGGTAAGCCGCTCAACTTCGCTCCTGTAGAGCACCTTATTCATAAACATGTGGCGCGCATACACCACCAAAAAAGCTAAGAAGAGCCCCAATATCGACGCATATGCGATGGTGTTGGTTTTATTTGGTGCTACTTTTCCTTTAGAAATGGGGGGATCGACAATCCGGGTGTTCGAAACGGTGGCAGCAAGCGATAGCGCCGACTCCTCTTTCTTTTGGAGTAAATAGAGATACAGGGCTTGCTTTATTTCTTGTTGACGTGTGATCTCAATAAGCTGTCTCTCCATTACCGGTACTTGTTGAATTTGATTTCCAACCATACCTGATTTTGCGAGTAAATTTCTACGTGTTATGGTCAGACTGGTTTTAATATTTTTGAGATTTTCGATAATATTTACCCGAAGTCTGCTCAGCTGCTCATTAATGTTTATAACCAGCGGATTATTAGGCTGGTTGGTGCGTAGAATACGCTCTCTATCGAGTTGAAGCGCGTTAAAGTTTGAAATCAAGCCGGTGAGGGTTTGATCGGAAATGGTAAGGGTGCTCGGCACTATTTGGTACTGGTCACCGCTTTGCGCTTGGACGTATTCTTCAATGCTTCTTAATACTGCAAGTTGAATGGTGATTTGTTCTAGCTCTTTCCGATTGGCACTTGCTGTGTTTACATATTCCTGCGCTTGAGAAGTTACATCGGTAATCTCGCGATCCTGCTTGAAAGTCTCCACGTTCTGCTCGACCTTATTCAGTTCCTGTGTGAGGAAGTCCAAGCGGTCGTCAATAAAATCAACTGTTTTTCGGGCTATTTGATTTTTGTCGTTCACATTTGCTGCTTCGTAAGCCACAATGACTTGACGCAAAATATCTACGGCTTTCCTTTCACTTGGATCTACAATGGAAATAGCAAGCACACTCGCCTTATTGTTCACTGGTTTTACAGCCACCCGATCTGCCAAGGCTTTTGCGAGGGCTTTTTTATCTCCAAACCGCACCCTAATGGGTTTATTATTTGCCGTTAAAGTGAAATCCGAATTTGCTACGATGGTGAATTTGCCATAAGATTTTTCAATTGCCTCTCCAAAGTTGTAAACCTTTCGCCCATCATCGCGAAGTTCGAAGCTTCGATCGTCTTTAAAGAAAATTTCAAATGATTTGCCAAATGCGGCCTCTTGTAATTCGTTCATTACAATATTTATAGGCACCTCGTCGCCGTAGATTTCCACATCACGGATATTCCCTTCTATAATGTAGCGCGTATCGAGTTGCAAGGCCGTTACTACCTCTTCCATTAGGCTCTGCGACTTCAATATCAGCATCTCATTGTCGATGCTTCGGTTGGAGTTCAGGAGTTCTAAATCGGCAAATGCCGTATTTTCTGAGATTCCGCCACCGCTGTCTTCCCCTTTGAAAAGGAGGGCGGTAGTGGCCATATACTGTGGCGTAGCATAGCGCAGGTAGACCAATGCGATAGCCACTGTGATGGCCAGTCCAATCGCGAAATAATGCCAATGACGGACGTAGCGTATCGCTAAGGCCTGAATGTCTTTCTTGTCGGGTTTTTGTTCAAACATTGGGATCGATTATCGATTTACGGCGACAACAAGCGTGACAATAGTGATTGCGGAGAGCGTGATACCGAGTAAATATTGCAAATTGGCTCGCTGAAAACTGGCTTGAGCGGCTTTGGCCTTATCGGCTTCGACATACACCACATCGTTCTGCTGAAGATAATAGTTGGGGGAGTTTACCAAATTCTTATCGTTGAGATCAATTCGTATGAACTTGCGAATACCATCTTTTTCACGAATGATAAGTACATTGTCTTTCCGACCCAGCGGGTTGATATCACCGGCCAGACTGAGTGCTTCGAGAATATTAATTGTTTCGGTCAAAACGGAAATTGTAGATGCTCTCTTCACTTCCCCAATGAGCGTGATTTCAAAATTGAGAAAGCGAATATTTACCGTACAATCCTTAATGTAGTTTCGGTTTAATCGATTCTGGATGGTATCCTGAGCTGCATCTTTTGTAAGTCCTCCGAGGTGAATTAATCCCATAACCGGAAAATTTATATTGCCTTCCCGATCGACCAAATACCCTTGAATAGTAACATTTTTTTGACCTTCGGCAACATTACTCCCAAGTGTTCCAAGCACCCCTTGATTGAATAGCATATTCGATTCCACGCTCAGGCTATTCACCGTAATGCTCAGCAGGTCGTCAGGTTGAATGGTGGGAATCAAGATATTGTTTATGGGCATCTCGACGTTTAGATCGGCCGCTTCCATATTCTTGAAATAGATGATGTCGCGATTGGGCTTGCAGCTTGATAGAGCCACCAGCGCACCGAAAAGCAAGAAATAATAAGACTTTATACTCATAGTTTAAGGGGCTATGCAAAGTAACAACTTATATCACACACATCCAGCGCGTTATTAGAAGTTGCAATCTGATAGGCTATCATACGCGAAAAATCAAAAAAGTTATTGGTTCGTAGCGGATTACTTAGTTTAAAAAAGATATTTTTACCCAGCTATGAAAACACCTTATCTTTGTTTACTTGCTTTTTGCTTGCCTTTGTTGGTCGTTAGCCAAAGCATGCAGCTCGTTACCGGTTTATCGCCTGCTTTATCAGAATCTTCTGGTTTAGCGTTTATCGGCGATAAGCTATTCACCCATGGCGATTCTGGCAATGATGCGGTGCTATTTGAAATTGATACCCTTACGGGCAATCCGTCCAGGACGATTGCCATTACAGGTGCAACAAACATCGATTGGGAAGATATTCAGGTATCCGGCGATTATCTCTACATTGGCGACATCGGTAATAACGACGGAACCCGCACGAATCTTCGATTTTACCGTGTTTTACTTACCGACATCCTGGAACCGGAAAACGATGCGGCAGCTGCAGAAGCGATACCTTATTTTTACAACGACCAAACTGATTTTCCTTCCCAGCCGTTTGCAACACAGTTTGACGCCGAGGCATTTATAGCAGTGGGCCAAGAGATTTACATTTTCACGAAAAATTGGGATAATGAGGAAACCAATGTTTATTACATAGGCTCATTAGTTGGCCCGCAAGAAGCTTTGCGCATTGGCAGCTTCGATTCACAAGGACTCGTAACTGGTGCCTGGTATGATTCCAACGAGAATAGAGCCCATTTGGTAGGTTATACTTTACTTCTTCAGTCTTTTACGATCGCAATAGATATCGACGCTGATTTTTCTAATGGTATTTTTAATCCCAGCCGCACTTCAGCTTCCGCACCCAATAACTACTCTACACAGATCGAAGCGATTACTTCTACAGGCGAAGGAAAGTATTTCGTGACCGCCGAGCAAAGTGTATTTTTTGAACCTTCTGGAATGTATCGTTTCTCCGATGTCGTGGTCGGTGTAAATAACGCAAAAGAACTGGTGGGACGAATTTTCCCAAATCCAGCCATTGGAATGGTTCATCTCGACTTTCAAAATTTTCATCGAGCCGAAATCTTCCATAGCAGTGGCCGATTAATTTATCATGTAAATCAGCCTCAGGTCAATTTAAGTCAATGGGAATCTGGGGTTTACATCGTAAAGGTTTTCGACAAGAACCAAGTGCTAGTTACCAATAGCCGAATCGCAGTACATTAAAGCCTTTATTATGGATCGTTCAAATGGATAGTTGCTGTGGTTAAGTCCATTATAAAAGGATTGCTCGGACTTTTGGCCATTCGGCTTATTGACCCGATCGAAGTTTATTTCGATGGTCCAACTAACACTTTCTACCCCATTGTCTCCAAGTCGGGTTGCTCTTCGATCAAGGTCCGCCTTATTCGAATTTACAAACCAGACTTTGAAAGCAGATTTCCAGAAATTCACCGCATAGATCCATCTCCGATTACGGAAGGAAACTTAATGCGCCTATCGTTTTCTTGTTTTCCGGCTTTCCGCAATTTCGCACAAGGCAAGAAAATGGTTTTGGTCATTCGCGAGCCTTATGAGCGGTTTTTCTCATGTTATATAGATGTGAATAAGGGAAAGAACACGATGTACCAATACCCATCCGGACTGAATACAATCGTTAAAGTAGAGCCAAATATGGAGTTACCGACCTTTTTGAAATTTGTAAGCCGCACCCCCGATTATTTATCTGATCGCCATTTTCGATCGCAAAGCTATTTTTTGAAAGGTGGGGTCGAGAACCTTTGTCAATCAGTAAAAATTCTTGATCTGGGCAGTTATCTCGCTGAAATTAGAGGTGATAGTGTTGCTCCTAAATTGAATGTGAATTCGGAACGAATGAACGAGTACCAGCTGTCGCTCTTAAAAGGAAGTGATCGATTTAAGAACCGTTATCGAGCCGATATTGAGCTCTATCGGCGTTTGTAGCTTCCACCAATTAGATGAACTTACTGCTCATTTGGAAAAGGGAAATCTTTCGATTCAATATGCTCTTGCGCAATGATCGCTTTGAGCTGTTCTACTATTTCGGGATTTGCACCTGAAAGGTCATCTTGCTCGCCTAAATCTGTGCGTAAATTGTAAAGCGCTGGCTCCCCTTCCGGATTCTGAGCGGTGTATGTGATTATTGCCTTCCAATCGCCCATTCGCACTGCTTTGGCAGGAGTTCCCGGGGTGAATTCCCAATAGAGAAATTCGTGTTCAGGTGCGGGTTTGCCTAAGAATAAAGGTTTGAAAGAAAGACCATCGCCGGCCGTGGGGGCAACGCCGACCAAATCGCAAAACGTAGCTAGCATATCCCACTGCGCTGAGAGGTGATCGCTCTGAGATCCTGCTTCAATAGTGCCAGGCCAATTGGCTATGAACGGCACTCGAATGCCGCCTTCGCTGAGGTCGCGCTTTGTGCCGCGCAGTTTACCGTTGCTATCGAAAAAGTTGGGGTCACCACCACCTTCATTGGAAGGCCCATTGTCTGACGAGAAAATGATAATCGTGTTTTCGGCTATTCCGAGTGCTTCCACCCTTGCCATTATGTCGCCAACCTGCTTGTCGAGGTGGCTCACCATAGCTGCGTATGCTGCACGCGGCTTAGTTTGCCCGCCGTAGGATCCATTTTTGCGTTTCATCGGGTCGGGCTGGCCGGGATAGGGACTTTCCTTGCCAAAAATCCCACTGAATTCAGCAATTTCGTCAGATGGTGCGGCTAGTTCCGCATGGGGAAGAGTAGAAGCGTAGAACATAAAGAAGGGCTTCTTGGCGTGATTCTCGATAAAATCGAGTGCGGCTTCCTGAATTACAATTGGGCTGTACGTTGCCGTTTGCGCTCCGTTATTGGCGGATAAATCAACCTTTTGATCGTTGCTCCAGAGGTAATCGGGATAGTACGCATGAGCACGGCGCTGACAGTTGTAGCCGAAAAAGACATCGAAGCCCATGGCCATCGGATCCGAAACCGACCCTGGGTAGCCGAGTCCCCATTTCCCGAAAAGGCCTGTGGAATAACCCGCTTTTTTCATCAGGGCTATCAAATTTGGCTCTGATTTTAAAAGTGGCGCTTGCCCTTCTGGCTGTACTTCCCGATTTCCGCGAACCGATACATGCCCTGTATGAAGCCCCGTAAGGATCGTAGCTCGCGATGGAGCACATACGGTGCTCCCGGCGTAGTGGTCGGTGAAGAGTATCCCGCCGGCAGCAAGAGCATCTATGTTAGGGGTTGGAATTTTCGTTTGTCCGTAGCAACCCAAGTCACCGTAGCCGAGATCGTCGGCAAGGATGTAGATGATGTTGGGTTTGGATGTGGAAGCATTCTGAGCTTCGGCGTGCACAAAAGCGCAAGCAAAAGCTATTAAGAGAAATCTATTCAATATCATGTGCAGCGAAGTTAAGGCAAAGCAATACCAGTTAGCAAGCAACTAAGGTGCCGAAAAGGACTTGGAAAAATCTCTTAAGTAAGCAACACTTGGCAAATTTGATCGTCAATCATTAGAAAATCAGAAGCCAACCTATTATTTGATTTCCAACTTTCAACCGACCCCTATGAAAACCACTACGACCTATACTATAGCTTTTTGCACTTTTTTATTTTTCTGTGCAAATATCCATGCGCAGCCTACTAACTGTGTTGCTGGTTCGGAATGGACCTTTAATCCGCCTATTCCAACGAGCGGATTCTACAACAGCGGCACTACAGTCGAAGTCTGTGTTCAAATCACAGATTATTTCAGTCCCGGAGCGGGTTGGTTATGGATGATGGAATTGCATTTTCCAGAACCTTGGGATGTTTCGAGCATACAATCTCTTAGCGCCCCTCAGGCCTGTGCCAACGGTGGAGTTTGGCTTTTTTCCCCTGGTATTATCTGCGCTGGTGAGACCTACGGCCCCAATTATGCCTACGATGTGAATTCACTCGGCCCACAAGATGGCGATCCGTGTAATAATTTAGGAGATCCTTGTTTCGGCGCAGCTGCTAATTGGCAGTTTTGTTTTCAGATTACACTTGGGAATGGCGGGTCTGATATAGCTGCCTTGCAGGGTGGTAATATTACACCTTCTTTACTCATGATTTCCGATAAAGCTAATGGTATCGGTGATTTCCCTATTCCCAATCCGTGCGATACTTTGAACTTCACTTCACCCAGTCAAGCTATTTTCTTCAATGGCTGCGACGCCAATCCGGGCGATGGACCTGAAAATTTGCCGGTCTGCGGCATAGAGCCTTACTGCCTATTCGATGCGCTTGGGGGCAACCCAGATAGCGGTGGGTATTGGTCGGGCCCCGAAGGCTGGCTGGTAGACGATTGTGGAACATTTAACCCGCTTACAGATCCTTATGGCGAATACGTTTACACCAATACGGGGTCCGAAGGCTGCACTTTTTCAAATCGGATTATGGTTCAGCCTATCGATCTGGGTCTTCAACCAAGTATCGCCTACTGTCAGTCGCCTTCCATAGCACTTGCAGCTTTATTGGTTGATCAAAGTCCCTTGAGTCCGGGCAATTGGTTTTTTCCCGATGGCAGCGGCCCAGTGGCCGAAGGCGTAATTAATCCATCTACGGATCCAGCTGGTATTTATGCGTTCCGCTTTAGCGATGGATTTCAATGTGATGCCTTATTCACAATGCAAGTTCGCCTGTCAAATGAAGGCTTGTCTGGAGAAACCACTACAGTTGATTATTGCCCAAGTAGCGGAAATTTCTGCCCTTTGAGTAATATGGGCGGCGACCCTGCTCTTGGTGGTAGTTGGATTTTGAACGACGCCGATGGCAATTTTTCAGGCTTTTTCCCGATTTCAGCGGTCTGTATCTCTGGTCAACAACTGTCAAGCGCCCTGGGAGAATCCATCGGCAATGGGTTTTCGTTGGTTTATCTTATCGTAGCACCCCCTTGCGCTCCGAGTATCGATACGCTTTACGTTAATTACATTACTCCTGTTAACGATTTCTGCACTTCCGTGAACGGGCTGGCTGGCATCAATGGTAATTGCGGCCCTACAATGGCATCGCTTGAAATTTATATCGAAGGTTCAGCAATTCCCTATCAGACTTTTTCATTGATCATCGATGGAGATGGTGGTTTCCAATTGGGACTTGAATTACCCTTTGAATCCACCATGGTTTTAAAGGCAGACGGCTATCTTTCGGCTGCCATTGCTTCGGTAAATCTGGAATCGGGGACAAACGACATAAATTTTGGAAGCCTTCTTGGGGGGGATATTAATGGTGATAACGTGGTAAATATTCTGGACGTATCCTTGCTTAACAGCTCGTACGGACTTGCTTTGAACGACGACAATTTTAACCCCCTGGCCGATTTAAACTGCGATGGAATTGTCGGTTTAACCGACGTTTCTATGCTCAATGTGGGGTATGGATTAATTGGAGAATAAGGCTGTTTACTCGAACAGAACTTGCCATTCGTAGCAAAGAGCTTTCTTAGGCTCCAAATTCCGTATTTGTTTGGATGCTTAGTCCAAAGGTCAATAAAATCCGTCCCGGTCTATTCTATTTGTACAATGAATTGGGCATCTTTGGGCGGATTGTTCTAAGTTTGCCTACATCCGTATATTTGCGCTCCAATCGCTTTCAACAATGCGGTTGAAGCCACATCAATTCACCGCATGAAACCCAGTACCCCGAAGGGCACCCGCGATTTTTTACCTGGCGTGGTGCAACGTCGCAATTACATTTTTAATATCATACGAACCGTTTTTGAGAAATACGGTTACCAGCCAATCGAAACCCCGGCGATGGAAAATCTTGAAACCCTTACGGGCAAATACGGGGACGAAGGAGATCGGTTGATTTTTAAGGTCTTAGCAAGGGGCGAAAAGCTTGATAAAGCTCTGCAGTCCAGCGATCTAAATTCTTTGGCCGAAGAAGCGCTTCGCTATGACCTCACAGTCCCCTTCGCGCGTTTCGTGGTGCAGCACCAAAATGACCTTGCTTTTCCGTTTCGGCGTTATCAAATTCAACCAGTTTGGCGAGCCGATCGGCCTCAGAAAGGACGCTATCGGGAGTTTTATCAATGCGATGCCGATGTGGTTGGAACCGATTCACTCCGATGCGAAGTGGAGTATGTGCAGATCTTCGACGAGGTTTTCTCGAAACTTGGTCTGCCAGTTGAAATTCGGATAAACAACCGAAAACTTTTAACAGCGCTCGCTAAATATGTGGGCGAAGCCGATCGAATTATCCCGCTCACCATCGCCATCGACAAGTTAGATAAAATGTCTGTCGATCAGGTTTTGGCCGATTTGAATGAGCAGGGCTTCTCCGCAGCAGCGACAGAAAAACTACGCCAGGTTCTCGAAATCGCCAAATTGGATATTGACAGTGCATCGCTTCTTTCTAAGGTGGATAAACTCATGGGCGATATTCCCGAGGCCAAGCTCGGATTGGAAGAACTCCAGTTCATTTTCCAAAAGGTGAAAGCCCTTGGCTTAGGGTCTGCAAAATTGCGCTTCGACCTTAGCCTGGCTCGGGGTCTGAACTACTACACTGGCGCCATTTTCGAAGTCCTCCCGCTTACCGAAGCCCAAGTAGGCAGTATTTGTGGAGGGGGTCGGTATGACGATCTCACGGGTATTTTTGGAATGAAGGGAATGTCGGGAGTGGGAATATCATTTGGTGCCGATCGAATTTACGACATCTTGGAAGCCACCGGCAAATTTCCAAATACCGATACCGAAAGCACCCAAATTTTATTCCTCAATTTTGGCGAAGCCGAGGCCGATTTTGCCCACGAAATAGCTAGTCAGTTAAGGCTATCGGGAGTGAAAGCAGAGCTTTATCCCGACGCCGCCAAACTCAAGAAACAAATGAAATACGCAGACGATAAACAGATACCCCATGTGGTAATTATCGGCGAAAACGAACTTAAAAACAAAATGGTAAGCGTGAAAAATATGCTAACGGGCGAGCAAGTGAAGTTGGATTTTAACGGACTCCTTGCAAAGTTTGGAGCATTATGAAGCACCTTATTACCAAGGATTGGATTTCGCTAACGGCACTTGCCGGTTTCGAGCAAGCTGGAAACACAGTGGAGCTCAGCGATGATGCGCGCCGCGCGATTAATGAGTGTCGCAGCTATCTCGACAACAAATTAAAGTCGGAAGAAAAACCGATCTACGGAATTAATACGGGTTTCGGCTCGCTTTGCGATACGTTGATAGGTCGAGAAAGTCTGGAGCAACTGCAGCGCAATTTAGTGATGTCGCATGCTTGCGGCACGGGCGAAGAAGTTCCCGCCGAAATAGTGCGCCTCATGCTTTTCCTTAAAATACAAGGGCTTTCCTACGGATTTAGCGGCGTACATATCGACACAGTCGAGCGGCTCATCTGGCATTATAATCACGATGTATTGCCCGTAGTTTATCAGCAAGGAAGCCTGGGAGCTTCGGGCGATTTGGCTCCACTGGCGCATCTGGCACTGCCGCTAATCGGCCTGGGCGAAGTTCGTGTAAAGGGTGAGAAGATGGCTTCCGCCGATGTACTTTCTAAAAATGGTTTAAAGGCATTAACCCTTAAATCGAAGGAAGGACTTGCCCTGCTCAACGGCACCCAGTTCATGAGCGCTTATGGCACAGCGATCTGTTTGGAAGGTCAGCGCCTTTTAAAAATTTCCGATCTCGTAGCCGCCTGCTCAATAGAAGCTTACGACGCATTGCGCGATCCCTTTCGAGCTGAAGTTCACGCAGTAAGGCCGCATGCAGGGCAGGGGGAAGTAGCTACGCGGATCAGAAATATTTTGGTTGATAGTAATCGATTTGCCGCTCCCAAAAAGCAAGTCCAGGATCCATACAGCTTTCGTTGCATTCCGCAGGTGCACGGTGCTTCGGTAGGAGCGCTTCGACATGTAGCCGAGATTTTTGAAACAGAAATTAATTCCGTTACTGACAATCCAACGCTATTTCCAAAAGATGATGCGATTATTTCTGCTGGCAATTTTCACGGCCAACCCCTTGCAATGGCTTTGGATTATGCCTGCATTGCCTTGGCCGAATTGGCCAGTATAGCCGAGCGAAGAGTTTATAAACTTATTGCCGGCCACCGTGGGCTTCCTGCATTCTTGGTAGCAGAGCCCGGATTGAATTCTGGGTTTATGATTCCTCAATACACGGCCGCGAGTATTGTGAGCCAAAATAAGCAGCTATGCACACCCGCATCTGTCGATACAATCGATAGCTCAAATGGGCAAGAAGACCACGTGAGCATGGGCGCCAATGCAGCCACCAAGGCTTGGAAGGTTTTGAAGAATACGGAGAATGTTATTGCTATAGAATTGCTCAACGCTATGCAGGCACTCGAACTTCGCGGGGTAGTTGGAGTGGCTTCGATTGTTGTTGCCTTGCACGGAGCTTTTCGGCAATACACATCCTTTGTGTCCGAAGATGTCGAAATGCATGTTCGGATGCGCTCGGCTCTGCATTTTGTTCAATCGCTTCCGATAGATCGTTACATTCGAGAATGACCGATAAAGAACTACCTGTTTATCAGCGAACGCGATTTCTCCACGTTATCTGCGTGCTTAGCGCCGCCCATGCCATTTACGGGATTGTTACCGGATTAGCCACCGCTTTTTCTCCGCCATCGGTCGATGACCAATCGCTAAATACCCTGCTAGAGCAACTCAATAAGTTTGAAATGCCCTTACCGGAATTAAAGGAGCAGGTGGAGAAATTTTATGTAAATCTCATGCTCGATATGGGAAATTACGCCACCGCGAGCTTCCTATTTTATGCCATACAGCTCATAGGTGTTATCATGCTGTTTCAGCTCAATAGGATCGGATTTACGCTCTATTTTCTAGCCCAAATTGGCTTGGCGGCCAATCCGGTCATTTTCGGAGGCTGGAATTTATTTGGTCAAATTATGCTCGGTGCTGCTCTGATTTGGAATGGCATCTGGATTATTATGTACGCTACTCAATTGAAGTATTTTCCAAAGTGAAAGTTTTTTTGTTCTCTGGTCTGGGTGCCGACGAGCGCGTGTTTAGCCGCTTTCGCGGAAATGATAGGGTGGAGTTTATCGCCCTTACTTGGATTGATGTAGGTAAGAGCAAAACGCTTGGCGATTACGCCGAATTGTTGATTGAACACTACCACTTGGCCGAGTATGCTGAAAAGGAACCTATTGCAGTAGGCGGCGTTTCCATGGGCGGCATGATTGCTCAGGAAATTGCCGCTCGAATTCCAGTGAGTAGCATGGTTTTAATCTCCACAGTCAGATCGCGATCGGAGATTCCTTACGTTTTAAAAGCTGCTCACGCCGTGCACATAGGTCCACTTTTGCGAAAGCCTTTTCTGAAATTTATAGCTGCCGCCGGCGATCGGCTCACACGAAAATCGGGGAAGGGGCGTAACCTATTCTACGAAATGCTACAAAACAGCGATGCGCGGCTACTTCACTTTGGAGCTACGGCCATACTAGCCTGGCATCCGCCAATTTGCGATATTCCATCCATCCGTTTCCACGGCAATCGCGATTTGGTATTTCCACATTTGTCCATTCCCAATTGCCATATCGTCGAAGGCGGAAATCATTTTATGGTATTCGAAAAGGGCGAGCGTATAAGTAAGCTCATCGCAGAGCACTTAGCGGAAATCTAAAGTTTGCTTTCAACATCTAGATATTCAATCATCTGATTGAGAATATTTTACGACGTGTAATTTTCTGGAAGTTTGCCTAATTTGTTAAATTTCATCCGCTATAGCCGAAAGTAACAGCCCAAATTAATTCCCGCATTCCAGAGATAAGCGGTAATCGGGGTGCCGATACACATTTTTTCAAGGCCATAACGAAAGGACGGTTCAGCCCGAAAGCTAACCCTTTGGCTTAAAGCATAATCTGCGCCTAAACTAATAAGCGCCGATAAGTTGAATGATTCTGCTTCTTCTAATTGGCTGGAATAAACAACTTCTTCGCTTTCGTCATAAGAAAGTTTTATTGTGGTGCTTTCATCTGCCAGAAAATTAGCCACCAGACCGGCACTTGCAATCATCCTTAATTTGCGCTTACCGACAAAGGCATTTAGCTCAAAGGCAAATCCAAATTGGTGATAATTGAATATAAAGTATGTATGACCATGCCGGTCAACTGGAGAACCGCTCACTCCTCCATTGGTATCTCCGTAATACTGGTGCACTTCACCCGATTTACACCTTTTATTAGAATATTGAATTCCGGTTTCAGCATACAAGAAGCGGTTTAACTAAGCCGGTGGTGTTACCTATTTTAGCGCGCTCATTATCCCTAAAAGAAATATAGAGTGCATTTAAATACGAATCGACAATTTCAAGGGTTCTAAATGCCAAATGGGGAGAGAAGTTCATACCCAATTGAAATCGGCTAAAATTAGGACTTCCGTAATCCGCTTCGCTTTGAGCGTAAAGGCCGCCGGTGACGAGCAATTATAGCGACAACACTATTTTTTTCATGCGTGGAGCTCTTATTTTAGCCAATGTAACCAAAGTAAAAAAAATAGATGGTTAGCTCATTTGGACGACTGAAAGTATGGCTTGAGCAAAAAATATACGAGTGTCAAGCCAGATTTTTCTGATTTCCAATGATTTCTTAGAAAAATTGAACCGGCCCTCTTCATCCGCAAAAAATGCCGCTCGTCCATTTGTTTTATAACGTGAAAATACTTTGATCAATTTTGCCGTGCTAAACAAATTTTGATTTCGCAGCTTTTCGCACTATAATCCAACCAATCATGCGGCTATTGACTATACTTTTTCTTTTATCGGCTTCGCTCGCTCAAGCTCAAAACAAGGTAACCATCAGCGGCTACATTAAAGACGTTGAAACCGGCGAAGGACTTATCGGAGCTGCCGTGTATGTAGATGAAATTAAGAGTGGTGCAGTCAGTAATTTCTATGGGTTTTATTCTATTTCGCTTACT
>Ga0105045_10000208_pt1 | contig 38228 bp, 30 predicted proteins | sample MAT02_FD_78089 | JGI IMG/M metagenome (GOLD analysis project Ga0105045, IMG submission 78089) | Freshwater microbial communities from Lake Fryxell liftoff mats and glacier meltwater in Antarctica - MAT-02 (megahit assembly) | ecosystem: Environmental > Aquatic > Freshwater > Ice > Liftoff...
AAGGCCCCCGCACACCCGTGCCGGAGCCCCGTTCCCTCTCACCCCGCACCGCTACCGCACCGCCGCCAACTCCCGGATCGCCGCTGCCATCGTCCGCACCTTCGCCGCGTCCGTCGCCGTCGCCGCATCCGCGGACACCGCCGTCGCCAGCACCGTCAACGCCCCCCGCCGCGCCGCACCACGCTGCCGCTCCGCCGCAGCCAGGGCCCGCCCGATCGCCGCCGTCCGCGCGGGCGCCAGCCCTTCATTCCGCACCAACTGATCCAGATATGACCGCACCACCGGGAACGCCGCCGGCCACACGATCTTCGGCTGGCTCTGCGGATTGAACTCGCTCCACCGCACCAGCTTCGCCGCCGCCAGCTCGTTCGCACTCAGCATCGGCCCAGGCGTCAGCTCCAGAATGTCGAGCCCGCGCGCCATCTCGGACGAGTAGATCCGCCCGTTGTACCAGTACGCCCCCCACGACCCACCGATCGTGCCACGCGTGCGGCTGTTTGCAGCACCATCGGTGGCCGGCGCATCCACCGGACCGCGATCGAAGTACCCGATCTCCACCGGCTTGTCGGCGTCGGTGAAATCGATCACGTCGACGCCACCCTGATACCACCCCTGCACCATGATGTCGCGACCCGGCACCGGCACCAGCGACCCGTTGTGCGACACGCAGTACTCGTTGGCGCCCTGCGCCGTCGGAATCTTGAAGTACGCGTGCTGCCGGAACTTGCGATCCGCACCGATCACCAGCGTCGTGTTGCCGCCCATCTCCAGCGGGTGCATCGACTGGCAGTTGGGCGACGTGCCACCGCCCCACTCGTCGGTGAAGACCACCTTTCCGCCGTCGTTCGAGAACACCGCCGTGTGCCAGAGCGAAAAGTTCGTGTCGGCCACCGCGTCGAGCCGCACCGGTTTCTCGGGGTTGGAGATGTCCACCAGCAAGCCGTAGCTGCCGCACGCCCCAGCCAGCAGCCCCATCGCCGGATACGCGGTCACGTCATGACAGTTGCGCGGGCCACTGGACATCATCTCGGCCATCATCGCGCTGTCGGCGCCGGCGATCGCCCGCGGCGCTCTGGCGCGGCCGCCACGTGCCGGCGCCGGACCGAGGCCGGTGAAGATCCGGGCGCCGCTGAGCACTTCGGCATCTTGCGGACGGTCGAGCGGCACCTTGATGATGTCCAGCCGGAAGAGCGAGTTCGTCTCGTCGGACGGGTTCGAGCCATTCCTGCAGCCCGCCAGCTCCGTCGCCGGTCGCGCGCCCTGCTGCCCGGAAACATAGAGGTAGACGACGTTCCGATCCGTCGGCGACGGCACCACGGTGTGCGTGTGCGACCCCTTGCACGTCTCGACGTTCTTCACCAGCCGCGGTGCCCGCGGAGTCGACACGTCGTAGATGCGCACGCCCGCCATGTGTTCCGACGGATCGTTCACACCACCCTTCGCGCAGTCCTTGCGATTGCCGCCACCCTCGGCCGAAATGAACAGCAGGTTGCCGACGATCGAGGGATCACCCTGCGACGTGATGCACGCCACGGCCGAGAGCAGCGCTGGCTTTGCGGGGCTGCTCACGTCGTAGATGGAGAATCCGGCGAAGTTCCCCATGTAGACCAGGTCGCCCCGGAACGCGAGGTCGCTGTTCACGAAGGTGAGCCCACGCACTGAATCGAACGGCGCCGCCTTGCCCGTCGTCGAGAGGAGTCTCATCCCCGAGATCGCAATCCCGGCATCGTTGAGGCCAGGCTTGAGGCCGTTCCGCGGATCGGTCGCGCTGGGATACGTCTGCGCACCGAGCGATGTCGCGCTGAGCGAGCTCGCGGCGGCGAGGGCGAACAGGAGAGCTGACGCGCTGCTGCGTGCGTCGCGAAACACGGCCATTGGAACGAACTCCAGGGTGAGGGTCAGCGGTCGAGCAGCATCTGTCGCATCAGGCCGATCTCGGCCGTCTGCGTGGTTTCCACATCATTCGCGAACACGTTGATGTCCACTTCCTGCGCGGCGCGGGGTGACTTGAGCAGGTCGGACACCATCAGCAGGGCGCCCTGATGGTGCCCGATCATCAGCTCCAGGAAGAGCCGGTCGAAGAGGCTGCCGCGCGATGCTTCCATCAGGGCCAGCTGGGCCGTCGTGAGCATCCCGGGCATGGTCATGCCGCGCCACGACGAGGTGTCGGGCACGAACTGGTCGTACGCCCGCAGCCAGTCCTGCATGAGCGCGATCTCGCCGGCCTGCGCGAAGTCGATCTTCCGCGCCAGCTTGAGCACGCGCGGGCTCGCCTCGCCCGCCTCCGCCATGCGCGACATCACGACGGCCTGGGCATGGTGTGCGATCATCCCCTGCATGAAGCGCACGTCGGCTTCGGTCACGATGGAGCCGGCAGGGAGCGTCACCGGCGGCAGACCAGCGGCGTGGTCGTGCTGCCGGTGTGGGTCCTGCCCACGCGCGGGGAGGGCCGTCACGGCGGAGGCGGCGACAACGAGAACGAGAACGAGGCGGCGAATCGACACGGAGCAGGGGCAAGAGACGACGGGATCGTATGCCTGGTACGGCGGGCCCGCCAGTATCGCTGTTCTCCGACGTGCGTGCGTCGACTGGACGAGCGCGCTCCGGCGCGCCGTGCTGAGCCAGCGCCGGTCCGCCACCGACAACCCGCGGCGATTCATCGGGTTATGGCAGCGAGGTGTGGGGACTGACTGGGTCTGATGGGCCGGGTGACACGATCGTGACGTGGCAGGGCCAACAGCTGGCAGTACACACGTATAGGGCGCGGTGCCTCAGCCTTTGACGACGCCGATGGCACCGAACGCGATGATGGGACGATTGCACCGACAGCAGCAATCGCGTCAATGCCATTTGCGCCTGAGGTCGTGTTTCCCCCAATGGTCGCGATGCGCGAACGCTATCCGGCCATCTTCACGCAGTACGGCTGTCGCGATTCGCTCTATCCACCGATGGCGATGCTGCCGAGTGTGCGCATGGGCAGCGTCGTTGCTGGTGTGCGGCGGGTTGCACGCGATCATCTCGGCATCAATCAGGGGCCGATCGTGGCGATGATCGAGAATCATCGGTCCGAGTCGATCTGGAAAACGATGCGCCGCAACAGATACATCACGAGCGGACTGCACCGCGCAGCATTCACCGGCGGCTGGCTTGACCGCGCGTCGGTGCCATAGCGATCTCAGCGCACGATACCGCGCGGTCCTTTACAACACCAGAACGTCACGGTGTGATGGCGCGATGCGCATCGAATGCATGGGCTCTGTGATGTTTTCGCATCCAGCGATGGATCTGATTCCGTGTACCGCGACGTAACTGCGGGCACGCACGTTCCCTCACCATCTCACGCTTTCAGCGAGCCGCCGATGCCCCTGTCATATGGAAAGACCCTGCGCCGCCTTGCTGCGGTTGCGCTGGCGATCACGAGCGCGGGTGCAGCCCCGCGTGCTATGCACGCGCAGACGACCGTCGTCACCTTCAACACGCTCACGGAGAGTGCACCGGGTTCCGGTACGCGCTTCATTGGCAACTGCTACGTCGAGAGCGGCTTCCTCTTCGCTGCAGTCGGATTGCCGTGCTCGGGCAGTGCGTCCGAAGGCGCGTTTCTCGCAGCAGGTCCGAACAGTCCGCTGTTCGGTGGCGGTGCCACGCCATCGCTGCTGCTCAACTCGCCGACCGCGTCTCTCATCAGCGTTGCCCGCACTGACGGATCGGCGTTCTCGTTCATGTCGATCATGCTGGCGCCGTTCGACGGTGCCGCCACGAGCGTCACCTTCACGGGCACCCGCACCGCCGGCAGTGTGACGCAGACCGTGGCGTTGTCCGGCATTCAGTCCGGCTTCCAGATGTTCTCGTTTGCCGACCTGTTCGCCGGTGTCACCAGTATTCAGATCGCCGCTACCAACGAGTTCGGTGAGCCGCTGGTCAAGTTCGACGATTTCTCTGTCATGGGCGGCAGCAGTGTCATCCCGGAACCCTCGACGTATGTGCTGTTCGGCACTGGTCTGGTTCTGCTCGTGATCGTCACGCATCGCCGGAGGATGCAGGCATGAGCACCGAGACTGTGAGTGGTGCTGCGGCACGCTCTCCCTCCGCTGACATGGCGCAGGATCGTCGCAGCTTCCTGCGGCGCGCTGGATTGGCTGGAGCCGCGATCGCTCTCGCGGGCTGCGGTGCATCGGGCAAGGATATTCTCGGAGTCGATGGTGCCTCCGGTGCCGTGGTCGGCCCAGATGGTTCGATCACGCTGAACTTCGCGAACGAGCTCGACGTGCTCAACTATGCGTATGCGCTCGAGCAGCTCGAAGCGGCGTTTTATGTCACCGTCGTGGCCAACGCCAGCTTCGCCTCGATCTTCACTGCTTCGGAGCGGCGTGTGCTGATCGACATCCGCGACCACGAAGTGGTGCACAAGGATTTCCTCGCAGCGGCGCTTGGGACGGCCAGGATCCCGAACCTCACGCCGAAGTTCGGCGCGATCAATTTCGCCGACCGCACCAGCGTGCTGCAGACCGCCAGGACGTTCGAGGATCTCGGTGTCAGCGCATACAATGGCGCAGCGCGTTACCTCGTCAGCGAGGCGTACCTCGGCGTCGCCGGCAAGATCGTCTCGGTCGAGGCACGTCATGCGTCGGCCATCCGTGACATCCTGAACAACCGCAGCGCGGACTTCGCGCCGAATGCCTTTGATCTCGGGAACACGCCGCAGACGGTTTTGACCGCCGCGGCGCCGTTCATCACCGAGAGCATCACCGTCGTCAACGCCTAGGAGCCCCCGCACATGACCACCCATTCATCCGACGGCGTGCAGTCCATCATCGATCCCGCGGTGCACGAGGCGCTTCACTCGCGCCGCAGCGCCATCGCGAAGGGCGCCACCGCCTCGGGCCTCGTACTGGCCGGGCTGCGCATGGGCACGGTGCCTGCAGCACTCGCCGCCATTTCAACTTCGGCATTCGGTCAGGGCGCGCGTCTGCCCACCGCAGTCATCGGCGTGCTCAACTTCGCGCTCAGGCTCGAGTATCTCGAGGCCGAGTTCTACAACAAGGGGATCGCTGCCTCGGGGCTGATTCCTGCCGCTGACCGGACGATCTTCACCACCATTCAGGCGCATGAGAACGTGCATGTGACGTACCTGCGTGATCTGCTCGGCACATCAGCCCGTCCCAAGCCGACGTTCGACTACAGCGCCGGCAACGGCAGTGGTACGGGGCCGTTCGCCGACGTGTTCACCAACTACGCGACTTTCCTGGCCGTCGCGCAGGCGTTCGAGGACACCGGTGTCCGCGCCTACAAGGGTCAGGCCGGTGCACTCAAGCCGTACAAGGATGTGCTGCAGGCGGCATTGAGCGTGCACTCCGTCGAAGCTCGGCACGCAGCTGAAGTCCGCCGCCTTCGCGGCAACTTCATGGACAACGAGCCGAATCAAGGTTGGATCACCAACGCCACCACCGATGTGCCCGGCACCGCCGCCGTCTACGCGGGCGATGACAACGTGATTCAGTTGGGTATCGACGTTCGCTCCATCACGGCAGTCGCCACGAAGGAGATCACCGAGGCGTTCGACGAACCGCTCACCATGGCGGCCGTGCTGGCCATCGTCGACCCGTTCATCGTCGGTTGATGTGAACGGAACGGTGCGACAGTTCGTACTGTAGCGGGAGTTCATCAGGGGATCAGCATCCATGTAATCGCATGGAAGCTGGTCCCTCGAGCGTTGAGGGGTTTTCGCAGGGGCGCTGGCTGCATGGTCCGCGCGTGCTCACGGTGGGCGACACGTGGCGACGAATGGCTCTCGTGTTCCTGACTGGTGTACGGAATCGCGTGGCCTCCACCCTTCCGTCATGACCAGTCCGCTCGAATTGATCGTATGGCACAACTCGCTGCTCACGTGGCTCATCGCGCTCGGCACCGGCGCGGGGACGTTCGTCGCGTTGCAGCTCGTGCAGCACCTGATCCGCGGTCGGTTGACGCGGCTCGCAGAGCGCAGCGCCGTGCTCTGGGACGATGTCGTCGTGCACGCGCTCAGCCGCACCAAAAAAACGGCGATCGTCGTCGTCGCGCTGTTCGCGGCGTCATCGTTCCTCAGTATTCCGCCTCGGCAGGAGGTGGCATTCGGGCGGCTTCTCGCGATCGTCGTCCTGATTCAGATCGGCATCTGGGTCAGTGGGGGCCTCAGCTTCTGGCTGACGGGATACACGAAGCGCCGGCTCAGCACCGACCCGGGTGTTGCGACGACCATCAGCGCCCTTGGGTTCGTCGGCAAGCTGGTCGTCTGGGTGGTCCTCCTGCTCGTCGCGCTCGACACGGTCGGCATCGACGTCACGGCACTCGTCGCCGGCCTCGGTATCGGTGGCGTCGCCGTCGCGCTGGCAACCCAGAACATTCTCGGCGACATTTTCGCGTCGCTGTCGATTGTGCTCGACAAGCCGTTCGTCCTCGGCGACTTCATCATCGTCGGCGAGCTGATGGGCAATGTCGAGCACATCGGCCTCAAGACGACGCGCATTCGCAGTCTGTGGGGTGAGCGCCTCGTCTTCTCCAACAGCGACCTGCTCGGCAGCCGGATCCGCAACTTCGGTGCGATGAAGGAGCGGCGCATCGTCATCGAGATCGGCACGACGTACCAGACCCCCCGCGCGCAGGTGGAGCGCGTGCCGGGCATGCTCCGCGTCGCCATCGAGGCCGAATCGCAGGCTCGGTTCGACCGGGCGCACTTCAAGGCGTTCGGGCCGTACGCGCTCACCTTCGAGATGGTGTACTACGTGCTGACCGGCGACTTCAACGCGCACATGGACGTTCAGCAGCGCATCCTGCTGCGCGTGTTTGCCGAGTTCGAGCGCGAGGGCATCGAGTTCGCGTACCCGACCCAGCAGCTCTTTCTCACCCGTGCGCCGGTGCGCGACGTCGGCGTGCCGGTTGGGGATGACATCGACGAATCCGCGATGCATCGATCGTTGCTGGCGACGGATGGACGGCGCTGACGACGGCGAACGAGGAAGCGCGTCCCTCGCATGCAGGGATGCGCTATCGCTTCTTCGCGAGCATCGTTCCACGACAACACGTCGCACCGCAGTGACAGGGATAGCGTCGCTTTGCCGCCGGTGTGTGGCGTTCGCTCAATGTGAACGCGTAATCATAGGCCAGTTCCTCGCCGGGACGCACCTCGCAGAGCGTCTCGATCCAGATGCGTCCGTCCTCCACCACGGCATCGCAGTTGGGATCGCACGAGTGGTTGATCCAGCGCGCATCGTTGCCATCGACTGCCGCATCGATCACCACGGCAGCGTCGATGGCAAAGAGGAAGGTGTGATGCCGCTCGCCGTGCGCATCGGGATACCGCGTCTCGGCGGCGACGGGGCTGAGGCGCTCGCCGGCGTACTCCACGAGTCGCGTGCCGGGTGGGATATGGTGCGTCGCGAATGCACCGCGCCCCTGAATGGGTGACTCGCGGATCTCGAACGGGGGCGAGCCGGTGGCGTCGTACGTCGGCATGGCGGCAATCTGGCGAGAGTCCCCTCGGTGAGGCAGGCCCGGTGTCTGACGCTGTGGCCTGTGGCTGTTCGTACGCCTGCCGTCCTGCCGACATGCTTCTCCGCACATGCGCGCTCCATCCCACCCGTCCGTTGTCGACCGCGCCGGATTCCTGCGCATGCTCGCGGTCGACGAGTTCGTCCAGATGGTCGTGCTGCTGGCCCTTGGCCTCGCCACGGTCAGGCTCATCCGCTCCGAGTCGGCGGCATCGTTCGCCCTGCGGGTGCAGGACATGTCGGTGGGGCCCTTGCAGCGGATCGCCGAACGCTTCCTGGCGCGGTGGCAGATGAGGTTGGTGGCGCTTGCGACTGAGGCTGGAACAGCCGCGATTGCGTGAAATGCGGCCGACGAGTGCAAGCAATTTCGGCCGCCTGGCGTCATTCCGGGCTGTGGCAGTGTAACTTCATAGCTTATGACACTCAGTCCCACAAGTTCAGAAGACTCACCCGACACCGGTTTCGCCGGCCTCGGTCTCGATGCACGTCTCGTCGGTGCCCTGGCAGCGCTGGGCTATGAAGAACCCACCCCGATTCAGCGCGAGGCCATTCCGCCGCTGTTGAATGGGAACGATGTGCTGGCGCAGGCTGCGACGGGTACCGGCAAGACTGCTGCCTTCGCGTTGCCACTGCTGCATCTCGTCGACACGACCGCACCGGCGCGCACGCGCACCAAGGCGCTGATCCTCACGCCGACGCGTGAGCTGGCGATGCAGGTGGCCGAGGCGGTGCACCGCTACGGCAAGGCGATGGGCATCATCGCGCTGCCGATCTACGGTGGTTCGGCGATGGACACGCAGATCCGCGCGCTGCGTCGCGGCGTGGACGTGGTGGTCGCCACGCCGGGCCGGGCGCTCGATCACATCCGCCGCGGCACGCTGCTGCTCGATGCGGTGCGGATCGTGGTGCTGGACGAGGCCGACGAGATGCTCGACATGGGCTTCGCCGAGGACCTCGAGGCGATCCTCGCCGCCACGCCCACGGAACGCCAGACGGCGCTGTTCTCGGCCACTGTCGCGCCGCGCATCGCCCAGATCGCGAAGAAGCACCTCCGCAATCCGATCACGGTCAGGATCGACCGCGTCAAGGTGGAGCCTGGCCAGACGGCCAAGGTGCGGCAGGTGGCGTACATCGTGCCGCGTGCCCACAAGATGGCGGCTCTCGGCCGCGTGCTCGACATCGAGCAGCCGACGTCGGCGATCATTTTTTGCCGCACGCGGACCGAGGTGGACGAGCTCACCGAAACGATGAACGCCCGCGGGTACCGCTGCGAGGCGCTGCACGGCGGGCTGTCGCAGGACCAGCGCGATCGCGTGATGAAGAAGTTCCGCGCCGAGAAGACGGACCTCCTGGTGGCCACCGACGTCGCCGCGCGTGGCCTCGACATCCAGCACGTCTCGCACGTGGTGAACTACGACGTGCCGACGTCCACGGAGGCGTACGTGCATCGCATCGGCCGCACCGGCCGCGCCGGCCGTGAAGGTGTTGCGATCTCGCTGGCCGAGCCACGCGAGCACCGCATGCTCCGCAACATCGAGATGGCGACGAAGTCGAAGATCGAGATCGCCACGGTGCCGACGGTGGCCGATCTGCGCACCCGTCGCCTCGAGTTGACCAAGGCGTCGCTGCGCGAGGGTATCCTCGCCGGTGACCTCGACGGCTTTCGCAGCATCGTCGAATCGCTGGCCGAGGAGTTCGACGTGATGGACGTCGCTGCCGCCGCCGTGAAGCAGCTCGAGCTGTCGTCCGGTGGCAGTCAGGACGAGAAGGAGATCCCCGCCGCCGAACCGCGTCGCGACCGGCAGGAGCGCACCGAGCGGTCCGGTCCTGCGGCACGCGGTGATCGTCCCGAGCGCACGAGCACGCGCTTCGAGCGCGCGGACCGTCCCGAGCGCACCGAGCGTCCGCGCCCCGAACGCACCACCGCTGCCGCCGCCGAGGGTGAGCGTCCCGCCCGTCCTGCGGCGCGCAAGGCGCAGTGGGACGTGGCCCGCCTCTACATTGGCGCCGGCCGCCTCGCGCGCGTTCGCCCGGGTGACCTCGTGGGCGCGATCGCGAACGAACTGCAGCTCGATGCGAGCGTCGTCGGTGCGATCCAGATCCAGGACAAGTTCTCGATCGTCGAGGTGCCGGACGAGATCGCCGACGACATCATCGATGCGCTGCGCAACACGACGATCAAGGGCAAGCGCGTCGTCGTCCGGCGTGACCGGGGCTGAGTTCGCGTTGCTCTGAGATCGTCAACTCCGTTCACACGGAGGACTGGAGCAACGCAGGGAAGGAGAAGAGCAGTTGTTGAAGTGAATCAGTGAAAAACAAGACCGGTCGATGCCGCGCGACTTCTGGTGCCATCGACCGTTTCTGCTTTTCGTCCGATGTCGCTCTTGCCTCTGCGTTTGCGTACGCTGTCCTCCTGTCCTCCTGTACTCCGTCGCTCCTGTCCTCCGTGTGAGCAGAGTTGACGATCCAACGCCCACACGAACGTCAGGACGACCGCACAGAGAGCTGCGGCGTCGGCGCCTGCACTGGCTGCCGGTAGACCCAGAGCGCGATCACGATGCCAGAGACGATCATGATCGACGACAGCAGCTGCCCCATCGTGATCCCGCCGGCAAGGAAGCCGAGCTGGGCATCGGGTTGGCGCGTCAGCTCGACCAGTGAGCGGATGATGCCGTAGCCGATCAGGAACGCCGTGCCGCCGACACCGGGGCGGTACCAGCCTTCGCGGCGTGCCTTGGCCTCGAACCACCAGAGGAAGCTGCCGAGGATGATGCCTTCACCGGCCATCTCGTAGAGCTGCGACGGGTGACGCGGCACCTGCTGCGGGTCGGTGGGGAAGACCATTGCCCACGGCACGTCGGTGGCACGGCCGTACAATTCAGCATTGATGAAGTTGCCGATGCGGCCGAAGGCGAGTCCCGGCGTGGCGCAGAGCGCGAGTGCGTCGGTGAGCGTCATGATCGGCACCGTGTAATGCCGCGCCGTCCAGATACAGGCGATGATCATGCCGAGTACAGCGCCGTGGAAGGACAGACCGCCGTTCCAGACCTTGAGCCACTCGATGCCGGTGAGGAGCGAGCGGTCATAGACCAGCACGTACATCGCGCGGGCACCAAGCAGCATCCCGATGAACATCGCCGTGAGGAACGTATCGAGGCCTTCCTGCGTGAGCGGCAATGTGCCGTCGCGCATCCGCTTGCGGCAGAGTTGACCCGCCACGATGTAGCCGAGCACGTACATCATCCCGTACCACCGGATCCGCAGGGGGCCGATGTGGAGGATGTCCGGGGGGATGTTCGGGAAGGGCAGGGTCATCTGGACAAAGATAGTGGTGCCTCGTGCCACGTGCCGCCGCACCCACGGTCCCGGCCGTGTGCAGCGATGCGCGCGGTGAACTCGTCTGCTGCTCTCAGGGCGTCATGCGGTCAGTAACGCAACACCTGATCCGCACGCGACCCACCGGAAAAGAAGAGCGTGGCTTCCTTCCCCGAGCCGATCTGCTTCACCTTCACGATGTTCTGCTGGTCATCGAACAGCTCGAACAAGGCCGCGTTGTGCATCGCCACCGTCGTGATCGGCGCTGGCGAGGTCCAGGTCACGACGTAGGACCACATGTCCCGGTCCTGCACACTGCTGACCACCACCGGCACGAGCACGCGGCCGTTCGCCTTCAGCGGAAAGTGCGCCGCCAGGTACGCCTGAAAGGCCGCCTCGCCCTGCGGCGAGTTGAGCGTGATCGCCTGCGCCCGCGTGCGCTCGACCAGTGCGTGCGTCACGTCGTCGGCGAACAGCCGGATCTGCGCGGAGATGACCGTCGGTTCCACCGCCATCCGCGTGTACGACACGTGGAAATCATGCAGTGTCGCCGCGTGTGCACGTGCCGTGATCGCGCCCGCAGGCGCCGGCGCGACAGTCGTGGGGGCGGTCGTCACGACCACCCCCGCGAGCACGACCATCGGCACCCACCCTGGGATCACGGAATCGCGCCGGAACGCGCGCCGGGAGCGCCCTTGTTGTTCTCGCGGTTGATGTCCGCCAGCACGTTGTCCGGATCCAGCTCCACCGACTGCAGCTCCTTCTGCGAGAAACGGCCGTACTCGAACTTCTTCTCGTTCGTGCGCCAGATCGAGACCGGGAGCCGCACCCGTTCCTTCGTGCCGTCGGTGTAGGTGAACTCCATGATCGCCGGCATCACCAACCCGCCCTTGTTCTCGAGCGTGACGCGGTTGTAGAAGCGTCCGCGTGCCGCCATCCCCATCGAGTCGGCGTTCTGCACCTCGACGCCGGCCACGGCCTGGTCATTGGCATGCGTGCTGTAGAACCAGCCGCGCCAGAACCAGTTCAGGTTGTCGCCGCTCGCCTGCATCATGCTGCGGAAGAAGTCGGCCGGCTGCGGGTGCTTGAACATCCACGCCTGCGAATACTCCCGGAACGCCGCGTCGAATCGCTGCGGTCCGAGCACCTGCTCGCGCAGGATGTACAGCCCCGAGGCCGGCTTGGTGTAGCCGTTCGGGCCGAAGCCGCGGTGGATCAGGTCCGACTCGGTCATCAGCGGCACCTGGTCGGTGTTCTTCATGTAGCCGACGATGTTCGCAGCGCGCATCGGCAGGCGCGCCTGCGGCCACGCCGCATCGAACTCCATCGACGCCATGCCCTCGAGGTAGCTGTTCAGCCCCTCGTCCATCCACGTCCACTTGCGCTCGTCGCTGGCGACGATCATCGGGAACCAGTTGTGCCCCACTTCGTGGATCGTCACCGCCACCAAGCCGTAGCCCACGCGCTTGAGCGTCGCCGCATTCGCGTTCGCCGGCGGGCGTGCGCCGCAGAACGCGATCATCGGATACTCCATACCGCCCACGATCCCGTGGATGTTACTGGCCTTGGGGTACGGGTACTCGAACGCGAGGCGGCCGTAGGTTCGCATCGTCTGGGCAATCGCCTTGGTGCTGAGCGAGTCCCACACGCCCAGTGCCTCACGCGGGTAGAGCGAGTGCATCTCGATCGGCTTCGATGTGGGCGTATAGCGATAGCCCGCCGCATCCCAGATGAAGCCCGGCGACGAGGCCCAGGCGAAGTCGCGCACATTCTCGGCCTTGAAGCGCCAGGTCATCGGGGCGCTGCCGGCGGGGCGAGTCGCTGGCGTGTTCACCTCATTCTTCGTGATGATGAACACCGGCGTCTCCGACGCCATCGCCTTCACCAGCCGCTCGCGCTGCGTCGCCGTCAGCACCTCGGCCGGATTCACCAGCGTGCCGGTGGATTGCACGATGTGATTGCGCGGCACGGTGATGCTGACGTCGTAGTTGCCGAAATTCAGGTAGAACTCGCCCTGCCCGTAGAACTGGTCGTTCTGCCAGCCCACCACGTCGTCGTACACGGCGGCGCGCGGAAACCACTGTGCGGCGAGGTACTCCGAGCCGTCCGCCAGCGTCTCGCGCGCTCCACGTCCGTTACGGCTGGCGAACGACTCGGGCATCACGTAGCTCCAGTCGATCTCCAGGTCCTGTGCGCCGCCCGTCGGCAGCGCCGTCGTGAGCGGCACCTTCATCTGCGTGCCCTGCAGCACGAACGGCACGTCGGTCTTCTGGCCCGTCTTCGAAACGAGCTGCACGCGCGTGATGCTGTACCCCTTGGTGTCGAGCCGCGCGTTGGTGAACGCCGCCGCGGCCGGCGTGACGTTGCGGCTCAGCGCGGGGGCGCCGATCATCGATTCCGATACGGTCGGGTTGTCGATGTTCTGGTCGAGCTGGAACCAGAGGTACCCGAGGGCGTCGGGCGAGTTGTTCCGATAGGTGACGCGCTCGGAACCCGTGACGGTGTGCGTCGTGGTGTCGAGGGTCACGCGGATCACGTAGTCCACGCGTTGCTGCCAGTACTTCACTCCAGGCTTGCCGCTGGCGGTGCGCTGCTCGTTGGGCGCGGGCCACTGGTCGAGCACACGGAAGATGGACTGATTGGTGCGCCCGATGGTGTCGGGATGCAGCCACTGCTGGGCACCGAGCGGGCCGGCGGCGGCGACGGACAGCAGCAGGGCGGAACGGCGCCAGGAAAACGAGCGAATCATGGTCGAGACGGTATGGAGGGTGGTTGCGCTCCCTGAAAACTACGGCAGCACGGGCCGCCATGTTCCACCCGCGCTGCCCCGCGTCCTCAGAGCCGCTGCACGAGCATCTGGGTGGCACAGCCCAGCGTGATGCCGCTCGCCGCCAGCACGTAGCCGCGCCGGTCGAGGAGTGATGCGGTCAGAATGGCGCCGACCACCGCCAGCGCCCCCAGCACCACGACCTGCGCCAGCTCGATCCCGATGTTGAAGGCGAGCAGCGGCATGAGGATCGATTCCTCGGAGCCGAGCAGCCCGCGCAGGACGGACGAGAATCCGAGGCCATGGATCAGTCCGAATACCGCTGTCATCAGATAGCGCGGCCAGAGCGGCTGCGCGCCGCGTAGGGGCGGATCGTTGGCACGGCGTCCCTGCCGCCAGGTCCAGAGATTCGCGAGGCTGGTCACCATGATCGTTGCCGGGATCAGGGCCTCGACCGCGCGCGAGTTCACCTGCACGAGCTCGAGCGTCGCCAGCGCCAGTGTGACCGAGTGGCCGATCGTGAAGGCGGTGATCAGGATGAGCAGCGGCCGCCACCTGCCGAGGTCGTACGCCAGAACGAGCGTCGCCAGAAACAGCAGGTGATCAGCGGCATCGAGCGTCAGGATGTGACGCAGGCCAAGTTCAACGAAGCTGCCGAAGGACGACATCGGATTGGCCGAGGACAGGTGCCGCGCCGGGAACGATCAGCGCGCGAGCCCCAAAATAGGCTTTGCACCCTGCTTGCCGGAACCACGCCACATGCGCGTGCGCCGCCGAACCCGGGGCACTTCGGCGCAATCGGTCAGGACCTGGGGCGAAACCCTCACGGCCGGGGCTTGGCAGTACGCCCGCCACCGCTCGCGGCTCCGCCACTGGGACTGGATGACGCGGGCGCAGATGATCCGCCACCGCCCGAATTCACGCTCGGCGCTGGTGACCCGCCGCCCTGGCGAGGCGTCGCACCGCGGGATTCGCCAGATCCGCTGCCACGGGAGTAGCCGGTGCCGTTGATCGCACGCCCGCCGCTCGACGCGGGACGTGTTGCGCCGGGCACGATGACGAATGGCCCGCTGCCCGGCAGCCAGAGCCCGCCGCCACCGAGACCGGATCCGTAACCAAACGGGGAGTGGAAGTTCGCGAACCCGAGGAACGGATCGTTGAAGAACGGATTGAACATCGCGTTGCGCCAGCCATAGCCGAACCCGAAGCCGAACGGCGAGAACATGTCGTAACCAAAGTTTCCGCGACCGAACATGTCGGGATTGGCCATGCCACGCTCGGCGTTACCTGAACGCTCAGTCGGCCGCATCTCCGGCTCGCCACCGACGGCCACGGCAAACGTTCCCGGAAACGTCATCGCGACCATCATGTCGATCACCCGCGGTGCGACCTTCGCCGCTTTCAGTCCGCGGAGGCTGCTCGCGTCGAGCGCGAAGCGCTGTCCGCGGTCCACCAGCCACGCCTCCACCACCGTCGGCTCGACGAACCGTGCGGCATCAGCCACATCGACGATGCGCACGGCCGCGGCCGCCTCGAGCCGAGCGGCATACGTCGCCATCGTCACCCGCTGGGGGAGGCGCGCCCGGAGCGACGAGGGCACGCGCGTACTGTCGCTGACGGCCACGAAGTTGATGACCCGGACCGCACCGCTGCTGCGCGTCTTCACGGCATCGATGCGCGTGAAGGCATTCACGTCGTTCAGCGTCAGCATCCCGCTCGACGTCTGTGGTGCAGCATCACCGCAGCGGAACTCGGCGCTGAGGTAGAGCCGCCGCTCGTACACCGACCAGAGGCCGCGCTCCCATCCGCTGCAGCCATCGCGCGTGCGAGGCACCTGCTGCCCGCTGGCCGACACCGGCATGATCGACAGGACCGAATCGCCCTGCACCGTCGCAAACTCGACGACGTTCGGGTCGGCAGTCGGCACGACGCAGACGCCTGCACCGTCGACTCCGCCGCCCTGCGAGAGCCAGCAGCCGAAGTAGGGGCGCCAGCGCTCATCGATGCGCGACGTACTGCCCTGCGCGACAGCGGTGTGCCCAGCCGCGAACGAGGCCGCGGCGGTCGCGAGCAAGAGGCGTGATCGGATGGTCATCGTGGTGTCTCCGGCTACAGGCGGAACGTGAGGCCGAGCGTGGCGGCGGTCCCCGAAAGGTCGATACGGTCGAACCGCTCGAACGAGCCGCTGAGCCTGGCGCGGGCGGCGCTGTAGCGCACATCGGTGGTGAGAAAGAGGCGGGTCGCGACGCGGATGTCGAGTCCGACGTTCGCGTACGCCATCGGCGCAACGCCCTGTGAACTCAGTCGGTCCGCGAACACGTCGAGCGTTGCTGCCTCCACGAAGTCGCCCTCCTGCAGGAATTGGTAAAACATCGCGCCGCCACCCGCACCGACCCACGGCGTGATGCGCGACGGAATCCAGGCGAGCCGACCGATCCGCTCACCCGGTGCCGTCAGCGCCGTCTGCAGACCGACGGTCAGTGGGCGACGGCGCAACCGGGTCACCTGCTCGATCGGCAGATCGTCGTCGTCGACGAAGCGGCGGAACTCCGACCCCGCCGTACGGCGTGACTGACCCGTGCCAAGCACGAGGTCGAGCCGCTCGCGGAGCCGAACGCCGACGTCGAGGCTGATGTTGCCGGCTGCGAAGTCACGGCGTGACAGCGTCAGCTGATCGATCGTGAAGTCGAAGATCTCGCTCCGAGCGGTCGGCGCGTCGTAGCCACCGCGCAAGGTCACGCTCACCTTGGGTCGCTCGAAGAGGAACCCCTTGCCTCCAGCGGGACCGCGCTGCGCCAGCAGTGGCAGCGGTGCAGCAGCGAGGGCGATCAGCAGGCACACGCGCGTGAATTCCCACCGCGGCTGTGGCCCTGCCGCGGCCGTGGTGCGCTCGACGTGCCGGTCGAACCGGGAATGGGCCTGACGCATGCGCTGCTCCTGTACGGACTGCGGAAATTCGCCTTGGATTGTACCGCAATGGTACCGTCCGGCGAGGCCGCAGGTTCCGAGACATCGGTGACCCGACCGCACCTCAAGCCGCGCGTCCTGGACCTCGACGTGGTTCAGCTGACATCCAAGTGATCTCGTACCGAGAAGACGCGGGGGCAACCCGCTGGCAATTCAGCCTTCGGTGCGGAGCAGGCCGTGCACCAGCAGGTCTTCCGTCATCAGCGGGCCGGGCAGGACGGGTCGGCGGAAGTACCACCACTGCCATTCGGGGCGCCAGCGGTTGGTGTCGGCCACGGCCTCGCCCCAGAGGCAATCGCAGGGCTCGGTGATGGCGTGGAAGCGGCTGTCGGCATCATCGAGGCGCGGGGCGGCCGCCTGGCGTTCACGCGAGGTCGCGGCGGCGAGTGCGCCGGCGAGGATGTCGCGCAGGTCCATGTCGTTCAGCCACTCGTCCAGCGACGCGTCGCGCCCGCGCTCGGACTGGGCCACGATCGCCGCCCACTGCTCGAGCAACCCTGTCAGACCGCGGCGCACGACGAGTGGTGCGCACCCGCGGCTGACGAGGTACATGTGGACTGGATCGGGCTGCTGCGTCACGGCCCGCGGCCCGGCGGACGCGCCGCCTGACGCCGGAAGTAGCGCTCACCGTCATTCGGCCGGAAGAACGTCCGGATGGTGCCGTCTCGGTTCACCGCGATGAACGCGCCACTCTGTCGGTCGAAGCGGGAGATCACGCCGTCGGCGCGTGTGGCCTCGAGCACGTTCGCTCCCGCGGGAGCATCGCGCAGGGTCTGCGCCGCGCGCAGATAGCCCGACATGTCCAGGCCGGGGAACTGGGCGCCGTGCTTCATGAAATGCTCCACCAGCCCCTGGCGCGAGGCAAAACCGCGGCCGGCGCCTGCAACCGGTACAGCTGCCAGTTCCGCAGCAGCCGGTTCCGCAGCAGCCAGTTCCGCAGCAGTCGGTCCCGCAGCAGTCGGTCCCGCAGCAGTCGGTCCCGGCATGGTGCCGCCCGCCACCGGCTGCGCCGCGCGGGTGGCCTCGGCCTGCGCGATCTGGGCCGTGTACGCCGATCGGCTGGCGAAGATCGCGACGAGGATCGCGATCGCGACGGCGATGGGGAAACCTGAACGGGAACGTCGGCGCCGCGGCGACATGCACAGACGGTGACGGGAAACGCCGCGTCGGAATGCCGCGAGCGTCTCACGACACTCGCGCCGAACGGGCCGTCACGCAAGCGCGCCGTTCGTGCAGGTCCTGGCGGCGACCGTCTGGTCGCCACGTCGGGAGCCGTCAGCGGCGGGAGAGCGTCAGCCCGGAGCCCCAGGTCGTCGAGTCGAACTGCACCAGCCCGAGACGGTTGCCGCGGATCGCCAGCAGCAGCGAGGCCGGCCGTGCGGCGGTGCCGGCGGCACGCACCACGACGCGCAGCAGCGAGTCGGCGCCATCCCACGTTCCTTGCTGCACGAGGCTGTCCCGCCCGATCGAGGTCGTCACGAACTCGGCGCGTCCGCCCGAGTCGATGCGGAGACGATAGATGCGTCCCGGTCCGTCGGTCTCCGGGAGCGTGTCGCTCGTCCAGAAGCCGGTGATGGCGGCCTGGTCGAGTCGGGGTTTCTTGTCCTGCTGCGAGCAGGCGGCGGCGAACAGCAGGAGTGCGAACGAGACGAGGCGGCGCGTGGGCATCGTGAAATCTCGCACCGGCCGGCGCGACAACACAGGCCGACGCGTCTTCGCCGCTCGACACAGGTGGCGTTGCCCCATGCCGGGACGCAGCGGGCGCCATGGAACGCGCGCCCCTTCGCCGCACGCTCCTGCTCCTGCTCCTGCTCTTTGCTCTTGCTCCTGCTCCTGCTCCTGCTCCCCGCCGCTGCTGCGCATTCGCAGGCGGCCGGCACGCCGAGCACCGACGTCTTCCTTTCGCGCATGTCACAGCGGGACGGCGCCGTGCTCGTGCAGCCGCCGCTCAGCTTCACGCAGCGCGTCGGCTTCGACAACATCGTGTTCGGAGCGATCGTTTTCTGGGGAACTGCTCCCGCAGTTGCAGTTCCACGAAAATCACAGCCACGTTGCGCATCGAAGGCTGCCGCTGACGCCGTTCACAGTTCGGCGGTTGTGTGCTTGGTTGCGTCTTGCCGTGTGCCGTTCTGCGATATGCTGTTGCGGTTGAGCCGTTCGTCCGCTCCAGATCAAATATGCAGCGGATAGTCGAGGTAGCCGCGCTCGCCGCCGGTGAAGAAGGTGTCGGGATCGGCGTCGCTGAGCGGGTGGTCGTGAGTGAAGCGCGCGACGAGGTCGGGGTTTGCGATGAACGCCGTTCCGAAGCTCACTGCGCACGCGAGTTCACTGCGGATCGCCTCGTCGGCCGATGACGCGGTGAGCTTACCGTCGAGGATGAACGGACGCGCGTACGCATCGCGGAGGCGGTGCGTCAGGTCGGCGTTGCCGGGCATGGCGAGCTGCGTCCACGCCAGACCCAGCGCTGCGACGTGGCGGAGCGTCGTGCCGAACGTGTCGAGCGGATTGCGGTCGCGCATGTCGTTGGACGGGTCGAGCGGCGAGAGGCGCATGCCGGTGCGGTCGGCACCCATCTCCTTCGCCACCGCTTCGCACGTCTCGAGCAGGAAGCGCGCGCGATTCTCGGCCGATCCGCCATACCGGTCATGGCGCTGATTCACGCCATCGCGCAGGAACTGGTCCACCAGATAGCCGTTCGCGGCGTGAATCTCGACGGCGTCGAAACCGGCGATCCGGGCGCGACGGGCGGCCTGGCCGAACTGGGCGACGACGCCGCGAATCTCCTGCAGCTCGAGCGCACGCGGTTCCGCCGCCGGCTCACGGGTGCCCTGCGGAGAGAGCAGGCGCACCGTGGCCGCCGGAACCTGTGACGACGAGACCGGTGGGCCGCCGTCGGGCTGGAATGCCGTGAGCGAGATGCGCCCACAGTGCAGCAGCTGGAGGGCGATGCGCCCCCCTTCCACGTGCACCCGGCGAACCACCTCGCGCCACGCCACGGCGTGCTCGTCGGTCCACAGTCCCGGCGTGCCCGGATAGCCGACGCCGTGCGGTGTCGGCATCGTTCCGTCGGTGATCACCAGCCCGGCGGTGGCCCGCTGCGCGAAGTGGTCGGCCATGAGTCCGGAAGGCGAGCCGTCGGCGCTGGCGCGGCCGCGGGTCATCGGCGCCATCACGACACGGTTCTCGATGGCGACGGCGCCCAGTGTGCCGGGGGCGAGCAGGAACGGATATCGGGACATGCGATGGCAGGCGGGGAAGCCGGGCGGGCACGGGAGAGGCGCGCGCCGGTGACGAAGAATGCGCGATCGGTGGTCCTGACGCTGCCGCGGCGTACTCGCGAGTGGTTGCGCGCGCGGGGCCGGGGCATCATTCTCGCCGGATGCCCTTCGACGACGCCGACCGCCTTGGCCCCAAAGGACACGTGTATGTGGAGCCCGTCCGGGACCAGTGGCGGGCGCCACTCGAGCGTGGCAGTGCGCGCCGCGCCATCCTCACGGCGTTCCTTGGTGTCGCACTGATCGTCTTCGGCGTGGCGGGGGCATTCGTCGCGAATGGCGAGTCGGTGTTCCTCGTGGCCATCGGCGCGCTGGCGCTGGTCACGGCGGTGCCCGAGTTGCGTCCCCTTCGCCCCGAGTTCGAGGAGGCCCGCCGCATCGGCTGGGTTGAGCCGGCCCTGGACGACACGCACGTGTCCATCGGCGAACCGGCCATCTTCCGTGCCGTGCTGCATGCGCGTCGCACCCTGTCGCTGCAGAACGCGGCCGTGGTCACCGAGGCGCGGCAGTATTCCGGATCCAAGCCTGGTGATGTGCTCGTCACCCAGCCGGTGCCGGTGTCGCTGACCGGCGGGGCCATCCGCGCCGGCGAGGATTGGCGCCAGTCGGTCACGTTTCGCCTCCCGTCGTCTGCGCCGCCGAGTTATTACGACAGCGTGTCGTCGGTGCGGTGGACGATCACGCTCGAACTGACGTTCGCCAATGAGCCACCGTGGCGGCGAACCTGGCCGATGCTGGTGTTTCCTGCCGACGTGGTGTGACGTCGGCAGCACCGCGGTGGACGGCGCGATGGGCGTTGGAGGCTCCGGTGCGCAAGGCTCCGGTGAGCGGGGCTCCCGTGCGCAAGCCTCCGGTGCGCAAGCCTCCGGTGCGCGGGGCGGTGGATGACTCCCGGACCGTCCGTGCCACCGATCAGCCGGTGCGGATGGCACAGCCCCGCCGTGAGCCGCGGCCCTGAAGTTGCGCCCGCGCGGCCCGCGGGTCAGGATTCCGGATTCACGCCGGCGTCTGCTTCGCGGTCGGCTGCTTCTTCTCAATCCTCTGGCTCTACGCCACCTCTCATGGCCATCGAGATCCGCCGCGCCGCCGTCATCGGCGCGGGCACGATGGGGAGCGGGATCGCCGCGCAGTTGGCAAATGCGGGCATCCCGGTCCTCCTGCTCGACATCGTTCCGCCCACCGCGACTGAACGGAACGTTCTGGCGGCGGGCGCCCTCACGCGGATGCGCACCCAGCAGCCGGCGCCATTCATGAGCGCGGAGGCCATGGCGCTGGTCACCGCAGGCAACGTCGAGGATGACCTCGAAGCGCTGGCCGAAGTGGACTGGATCATCGAGGCGGTGTTCGAAGACCCCGCCGTCAAGGCGCCGCTCTATGCCCGCATCGACGCGGTGCGGCGTCCGGGGAGCATCGTCACCTCCAACACCTCCACCATCCCGCTCGCCAATCTGGTGGCGGGACAGTCCGCGGCCTTCGCCGCCGACTTCGCGATCACCCACTTCTTCAATCCCCCGCGCTACATGCGGCTGCTGGAGCTGGTGAGCGGCGCGCAGACACGTCCCGAAGTCACCGCTGCGCTGCACGCCGTCTGCGACGAGCGGCTTGGCAAGGGCGTGGTGGTCTGCAAGGACACGCCCGGCTTCATCGCCAACCGCATCGGGACGTTCTTCATGTACTGCGCCATGCATGAGGCCCTGCGCCACGGTCTGAGCGTGGAGGAGGCCGATGCCGTCTGCGGCAAGCCGATGGGGCTGCCCAAGACCGGCATCTTCGGGCTGACGGACCTGGTCGGGCTCGACCTCATGCCGCACATCATGAAGAGCTTTCACGCGACGCTTCCGGCCGGCGACGCGTTTCTCGCGCTGCCGGTGACGTTCGCCCCGATGGAACAGCTCATCGCCGCCGGCAACACCGGTCGCAAGAGCACGGGCGGCGGCTTCACGCGGCTCGTTCCCGATGCCCGGGGCGGCCGCCTGAAGGAAGTGGTGGACCTGCAGACCGGCGTCTATCGGACGGAACAGGCCCCGGCGCTCGGGTCGCTGACGGCGGCCAGGGGGCGCAGCGCTCTCAAGACGCTCGTATCCTTTGATGACCGCGGCGGGCACTTCGCGGCCGCGCTGCTGGCGCAGGGACTCGCGTACGCCGCCGCATTGGTGCCGACGATCGCGGATCGCGTCAGCGCCGTGGACGAGGCGATGCGCCTGGGATACGGGTGGACGTTCGGACCCTTCGAACTGATCGACCAGCTCGGCTCGGCGGTGTTCACGGATCTTCTGTCGAAGCACGGCATCGCGGTGCCGCCGCTCGTGGCCATGAACCGGCCGTTTTACCGCACGGAGGGCGGCGTGCTGCAGGAGCTGTTGCCGAGCGGCGAGTACGCGCCGGTGCACCGCGCGGCGGGCGTGCTCTCGCTGGACGATGTGAAGCGCCGCGGAAAGCCGGTCATGAAGAACGCCTCTGCCGCCGTGTGGGACATCGGCGATGGCGTGCTCTGCCTCGAGTTCACCTCGAAGATGAACACGATCGACCCGGACATCATGTCGATGATCCGTCAGGTGATCGCCACGGTCGGCGACGGCCGTGCGGCCTACACGGCGCTCGTGATCTACAACGACGGCAGCAACTTCAGCGTCGGTGCCAACCTCGCGCTCGCGATGTTCCTGATCAACATCGCGATGTGGGATGGCGTCCAGCAGAGCATGGCCGAGGGGCAGGCCACGTACGCGGCATTGCAGTCGGCACCGTTCCCCGTCGTCGGCGCACCGGCGGGCATGGCACTCGGCGGCGGCACGGAGATTCTCCTCCACAGCGACGCCATCCAGGCCGCGGCCGAGACGTACATGGGTCTCGTCGAGGTGGCCGTCGGGATCGTGCCGGGATGGGGAGGCTGCAAGGAGATGCTGCTCCGCCATGTGGCACCGGTGCAGGACGATCCCGCCAAGGCGCTCGCCGCTGCAGGCCAGGTGTTCCAGACCATCGCCACTGCGAAGACGTCGACGTCTGCTGCCGAGGCACGCGCGCTCGGGTTCCTGCGCCGCAGCGACGGCATCACGATGAACCGCGATCGCCTGCTCGCCGATGCCAAGGCGAAGGCGCTGTCGCTCGTGCCCGGGTACGCACCGGCTGCGCCGCGCACGGTGACACTCGCCGGTGCACGCGGCAAGGCGATGCTGATGGCCGGCGTGGCAGCGCAGGCGGCCGCAGGAAAGGTGACGGCGCACGACCAGGTGGTGGCCGGGCATCTCGCCAGCATCATCACCGGCGGTGACAGCGACGGCGGTACGCCGCTCGATGCCGCCGCCCTCACGGCGCTCGAACGCACGCACTCCATGCAACTCACCCGGACGCCGGGCACCCTCGCCCGGATCGAGCACATGCTCGCCACCGGCAAGCCGCTGCGCAACTGAGGACGACGGGACATGCCCACGTACAAGGCTCCACTGGACGACATGAAGTTCGTCCTCGAAGACGTGATCGACTACGCCCGCCTGACGGCGCTGCCCGGCTATGCCGACTTCGATGCCGGGACGGCGATGTCGGTGCTGGAGGGCGCGGCGCAGTTCTGCGAGGAGGTGCTCCACCCGATCAATCAGTCGGGCGATGCCGAGGGATGTCACATCACCGGCGGCGTGGTCACCACACCAGCAGGGTTCAAGGCGGCCTATCACCAGTACGTCGAGACGGGATGGCCGGCGCTGGCGGCTGACACGGCGTTCGGCGGGCAGGGTTTTCCGCAAACGCTTCGCTTTGCCGTCGAGGAGATGATCTGCGCCTCGAACCTGAGCTTCGGCATGTTTCCCGGGCTCAGTCACGGCGCCTATCACGCGCTGCTCATGCACGGCGCCGACGACCTCAAGACGACCTGGCTCCCCAAGCTCGTGACGGGCGAGTGGGCCGGCACCATGTGCCTCACCGAGGCGCAGTGCGGCACCGACCTCGGGATGCTCACCACGCGCGCCGAGCCGCGTGAGGATGGCAGCTATGCCATCACCGGCAACAAGATCTTCATCTCGGCCGGTGATCACGACCTCACCGACAACATCGTGCACCTCGTGCTGGCGCGCCTGCCCGATGCCCCACCGGGGATCAAGGGCATCAGCCTCTTCATCGTGCCGAAGTTTCTGCTGACTGCGGACGGCACGCCGGGAGCGGAGAACGGCGTGCGGTGCGTGAGCATCGAGCACAAGATGGGCATCAAGGCGTCGCCGACCTGTGTGCTCGCGTTCGAGCAGTCGGTGGGGTGGATTGTGGGCGAGCGTCACAAGGGCATGCGCGGGATGTTCACCATGATGAACGCGGCGCGACTCGCCGTCGGCATGCAGGGCCTCGGCCTCAGCGAGGTCGCGTACCAGAACGCGGTGAGCTATGCCAGGGACCGGCTGCAGGGTCGCGCGTTGACGGGGCCCAAGAACCCGTCGGGGCCCGCCGATCCCCTGATCGTGCACCCCGACGTGCGACGCTCGCTGCTGACCATCCGTGCCTTCAACGAGGGAGCGCGGGCGCTGTCGCTGTGGATCGGGACGCACATCGACCTGCATGAGAAGAGCGACGACCCGCAGGTGCGCAAGGATGCCGACGACTTCGTCGCGCTGATGACGCCGATCGTGAAGGCGTACTTCACCGACATGGGGTTCGAGTGCACCAACATGGCGCTGCAGATCTACGGCGGGCATGGCTACATCCGCGAATACGGGATGGAGCAGTTCGTGCGCGATGCGCGCATCGCGCAGATCTACGAAGGCGCGAACGGCATTCAGGCGCTCGACCTGGTGGGACGGAAGCTGCCGGCCGAGGGAGGGCGCCTGCTGCGCTTCTTCTTTCACCCGCTCGCGGAGCGCCTCGAGCGCACGGCGCAGGATCCGCAGCTCAGGGAGTTTGCCGAGCCGCTGGCGAAGGTCTTCGCACGGCTCCAGCAGGCGACGCAGTTCATCGTGCTCGAGGCGCTTGCGAATCCCGACGAGGCGGGCGCCGCCAGCACCGACTACCTGCGCCTGTTCGGACTCGTGGCGCTGGGGGACATGTGGCTGCGCATGGCCGAGGCGGCGTACGCCAGGCTGCCGGCAGCGAACGGTGATCGGCGCTTCTTCGAGACCAAGATTGCAACCGCCCGGTTCTTCTTCACCAAGATGCTGCCCGAGGCGCATGGGCTCTTTCCGCGCATTCTGGCCGGCTCGGCGCCGGTGATGGCGCTGGAGGCGGAGGCCTTCTAAGGACACTCCTGCGGCGGCCCCGCCTGCGTTCCGGCCGCCGTCAGCCGCCGTGCGGGCCGCGGGACCGGTGACGGGAGACGCGCGGCCCGTTCCGAGTCATGAAAGCGGGCGCCCGGCTCTGCGGGATTCCGGCACGTCTGCCGACACTCCAATGCGGACCCATGACGGTGCTGTTGCCGTTTCGAGTTGCTCTCGTCGTATGGATGAGGCGGCTTGGGACCGCCCGCCTGGCCGTATCGTGACCCCGCTTCCATCCCGGCAGCGGGGACGCGGTGTGCCTTTCGACGAAGGGAGACTCCCGTGCATCCAGAACTGTTCGAACTGAAAGCCCTGGTCGCCGGCCGATTGGATGCGCACCGCCGCCGCGAGATCGACGATCATTTGGGCTCATGTGCTGAATGCTCTCGCCATTATGTCGCGATGATGATCGGGAGTTCCTCGCCAAAAACTGCCGAAGCCGAGTCGCGTCAGGCGGCGGCTCCAGTTCGGGCCGGTGCGCAGATGCTGTATGCCGGCGTTGCCGATGGGCCGCCCCTGAGCGCGTCGTACGGGATCGATGCGCCGCTCGCCCCCTCCGTTCCGCGCCCTGCGCCCCGACCAGTGCCGCAACCCTCGACGATGCTGCGCGAGAGTGACGTCGCGTCGTCGAGCCACGGACGTACGCGGGTGCCGGTCTCCGCCAGCCTCGTCGATGCCATCACCAGGCTCCGCGCCGAGTCGGACGCGAATGCCCTGGCGCCGTTCGTCACGCCGCGGCACACGCCGATCCCGACCGCCGCGGCCACGGTCGCGCCTCTCCTCCCCGCGGCGCCGGTTGCCGCTGCCGAGCCCGTGCTCCGAGTCCCGGCTTTCTGGAGTGACGAGCCGGTGGTCGCGGACACTCCGATCGCCCGGCCCGAAGCGATCAACAAGGTGTTGCCACTCGGCCCGCGCGCCGGCGAGACGCTGTCGGCGCCGGCCGCGGCGCTGCCGGAAAGCCTGCCGCCGCTCCCCGCCTTCTCGTTCGCAGAGTACGACGACGTCGATCCACCGGCCGCGACACTGGCGTCGGTGACGACGCAGGCACCGACGCCTGCGCCGACGGCGGGATTGGCTCCGGAAGCGGCGCCGGCACTCGCGCCGGCACCGGTACCGGCACTCGTCCGCACCGAGCCCACGCCGCTGACGTACATGACGCCGCTCGTCATGTCCGTGATGGACACCGCCATCGGCACCACTGCGCCAGATCGTGGCGCTGCCGCGAAGCCGGAACTGGTGGTGACGTTCAGTGCCACGCCGACGCCCACACGCCGGTCGTCGCTGCGCAACACCGGCCTGAAGGCCACGGCAACGTTCGTCCCGACGTTCGTCCCGACGCTCGTCAGTGACGCGGTCGCCGTGCCGACTGCGCCGGCGATCACGAAACCGGTCGAGGAACACCACGTCGCGCGCACGCTTCCCGGATCGGGAATGCAGCCGGCCCGGTTGGCCGCAGTGCTCGGCACGGTGGCCGTCGTCTTCGTGCTCGGCATGAGCGGCTATCGGTACTTCCAGACCTCCGTGTCGACGGCCGCATCGGCGGCGGCGGCGGCGGCCGCCAAGCAGGTGCAGGCAACTGCCCAGGCAAGTGCGCAGGCGCAGGCGCAGCGGGCTGCCGGCGCGGCGGCGGCGGTCGCACCGGCAGCGCCGGCCGTCGTGCAGACGCGGATCGTCTACATTCGCGAACCGGCGAAGGCCGAGACGCGCACCAGTGCCAGCCCGGATACCCAGCCCGCACTGCCGCCGACACCAGTGACCGTGATTTTTCCCGACGTGAACGTCAACACGCCGAGCATGCCCGACAATGCTGCGCTGTCGGCCACGCAGCGCAGTGCCACGTCGGAACTCACACGCGGCGCGCGCGCCACGACCTCGCGCACCGTGTCGCGACCGTAAGCGGCGGCCTTATTCGCTGCCGGAATCGACGGGCCGTTGCCACCACGCAGCGGCCCGTTCTGCGTCGCTGAGGCGTGCGGCGCGCCCGGAGCGGGTCACGCGGTGTGCACGAACCTGCGCGTCGCGCCTCTCCCGGACGAACCCGATTCCCGAGGCTCGTCATGGCATTCTGCACCGCGCACCAAACGGCAGCTCTCGCTCCGCGTCAGACCACACCCGGCACGGCACCGCGCACGACCGCGACACTTGGCGCGGCACTGCGCACGGCACTGCGCACGGCCGCGACGCTGCGCACGGCCGCGACACTGGGCACCACACTTCGCACGACGCTGAGCACCACACTTCGCACGACGCTGAGTACCACGCTTCGCACCACGCTTCGCACGGCTCGCCACGCCGTCGTTGCGTCGGTCCACCGCCTGGCGGCGCTGGGTGTCGTCGCGATCTGCCCGATCGCCGTCCACGCGCAGGGGTGGATCGAGCCAGGGCCGCGGCCGAGCGTCCCAGCGGGTGTCCGCTGGGGTGTGACGCGCGTCGCCACCACCGTTCGCGCCACCGTCGAGGGCCGCGTCGCACGCATCGAAGTCGAGGAGCGCTTTCGCAACGATGGCGCGACCATCGCCGAAGGCACCTATCACTATCCGTTGGCCGGGGAGGCGGTGTTCCAGTCGCTGTCGCTCTGGATGGGCGAGACGGAGGTCCGCGGTGAACTGATGGACGCGACACGTGCACGCGGGATCTACGAGGAAATCGTCCGGCGCCGTCGCGATCCGGCCCTGGTCACGCTGGCGGGGCATCAGCTCTTGCGGGCACAGGTCTTCCCCCTCCAGCCCGGCGAGACGCGTCGTGTCGTCCTGCGCTTCACGCAGCTGCTCGACCGCGATGGTGATGCGCTCCGCTGGCGCTATGCCCTCGGTGCCGAAGACCGCGGCAGCGCACGTCCCGACATCCGTCTCACGCTGCGCGACGCGGCACGGTTCGGTCGGCCGTTCTCGCCGACGCACACGGTCCAAGTGCGTGGTGACGATGACAGCGAAATCACGATCGTGGACGCGGCCCGCGGTGACGTGGATCTCTTCCTTCCGCTGCGATCCACTGCGGCGGGGCTGAACGTGGTGACCCACGCCCCAGGCGGTGAGGATGGCTACTTCCTGCTGTACGTCACGCCGCCGGAGCTGCGTGACGTCGACGCCATTCGTCGCGATCTCACGCTGGTGGTGGATGTTTCCGGCTCGATGAGTGGCGCGAAGCTCGAACAGGCCAAGGCCGCGATGCAGCAGGTGCTCGGGACGCTCACGCCGCGTGACCAGTTCCGACTCATCGCGTTCTCGTCCTCGGTGCGGTCGTTCCGCGACGGGTTCGTGCCGGCCGACGAGGCGTCGCTGGCTGCGGCGCGGCGCTGGACCGCGGCGTTGGTGGCCGATGGGGGCACGAACATCGAGGGCGCGCTGCGCGAGTCATTCCGCCACGAAGGCCGGCGCGAGCGCGGCACCGCACTCGACCTCCTCGTCTTCCTCACCGACGGTGTGCCAAGTGTGGGCGAGACGCAGCCTGAGCGACTCGCGGCACTGGCGGCGCAGGATGGCACGCGGAGTCGCGTCTTCACCATCGGCATCGGCACCGACGTGAACACGTATCTGCTCGAGCGCATGGCGCAGGACGGGCGCGGCTCGGCGGCGTTCGTGCCACCGGAGGGCAGCGTCGAGGAGAGCGTCAGCGGTCTCGCGCGCACGCTGCGGACGCCGGCGCTGGTGGATCTGCGCATCGTGTCGTCGCCGGTCCGCATCGTCTCGATGGAGCCGGTGCGCCTGCCCGATCTCTTCGCGGGTCAGGAGCTCGTGGTGCTGGGACGCTACACCGGTGGCGGCAGCGGGCCGCTGGTGATCGAGGGCACGCATGACGGGCGCACCGTGCGCGTCGCGACGCCGGTGCGGTTCGCGGGGCGCAGCGAGGAGCAGGAGTACGTCGCGACACTCTGGGCGGCACGGCGCATCGGCGCGCTGACGCGCACCATGCGGCTCGAGGGGGCGACGCCGGCGCGCATCGACGAGATCCGTGCACTGGCGCTGCGCCATGGCATCGTGACCGAGTATACGGCATACCTGGTACAGGAACCGACCGCCGTGGCAGCGGCGCCGCAGGGCAATGGCGTTCCGGTGCGTCGCACGACGGTACCAGCGGCGCCGCCAGTGGCTCCCACCGCGTCGGCGCAGGTGGGCAAGGCGGCCTTCGAGCAGGCGCAGACCAGCGCCGACTTCGCCGGTGCAGCCTCGATGGCCGACGCGCGGCGAGTGAGCGATCGGGCCAGGGCGCGCACGGAATCCGCACCGACGGGTCAGGCGGCGGGGCGGCAGCGTGTGGTCGGCAGTCGCCGTTACGAACAGCAGGGAGAGCGGTGGACCGATGCGCAGCACCGTACGCAACGGGTCGTCAGCATCGAAGCGTTCTCGCCGGCATACTTTGCGCTGCTGCAGGCGCTGCCGGAGCTGCGCGAGGCGTCGCAGCTCGGCGATGACGTGCTGGTGGCCGGGCGGCAGGTGAGCCTCCGCCTGCAGCGCGGCGGCCAGGCCAGTCTCGCGGCGGGCGACGTGCAGCAGCTGGCGAAGGATTTCCGCGGCACCTGACCACATTCCCGACCATGGGCCTCGACCTCGGTGCACTCTTCCGCGACTACCACGAGTCGCTCGTGCGGATGCTCACGCGCCGCACGGGTGACCGCGGGCGCGCCGAGGAGCTGGCGCAGGAGACCTTCGCGCGGGCCGTCGCTGCGCCGCCCACCAACCCCCGGCCGTGGCTGTTCGCGGTGGCGCTCAACCTCCTGCGCGAGGAAGGGCGGAACGCTGCCACACGCGAGCGCCGGCTGGCGCTGGTGCGCGACGAGGATCATGTCGCACCGTACGAACGGCCCGACGAGGCGTACGAGCGCGAGGAGGTGCGGCTGCAGGTGCGGGCCGCCCTCGCGCAGCTCACCGAGCGCGATCGTGACGTGCTGCTGCTGCAGGCCGAAGGATTCGACTACGACGAGATCGCGCAGGCCACCGGTCTGTCGCGTGGGGCAATCGGTACGACACTGGCGCGGGCGCGCAGGCGCATGCTCGAGGTGTACACGCAGGGAGAGGGAGGATCACATGTCACACATGGATGAGGGCACGCTGCACGCACTCGTCGATGACGCACTCGACGCAGCCGAGCGTGATGCCGCACAGGCGCACCTGGCCGCCTGCGGCGACTGCGCGCGACGGTTTGCCGAGGCGACGGCGATGGCGCGGCAGGTGCGCGGGCTGCTCGGTGCGTTGGACGAGGTGCCGGCGCCGCTGCGCGTGCAGGCCCTCGCGACAGCGTCCCGGCCCGTCGCACCCGCGCTGGGTGCCGTGGCACCGCCGCAGCGGCGTGCGCCGCTGGTGACGCTGCGCCGGGTCGCGCTCGCCGCAAGCCTGCTCGTGGTGGCAGGGATCAGCTACCGGATGGGCGGTGCGGAGGAGCGCGCTGCGACGCCTGCGCAGAACGGCGCCCTCTCGGCAACCGCTCTTGCACGGCCCGAGACGGCTCCCGCTGGCGCAGCAGCCAACGCTGCCACGACGACGTCGCCGGCAACAGTGCCGTCCGCACCCTCGACTGAACCCACGTCCGCACGACTCTCCTCGGCGCCGTCCGCGGTGGCTGCCCCGCGCACCGGAGCGCCATCCGAGGTCCAGTCCCAGGTGCCGTCGACGCCTGCCCCTGAGCGCACCGCGCGCCGAGCCGACGTGATGGAGGATCGTGTGGTGGCGTCATCGAGGGCGGCGGAGGTCGCGGCCCCACGGCAGCGAGCGGAAGCTCCCGCCCCGGCACCGGTCTCGGACGCTGCTCCGGAACCGTCGTCGGCCGGCGCACGCGCCGCGGCAGTGGCCGTCGCACCTGGGGCGGAGCAGTCCAGCCGCGTCGCCGCGTCGCAGGCCAAGGCGATGCCCGGTGGAGCGCGCACAGCGGTGCCGCTGTCAGGCTACACCGTGCTCGAGGAGCAGAGTCTCCCGGCAGTCACTCGCCGCCGCTACCTGTCGGCGGCGGGCACGGCGCTGGTGCTGCTCATCGTCCAGGGCACCGCGTCTGAACCGGACGCGATCGCCCGCAGCCGCATTGCGGCGCCGGAATTCGTCGTGCGCACCGCCAATGGCACCTCGGCAGTGCGCTGGACGGCACAGGGGCAGAGCTACGAACTGTCGGGGGCGTTGCCCCCGGACTCGCTCGTGAAACTGGCGACCCAGCTCCGCTGAGCGGGTCGCCAGGCTGGAAGTGTGCTGCCAGCGAGGCTACTCCCGGTAGGGCGACCCGCCACCGCCACCGCCACCGCCACTCCGGCCGCCGCCACCGCCGCGCCGGCGGCGGCCCGGGGCCGCACCATCAGCGGCCGGTCGTGAACCGACGCCCTCCGTCGGTGTCGGGCGACCTGACGCCGCCGAACGCCGCGGCGCTGCAGCGGCGCTGGTGCCGGCACCTGTCCCGCCACCACGCGGCGCAGGCATCGGCTGCCCCGACTTGCGCGCTGCCTTCTCCGCCGACCGCTGTCGGTCGGCGGCTTTCCGCGCGCGGATCTCCTTGATGCGGTCGGCAATCGGCACCTCGAACTGCTGCGCCGTCTTCGCCGTGTAGTCGAAGTCGGGCAGGGTCACCCGCGGCAGCCGGCGTCCCACCGCCTTCTCGATCGCACGCACGTCGGCCTCCTCTTCCGGGGCCACGAACGTGAATGCATCACCCGTCGCCTCGGCGCGGCCCGTGCGGCCCACCCGGTGGATGTAGTCCTCGGGCTGCGCCGGCACATCGAAGTTGACCACGTGGCCGAGGTCGGCCACGTCGATGCCGCGCGCGGCCACGTCAGTCGCGACGAGTACGCGGATGCTGCCGTTCTTGAAGCCATCCAGCGCCGCCACACGCGCCGCCTGCGAGCGGTTGCCATGGATGCGGGCCGCCTTCACGCCGTGCTTCTCCAGCAGTTCGAAGAGCCGGTTGGCGCGGTGCTTGGTACGCGTGAAGACCAGCGCCTCTTTCATGTCGCCACGCTCCAGCAGCTTCACGAACAGCATCGGCTTCAGGTCCTGCGACACCGGGTAGAGGGCCTGCGTGATACCGCTCGCCGGCGCCGACTTCCGCTCGAGGTTGATCTGCGCGGCGTCCTTCAGCAGTTCCTTCGAGAGGCGCACGATCGCATCGGGCATCGTGGCGCTGAACAGCAGCACCTGCTTCTTCGCCGGCAGGTGCGAGAGGATGCGCTTGATGTCGGGCAGGAAGCCCATGTCGAGCATCCGGTCGGCCTCGTCCAGCACCAGATGCTGCACGCCCGCCAGTGAGGCGTACGGCTTGGTCATGTGGTCGAGCAGGCGACCGGGCGTCGCCACCATCAGGTCCGCCTTCGTCCGGAACGCGTGCTCCTGTGGACCCATGCCCACGCCGCCGTAGATCGCCGCGCTCGTCAGCGGCGTATGCACCGTCAGCGCCTGCGCCGTCTCGAGCACCTGCAGCGCGAGCTCACGCGTCGGCACGACGATCAGTGCGCGGGTGGCACCCTGCTTGCCCGCCAGCATGCGATGCAGGATCGGCAACAGGAACGCCGCCGTCTTGCCGCTGCCGGTCTGTGCGCACGCCAGCACGTCGCGGCCGTCGCGGGCGGGCGGGATCGAGTCGAGCTGGATCGGTGTGGGCCGCGCGAACCCCAGCTCCTTGACGGCCGACATGAGCGCCGCATCGAGCGACAGGGAAGCGAAGGTGGGAACGGCCACGGGAGCTCGGGACAGAGGGGTGAGGCTGCGCGGTCCGGTGCCGCGGAGATCGTGACCGCAAGATACTCGCGTCAGGCCGGCCCGGTGGCGCGGGGCGGCCGATCGGTGGCCAGCGCCACCCCGATCGCTTCGGTCAGCTGCGCCAGCGTGTAGGGTTTGTCGAGCATCGCGCGCACCCCTGCTGCCTTCAACCGGTCCGGAGCGAGGCGCCCGGTGTAGCCGGTGCTGAGAATGATCGGCAGTGACGGCCGCAACAGGCGGACACGCTCCGCCAGCGCGAGCCCGGTCATCTCCGGCATGGTCTGGTCGGTGATCATCACCGCGATGTCGTCGAGTCGCTCCAGCAGTTCGAGCGCCCGGCTCGCACTTGGTGCCGTCACGACGCGCATGCCGGCGCTGCGGATGCCACGCTCCGCTGCCCGGAGCACGGCCGGTTCGTCGTCCACCAGCAGGATCAGCGGCGGTGCGTGGCCGATCGCCGCGTCGTCGCGTGGCGTGATCGCGCGGAGCGAAAGGGGTGCTGGACACGGCACGCCTTGGGCGCCCTCCCCCTGCGCTTCACCGCGCGGGAAGAGCAGCTCGACCTGCGTCCCCTCGCCTGCAACCGAGGCCACGTGCACCGAGCCATGGTGCGAGAGCACGATGCCGTGGAGGACGGCAAGCCCGAGACCGGTTCCTTCTCCAACCGGCTTGGTGGTGAAGAACGGTTCGAAGATGCGCTCGCGCACGTCATCGGTCATGCCGACCCCGCTGTCGCGCACGACCAGTCGCACATAGTCGCCGGGACCGAGGTCTGGATGTCGCACGGCCACCGGTGCGTCCTGCAGCGACAGCGTGTCCACCGTGAGGCGCAGCATGCCGCCCTCGGTGTGGCGCATCGCGTGTTCGGCATTGCTGCAGAGATTGAGCAGGAGCTGCTGCATCTGCGTTCCGTCCGCGATGATCCATGCCTCGGCGCAGCGCACCTCGAGCAGCAGCTGCACGGTGCTCGGGATGGTCGCGCGGAGCAGCGTCTGCGTGTCGGTGATGAGCGCGGCGATGTTGATGCGCTCGTGCGACGGAACGGCGCGGCGCGAGAACAGCAGGATCTGCTTGACGATGTCGCGGGCGCGGTCGCTGGCCTGCATCACCGCATCGAGTGATTCCGTCACGCCGGGCGCGTCGCCTTCACCGAGGGCGATCGTCGCGATTTCGGCGTTGGCGCGGATGATCGTCAGCAGATTGTTGAAGTCGTGGGCAACCCCACCGGCGAGCGTGCCCAGCGCCTCGAGTCGCTGGCTGGCCAGGAGCTGGCCCTCGAGTTCGCGCCGTTCCGCCTCGAGCCGTCGCGTGTCACGCAGGTCGCGCAGCTGGTAGTGTTGCAGGTCGCCGGTGTCGAGTGGGATGACGGTGCGTCGCAGCGACACCGGAATGGCCGTCCCACCGGCGTCGACGGCCTCCGTCTCGACGGCCAGCTCCGCATCGCGCGACGTCGGTGGCTCGGCGGCATCGGGGAGCACCGCGCGCAGCGGCCCGAGCAGCCCGCCGATACCGGTGCCCAGAAGCGCAGCGGCGGCGGGATTGGCGGCGACGATCCGTTGCTCATCCACCAGCAGCTGCGGATCGGCGCCACGATCGAACAGCAGCCGAAACCGCTCTTCCTCCGCGAGAATCCGCCGCGCCGACGCTTCCGCGGCCCGCGCCCGCGCCACCAGCGCCGCGTTGCGCCGCCGCTGCACGAGGAGCGCCATCGCACCGAGCGCGACGATCACGGTGATCACGGCAGGCACGCTCCACCCCTGCGGCATGGCGGCACCGCCGAGGGCGATGGCGTGCCGAGCGCCGGTCAACGCGGTCGGTGGTGCAGCGGTGCCCGTATCGGCCAAGGCGTCGTCCCGGCGTGAGGTGTGCGAAAAATCGGACCGAGTCACGAGCCGGGCTGATGAGAGTGGCGCGAGTGGCGGCCGCTCCAGTGCGCGCAATATGCCGACGTGGTCGCGCGGCAGCATCGCGCGTGACTCATGCGAGCGCAACGGCGCGAGTGTCGCCGGTCCTGTCTGGGGAAACATGGGTTGCGCGGCACGGGACACCAACGATGACCGTCGCGCGTACCGCATCCGGTCAGCACCGACCGCGGCCTCCGCCGTGTGGGCACCAACGCTGCGCCGTCAGGCAGTGTATACCCACCTGACAGGTTCTGGCTGCCGTAAGCCGTCCCCTGCCCGGATCGGCACGATGGTCACGGTGCCCTCGACTCTCTCCGCTCGACGACTGATCATGACACGCTTTGCACTGGCGCGCCGACTGCGCCGATATGCCGTTCCAGTGGCGCTCCTGTTTGCCGTGCCGACCTTCCTCCGCGCGCAGGTCGGCGCCTCCACCGACATCATCACCGGCGTGGTCAAGAACCCGTCGGGGGTGCCGGTCGAGAATGCCCAGATCGAGGTGCAGTCGACCGAGACGCAGGTCACGCGGCGCCAGCGCACCAATGCGCAGGGCAAGTACACGGTGCTGTTCCCCGACGGCGGCGGCACCTACCGTCTGACGGTGCGCTTCATCGGCTTCCAGCCCACCGTGATCACCGTGACGCGCAACGGTGACGACGATCGCATCGTGCGTAACGTGACGCTCGGTCAGAGCACGGCGCAGACGCTTGCCCGCGTGGAGGTGCGCGGCGCGCGGCGTCCGGCGCAGGACGGGCGCGGCGGACCGCCGACGCCGGGCGGGTCCGAACGCGTGGTGGACGGCGTACTGGCCACCCGCCTCCCGGTCGATGCCTCGGATCCGACGGCGATCGCGTCGCTCGCGCCTGGTGTGATTCTCACCCCCGGTGACACGGCCGGCGGCGGTGGCGCGGCGAACTTCAGCGTCGCCGGCCAGTCGGCCGCCAGCAACAACGTGACGCTCGACGGCCTCTCGTTCTCGGCCGGCGCCGTCCCGCAAGACGCCATCCGCGGCACCCGCGTCGTCACCAACACGTATGACGTGGCGCGCGGCCAGTTCTCCGGCGGCCAGGTCTCGCAGACCACGCGTAGCGGCACCAACGTCGTGCAGGGTTCGCTGTCGTACATCGGTCGCTATCGCGAACTCACACTCGAGCAGGGCGGCACCAGCGGCGCCTTCGGCGGTGCCTTCAACCAGAACCAATTCGGTGCCGGTGTCGGCTTCCCGATCATCAAGGACAAACTGTTCTTCTTCGGCGCGCTGCAGGGCCGTCGTCGGGCCGACCTGCTGCCGTCGCTGCTGGCTGCGGATGCCGCGACCCGGGAGCGTCTCGGCGCGTCGCCCGATTCGGTGACCCGGTTCCTGTCGCTGGTGAACGGCTACGGCGTGGCCGGGGCCGGCGGCCTGATCGACGACAACCGCAATGCCGACAACCTCACGCTGCTCGGCCGCATGGATTACTCGCTGGCTGACGCGCACACGCTCACCCTGCGCGGCGACTGGCGCCTGAGCGACCAGACCCCGACCCGCGTCGGATCACTGGCCCTGCCGCAGACCGGTGGCACGACCGAGAACGGCGGTGGCGGGGGCTCGCTGGTGCTCTCCTCGCGATTCGGGACGGGCGTGATCAACGAGCTGCGTGCAGGCCTGCAGATCGACAATCGCACGGGTCTTCCGTTCGTGACGCTGCCGCTGGGCCGTGTCCAGACGCTCTCCGAGCTCAGCGACGGTACGCAGGGCTTCAGCACCCTGCAGTTCGGTGGCAGCACCTCGCTGCTCGCGCAGAGCGACAACACCGTGTTCGAAGCCACGAACGAGACCTCACTGCTGCTCGATGGCGGCAAGCACCGCCTCAAGATCGGCGGGTTGATCAATCGCACCGGTTACACGCAGGACCAGGCGTTCAACCGCTTCGGGACGTTCACCTTCAACTCGCTGGCCGACTTCGAGTCCAACCGGCCGGCCAGCTTCAACCGCACGCTCGCCGCGCCGGAGCGGTCGGGCAGCACCATCAATACCGGGATCTACATCGGCGACACATGGCGTCCGCGGGACGGCATGCAGTTCGTGTTCGGCGGCCGGTTCGAAGGGTCGGAATTCGAGGGGGCACCGGCGCGTAACCTCGCCGTCGATTCCGCCTTCGGTCGCAAGACGGACCTCATCCCGCGCGACGGCGCCTTCCTGCCGCGTGTCGGCTTCAGCTGGTCGCCGCGTCAGCCGGAGACTGCGGGGGACGGCAACCCGTTCGGGCAGGGCCAGCTCACCGTGCGTGGTGGCATCGGCCGCTTCCGCGATGCACCGAACACGCAGCTCTTCGCAGGCGCACAGACGGCCACCGGTCTGTCCACCGGTGAGCAGGCCATTGCCTGTGTCGGCGCCGGCGTGCCGATCCCCGACTGGACCGGCTTCTTCACCAATCCGACCACGGTGCCGACGCAGTGCCTCGCCGGCGGTCCGCCGGTGCAGCGCAACATCGCGCGCAACGTCACCACCTTCGACAGCGACTACAGCAACCCGCGCGCCTGGCGCGCCTCGATCGGCGCCTCGAAGCGCGTCTTCGGCCGCATGAGCCTGAACGTGGACTTCAGCGGCTCGCGCGGCGAGGCCCAGACGGGCTACAGTGACCTGAACCTGAACACCGCACCGCAGTTCGCGCTCGCGTCGGAAGGCAACCGTCCCGTCTTCGTGCCGTCGTCGTCGATCATCACGACGACCGGTGCGGTCCCGGTGCAGCTCTCGCGTCGCGACCAGCGCTTCGGCTCCGTGTTCGACGTGAATTCGCTGAACAGGACGGAGCAGTGGCAGGCCACCGTCGCGCTGGGCGGCTTCACCAGCAAGGGCGCGATCGTCAACACCAGCTACACCTATTCCGACGCGCGCAGCCAGACCGGTCAGGGCTTCGGCGGTGCCGGTGGCGGCTTTGCCTCGGCCACCACCGCCGGCAATCCGAACGTCGCGGAGTGGGCGACCAGCGCCTTCAACCGCCGCCACAATCTCATCGGAACGGTCACGTACCCGCTGACGTCCAGCTTCGAGATCACGGCAATCGGCCGTGCGACCTCAGGCTCGCCGTTCACGCCGCTCGTCAGCGCCGACATCAACGGCGACGGCGCCCGCAACGACCGCGCCTTCATCTTCGACCCGACCACGGCCGGCAATGCCGAGCTGGCCGCCGGCATGACCACGCTGCTCAATTCCAGGGGCAATCCGGGCCGCGCCTGCCTGCAGTCGCAGCGCGGCACGCTCTCGGAACGCAACTCGTGCACCGGGCCGTGGCAGCCCAGCTTCGACCTGCAGCTCAACTGGCGCCCGACCATCCTCAAGCTCGATCGGCGCCTGACGTTCTCGCTCGTGACGGCCAACCTGATCGGTGGCATCGACCAGGCCCTGCACGGTGGCAACGACCTCCGCGGCTGGGGCTCGTTCTCGCAGCCCGACAACACGCTGCTCTTCGTCCGCGGCTTCGACGCGGCGACGAACCGCTACACGTACGAGGTCAACGAGCGCTTCGGTGCGGTGCGCGGCAATCAGACGGGCATTCGCCTCCCGTTCCAGGTCGGCTTCAACATCCGCTACACCCT